>Ga0209469_1000002_pt1 | contig 162377 bp, 152 predicted proteins | sample GraSoiAngelo_123_FD_185880 | JGI IMG/M metagenome (GOLD analysis project Ga0209469, IMG submission 185880) | Grasslands soil microbial communities from the Angelo Coastal Reserve, California, USA - 14_0927_02_40cm (SPAdes) (version 2) | ecosystem: Environmental > Terrestrial > Soil >... | reverse complement strand
CGGGGCGACGCGTGCGAGGCCCGGGCGCTGCACGGCCGCATTCACAGGCTCGCCTCGCCTCCGGCTGCGGCTCGCACCGCCACGTTCACAGACTCGCCTCGCCTCCGGCTGCGGCTCGCACCGCCACCCTCAGCGACGCTCGCCCACGCGGTGGAGCTTCAGGAGGTTCGTCGTTCCCGACACCCACATGGGCGAGCCGGAGATGATGACGAGGACGTCGCCAGGCCCGACCGCCCCGTCGCCAAGGAGCGTCGCCTCGACCTCCTCGATCATCTCGTCGGTCGTCTGAACCTTGCGGATGAGCCGCGAGGACACGCCCCACCACAGGGCGAGCCGCCGCTGGACCTCGACGAACGGCGTCAGCGCGATGATCGGCACGTCCGGACGTGCCTGGGAGATGAGGCGCGCGGAGGCGCCCGATTCCGTGAACGCGACGATCGCGCGCGCCCCGAGCGCGTGCGCGGCCGCGGAGGCCGCGGTGGAGATCGCCTCGGAGAACCCGACGCCGACTCGCTCCTGGCGCCGCCGGCGCGTCTCGTCCACGAGGACGGCCCGCTCGGCCCGTTCGGCAATGCGGGCCATCACCTCGACCGCCTCCGCCGGGTACCGGCCCGTGGCCGTCTCGGCGGAGAGCATGATCGCGTCGGCGCCGTCGAAGATGGCCGTCGAGACGTCCGAGACCTCCGCGCGCGTCGGCCGGAGGTGGGTGACCATTGACTCGAGCATCTGCGTCGCCACGATGACCGGCACGCCCGCCTCCCGCGCCTGCCGGACGATCTCCTTCTGCAGATGGGGCACGTCCTCGAGCGGCACGTCGACACCGAGGTCGCCGCGCGCCACCATGACCGCCTCGACCGAGGGCAGGATGTCCGGGAGGTTCAGGATGCCCTCGTGGCGCTCGAGCTTGGCGACGATCGGCACGTCGGCACCGAGCTCGCGCAGGAAGTCCCGCACCTCCCCGACGTCGGCCGCCGATCGTACGAACGAGACGGCGACGAAGTCGACGGCGTGCTCGAGGCCGAAGCGGAGGTCCTCGCGGTCCTTGTCGGTGAGGCACGAAACCGGGAGCGGCACATGCGGGAGCGAGATCCCCTTGTGATCGCTGATGCGCCCCCCCACGACGACCCGGCAGCGCACCTCCTCCGGCGATGCCTCTTCCACCTGGAGCTGGATCATGCCGTCGTCCATCCAGATCTGGTCGCCCGGGCTGACGTTCGCGAGGTACTCGGGGTGGTTCAGCGACGCGCGCTCCGCGGTGCCCACCACGGGCTTCGCGCAGAGCGCGAACGACTGGCCGGGCTCGAGGTCGACCCGCGCGCCGCCCGCGGGCCCGAAGGTGCCGAGGCGGATCTTCGGCCCCTGCAAATCTTGAAGGATCGCGATCGGCCGGCCCCAGCGGGCCTCGCCCTCGCGGACCAGCCGGATGACCTCGGCGTGCTCGGCGTGGGTGCCGTGGGAGAAGTTCACGCGGGCGACGTCCATGCCCGCGGCGACCAGGCGGTCGAGCTCGGCGCGGCTCTGGCTGGCGGGACCGAGGGTACAGACGATCCTGGTCCGCCGCACGCCGCCTACCCGCGCTCGAGCAGCCCGCGGAGGAACTGGCCGGTGTACGAGCGCTGGGCCGAACGGGCGAGCTCCTCGGGCGTGCCCGTAGCCACGACCCGACCGCCCTCCTCCCCACCCTCCGGTCCAAGGTCGATGATCCAGTCGGCGGTCTTGATCACGTCGAGGTTGTGCTCGATGATGACAACCGTGTTGCCCTGGTCCACGAGGCGGTTGAGCACGTCCAGGAGCTTCTGAATATCGGCGAAGTGCAATCCGGTCGTCGGCTCATCGAGGATATAGAGCGTCCGTCCGGTGGCTCGTCGTGACAGTTCTGTGGCCAGCTTCACCCTCTGGGCTTCTCCCCCCGACAGGGTTGTGGCGGACTGGCCGAGACGGATGTAATCGAGCCCGACGTCGTCAAGGGTCTGGAGCTTCGCCCGGATGACGGGCACTGCGTCGAAGAACCCGAGCGCCTCGCGGACCGTCATGTCCAGGACCTCGGCGACCGACCGTCCCTTGTACCGGACGTCGAGCGTCTCGCGGTTGTAGCGGCGGCCCTTGCAGACGTCGCACGTCACGTACACGTCGGGCAGGAAGTGCATCTCGATCTTCACGAGCCCGTCGCCCTGGCACGCCTCGCACCGGCCGCCCTTGACGTTGAACGAGAACCGGCCCGGCGCGTAGCCGCGCATGCGCGCCTCCGGCGTCCGTGCGAAGAGGGTCCGGATGAACGTGAAGACCCCGGTGTAGGTAGCGGGGTTCGAGCGTGGCGTGCGGCCGATTGGCGACTGGTCGATGTCCACGACCTTGTCGACGCGCTGGGCACCCTCGATGCGCTCGTGCGCCCCCGGGCGGTCCTGCGCGCGGTGGAGCATCTGGGCGAGCGCGCGGTAGAGGATGTCGTTGACCAGCGTCGACTTGCCGGACCCGGAGACGCCCGTCACGCACGTGAAGGTCGCGAGCGGGATCCGCACGGGCATCCCCTTGAGGTTGTGCTCGCGCGGGTTGTGGATCGTGATGGCGTGGCTGCTCCCCTTCCGTCGCGTCGCCGGCACCGGGATCTCCAGGGCGCCCGCCAGGTAACGTCCCGTGAGCGAGGCCGGGTTCGCCCGGATCTCGTCCGGCGTCCCGACCGCGACGACGTGGCCGCCCAGCTCGCCGGCCCCAGGGCCGAGGTCCACGACGTAGTCGGCGCTCCTGATCGTCTCCTCGTCGTGCTCGACGACGAGCACCGTGTTGCCGAGGTCCCGGAGCCGCTTGAGCGTGTCGAGCAGGCGCCGGTTGTCCCGCTGGTGCAATCCAATCGACGGCTCGTCGAGGATGTACAGCACGCCAACGAGACTGGACCCGATCTGTGTCGCCAGCCGAATGCGCTGTCCTTCGCCTCCGGCCAAGGTGCCCGCGGGCCGGTCCAGCGTGAGGTAGTCGAGGCCGACGTTGGTGAGAAAGCCGAGGCGCTCGCGGATCTCCTTGAGGACGCGCCGGGCGATGGCGGTCTCGCGCTCGCTGAGCGTCAGGCCGTCGAAGAAGACGCCCGCCCCCTTGATCGTCAGCCGCACGACGTCGGCGATCGAGCGGCCCCCGATCTTGAAGCCGAGCGACTCGCGGCGCAGGCGCGCGCCCCCGCAGTTCGGGCAGGGCCGCTCGGCCATGAACTGCTGGATCTCCGCCCGCGCCTCCTCGGACGTCGTCTCGCGGTACCGTCGCTCGAGCGTCTTGATGACGCCCTCGAAGCCGCCGTCCTTCTCGCCGTGGAGGATGACGTCCCGTACGGGCTTCTTGAGCTTCTCCCACGGCGTGTCGAGCGCGAACCGGTGCCGCTTCGCGAGCACCTGGAGCGTTTGGCGGAAGTACGTCGTCTCCCGCCCGGCCCACGGCGCCAGGGCCCCCTCCTTGAGCGAGCGCGCCGGGTTCGGCACCAGGCGCTCGGCGTCGATCTCGTCGCGCGAGCCGAGCCCGCCGCACTCCGGGCACGCGCCGTAGGGGCTGTTGAACGAGAACATGCGCGGCGACACCTCGGGCAGCGAGACGCCGCACTCGACGCACGCGAGTCTTTCCGAGAAGAGCATCGGGGCTGTTGGGAGAGGGGGGGGCCCCCCTCTCGATTCCCCCGTCACCTCAACTAACACCACGCCGTCGGCCAGGCGCAGCGCGGTCTCGAGGGAGTCGGCGAGCCGGGCGCCCAGATTGTCGCGCACGACGAGGCGGTCGACGACCACCTCGATCGTGTGCTTGCGCTTCTTGTCGAGCTCGATCGCCTCGCCGAGCTCGCGGACGGCGCCGTTCACGCGGACGCGCGTGAACCCCTGGCGCCCGAGATCGAAAAACAGCTTCTTGTACTCGCCCTTACGCCCCCGGACGACGGGCGCCAGCACGATGAGCCGGGTGCCCGGCGCCTGGGCCATGACGCGATCGACCATCTGCTGGACGGTCTGGGCGGAGATCACCCGGTCGCAGCTCGGGCAGTGCGGGACCCCCACGCGCGCGAAGAGCACGCGCAGGTAGTCGTAGATCTCGGTGACGGTCCCGACGGTCGAGCGCGGGTTCTTCGAGGTCGTCTTCTGCTCGATCGAGATCGCGGGCGACAGCCCCTCGATCGAGTCGACCTCGGGCTTTTCCATCTGCTCGAGGAACTGGCGCGCGTAGGCCGAGAGCGACTCGACGTAGCGGCGCTGGCCCTCGGCGTAGATCGTGTCGAAGGCCAGCGACGATTTCCCCGAGCCCGAGAGCCCCGTGATGACGACAAGCTGGTCGCGCGGGATCTCGAGATCGATGTTCTTGAGGTTGTGCTCGCGGGCGCCCCTGACGACGATCCGATCGCTCGCCATGTCGCAGACCTATTGTGTCAGCCTCGCGGGGCCCCGGCAACCCATCAACGTCGTGGGGAGCGGCGCCGCTCCCCCCGACACCCCCCACCGATCACACGCGGCGGCCTCGCCAGCGAATCGTTGCGCGGGCTCACTCAGGCTCATCTCAGACTCGCCTCGCCCGTCGCACGGTCTCGGCTCGCACGGCCCGCTCATCTCAGACTCGCCTCGCCCGTCGGACGGTCTCGGCTCGCACGGCCATCCACGCCAGCGGTGCCGCGAGGAGCGCGGGGTACGCAGCCACGGAGCCGGCCCAGGCCGGCAGCCGGTCACCGACGGCCGTGAGGCCGACGAACGCCGCGGCGCCGGCGAGCGAGCCCACGAGGCTGGAGCGCGCGTCCCCACCGGCGAGTCGCGGGGCGGCGACCGCCGCGGCGGCGAGGCCACAGCCGGCGAGCCAGGTGCGCCACGGGTCTGCAGGCCAAAGCCCCGCGACGGCGGCGACCACCACGAGGCCGCCCCAGGCGATGTCCGCGTTCTCCGGCTTGGCGTGCGTCGCGATGACCCCCCGCAGCGCCAGGGCCGTCGCGACGAAGAGGAGGAGCAGGGCGAAGATACTCGTCGCGACGAGGGCGCCACCCACCGGCGCCGGGAGGACCAGCGCGGACAGCTCCACGAGCCCGGTCGCCGGCGCCGCGCCGAGGGCGAGTTCCGGCGCGGCGTACACACCGTACGCGCCCCAGGAGACCGCGGCGAGCGTCAGCCCCGGGAGGAGCACGGACCCGGCAACGGTGCGGCGCCATGTGAGTCCGCGCGGCCGCGGGAGCAGGGCGAGGCTGCCGCCGACGAGTGTCAGCACGACGCCCAGCGCGTGGGCCGCCGTGCCGAGCGAGCGCCGCTCGGACGGCTCGGCCCAGGCGACGCCCGACGCGGCGCTGTTGGGTACGCGCTTGCCCCTCTCGAAGCGGACCTGCGTGCCCGCCTCGAGGACCAGCCGGTCGCCCGGACGCAGCGTGAGCGCGTCCCCCGCCGCGAGGTACCACTCACGCGTGACGGTCCGCGGCGCGTCCCTCTCGACGACCTCTTCGATCACCCGATACGTACCGGGACTCAGCGCGGTGACGCGGTGGGGCTCGGTGAAAACGAGGGTCGCCGACCGCTCCAGGCGACGTCCGTCGGTGACCCAGACGCTTCCCTCGCCGAAGGTGAGCGCGGCTCGTGAGGCCGTGCGGCTCCACGCGGTCCATGGTGGGATGGCGACCGTGGCGCCGATCACGACGAGGGGAAGCACGACGCCCACCAGGCCGGCGAGGATGACCGCACCGCCGGGTCGGCGCGCCGCGCGCCACCCCACGCCGAAGAACGCGGCCGCGGCCGAGAGCGTGAGTGCCGCGTGGCGCGGGACGCCCGCGAGGCGCGCGAGGTCGGCGACTACGCCGAGATTCGCCCATAGCACGAGCCCGACGGCGGCCCCAGCGGCGAGCCCGGCGACCCGGTTGAGCGACGGCGCGGGGTCGGCGGAGGGGGCGAGCAGCGCGAGGAGCGGCGCAACGGCCACGGTGAGGACCAGGATGGGCGCCTCGGGCGCCCCGGCAAACACGCAGGCGGCGACGGCAGTGAGCACAACGGGCGACGCCCACGTCGCGACGGCGCGGAGGGAGGCGGTCGGGTTGGCGCGCGCGGCCGCAACGCTCCCGCGTGGCCTGAACAGGGCACAGGCCGTCAGGGTGGCGACGACCGGCGCGGCGCCCGCGGCGAACCACCAGAGCACGGCGACGCCCGCCAGCCGGACCGCGCCGGGATCGCCGGGAAGCAGCGGTACGACGACCACCGCGGCGAGGAGCACGAGCAGGACGACGACCCCTACTCGACCGGCGGCGGTCTCGGGCATCGTGCGATTATAGCCGGTCGCGCGACGCCCTCGGAATCGGTATCCTGAGCACGAGGATCCAAACGGCGGTGGCAGTGCGAGCCGAGCGGCGCCCGCGGAGGCTCGGCGACGCGCGCCGCGAGGCGAGTCTGTGAACCTGGCAGTGCGAGCCGCAGCCGGAGGCGAGGCGAGTCTGTGAACCTGGCAGTGCGAGCCGAGCGGCGGCTGCGGAGGCTCGGCGACGCGCGCCGCGAGGCGAGTCTGTGAACCTGGCAGTGCGAGCCGAGCGGCGCCCGCGGAGGCTCGGCGACGCGCGCCGCGAGGCGAGTCTGTGAACGTGGCAGTGCGAGCCGCAGCCGAAGGCGAGGCGAGTCTGTGAACCTGGCAGTGCGAGCCGCAGCCGAAGGAACGAGGAGGCTCGATGGCCGACAAGATTGAGCGCGTGATGGTCGTGACCGCACACCCGGATGACTCGGAGTTCGGCGCGGGCGGCACCGTCGCGAAGATGGTCAAGGAGGGCCGCGAGGTCACGTACGTCATCGTCACCAACGGAAACAAGGGCTCGAGCGATCGGTCGATGACGCCGGAGCGGCTCGCCCGGATCCGCGAGGAGGAGCAGCGCAACGCGGCGCGCACGCTCGGCGTCGAGCGGGTGGAGTTCCTCGGCTACCCGGACGGCGAGGTCGAGGACACGCGTGACCTGCGGCGCGACGTCTCGCGCATGATCCGCGCGTGGCGTCCCGACCTCGTCGTCTGCCAGAACCCGCACCGCACGTACCTCCTGGGAGCCTCCCACCGCGACCACCGGATCGTCGGGGGCGTCACCCTCGACTGCATCTATCCCCTCGCCCGCGACCACATGGCGTTCCCGGAGCTCATGCCCACCTTCGAGCCCCACAAGGTCCGCGAGGTGTACGTGATGCAGTGGCAGGATCCCCAGGTCGTCGTCGACGTCTCCGACACGATGGACCTGAAGCTCCGCGCGCTCGCCTGCCACGCGAGCCAGTTCAAGGACTTTGCCGCCGTGGAGGCGCGGGTGCGGGACCGCGCGCGACAGCTCGGGCAGGCCAAGGGCTGCGCGTACGCGGAGGCATTCGACCACATCGTCATTCCGTGAAGCCAAGCCTCGAGCGCGTTCAGGAGACGCTGGCGGCGCTCGGCGGCGGTCACCGCGTCGTCGATCTGGACGCGTCGGCGCGGACGGCGGCCGACGCGGCCAAGGCGCTCGGCTGCCGCGTGGACCAGATCGTGAAGTCGCTGGTCTTCCGGGGCCGGCGCACCGACCGCGCGGTCCTCGTCACGGCGAGCGGAGCGAACCGCGTGGACGAGGCGAGCGTCGCGGCGCTCGTCGACGAGCCGGTCGAGAAGGCGGACGCCGCGTTCGTCCGCGCCCGCACGGGGTTCGCGATCGGCGGCGTCGCGCCCGTCGGGTCGACCGGGCCGCTCACCACCGTGATCGACGAGGACCTCCTCCAGTGGCACGAGATCTGGGCGGCGGCGGGCCACCCCAAGACCGTGTTCAGGCTGTCCCCCGGAGACCTCGTGCGGATGACGGGCGGTCGCGTGGCGCGCATCCGAGCGTAGCGTTCGCCGCGGGGTGTCGGAGTAGAATACCCGTCGTGATGGCCGATCAGGAGGTGGACGCGGCGCCGACGCTCACCGAAATGATGCGCCGGCGCGCCGCGCTCACGCCCGACGCGCCGTACTTCCACCTCTACGGAGAGACGGTGACGTACGGGCGGCTCTGGGATACCAGCGCGCGCTACGCCGCCGGACTTGCCCGCGGCGGCCTCCGCCCGAGGGACACGCTCGCGCTCATCTACCCGACCTGCGCCGAGTTCTTCTTCGCCTTCTTCGGAGCGCTTCGGATCGGCGTGGTGCCCGTGCCGCTCTACCCGACGCTCAGCGTGGAGGCGACCGCACGGATCTTCAACGACTGCGAGGCGGCGGCGGTGGCGACGATCGGCTGGTTCCGCAAGGGCGTGGACGAGTCCGCCGCGCTGGCGCCCGGCGTGCGCGCGGTCCTCGAGCCGCCCGACCTCGACGCCGACGCGCCCCCACCCGTGCACGCCGAGCCCGACCCAGAGGATCTCGCGTTCCTCCAGTACACGTCGGGCAGCACGGGGCATCCGCGCGGCGTCATGCTCACCCACCGGAACGTCGTGTCGACCATCAAGTTCATGGCCGAGGCCGCCGGGCTCACCGCCGAGGACCGCGTCGTCTCGTGGCTGCCGCTCTACCACGACATGGGGCTCATCGGCTGCGCCTTCACGCCGCCGCTCACGCGGACGCCGATCTGGCTCCTGCCCCCGGACCTTCGCAACCCGCGTCAGTGGCTCGAGGTCTGCACCGAGGTGCGCGCCACGTTCACGGTCTCGCCCGATTTCGGGTATCGGAACTGCCTGCGCCATGTCCGGGACATCACCGGGCTCGACCTGACGAGCCTCAGGGCAGCGCTCTCCGGTGCCGAGACGGTGCGCCGGTCCACCGTCGAGGCCTTCGAGTCGCGCTTCGGCCTGGATCGCGTCATCTCCCCCTGCTACGGTCTTGCGGAGGCGACGCTCGCCGTGGCGATCTGGCCGCGCGCGGTGCCGCTCAGGCTCGATCCGAGCGGGAGGTTCCTCTCGGTGGGGCAGCCCTGCCCCGGTGTCTCCGTGAGGATCCTCGCCCCCGACGGCGCTGGCGCCGAAGTCCCGCTGGGACCCGGCGAGGAGGGCGAGATCTCGGTGCGGAGCCCCGGGGTCATGCGCGGCTACTACAACAACCCCGAGGACACCCGGAAGGTGCTCTCGCCGGACGGCTGGCTGCTGACGGGTGACCTCGGCCTCGTAGACAAGGACGGATTCCTTTACGTCACGGGCCGACTGAAAGACGTGATCATCCTGGCGGGCGAGAACGTGCCCCCGGCCGACGTCGAGGAGGTCGTGGACCTGGTCGACGGCGTCCGATACTCGGCCGCCGTGGGGATCGAGAGCGAGCGCGCCGGGACCCAGCGCCTGCACGTCGTCGCCGAGGTGCGCAGCGAGAGCGCGTCCCCCGACGAGTACCACGACCTCGTGCGCGAGATCGTGAGCCGCGTCCACAAGCAGCGCGGCCACCGGCCCGCGCGCGTCCTGCTCGTGCGTGCGGGCAGCGTGCCCAAGACCTCCAGCGGCAAGATCCAGCGCTCGCGGCTCGCGCAGATGATCCAGCACGGCGAGCTCCAGGACCGGATCGTGTACGGCACCCCAGAGCGCACCGATCGGAGGCCGCCCCCGAGGTAGGCGGAGTCTGTGACTCTAGAATTCGGCTGTCACCTCCCCGTCTACGGCCCGGCCGCCACGCGCGAGACCCTGCTCGCTTTCGCGCGTCGGATGGAAGCGCTCGGGTACGACTCGCTCTGGGCGAGCGACCACGTCGTGATCCCCTGGAGCATCGCGTCGAAGTACCCGTACAACGAGACGGGCGACTTCCCCCTGCCGCCGTCCGCCACCTTCCTCGAGCCGCTCACCGCGCTCGCCCTCGTCGCCGGCGCGACCGAGCGGATCCGTCTCGGCACGACGGTGCTGGTGCTCCCGCACCGCCACCCCGTGCTCGCGGCGAAGATGCTCGCGACACTCGACCATCTGGCGCCGGGGCGCGTCATCCTGGGGGCGGGCGTCGGCTGGATGCGCGAGGAGATCGAGATCTTCGGCGTGGATTACGCGCGGCGGGGCGCGTGGAGCGACGAGGCGCTCCGTATCATGAAGACGTGCTGGCGGGAGGAGCGCCCGAGCTTCCGGGGCGAGTTCGTGTCCTTCGCCCCGCTCGGCTTCGCCCCGAAGCCCCGGCGCGGGGCGATTCCCATCTGGATCGGCGGTCACACACCGCGCGCGCTCCGGCGCGTGGCCGAGCTCGGGGACGGCTGGCACGCCGCGTTCGCGACCGCCGAGAAGCTGAAGGGCGGGCTCGCCGCGCTGGCGGCGGCGTGCCGCGCGGCCGGACGGGAGCTGAAGTCGCTCACGCTCAGCGCGCGCCTGGGCCTGCCCGCCCGACACGACGTCGGCGCCCTCGTCCGCGAGATCCGCGCGCTCGCCGAGCTCGGCGTGCGCCACGTCATCCTCGAATCGCGCGTACGCGACCTCGCGGACATGAACGAGATCTACGAACGCTTCGCCCACGACGTCCGCGCGAAGCTCTAGCCAAGCTCCAGGTTCTAGACGATCGGATCAGTTGATTTTCGATGCCGCATGGCCGTAGTATGTCTGCCAAGTTGCAGGAGGCTGCTGAGTGGTCTCGACCGGACGGCTCATCCAGGCGCTGGGCGGCAAGGGCGTGTTCCGGGAGCGCCAGGCGACGTATGGGTCGATCATCGACAAGGCCCGAACTGGCCTCCCATACGCGGCTCTCGAGGCGATCGCGGCCCGCTTCGAAATTCCCCCCGAGACCCTCGTCCGAGTCCTGCACCTACCACCTCGTACGCTGGCCAGGCGGAAGAAGGCGCGTCGGCTGAGTGCGGGTGAGTCCGACCGGCTCCTGCGCCTGGCCCGGGTTGCGGCCAGGGCGGAAGATGTCTTCGGCAGTCAGGAGAGGGCGGGCGCCTGGTTGCGTGGAACCGTCCGGGCGCTCGGGTCGGTCAGCCCCCTCGATCTGCTCGATACCGACCTCGGGGCGCAGCAGGTCGAGCGGATTCTCGGTCGCATCGAGCACGGCGTCTACAGCTGACCCGCGTCTGGCGGATCACGCGCGCCCGGCACGCGGCCTTTGACGGCGAAGGGGCCCGCCGTTACGGAGGGCGCTGGAGCCGGCCGGGCATCCCGCTCGTCTACACCTCGGCGAGCCTGGCGCTGGCTGCCCTCGAGGTCTTCGTCAATCTCGAGCGGCCCGAGCCGCCCGCCGACCTGGTCGCGATCTCGGCCGACATTCCTGAGACGCTCACGATCTTCCGGATGCCGGCGTCCGGGCTGCCGGCGAACTGGAGGAGATACCCTCCACCGGAGGCGCTCGCCGAACTGGGAACGCGCTGGGCGCGCGATCTGAAAAGTCCGGTACTCGCCGTGCCCTCGGCGGTCATTCCCCAGGAGCTGAACTACGTGCTCAACCCCGTCCACCCCGACTTCAAACGCATCCGCGTCGGCGATCCGGAGGCCTTCCGCTTCGATCCACGCCTGCGGCGCCGCTGACCTCGGCGTTCCTCAGACCGAGATCCCGAACAGCGCGTTCGCCGCGAGGCCGATCGCGTAGGTGGCGAGCACGGCGAGGGCGGTGATCACCACGTTCGTCGCGACCCGCCGCCGCACGTCCATGCCCGTGAGGAAGGCGACGAGCGCCGAGACCACGACGATCACCGTGCCGGCCGTGAGGGCCGAGGGCAGCGCCGTGCGCGCGCCGGCGAGGACCGGCAGCACCGGGACGAGCGCGCCGGCGAAGTAGCTCGCGCCGACGATCAACGCGGCCGTGAGCGCGCTCTCGCCCGGATCCTCTGCCGCTCGCTCGCCCAGGAACCGGCGTCGCCCCACCTCGGCCGCCCGCACCTCCGACTCGGAGCTGGCGGCGACGTAGGCGCTCGCGGCCATCGAGAGCGCGCCGGCGACGGCCACCGTGAGGCCGGCGACCAGGACGGTCAGAGACGCGCCGAACGCTGCGAAGAAGCCGCTGACGGCGCCGAGGATCTCGACAAGGCCGTCGTTCAGACCGAGAAAGATGGATCGGACGCGCTCCGGATTGATACGACGCTCGGCGTCGCCCGTCACCACCCGGTCCTCGTGCTCGAACTCGTCCCGGAGCACCTCGCGCACGGCCCCTCCCAGCGGCCCCTCGCCGTAGCGGTGCCAGATGGCCAGGTACTTGCGCACGCCGTGGACCTCGATCGCCTCCAGAACAAGATGGATCGCCGGCGCGCCACCGAGGCGGCACACCCCCACGATGAGCGCGAGCTTCAGCCGCCGCCCGAGGTCGAGCCTGCCGAGCTCCAGACCGAAGAACTTCTGCCAGAAGGCGTGATGCCGCGTCTCGACGGGAATCAGCTCGTCGAGGACGCGGCGGAGGTCGCCGGGGGCGACGTCGCGAAGCGCGCGGTAGAGCGACAGATCGAACAGCTCGTCGAGGACGAGCCGCCGGGCGAGTCTCGCGTCGGCGGGCGCGACCATCCGTCGCGCTAGATCTTCTCGCCGAGCTTGGCCCAGTCGTCGAGAAACTTCTTGAGGCCGAGGTCCGTCAGCGGGTGCTTCATGAGCTGCTCGAGCACGGCGAACGGCATCGTCACCACGTGCGCGCCTGCCTTGGCCGCGTCCACCACGTGGAGGGGGTTGCGGATCGACGCGGCGAGCACCTGCGTCGTAAACCCCTGGACCCGGTAGATCTCGCAGATGTCGCGGACGAGGTCCATGCCGACGTGCGCGATGTCGTCCAGGCGCCCGAGGAACGGGCTGATGTAGTAGGCGCCCGCCTTCGCCGAGAGCAGCGCCTGGGTCGCCGAGAAGCAGAGCGTCTGGTTGACGCGGATCCCCTTGCCCGTAAGGTGCTTCACCGCCTTCAGCCCGTCCTTGGTGAGCGGGCACTTGACGACGACGTTGGGCGCGATGTGATGCAGCTCCTCGCCTTCCTTCACCATCCCCTCGAAATCGGTGGCGACCACTTCGAGGCTCACGTCGCCCGGCACGATCGCGCAGATCTCCTCGACCAGCGGCCGGAAGGGCCGCTTCTCCTTGGCGATGAGCGACGGGTTGGTCGTGACGCCGTCGACGACGCCGAGCGCGACGCCTTCCTTCAGCTCGCTGACGCTCGCCGTATCGAGGAAGATCTTCATGGAGCCCTCCTGAGGGTAACGCGCGTCCCGGCGCTCACCCGCTTGAACACCTTGGCGTCGCCGACGACCCGGCCGACGAGGTTCACGGGGCTGGCGGGACGGATCTCGGCGCCCCGGCTCAGCGGTGTCGGCCCGAAGAAGACGCAGAAGGCGTGCCCGGGCGGCCAGTAACCGAGGTCGCCGACCTCGACGACGTCCCTGGGCGACTCGGGACCGACCGCGAGGCCGATGTCGAAGTAGATCTCGTCGCCCCACGTCTCGCCCGTGGCATCGATCGGGAGCGCGTCCCAGATGGCGCTCGCCGTCTTCGACTCGTTCAGTTGGGCCTCGGCGGACACTTTTCCCGCTGCAATCACGATCGCGCGACCGGCCGCCACGACTAGAGCCTAGTCCCCGTGCCGAAGGCGTGTCAACCGCTCCGCTCGTACTCCTTGAGCGTCGTCGCCAGGCGACCGCGGTCGGGCACCGTCGCCCAGCCCTCGCCCTCGACGGAGAGCGAGCCCGCGCACGCCGCCGCGGCCGCCGCGAGCCAGGGATCGCCCACGCGCTGGTACTCGACGAGAAACGTCGCGGCGAAGACGTCGCCGGCACCGGTCGGGTCCGACTCCGCCGCGGGTCGCGGCCGCACCTCGTAGCGGTCGCCGTTGACGAAGAGCAGCGCGCCGTCGCGGTCGGCGGTGAGGACACCGAGGGGGACGTACTGGAGCCATTCGACCACGGCGGCCTCATGGCCGCGGACGTCCTCGCGCGAGAGGAAGAGCGCCTGGATCTTGTCCAGGAGTGGGCGCGACGACTCCCACGCGCGCGGGCCGACCGCGCCGTCCCGGCCGACCGCGCGGAGCCAGCCTTGCGCCGCGGCGCCGACCGCGCCGTCCGTGAACTCGGCGGCGAGCAGCGGATCCACCTCGTCGATCACCGGCGCCAGGAGCACCAGCGGCGCGTCGCGCCAGTCTTCAGGCACGTCCGCCGTGGTGAGCGGGAGCGCGCGGCCGCGGACGCGGGAGACGCGGGCGCCCGCCTCGTAGTGATGCTCGAAGCGGGTCGTCTGGCGCGCCTCGCGGGTGATCACCTCGATCTGCGACGGGATCGCGTCGAGAGGAAAATCGTCGGCGTGGCTCGTCAGGAGGCCGACGGAGAGGCCGAGCCGGTGGGCCGTGATCGCACCGTAGAGGGCGGCGCCACCGGGTCGGGTGAGGTCGCCCACACGGTCGAGCGTGACATGGCCGATGGCGACGAAGTCGGGCGCGGCCAGGACCGCTCCTAAGTCGAAGGGGGCCTCGATGGCCCCCTCCGAGCCACCCCCAGAATCCGATTGCGCCGGCAAAGCCGGCGCTCGAACACAGTCATCGCGACCCGCTCCTAGAGCATCGTGAGACCGCCAGACACCGAGAGGGTCTGACCGGTGACGAAGCCCGCCTCGTCAGAGGCGAGGAAGACCACGGCGGGCGCAATGTCCTCGGGCGTCCCGAGCCGGCCCCACGGGATCACGCGCTTGAGGCTCTCGGCGAGCCTCGGGCTCTCGGCGACAAACTCCCGCTGGAACAGCGGCGTCTCCGACGGGCCCGGACAGACGCAGTTCACGTTGACCCTGTGGCGCGCCACTTCGCGGGCGATCGTCTTGGTGAACGCGATGACCCCGCCCTTCGCGGCCGAGTAGACCGCCTCGCCCGTCGAGCCCACGCGGCCGGCGTCGGACGCGATCGACACGATCTTGCCGTACTCCTGCCGGATCATGTGGGGTAGGACGGCGTGGGTGCAGGCGATCGGCCCGCGGAGGTTGAGGGCGAGGATCCGGTCCCAGAACTCGGGTGTCGTCTCCACGAACGGCATCGGCCGGTCCCAGCCGGCGTTGTTGACGAGGACGTGAACCGTCCCCCAGCGCGCGACCACGGCCGCCACCATGCCGGCGACCGCGGCCGCGTCGGTGATGTCCACGCGCCACGCGGCCGCCGCGCCCCCGTCCTTCTCGATCCCCCGCGCGACTTCGGTGCCGCCCGCCTCGTTCAGATCGGCGATCGCGACGCGGGCGCCTTCACGGGCGAGCGCGCTGGCGATCGCCCGCCCGATGCCGCTCGCCCCGCCGGTGACGATCGCCACACGGTCGCGGAGCTTCACCGGCTTCCCCGGGGGGAGATCCTCACCGCGCGTGACCCCACTTGGCCTTCACGGCCTCCCGGTCGACCACGCCCTCCGCGGTGCGCGGGAGGGCGTCGGTGAACGCCACGGCATGAGGCCGCTTGAAGCGGGCGATCTTCGACGCCACGAAGTCGCTCACCTGCTGGGCGGTGTACCGGCCGTCCGTCACCTCGACCACGGCCTTGATCGCCTCGCCCCACTTGGCGTCGGGGATGCCGTACACGCACACCCCGCGCACGCCCGGGAGTTGCATGATCACCGTCTCGACCTCCGCCGGGTAGACGTTCTCCCCGCCGGGCTTGATCAGCTCCTTCTCCGGCTTGCGCTTGACGTAGTAGAGGTAGCCGTCGGCGTCGAACCGCCCCACGTCCCCGGTGTGGTGCCAGCCGTTGCGGAGGGTGTAGGCCGTCACGTCCGCCTGGTCGAAGTAGCCCTGGAACACGAGCGGGCCGCGCACGACGATCTCCCCTGGTGTCCCGACGTCCACCTCGCGGTCGTCGTCATCCACGAGCTTCACGTCGCACACGGGCACGGGCTTGCCGGCGGCGCCGGGCTTGTCCCGCACGCGTTGCAGGGTGACGAACCCGCTGGTTTCCGACTGCCCGAAGCCAGTCCAGAACTGCGCCCGGGTTTGCGCGTGCAGGCGCTCGATGGTCTGGGGCGCGTCGAGGCCGGAGACGTGCTTCAGGCTGGGCAACCGGCTGCCCAGCTTCTCGGCCGCATCCAGCAGATTGGTCAGCACGGGGGGAAAGTCCGAGACGTGGGTGACGGCGTGGCGATCAATCAGCCGCACGGCCTCCTCGGCGTCGAACCGCGACACCAGCACGCTGGCAGCGCCGGCGTGCATGTGGGCGATCGCCCCCCCCAGCGCGGTGATGTGGAATAGCGGCAGCGCCAGCAGGTAGCGATCCGCCGCGGTGTAGCCGATCGAGGCCATGGCGGTCAGGTTGGCCGCGATCATATTGGCGTGAGTGAGCACCGCGCCACGCGGGATCACGTCCACGGCGGCGGTCGAGATCACCGCGAACGGGTCGTCGGCCGACACCGCGGGCCTGGGCGGCGGGCTGGCCGTTCGGTACAGCGCGGCGAAGGGCTTGAAGGCCGGCCCACTGGCCTCGCCGAACTGATACCAGTGCGCGACCGACGGCTTCTCCTTCGGCCAGCCGGCCACCACGGGGAGCGTGGAGGTGTCGACCACCATCATCCGGGGCGCAGCGCGGTCCACCACAAGCTCCACTTCCTGCGCGGTCAGCCGCCAGTTGATCGGGTAGGCGACGATGCCCTGCCGCGCGCAGGCGCCGTATAGCTCGAGGTAGGCGGTGTCGTTCTGCGCCAGGACGCAGATGCGGTCCCCCTTGCCGATGCCCAGAGCCACGAGCCCCCCGGCGAGCGCGTCAACCTGACGCCGAAACTCCCGGAAGGACAGCTGCCGGTCACCGTGGAGAACGGCTGGCGCGTCGCCGTACACGAACGCGCCGCGCGCGATCATGTCGTAGACCGTGAATCCGTGCACGTGCATGTTCATAGACCCGCCTCGCCGGCGGCTGCGGCTCGCACCGCCACATTCATAGACTCGCCTCGCCGGCGGCTGCGGCTCGCACCGCCACGCGACCTCACCCGCGACGCGGTCGGCTCACTGGCCGACGATCTCGCCCTTCATCGGGCCCAGCAGGCCGAGCAACTCGCTCTTCTCCTTCGCGCCGACCTGATGCTTGTCGAGCGCCCGCACCAGGTTCTCGACGGTCGCGTCCCACTCGCCGTCGGTGATCTGCATGCCTCGGTGCGTCGCCTTCATGTCGCGCCCGAGGTAGGAGCAGGGGCCGCCGGTGGCGTCGCAGATCTGGTCGGCGAGGTTCGACCTGAGCTTGAAGACCGCGGGGGGCGGCATGCCCTGGAAGCGATTGTTCACGCGAGGGTCGGCGACCATGTTCGCGACGAAGTCGTCGACCACCAGCGCGATGCCGTCACGCCCTCCCAGCCGCTTGTAGAGCGAGGGCGGAGGGTCGCCCATGGTGGCACAGGCGACGAAGTCCAGCGACAGCAGCAGCAGCACGACGAGTGCTCCGGACCTCCGTGTCAGTCTCATCGCGTCCGACCCTCCTAGGAGAGCCACCGTTTGCGGCGTTTGTAGTGCTTCACGTCCCGGTACGACTTCCGGGCACCCACTTCGGTGAGGCCCAGATAGAACTCCTTGATATCCGCGTTCTCCCTGAGCGCGTCCGCCGGACCGTCGAGCACGATGCGCCCGTTCTCCATGACGTAGCCCTGCTCGGCGATCTGGAGCGCGAGCGCCGCGTTCTGCTCCACCAGGAGCACGGTCAGCTTTTCCCGGCGGTTCATTTCCCGGACGATGGCGAAGATCTCCTCGACCAGCATCGGCGCGAGGCCGAGGGAGGGCTCGTCGAGCAGCATCACCTGCGGGTTGGCCATGAGCGCCCGGCCGATGACGAGCATCTGCTGCTCGCCGCCGGAGAGATAGCCCGACTGGATCGTGCGCCGCTCGCGGAGCCGCGGGAAGTACTCGTAGACGCGCGCGATCCCCTCCTGCACCTTGCGGCGGTCCGGCTGGACGTGCGCTCCCGCGACCAGGTTCTCCTCCGTCGTCAGATGCTCGAAGACGCGCCGCCCCTCGAAGACCTGGACGATCCCCCGCGCGACGATTTCGTGCGGCGCCAGACGATCGATCCGCGCCCCCTTGAACTCGATCGAGCCCTTCGTGACCTCGCCGCGCTCTGAGCGCAGGAGTCCCGAGATCGCCTTGAGGGTCGTCGTCTTGCCGGCGCCGTTGGCGCCGAGCAGGGTCGTGATCCCCCCCTCGCGGACCGAGAGCGACACCCCCTTCAGCACGAGGATCACGCCGTCGTAGATGACCTCGACGTTGTTGAGGCTCAGCATCGCGGCTCGGTTACTTCGCCTCCTTGACGGCCTTGGCCACCACCTCGGGATACGCCTTGAACCAGTCCGTGACCCTCATCCACTTGCCGCCGCGCACCTGCCAGACCTGCACCAGGCCGCCGCCCTCGTGGTCGGTGGCCGTGACCTCGAGCGGCGGCACGAGGCCTCCGAGGGTGAAGCCCTTGATCTGCTCGAAGCCTCGCTTCACGTCCTCGCCCGTGATCTTGCCGTCCGGACGCGCCTTCAGGGCGTTCCGGATGGCCTCCACGTGGAGCGCACCGATCAGGACACCGCGGTTGTAGTACACCGTCGACGCCATCTCCTTCGGGGCGTCCTTGCCCTGCTTCCTGTACATCTCGCGGATCTCGGCGATGACCGGGAAGTCTTGTCCCACGCCGGCGAACTGCAGCCCGTAATAGCCCTCGGCGAGGGCGTAGCCCCCGGCCGCCTCGACATCGGCCTCGGCGGCCCCCCAGACGAACGAGACGACCTTTCGGAGCGGGTAGCCGACCCGCTTGAGCTCCTTGATCGACACCGACGGTGACCGTCCAAAGAGGTGGGCGATCACGAAGTCCGCTCGGTAGCGCTGGGCGATGTCGAGCACCTGCGCGCCCATCTCCACGCCGGGCGGTGGCACGGCGAAGGTCTTGAGCTGGTAGCCCTCCTTGACCGAGAGGTCCTCGAGGATCGGAATCGGCTCACGGCCCGCCGGGTTGTCGAAGAAGAGGAAGGCGATCTTCTTGCCCTTGAGGCCGCCGTTGAGCTGGTCCTTGACGAACTTCACGGCGGCGGTGGCCTGCGACCAGTACGTCGCAGCGATCGGAAAGATGTAGGGGTACCGGCTTCCGTCGGCGGCGGCGGCCTTCCCGAAGCCGGGTGAGGTGCCGGGGATCCGGTCCTCCGTCAGCTTCTGGGTCAGCGCGTAGATCTGCGGGGTGCCGTAGACGCCGATGACGACCGCGCCCTCCTTCTTGAAGCGCTCGTACGACTCCATGGCCGGCGGCACTTTGTACTCGTGATCGACCTCGTCGACCCGGAGCCTGTGCCCCATCACGCCGCCCTGCTCGTTCACGAGGCGGATGTAGTCGTGGTACCCGGGACAGATCACCACGCCCACCGTCTGCGTCGCCCCCGTCCGGTCGCACTGGAAGCCGATGACGATTTCGTGGGCCGCCTGGGCGGGCCCCACGGCCGTGAGTGCGACGGCGAGGGCCACCGCCGCGAAGATCCCAAAGTATCGCCGCATTGCCATCCTCCTCGCGTGTCGACGCGACCGCTGCCGACGACCGTCCACGCCGCTACTTCTTCGCGCCCGCCTCCTTGATGTGCTTGGCGACCACATCGTTGTAGGCGCTGAACCAGTCCGTCTCTCTCGCGAACTTCCCGCCCTTGACCTGATAGATCTGGACCAGCCCGCCGCCCTCGTGATCGTTCGGCGTGATCTTGAGCGGCGGCACGAGCCCGCCCAGCGTGAAGTTTGCGATCTTCTCGAACCCCTTCTTCACGTCCTCGCCCGTGATCCGGCCGTCGGGCTTGGCCCGGATCGCGTTCCGAACCGCCTCGACCTGGACCGCCGCCCACACGACGCCGCGGTTATAGTAGACCGTCGACGTCATCTCCTTCGGCGCCGGCTGGCCCTCCTTCTTGTACATCTCGCGGATCTCGTTCAGGACGGGGTAGTCCGTGCCCACGCCCGCGAACTGCATGACGTGGTAGCCCTCGGCGGCCGGCCAGCCGCCGGCGGCCTCGACGTCCGCCTCGGCCGAACCCCACACGAACGACACGACCTTGCGGAGCGGATACCCCACGCGCTTGAGCTCCTTGATCGACACCGACGGCGACCGTCCGAAGAGGTGGGCGATCACGAAGTCCGCGTGGTAGCGCTGGGCGATGTCCAGCACCTGCGCGCCCATCTCCACGCCCGGCGGCGGGACGGCGAAGGTCTTGAGCTGAAAGCCCTCCTTCGTCGAGAGCTCCTCGACCACCGGGATCGGCTCGCGGCCCGCCGGGTTGTCGTAGAAGAGGTAGGCGATCTTCTTGCCCTTGAGCCCGCCGAGCTGCTGCCTGGCGAAGTCCACGGCCGCCGCGCCCTGCGACCAGTAGGTCGCCGCGATCGGGAAGATGTACGGGTAGCGGGTCCCGTCCGTAGCGTCGCCCCGACCGAAGCCGGGCGTCGTGCCGGGGATCCGATCCTCCGTCAGCCGCTGCGTCAGCGCGTAGACGATGGGCGTGCCGTAGACGGCGATCACCACGGCCCCCTCCTTCTTGTAGCGCTCGTACGCCTCCACCGCGGGCGGCACCTTGTACTCGTGATCGATCTCGATCAGGCGGATCCGGTGTCCCTCGACGCCGCCCTTCGCGTTGACGAGCCGGACGTAGTCCTGCGCTCCGGGGCACATGTTGACGCCGACCGTCTGCGTCGCCCCCGTCCGGTCACACAGGAAGCCCATCACGATCTCGTGGCTCGCCGCCGCGGGGGCCACGCTCGCGAGCGTCGTCCAGACCGCGACCGCCAGTCCGAGCAAGAGCGGGAAGCTTCGTCGCATCGCTCGTCTCCTTTCACTCATGCGTTCAGTACGCGAAGGGCCAGACCCGGAAGTAGTTCCGGATATTTCGCCAGAGGCGGTTCAACCCTTCCGGCTCGACGACCAGGAAAAAGACGATCAGCGTCCCGAAGAGGATGAGCCGGAGGTTCGGGATGATGTTGAGGACCGACGCCTGGGAGAACACCAGCCCGCCGAGCGCCTCCATGGCGTACCGGATGACGATCGGCAGCAGCGTCACGAAGATCGCGCCGAAGATGGCGCCGAGCACCGAGCCCAGGCCCCCGATGATGATCATGGCCAGGTAGTCGATCGACACCGTGATCTGGAACTGCTCGTAGTTCGCGATCCCCAGGTAGTACGTGTAGAGGACGCCCGTCACGCCCGCGTAGAACGACGAGATCGCGAACGCGAGGAGCTTGTAGCGGAAGATGTTGATCCCGATGATCTCCGCGGCGATGTCGTGATCGCGGATCGCGATGAAGGCCCGGCCGATCCGGCTCCGCAGCAGGTTCAGCGTGCCGACGACCGCGAGCACGACGAAGAACATCAGGAAAAAATACATCCCGCGCTGGGACGCGATCTCGACACCGAGGAACGCCGGGCGCGGCATCTCGATCGACGCCTGGACGCCGCCCGAGATCCACGTGACGTGGTTGATGGTCCACTCGATGATGAGCTGGCCCGCGAGCGTGGCGATCGCCAGGTAGAGCCCTTTGATGCGGAGTGAGGGGATGCCGACGACGGCGCCGACGAGCGCGGCCATGGCGCCGCCGAGCGGGAGCGCGAGCCAGAACGGCGCGCCGAGGCGGACCGCGAAGTTCGCGGCCGTGTAGGCGCCGACCGACATGAAGGCTCCGTGGCCGATGGAGATCTGGCCGGTGGAGCCGACGAGGATGTTGAGCCCGAGCGCACCCACGACGGCGATCGCGATCAGATTGACGATCGACAGGTAGTACTCGTGGACGCTGAACGGCAGCACGAGGAAGAAGAGTACGGCGAGCGCCGCGACGGTCCAGCGGGCGATGGGCAGTGGGTACAGGGCCATGTCGGCCTCGTACGTCGTCTTGAGCACCCCACACTCGCGATGGATCATGGGCAACTCCAGACGCTCGACGCGCAGGGGTGCCGGGGGGTGGGGGGTGGAGAGACCCGTTCCCGCCGCGTCGCATGCGGAGGCGGCGCGTCCGGATGGAGCCCAGCCGCGACGGGCCATGCGCGCGCGCGCCGCGTGGTCGAGCCACCCCCCACCCCCCGGTTCCCCTGCGTGATCGGGCGGATGGACGGGGCGCTCATACGCGCTCGATGATGCGCTTGCCGAAGATCCCGTACGGCCGGATCATGAGCGCCAGGATCATCAGCACGTACGGCGCGAAGTCCTTCGTCCCGCCGCCGACGTACGGATCGACGTAGCCCGCCGCCACGTTCTCCACGACGCCGACGATCAGCCCACCGAGGATCGCCCCCGGGATCGAGTCGAGGCCGCCCAGGATCACCACCGGGAAGACCTTGAAGCCGACGAGCGAGAGGTGCACATCGACGCCCAGCATGCTGCCCCAGATCACCCCGCCCAGCGCCGAGACGACTCCCGTCATCGCCCACGCGAGCGCGAAGTAGCGCTCGACGTTGATCCCCATCGCCATCGCGACCTGCTGGCTGTCAGCGATGGCGCGCATCGCGATCCCCTTCCGCGATTTCAGGAAAAACCAGCCGAAGACTCCGAGGAAGACGATGCTGACCGACGCGCCGAGGAGCTGGATCGGCGGGACGAAGAGGGGCCCGAGGATGAACGGCTCATCGCTGATCGGAAGCACCAGCGGCTTCGTCTCCGCGCCCCACGTGAGGGGCCCCACGCCGCGCAGGATGGCCGCGAGGCCGATCGTCGCCATGACGACGGCAATGATCGGGCGCCCGATGAGACGCCGGAGCATCACGCGCTCGAGGCCGAAGCCGAACGCGACCATGGCGGCGAGCCCCAGGGGGACCGCCAGCCACAGCGGCGCGCCGTACGCGCCGAGGGCGACCGCGACGACAAAGCCCGCGATCATGACGAACTCGCCCTGCGCGAAGTTGATCGCGTCCGTCGCCTTGTAGACGAGGACGAACCCCAGCGCGATCAGCGAGTACATGAGCCCGATGAGCAGGCCGTTGGAGAGCAGGAGCAGGGTGAACTGCCATTCAACCATGCGCGGCGATCTCCTCCGCGTCCTGGACGCGGGCCAGCGACCGGAGCGCGGCCTGCCGGCCGTCCTCGTAGGTGATCGTGGTGGTCAGCTCGACCTCGTCCCGCCCCCCGTAGAAGGCGTCGATCACGGTGGCGTACTTCTCGGCGACGTACCCCCGGCGAACCTTGCGCGTGCGGGTGACCTCGGCGTCGTCAGCGTCGAGGTCCTTCGTGAGCAGGAGGAAGCGCCGGACCTTCGTCACGTCGGGCAGCGTGGCGTTGCACTTCCTGACCTCCTCCCGGATCAGCTCGCGCACCTCGGGCTTCTGGGAGAGGTCCGTGTAGCTCGTGTACGGGAGCCCGCGCCGCTCCGCCCAGTTGCCGACCGTGTTCGGGTCGATCGCGATCATCGCCGCGACGAACGGGCGCGCGTGACCGAAGGCGACCGCCTCGCGGATGTAGGGGCTGAACTTGAGCTTGTTCTCGATGAACTGGGGGGCGAACGGCGTGCCGTCGACGAGCGCGCCCACGTCCTTCGCCCGGTCGATGATGACGAGGTGGCCGCGGGGATCGATGAACCCGGCATCGCCCGTGTGAAACCAGCCGTCCTCGTCGATGACTTCCCGGGTCGCCTCCTCGTTCTTGAGATAGCCCCTGAAGATCCCGGCGCTCTTGACGAGCACCTCCCCGCGCTCTGCGATCCGCACGTCGATGCCGGCGCACGGGCGCCCGGCCGTCGTCGGGTTGGCCTCGGCGCTCGGCTGGAGCGAGACGAGGCCGGTCGTCTCGGTGGAGCCGTACACCTGCTTGAGGTTCACGCCGATCGCCCGGAAGAACCGGAACGTGTCGGGCCCGAGCGGTGAGCCGCCGGTCAGCGCCCAGCGCGCGCGACGCAGGCCGAGCTGGTCGCGGACCGGCCCGTAGACGAAGAACTCGCCGAGGGCCACGGCGAGGCGCAGCCCGAGCGGCAGGGGCTTGCCGTCCGACTTCAAGATTTCGGCGCGCTCGGCCGCGGCGCAGAAGCGCTCGAAGATCCGGCGCTTGACCCCTGGGGCGTCGGCCGCCTTGACCTGCACCCCGGTCAGCATGTTCTCCCAGATGCGGGGCGGCGCGAGCACGAGCGTCGGTCCGAGCTCGCGCAGGTCGCGCTGGACCGTCTCCGGGCTCTCAGGGCAGTTGCACGCGAAGCCGATGTAGAGGCTCATGACGAGCGTGTAGAACGCGTCGCCCACCCACGCCATCGGCAGATACGCGAGGTAGTCGTCGTCGACGCGGAACTCCTCGGCCCGGGCGGCGACCTCGGCCGTCACGACCGCATTCGCGTGGGTGAGCATCGCGCCCTTCGGGCTCCCCGTGGTCCCCGAGGTATAGCAGATGAACGCGACGTCGTCGGGCCGACCTTGCTCGACCTCGACCTCGAAGTGGCCCGGGTGCTCCCGGCCGAACGTCCGGCCGAGCTCCTGCACCTCCTGGAACGACCTGAGCCAGTCGTAGCGATAGTGGAGCATCCCGCGCGGATCGTCGTAGACGACGAGACGCAGCGCGGGCAGCTCGTTCCGGAGCGCGAGGACCTTGTCCACCTGCTCCTGGTCCTCGGCGACGATGATCACGCACTCCGCGTGGTTCCAGACGTAGGCGAGCTCCCGGGCGATCGAGTCCTGGTAGACGGGGACCGAGACGCCGCCGAGCGCCTGCGCGGCGAGCTGGGCCCAGTACAGGCGCGGCCGGTTGTCGCCGATCACCGCGAGGCGCTCGCCGCGGGTGAAGCCGAGCGCGGCGAGACCGAGCGCGAAGTCCCGGACCTCGCCGTGGTACTGTCCCCACGTCCACGTCTGCCAGATGCCTCTATCCTTCTCGCGGATCGCGGGGCGCTCGCGCAGGTCGCGGGCGTTCCTCACCAAGAGCCGCGGAAGCGTCAGGCGCTCAGCCACGTCCCCCTCCGTCGGGCGATCCCCGGGTCTCGCCGAGGTAGGCCTTGATCACGCGTGGATCGGTCCGCACATCGGCCGGGGTGCCCTCGGCGATCTTCGCGCCCATGTCGAGCACCGCGATGCGGTCAGAGATGTCCATGACCACGCCCATGTCGTGCTCGATGAGGATGATGGTCGTGGACCACTCCTCGTTGACGTCGAGGATGAAGCGCGCCATGTCCTCCTTCTCCTCGTGGTTGCAGCCGCCCATCGGCTCGTCGAGCAGGAGCACCTTCGGGTCGAGCGCGAGCGCCCTGCCCAGCTCCACGCGCTTCTGCAGCCCGTAGGCCAGCGAGCCCGTCGGCCGCCGGCGGAGGTCCTGGATCCCGAGGAAGTCGATGATGTCCTCGACGCGCCGGCGATGGGCCACCTCCTCCTTCTGCGCCAGCCCCCAGTAGACGAACGACTTGAGCACGCCGGCCTTCATGTGGACGTGGCGGCCCAGCATCAGGTTGTCGAGCACGGTCATGCCCCGGAACAGCGCGATGTTCTGGAAGGTGCGCGCGACGCCCATGGCGGCGACACGGTGGGCCGCGAAGACTGTGACGTCCGTCCCCTCGAGGGCGATCCGGCCCGTGTCGGGATGGTAGAAGCCGCTGATCATGTTGAGCACGGTCGTCTTCCCGGCGCCGTTGGGCCCGATCACCGAGACGATCTCACCCTTCTGGACGTCGAGGCTGACCCTGGTGACGGCCTGCACGCCGCCGAACGCCTTCGAGACGTCCCGGATCTCGACGAGCGCGCTCATACGTCGCAGCGGGCCTCGAACACGAGGCGCGCGATCACGAGAGCCATCTCTTCCGCCGGCGGTAGTGCTTGACGTCGCGGTAGCTCTTCCGCTGCCCGACGCCCGAGAGCCCCAGGTAGAACTCCTTGATATCCTCGTTCTCGCCGATCGTCCGGGCGTCGCCGTCGAGGACGATGCGCCCGTTCTCCATCACGTAGCCGTACTGCGCGAACCGGAGCGCCATCGTGGCGTTCTGCTCGGCGAGCAGGACGGCCACCCCCGCCTCGCGGTTCATCCGGCTCACGATCTCGAAGATCTCCTGCACCAGGATCGGCGCGAGCCCCATCGAGGGCTCGTCGAGGAGCATGAGCCGTGGGCGCGCCATGAGCGCGCGACCGATCGCCACCATCTGCTGCTCCCCGCCCGAGACGTAGCCGGCGCGCACCTGGCGCCGCTCCGCCAGCCGCGGAAAGTAGCCATACACGAGCTCGAGGTCCGCCCTCGCGGAGTGGCCGTTCTTCCGCGTGTAGCCGCCGGTGAGGAGGTTCTCCTCGACGGTGAGGTGCTCAAAGACGTGCCGGCCCTCCATCACCTGGACGATGCCCCGCTTGACGACCTCGGCCGGGTCCTTCCGGTGGATCGGCTGCCCCCGGAACTCGATCGTGCCCTTCGTCACGTTGCCGCGCTCGGTCCGGAGTAACCCGGAGATCGATTTCAGCGTCGTGCTCTTCCCGGCGCCATTGGCCCCGAGGAGGGCGACGATGCCCCCCTCGGGGACCCGCAGCGACACCCCTTTCAACACGAGGATCACGTGGTCGTAGATCACCTCGATGCTGTTGACCGCCAGCAGGGGCCGGGCGTCGTCGCTCACGGCGCTCACGTGCTCCTACTTCTCCTTGGAGCAATCCCGCATCGGATAGCCCAGCTTCTTGCCCTCCTCGACGGCCGCCGCCTCGATCTTCGGACGAACGACGTCCCGCATCGGCGCCATCCAGTCGGACACGATCTCCCATTTGGCGCCGTCCCACTGCTGGATCAGCACGGGGCCGCTGCCCTCGTGGTCCTCGCACGTGACCCTGATCGGATGCGTGAAGCCCTTCATGCCGAGCTGGTCAAGACGCTGCTCGGTGACGTCGAGGTGCTCGAGGCCCCACCGCATCTGCTCGCTGGTGAGCGGCTTGTTGCCGAACTTGCCCATCGCGGTGCGAATCGCCTCGGCAGTGTACATTGCGTTGACGATCCCACGGTTGTACAGGGCCTCGCCCACGGCCTCGCGCCGGCCCGCGCCCTTGTTCTTGTCGTAGAGGATTTTGAAGATGTCCGCGTGGACCCTGAACTTCGTTCCCGGGGCGTGGAAGGTCGCGCCCTTGTAGCCCTTGGCACCGTCGCCAGCGGGGATCACGTCGGCGTCGTTCGCCGACCACCAGTTGCCGATGAAGTGATCCATCTTGAATCCCTTGGAGGCGGCCTCCTTGACGGCGACCTGGTTCATCACGCCCCAGCCGGACATGAAGATCCAGTCAGGATTGATGCGGCGGACCTGCAGCCACGTCGCCCCCTGTTCCTGCCCCGGGTGATCGACGGCGAGCAGCGTCAGCTCGAACTGGTACTTCTTCGACAGCTCGTCGAGCGTCGGGTTGGCCTCCTTGCCGTAGGGGCTGTTGTGGTAGATGTGGACGATCTTCTTCCCCTTGAGCTTGTCGAGCCCGCCCTCCTGGTGGCCGATGTACCGGACCACGGCCGAGGCTTGGCTCCAGTAGTTGGTGGGGAAGTTGAACACCCACGGGAACCACCGGCCGTCGGACGAGGCGCTCATGCCGTAGCCCATCGACAGAATCGGCACCTTGTCCACCGCCGCCTTCGGGATGAGCTGATAGGTGATGCCCGTGCTGTAGGGGTTCACGACCAGCGCACCGGCCGCACCCTTGCCCTTGAGCTTCTCGTAACACTCGACGCCCAGGTCGGTCTTGTACTGCGTCTCGCACTCCTCCCAGGCGAGCTTGACACCGTTGATGCCGCCGTCGCGCTCGTTGAGGAGCGCGAAATAGTCGACGAACCCGTTGGCGATCGGGATGCCGCTGGGCGCGTAGGGGCCGGTCCGGTAGACGAGCAGCGGGATGAAGTCCTCCCCCGCCGCAAGGGCGGGTGCCACCGGCGCGCCCACGATCGCCGCCGCGAGCAGCACGCTCACGAGTCCTCTCCTGTCCATCCGCGTCCTCCTTCGGGTTAGTGGGGAAACGGCCAGAGCCGCAGTTTCTCCTTGCTGATCTGCCAGAGCCGCGCCAGCCCGAGCGGCTCCACGATCAGGAAGAAGATGATGAGACCGCCGAACACCATCAGCTCGATCTGCTTTTGCAGTGCCACCGGCAGGTGCAGGCCGACGGTCTGCGGCGCGTTCGTGAGGAGAATCGGCACCAGGACGATGAAGGCCGCGCCGAGGAACGACCCGAGGATGGAGCCGAGCCCGCCGATGATCACCATGAACAGGACGAGGAAGGAGAGCGTCACGTCGAAGGCGAGCGTCTCGGCGCTGCCGAAGTAGAGGAAGACGAGCTCCGCGCCGGCGACCCCGCAGTAGAACGAGCTGATGCCGAAGGCGAGGAGCTTCGTCCGGAGCGGCCGCACGCCGATGATCTCCGCGGCGATGTCCCGGTCGCGGATCGCCATCCACGACCGGCCCACCCGGCCGCGGACCAGGTTCTTGGCGAGGAGGGCGAAGACGACGACCAGCGCGAGGGCGGTCACGTACCGCACCGGCGCCGTCGCGTTCGGGCCGGTGAGGATCACCCCGAACACGGCCCGGTTCGGCGCCGTGATCGTGCCCGACGAGGCGTAGTTCACGAACCACGGCACCTTGTTGAAGAGCCACACCAGGAAGAACTGGGCGGCCAGCGTCGCGACGGCCAGGTAGAACCCCTTGATCCTGAGGCTCGGGATGCCGAAGACGAGGCCGACGGACGCCGCGACGAGCCCGGAGAGCACGAAGACGACGATGATGTTGAGCGGCGGGAACGCGGTCGTCAGCTTGAACGCCGCGTAGGCCCCGACGGCCATGAACCCGCCGGTGCCCAGCGAGAGCTGTCCGGCGTACCCGGTGAGGAGGTTCAGCCCGATCGCCGCGAGCGAGTAGATCAGGAACGGGATCAGCACCGCCTGGAGCCAGTACTCGTTGGCCGCGAGCGGCGGCACGACGAACGCGGCGACCGTGGCGAGACCGACGAACCAGCGGTCCTGCGCGATCGGGAAGATCGCCTGGTCGCTGGCGTAGCTGGTCTTGAACTGGCCGGCTTCGCGGTAGATCACCCCTCAGACCCTCTCGATGATCCGTTCCCCGAACAGGCCTTGCGGGCGGACCAGGAGGAACGCGAGCGCGACCACGTACGCGAACCAGTTCTCGATCGCGCCGCCGACGAGCGGCCCCCAGTACACTTCGCCCACCTTCTCGCCGACCCCGATGATCAGCCCGCCCACGACCGCGCCGGGCACCGAGGTGAAGCCGCCCAGGATGAGGACGGGGAGCGCCTTGAGCGCCACGAGCGACAGGCTGAACTGCACGCCGCTCTTGGCGCCCCACATGATCCCGGCGACGATCGCGACGATCCCCGCCACGGACCAGACGATCATCCAGATCGTCTTGAGCGGGATACCGATCGAGAGCGCGGCCTCATGGTCGTCGGCGACGGCGCGGAGCGCCCGGCCCACACGCGTGCGGTGAAAGAAGACCGCGAGCACTGCGACGAGGATCGCCGCCGTCACCGCCGCGGACAGCTCGAGCTCGTTGATCTGGACCCCGGCGACGATGAACGAGCGGTCGGGGATGCCGATGTCGAGCTTCTTGACGTTGGCGCCCCAGACCATCTCGCCGAAGCCCTCGAGGAAGAAGGTCAGCCCGATCGTCGCCATGAACAGGATGATGTGCTCCTGGTTGACGAGCGGGCGGAGCACGAGGCGCTCGATGATCCAGGCGAGCGCGATCATCACGGCGGTCGTCCCCAAGAGCGCCGCGACGACGGGCACGCCCCGCTCCAGCAGGCCGACCAGCGTGAGCGCCGCGAACAGGACCATCGCACCCTGGGCGAAATTGAACACCCCCGAGGCCTTGAAGATCAGCACGAAGCCGAGCGCCACGAGCGAGTACATGAGCCCGGCGAAGACGCCGCCAGTGAGCACCTCCACGAAGAAGGCCGGCGAGCCCACCATGTCCTTGAACGGAGCGACGGCGACCCCGTAGAGGAGCTCAGTCATGGCTCACCCCGAGGTAGGCGTCGAGGACCGCCGGGTCCTTCCGGACCTGCTCGGGCGGGCCGTCGGCGATCTTGCGCCCGTAGTCGAGGACCACCACGCGGTCGGAGATGTCCATGACCACGCCCATGTCGTGCTCGATGAGCGCGATCGTCGTGTCGAACTCCGCGTTGACGTCGAGGATGAAGCGGCACATGTCCTCCTTCTCCTCGACGTTCATGCCGGCCATCGGCTCGTCGAGCAGGAGGAGCTGGGGCTCGGCGGCGAGGGCGCGCCCGAGCTCCACCCGCTTCTGCAACCCGTAGGGCAACCGGCCGGCCGGCGTCTTGCGGATCGGCTGGATCTCCAGAAAGTCGATGATCCGCTCGACGAACGCCCGGTGCTCGAGTTCCTGACGGCGAGCCGGACCCCAGTAGAGCGCCTCCAGCAGAAAGCTCCCCCGCGTCTTGAGGAGCCGTCCCGTCATGAGGTTGTCGAGCACGCTCATCCCCTTGAACAGGGCCACGTTCTGGAAGGTGCGGGCGATGCCGAGGACGGCGACGTCGGGCGGCGCGAGGTTCGTCCGGTCTCGGCCGTCGAAAACGATCCGTCCCTCGTAGGGGTGGTAGAACCCGCTGACCACGTTGAGCAGCGTCGTCTTGCCGGCGCCGTTTGGACCGATGATGGCGAGGACCTCGCCGCGGCGGATCTCGACGCTCACCTTGCTCAGCGCGACGAGCGCGCCGAAGCGGACGCTGACGCCCCGCACCTCGAGGAGCGGCCCCGAGGCAGCCCCCGTCACCGGGCCCCCTGCCCGGCGGCGTCATGGATCCTCACGTCGGCACGGATCGTGCCGGTCCGGCCGTCCTCGTACGTCACCTTCGCCTCCACCTCCACGTGCGCGCGCTCGCCGTAGAGCGCCTCGATGAGCGGGGCGTATTTCTGGGCGATGTACCCGCGCCGCACCTTACGCGTCCGGGTGATCTCCTCGTCGTCAGGGTCCAGCTCCTTGTGGAGGATCAGGAACTTGCGGATCCGCGCCCCGCGGAGGACCTCGTCCTCGGCGAGGCTCCGGTTGACCCGCTCCACCTCCGCCTGGATCAGGTCAGAGACCTCCCCCTTCTGGGAGAGGTCCGTGTAGCTCGTATATGCAATGTTCCGGCGTTCCGCCCAGTTCCCGACCGCGACGAGATCGATGTTGATCAGCGCGGCGACGTACACGCGGTCCTGCCCGACGCACACGGCCTCCTTGATGTACGGCGAGAACTTGAGCTTGTTCTCGAGGTACTTCGGCGCGAAGAGCGTCCCGTCGGCCAGACGCCCCACGTCCTTGGCGCGGTCGATGATCTTGAGGTGGCCGTCCCCGTCGATGAGGCCCGCGTCGCCCGAGCGCACCCAGCCGTCCTCGAGGGTCTGGCGCGTCGCCTCCGGGTTCTTGTAGTAGCCCAGAAAGACGCCGGGGCTCCGGTAGAGCACCTCGCCCTCGGGCGAGATCCGGAGTTCGACCCCCGGGATGGGCGTCCCCACCGTGTCGAGCCGCACGTCGCCGTCCTTCTGAACGGTGATGAACACGCTCGCCTCGGTCATGCCGTAGATCTGCTTGACGTTGATGCCGAGCGCGCGGAAGAAGACGAAGATCTCGGGGCCGATCGCCTCGCCGGCGGTGTAGGCGCGGCGGAGGCGCCGCATGCCGAGGTTGTCCCGGAGGGGGTCGTACACGAGCAGCCGCCCGAGCCGAGCGAGGAACCGGCGCCCGGCCGGCACGGGCGCGCGGTGGAGCCGCGCCTGCTCGATTTCCTGGGCGAGCCTGAGGAAGAAGTGGATCAGCCGGCGCTTGGGCCATGCGCAGTCCTCGACGCGGACCATGACGCTGGTCAGGATGGTCTCCCAGATCCGCGGCGGGGCGAAGAAGTAGGTTGGCCCGATCTCCTTCAGGTCGTGGAGGACGGTGGCGGCGCTCTCGGGGCAGTTGATGGCGAATCCGGTCACGATGGACTGCGCGTACGAGAAGATGTGGTCGCCCACCCACGCCATCGGCAGGTACGACAGAATCTCCTCGTCGCTCTTGAGGCCCTCGAACGCCGCGGCGTTCCGCGCGGTCACCATGAGGTTGCGATGGGAGAGCATCGCGCCTTTCGGGACGCCGGTGGTCCCCGAGGTGTAGCAGATGATCGCGACGTCGTCCGCCCGGCCACGGCCGAGCTCCTCGTCGAAGTGGCTCGGGTGGCCGACCTCGAACTTTCGGCCGCGCTCCATGAGCTCGGTCAGGCTCATGAGGCCGGGCTCGCTGTAGCTCCGCATCCCACGCGGGTCGTCGTAGATGATGCACTCGAGCCGGGGGCACTGGGCTCGGACGTGCAGCAGCTTGTCCACCTGCTCCTGGTCCTCGACGACCGCGAACCGGGTCTCCGCGTGCTCGAGGATGTACTGCATCTCCTTCTCGACCGAGTCCTGGTAGATCGGGACCGGCACGCCACCCAGGGCCTGGGTGGCCATGACGCTCCAGTAGAGCTGCGGGCGGTTGTCGCCGACGACGGCGGTCTTATCGCCCCGGGCGAAGCCGAGCGACGCGAGGCCGAGGGCGATCAGCCGCGCCTGGTCGAAGTAGTCGCGCCAGGTGTAGGACTGCCAGATCCCGTAGTCTTTCTCGCGGATTGCGACCCGGCGCCCGAAGCGCTCGGCGTTCTCTCGGACGAGCTTCGGAAACGTGTCGTGGTCGAGCCCGAGCGTCTGCCTGTCCAATTCGCCTCCTCGACGCCGAGGGTCGTGAACCCACTTCAGGAAGGCGGGATTCGAGTTGCGAGAGTGTAGCCAAGAGGCCACCGGGTGTCAAGGCATTTAGATCGGTATGACGGTAACTTACGGCGCCCCGCGGCTCCTCGTCACGATCCGTGTTCGGGTGATCCCCCGATCGGGCAGGCCCGAGGCCGGTTCACAGACACGTGTGGTCGGTCGCCCGGCCGCGGAGCCGCTCCATGCCATCGAGCATGCGCCCGAGGTCCAGGGGCAGGTCGAGCTCGTTCCTGAACTCCTGGTAGCAGCGCATCACGTTCGGCAGGATGCGCTCGGCGTCGCTCCACGAGGCATAGACGCCGAGCCTGATATCGGCCGCGGCGTCCTCGGCGTCCATGCCGGCGTCGAAGCGCTTCTTCGCCTCCCGATGGATCGCCACGAGGTAGTCGCGCATGTAGGTGAGCTCCGTCTTGCCCCCGATGGGGCCGTGGCCGGGCACGATCACCTCTGCGTCGTACTCGAGGAGCCGCGTGGCCGCCTTGATCCAGTTGCCGACGTGGCCCTGGAAGGCGAGCGGGGTCACGTAGTAGAAGGCGATGTCACCCGCGAACAGGACCCGCTCCCGGGGCAGGTACAGGACGGTGTCCCCGACCGTGTGCGCCGCGAACCCCGGGTGCCAGAGCTGGATCTCGCGGTCACCGTCGTGGACGACGAGGTGATCCTTGAAGGTCACGGTCGGCAGCGCCATCTCGAGCAACGGAAACTCGCGCGCGAAGCGCGGCATGAAGCGCTGCAGGAGCGGGAGGGGCGGAAAGCCCGGGACGAGCGCCTCGCGACACTTCTCGGAGGCGATGCGGGTCGCGCCCCGAAAGAAGCGGTTGCCGCCGGTGTGGTCGAGGTGGTGGTGGGTGTTGATCAGCGTCGCGATCGGCTTGCGCGTCGTCTTCTTGATCGCCGCGACGAGCCGCCGCGTCATGGACGGCACCATCAGGGCGTCCACGAGCACGTTCCCCTCGCGGCCGAGGATGAGTCCCGCGTTGGCGACGCCGGTGTCGCCCGCCGGGTCGACCCCGGACGCCTGGACGTACGCGAAGACCCGCGACCCCACCTCGATCATCCCGCGCTTCCAGCGGGTCGGCACCGTGTGCGGGGCCACGCCCGGCCTCGCCGAGGTCACTCGCTTAGGAACTTGCGGATGACCTCGCCCGCTTTGGCGATCGAGACCACGCCATCGAGGTGGCCGCCCTCGCCCTCGATCTCGAAGTACTGCACCGGCTTCCCCTGCTTCTTGAGGATCTCTGCCACCTGCCGGGAGTAGTCAGGGAACAGGAGCAAGTCCGACTTGGCGGGCACGAGGAGCACCTTCGCCCTGACGTCCCGCAGTCCCTCCTCCAGGGACCCTCGGTGTCCCGTGACGAAGAGCTGGTTGGCCTTGGCGAGATAGAGGAACGAGTTCGCGTCCGAGACCCTGGCGCGCGCCAGGGCGATCTTGTCCAGCGTCTCCTCGATGGCGAACTTGTTGTCCCAGCTCTTCGCCGGGTCTCGGTCCGCGGCCGCCCACTTCCGTCCGAACGCGCTCGACGCCCAGCCGTAGTGGCGCGCGTGGAGCGTCACCGTTTTCAGCGCGAGCGCGAGCCCCTCGACGGGCTCCTCCTTCCCGTAGTAGTCGCCCCCCTTCCACCGGGGATCGAGCATGATCGGCGCGGCCCACACGTTCAACCACCCGATCCCGTAGGCGTTGAGCTCGGCGGCACCGATCACGGGGACGATGCGCTCCACCACGTCGGGGTAGGCGGCCGCCCACTCGAAACTCTGGATGGCGCCCATCGACGCGCCCATCACGGCGTGGAGCTTCTTGACGCCGAGCGAGTCGAGGAGCGCCTTCTGAACGTTCACGAAGTCGCGCATCGTCACGATGGGGAAGCTCATCCCGTACGGCCGGCCGGTGTCCGGGTTGATGGAGGCTGGCCCGGTGGTGATCGTCTTGGGGTCCTTCACGTTGAGATTGACGAGGGTGTCGGAGCTGACGACCAAGAACCGGTCCGTGTCCACGGGCTTCCCGGAGCCGATGACGGCGTCCCAGTAGCCCGGCGTCGGGTCGGTCTCGGTATACCTGCCGGCGGCGTGGGAGTTGCCGGAATAGAAGTGCGCGACGAGGATCACGTTGTCTTTCCCCGCGTTGAGCGTGCCGTACGTCTCGTAGCCGACGCGGACGTTCTTGATCGTGGTACCGCCCACGGTCGTGTACGCGGCGATTGAGAACGTCTTCTTCTCGACGATCCCGTCGTACGCCCACGTGGGCGCCGTCGCCAACAGCAGGAGCGCCGTCAGACAGCCGACCAGTCGGTTCATTGCCGTCTCCTATTGCATCGCGTGCTCGATGAGCGGCAGGCCGAAGTAGACGATGAACGCCGCGGCCGCGAGGTGAACCATCCAGTGGACCTGCCGTCCCTTGCCGTTGAGCGTCTTGATCGCGCTGTAGGTCACGAAGCCCGCGCCGATTCCGTTGGTGATCGACCAGGTGAACGGCATCGCCAGCATCGTCACGAACGCGGGGATCGCCTCCTCGTAGTCCTCCCAGGGGATGTCCCGCGCGATCGTCATCATGAAGAAGCCGACGATGATCAGCGCGGGCGCGGTCGCCTGGGCGGGGATCACACCCGCGAGCGGCGAGAAGAACATGGACAGGAGGAAGAGGACGCCCACGACGACCGACGGGAGGCCGGTCCGACCCCCTTCGGCGACGCCCGCGGCGGACTCGATGTAGGTCGTGTTGCTGGACGCGTTGGCGAGACCGCCGAGCGCGGCGCCGAGCGAGTCCACAAGCAGTACGCGGTTGACGCCGGGGAGCCGGCCGCGCGCGTCGAGGAAGCCCGCCTTGCCGCCGACGCCGATGATCGTGCCCATCGTGTCGAAGAAGTCGCTCAGCATGATCGAGAAAGTCACGAGAACGGCGCTGACCACGCCGAGTCTCGCGACGAGGCCGAAGTCGAGGCGGCCGAGGGTCGAGAGGTCCGGCGGCTGGACGATCGCCGCCGGGATCCGAGCGGCGCCCGGCGTCGGGAAGCCCGTCCAGGAGGCGAGAACGCCGTTCAGGACGATCGCGAGCAGCGTGGTGAGCACGATCCCGAGCAGGAGCGCGCCTCGGACGCGGCGCGCCATGAGCCAGGCAGTCAGAATGAAGCCCACGACGAACACCACGCTGGGCAGACCGCCGAAGGTGCCGAGGGCGACCGGCAGCGGGCCCGACGCGGGCTTCACCACGAACCCCGACGTGAAGAAGCCGATGAACGCGATGAACAGACCAATGCCCACGCCGATCGCCCGCTTGAGCCCCAGCGGGACCGCGTCCATCACGGCCTCGCGGAACCGCGTCAGCACGAGGAGCGTGATGGCCGCGCCCTCGAGGAACACCACCGTCATCGCCTGCGGCCACGTGAGCCCGCGTCCCGCCACCAGCTCGAAGGCCACGACCGCGTTGAGCCCCATCCCCGGCGCGAGCACGAGCGGGTAGTTGCTGGCGAGCCCCATCGCGATCGAGAGCACGCCCGCGGTGAGGCACGTCACGGTCAGCGTCGCGGCGAACGGCAGCCCCTTGCCCTCGAGCCCGGGCACGCCGACGTACCCGAGGATGCTGGGGTTCACGAAGACGATGTAGGCCATGACCATATACGTGGTCAGGCCCGCGCGGAGCTCGGTGGCGAGGTCCGTGGAGCGCTCGGCGAAGCGGAAGTAGCGCGCGATCGGTCCGGTCATGTGCCGGCCGGCAGTTTACCCGGAGCGACGCGCGAGGACTAGGGGATCGATGGGGGCCTCCACGGGCCCCCCGCCCGCGTCCCTGGCAGCATCATGCGGCGGATCTCGTCAGGGCACGGGCACGAGAGCGTTCGCGAACACGAAATCCGCCACGCGCCGACCGTGGGCGATACCCTCGGTCTTGTCGAAGGCCCAGTGGATACCGAGGTAGATGCGGCTCTGGCCGTTCTCTTCCTCGGCCTCGGAGAGCGACGAGAAGCTGCGCGGGACGAGCGGGCGCACGTTGCCCTTGTTGTCGCGCGTCATGCCGTTGAATTCGTCCGACACGAAGGTGAAGGCGATGGTGTCGGTCCGGTAGAAGTTGCGCAAGATCTGGAAGAGAGCGGCCCCGAATCCGGCATGCCCGGAGGGATAGGCCGGGAAGGGCGGCGTGAAGTTCGGCCCGGCGAGATTGCTGGCCGGCGCCCCGAGTGGCCTGAAGGTCGGATCCCCGAGCGTCGCCAGATTGCCGTCGCCGGCGCCGGTCGGGCCGGCCTCGCGGATGCCGGTGACCGGGCGCCAGAACTGGTAGTCGTACTTCGCCTTCCAGGTCGCAATCCCTTCGTCGGCCATCGCCACGTTCACCAGCGCCAAGAGCCGCGCAAGCTTGACGGCGTTGGAGCCCATCTGATCGGCGATGTGCACCGTGATCTGGTTGTACAGCCTCGGTGGCGTGCCCAACCCCGGCGTTCCGTCGTAGCCCCAGTAGATCCCCGTGATCGTCTGGTCCTCGGTTCGGACTGTCGGTGTGACGACCCCGTCGCCGCCCAGGAGCTTCACCTCGTAGAACGCGTTCGTATACGCCAGGCTGTCCAGAGCGGGTGGCGGCGGAACCCGGAACTGGTCGGCCGACCACAGAACGAACGGTTTGACCGTGCCCCAGTATGCGCCCAGCGCGAGCGGGATTTGGCTGATCGGGTCCTGGCGCCACTTCCCCACCTCGTCACTCGTGATGAAATCGACGCCGACGCGAGGCTCGACATGCTGCGAGCCATCGTTGGCCCTGAGGGCGAGGATCGCGGCGGCGGCCCTGTGCCCGAGATCGATTCCCTGGGTCTTTGCGGCTCCATTCGGGATCTGGCTGAGGTCTTCGGCGAGCTCCAAGTCGAAGCTTGCCGTCTGCGAAGGGAAGAGCGCGACCAGCGCATCGTGCGCCGCCTGGGCGATCGCGGCGTCCTTGGAGGTGCCGAGGGGTGCAGGGGGAAGGCCCGTGTAGCTCTGGTAGCCGCCGGCGATCGCGTTCACCGCATCGAAGATCGCGATGTGGATGATCGCGAACGCCCGACTCGTTCGCCCCGGCCCTAATTGCTCCCCAAAGACCCGGTTCTCGCCCGACGCCACCGGCGTGTGGTCGAGCGCGTTGGCGCTGTTCGTGATCGCATTCCAGCGTCGGACCGAGTCGGCCACCTTCGGTGGCATGCTCGGCGCTGCACAGGGTTGCCGCGCCGTGAAGAGCCGGCCCCACGCGTCCCTCAGACCGCCGGAGAACCCGAGACTCGAGGTCGTCGAGGCAAGACTCGGAGGCGTGCTCGAGGTGGTCGAATCCAGCGTCCCTGTGATGGAAGTCACCTGCGCGGTGGGGCTCCGGGCGATTCCGAGCAACAAAGCGAGCACCACCGCGAGCACGAGCCTGGTCTTCAATTCTCTGCTCATCGTCCAGCTCCGCGTGGTAGGCCGGAAGTGGTTCCGGAAATGTTTCCGGAACCATTCCGGAAGCCATTTCCCAATACTTCACCCTATGTTTGAATCGGGGAATCACCTGATATCCGGTAGGGAGTTACCCGTAAAGGAGGGCAGAGGGTCAGATCGCAATCGCAACGTGGCCACGACCGGGCGGACGGGGACTACCGGCGGAACTTCTTGAAGTTGACCGGACGCTTCTCGACGAACGCGTTCCGGCCCTCCATCGCCTCCTCGGTCTGGTAGTAGAGGTTGAGCGCGGTGTGGGCGAACTGCGCCACGCCGGCGCGCTGCTCGGAGTCGACGTTGAACGATTGCTTGGCGAGCGCCAGCGCCGTCGGGCTCTTCTCGAGCAGCTCGGCGCACCACTTTTCCACCTCGGCGCGCAGCTCCTTGAGGGGCACGACCTTGTTCACGAGCCCCATCGCGAGCGCCTCCTCGGCCGAGTACTGACGGCAGAGATACCAGATCTCCCGCGCCTTCTTCTCACCGACGACGCGGGCGAGGTAGCCGGTGCCGTGGCCGGCGTCGACGCTCCCCACGCGCGGCCCCGTCTGGCCGAAGACCGCGTTGTCCGAGGCGATCGAGAGGTCGCAGAGGACGTGGAGGACGTGGCCGCCACCGATGGCGAAGCCGTTGACCATGGCGATGACGGGCTTGGGGATGTGGCGGATGGCGCTGTGCAGCGCTTCCACGTCCATCGGGCGCGCGTCCGCCGTGCCTGCGACGCCTGGCGCGTAGCCACCCTGCCCACGCTCCTTCTGATCGCCGCCAGAGCAGAACGCCTTGTCGCCGCTTCCGCTGAGCACGACGACGCCGACGGACCGGTCCCAGCGCGCGTCGAGGAACGCGTCGGTGAGCTCGGCGACGGTCCTGGTGCGGAAGGCGTTACGCACCTCCGGGCGGTTGATCGTGATCCAGGCGACGCCGTCTTTCTTCTCGTAGAGGATGTCCGTGTACGTCACCGGTGACCTCCGCTAGGGCGCGGCGGGTAGAAGACCGCCTCTCGCCGCTCCCGCCACGCCCGGTTGGCCTCGTCCATCTCCCACGAATGCATGCACTCGTTCTGCGCCTTCACGACGTCCTCGATCATGGCCCGCGGGTCCCGATGGAAGGACTCGTGGAGGAGCCGTTTCGTGTGCGCGGCCGCGGTCGGCGAGGCGGCGCGCACCTTCGAGACGATGGACTGCAGCGTGCGGTCGAGGTCGGCGGCCGGGCACACCCAGTTGACGAGGCCGATGGCGCGCGCCTCCGCCGGGGCCACCTCGTCGTTGAGGAGCGCGAGCTCCTTGGCCCGGCCAAGCCCGACGACGCGCGCGAGACGGAGCACGGCGCCGTCGGGGACGAGCCCGTGCCGTGTCGCGCCGAGACCGAGCACGGCGTCGGCGGCGGCGAGGCGCAGGTCGCAGGCGAGCGCCAGCTGGAGACCGCCGCCGATCGCGTAGCCGTGCAGCACCGCGATCGAGATCTTCGACATGTCTTCGAGGCGGTTCAGCCCGCGGATCCAGTGGCGGTAGAACGTCTCGCCGATCTCTCGGGCGGCCAGCGCCGTGCGATCCATGCCTGAGCAGAACGCCCGGCCGGCCCCGCGGACGACGACGAGCGCGACAGCGGGATCGGCGGCCGCGGCCTCCGCGTGATCGGCGAGCGCGGCGGCGAGCTCGGTGTCGAGCGCGTTCAGCACCGCGGGGCGATTCAACGTGATCCAGGCGATCCCCTCTTCGACCGTGTAGGCGACGGGAACGTCCGGATTGTGGAACCGGCTCACGACGATGTACGATCGCGGCCGGCGCGTTCGACGCAGGCGGTACCCATGGACAGCGCGACCTAACGTATGGAAGGCTCGCACGAAAGTCAAGGAGACCGACGCATGGCCACGACCTCGATCTCCCGCCGCCGGTTCCTCGCCACGCTCGCGGCGGCCCCGATCGGCCTGGGGCCACGGCTCGCGCGCGCGGCCACCGCGGTGAAGATCGGCACGGCCGTCCTTGGCGACTATTCGATGGCGGGGCCGGTCATCGTGGCGCTCGAGCGCGGGTTCTTCGCCAAGGAGGGCCTCGCGGCCGAGTTCGTCCCCTTCCGCGGCGGCCCCGACCTCCTCAAGGCCGTCATGGGCGGCGACATCCTCGTCGGAATCACCGGGAGCACCGACATCCTCGTCTTTCGGGAGGCGGGCTCGCCGATCAAGATGATCGCGACGCACACCGAGGGCAACCACTTTACCCTGAACGTCGGCACCGACGTCCACGCCGTCGCCGACCTCCGGGGACGCGCGATCGGTGTCACGCGCGTCGGCGCGACGACGTGGATCTTCGCGCGCATGCTGGCGAAGAAGGAGGGCTGGGACCCGGACAAGGACGTGCAGATCGTCGGTCTGGGCGGCCTCGACGCCCAGCTTGCGGCGCTGGCCCGGGGGGAGATCGCCGCCTACGTCTGGGGCGACGGGGGCGCCGTCACCGAGCTCCAGGGCAAGTCCAAGGTGCTGCTCCGCTTCGACGCGGTCACGGGAAAATGGATCAGCCAGATCCAGTACGCGTCGGAGGACACCATCCGAAGCCAGGCCGACCCGGTCAGGAAGAGCCTGCGGGCGCTGTTCACCGCGCTCAAGCTCATGCGCGAGAGCCCGCGGGAGGCCGCCCTCATCTGCGCGCAGAAGCTCGGCTGGTCGCCCGAGGCGGTGCTGCGCGCCCACAAGATCTCGGGACCGCTCCTCCCCGTGGACGGGCGCATCGACGTCGCGGCGCTCGCCGTGATGCAGGGGACGCTCCTCGAGTACGGCGTCATCAAGAAGAAGCTGCCGCTCGAGGAGCACTTCACGCGAGAGTTCACGCCTGTCACGATCTAAGGCCTGGGTCCTCACCGGGCTCCTGCTCGCGGCGACCCCGGGCGCCGTCGACGCCCAGGTGTTTCTCGCAACGCGATCACACCCCGACTTCGCGATCGGGCCGCTGTTCGTGCGCGCGACCGTGACGCCGGCGCTCGGCACCACGGCGGTCGACGTCCTGTGGAGCCTCGTCATCCCGCCGACCAAGTCGGGCGCCGACATCGAGCAGGATCTCTTCTTGCTCTGGCCCGACGAGGTCGACGAGCTCACCGTCAGGGGCACGCCCGACCCGGAGCTTGCGCGCTACGTGGAGGCGCGCGGGTACTCCGTGATCGGCGACGGGCGGCTTCCACTCCACGCGCAGAGCCTCTACCGGATGGGCCGGGAGGCCGCGCCGCAACCCATCCCCGGCGGCGCGCCCTTCGTGTCGTTCGTGCGCCAGGGCGGCCCGCTGGGGCTCACGTCACCCGCCACGTACGTGCGGATCCCGTGGACGCCGCTCCTCGCCAACCGCACGTGGCTCATGCGCCTCGGGATGGGCCTGCCGCGACTCGTCCGACCCCGACCGGCCACGTGGGTCGAGAACGTCTTCTGGGGTCCCCGTTACACGATCTCGCTGACCTTCAACGACGTGCGGGGGCGGGCGCTCTTCCCCCTCTACCTCGAGAACCGCGATCGCGTCGTCCGGCTCGCCGACGAGCCCTCGCAGCTCCTCATTAACTTCACCCACACCGAGCACCTCAAGATCCAGGACGTCTTCCCGGGCACGGCCACCCGCCGGATGAGCGAGGTCCTCGAGTCCACCCAGGTCGTCTCGGCCTTCCTCGAGCATGCCCAGGGAGCCACGCCGCAGGTGCTCACCGTCCAGTTCGGGTACTTCACGGGGTGGCAGTCGTGGGCGCCGGTGCTCTTCGCCGCACTCTTCTTCGTGCTCGGCAACCTGGCCGGCCCGCTGCTGACGATGCTCGTCAAGCGCGTGGGCGGGAAGCTCTCGGGGCGGATCCACATCAGCCCGCGCAGCGTGCCCGTGGAACGGCAGACCGGCACCGTGGTCTCGCGCGAGACGCTGGCGCGCATCGCGCCGGGCTCCACCACGTACGAGGAGGTGATCCGCCTCTGCGGCGCCGACCACGAGGAGCACGAGCAGCCGCTGGCGCCCGATCGCCGGCTCCTGGTCTACCGCGGTCGCAAGGTCGTGCCCCAGCGGCGGCGCCGGTTCGGGTGGCTCTCGACCGTGAGTCGCTGGGACGTCGAGCACCACGAGGTCGAGATCACGCTCGAGCGCAACGTCGTCCAGGACGTGCAGGCCCGGGTCCGCCGCACCCACCTCGCCCAGCCCGGCGCGGCCTGACGCGCCGGCATCGCCGACGCCGCACGCTCGGCGGGGATCGCGGGACCACGCGGCACTGGTCTCACTGCCTTTCGAGCGCGGGCTTCGCCCGCCCCTCGGGGAAAGTCAGCCGAGTAAATCCTCGACCGTAACTATCAGATCGGGGAAGGCCTCTGGCGCGAGCCGTTGCCCGCGCTCGAGCGTCACGACTCGCTCGTACCCGTCTGCCGTCGGCGCGCGGTAGACCTCCACGCGGTCCGCGGTCAGATCCAGGATCCAGGCCTCGGGGATGGCGGCGCGGGCGTAGAGGGGCATCCTCACCCGGCGGTCCACGGCCAGGGTGGAGTCGGACACTTCGATGAGGAGCAGGACATCGGCGGTCACCGGATGCGCCCCCGTGTAAAAGTCCGCGCGCGGACGCAGCACCGTCACGTCGGGCTGGGGCTCGGAGTCCTCCTTCGGCAGCTCGATCGGGTTCTGGATCTGGACGATGGCGCGGTCACCCAGCCGTGACGTCCAGAGACGAGTGAGCCGGTTCACCGTACCGGCGTGCCGCGAGCCGATCGGCTCGCGCACGACGATCTCCCCGGCGATGAGTTCGACCGGCTCATGCTCAGCGAGGATCCCGGCCTCGCCCATCCGGTGGTACTCGTCGACCGTGAATCGCCGCCGGTTGAGGTCGATCGACATTGCCTGCAACACCTCCAACCGACATTCAACGGGCGGCGCGCCAGCCTGTCAATGCCGGTGATCCGATACACGCGTCCACGGCGTCAGCCTCACGTGCTCCCCGGGCTCCATGAGGGGAGTACCAGACCGTCATTACCCACGCCAGTCAGCGCGAGATCGTCAGCCGCTCGCGGCCGTAGTTGGACTCGTCGATCCAGGGCTGGCCCTCGGCGAAGCGCGTCGCGCGGAACGGCGTGAGGTCCACCGTGTGCGATCGGCCCTCGACGATCCACTCGGCCAGGCACCGACCGATCGCCGGCGACGTCTTGAACGACGTGCCCGAGTCGCCGAGCATCACGTAGAGCCCGTCGATCGACCGGATGCGGTCGATGATGGGCCGGCCGTCCGGGCTCATCATGATCATTCCCGCCCAGCCGCCGCGCATCGTGGCGGACGCGAATGCGGGAAAGCGCGCGGACAACTTCTCGCGGCAGTGAGCCACGTACTCGGGGTCGACGGACTCGTTGTAGCGGTCGGGGTCGGCGTGGCCGGCGCCGAGCTCCACGCCGATCAGCGTCCCGGCGCTCCCCTCGGGGCGCATCCAGGACTTGTGGACCGCGTCAATGACGACCGGATGGCCTCGCGCCATGCCCGGGGGCCAGCGGAAGATCGCGATCTGGACCCGGTAGGGCAGGAGGCCGAAGTCGAGCCCGAGCGGCTCGAGGAGGGGACGCGCCCAGGCGCCGGGGACGAGCACGACGACGGGCGTGGCGATGCGGCCGCCCTGAGTCTCGACCGCGACGACGCGCCCCCCCTCGACGACGACCCGCGTCACCTCGCGCCCGGTCTCGATCCGCGCGCCCGCCCGCGCCGCGGCCGCCGCGAACGCGAAGGCGGTTGCATTCGGGTCGGCGTAGCCGGACTCGGGCTCCCACGCCGCGCCGCCGACGTCGTCCATGGTGACGCCGGGGAGCAGGCGCGGGAGGTCCGCGGGAGAAACGAGCTCGGTCTTGATCCCGATCCGCTGCTGCATCGCCACGTTGCGGCGGAGCTGATCCGCGTAACTGCGCCCGACGAGCTGCACGAAGCCGACGGGCTCGAAGCCGCAGTCGCCCCCGACCTCGGCGTGGAACCCCTGAAAGACCTTCAGACTCTCGAACGCCAGTCGCGACTCGTGCTCGTTCGTGTAGTGCATCCGGACCAGCGAGCCCGACTTGCCCGTCGCTCCCGCGGCTAACCAATGGCGCTCGAGCAGGACCACATTCCTGACGCCGAGCCGAGTCAGGTGGAAGGCCGTGCTCGTCCCGTTGGCGCCTCCTCCGACGACAACGACGTCAGCGGTGGCCATAGCGGTGCGCCGATGGTGGCAGAACCCGGCACGGGACGCAACCCAGCCGGGAGTCATATTTTTCCGGAAATATTTCCGGAAACAATCACTGTTCCGGAAACTGGCGCTAGATTCAGGGCTTCTACCCAACATGTATACGGGATTCACCCGACGGACGCCTGGCCTCGAGACGCAGGGCTACCGCTCGCCCTCCGGGCCAAGCTCCTCCGACGCATCGTGACAATCAGGGCGACTTCCGTATATAGTGCCGCTTACCCTTCACCCCGAAGGCCACACCGGAGGCCATGATGGTCCAAGTCACGCGACGCGAGCTCCTCACAGGGGCGGCGGCCCTCGGCGCTGCGACAGCGCTGCCCGGAGCGCTCACGCCCGCCTCAGCCCAGACGACGCAGAAGCGAGACCTGGTCGTCGCCCAGGGGGGCGACATCTCCAAGTTCGACCCCCACTTCAGCACCTCGTCCAACGACATCCGCGTCTCGTTCAACCTCTTCGACAATCTGGTCGCGCGCCGTCCCGACGGCAAGCTCCACGCGGCACTCGCGACCGAGTGGAAGCTCCACGGGCAGACGGAGTGGACGTTCAAGATCCGGCCAGGCGTCAAGTGGCACAACGGCGACCCGTTCACCGCGGCCGATGCTGCGTTCAGCCTCGCGCGCACGTGGGACCCGAAGGTCGGCACGCGCGTGAGCACCGTGTTCACCACGATCGACCGCATCGAGACGCCCGACCCGGCCACCCTCGTCATCCACACCAAGAAGCCCGACCCGCTCCTTCCCGCGCGGCTCGCCTTCTACGGCGGTCAGATCGTCCCGCAGAAGTACGTCGAGAAGGTCGGCAACGACGAGTTCAACGCCAAGCCCGTCGGCACGGGGCCGGTGCGCTTCGTCTCGTGGACAAAGGACGACAAGCTCGTCCTCGAGGCGACCCCCGACTACTGGGGCGGCAGGATCGACGTCGACCGGATCGTCTTCCGTTCGATCCCGGAGACGGCGCCCCGCGTCGCGTCGCTCCTCAAGGGCGAGGTGGACGTGATCACCCAGCTCGCGCCCGACCAGGAGGAGCGGGTCATCGGTAACGCCTCGACCAAGGTCGAGGGCGCCCTCTACGCGGGCCTCTACGTCCTGGCCGTCAACTCGAAACGCCCACCGCTCGACAACCCGCTCGTGAAGCAGGCGCTGTCGCTCGCCATCGACCGCCAGGCGATCGTGAAGGAGCTCTGGCGTGGGCGTGGCATCGGTCCGAACGGACCGATCGCGAAGGGCGACAACCACTTCGACGCGAAGCTCGCACCCCTCGCCTATCACCCCGGCGAGGCGCGCGAGCGGCTCCGGAAGGGGGCGTACCGGGGCGAGGAGGTCGTCATCGAGACGACCGTCGGCTATACGGCCAACGACAAGCCGATGGCCGAAGCGATCCAGGGCATGTGGCGCGACGTCGGCATCAACGCGAAGGTCGAGGTGCTCGAGTACTCGGTCCGGGCCCAGAAGAACCGCGACAAGAGCTTCAAGGGTCTCTGGTGGTCGGACCCAACCTCGACCCTCGGCGACCCCGACGGCATGATGTGGCGCCTCCTCTCCCCGGGCGGGCCCCAGGACTACTGGCGTCATCCGCGCTTCGACGAGCTCGGCGAGGCCGCGCGGTTCTCCGTGGATGAGAAGTTCCGCGCCGAGGCCTACCGGGAGATGACGAAGATCTTCCTCGAGCACCTGCCGTGGATCCCCGTGATCCAGCCCTACGAGGATTACGGCCTCCAGAAGTACGTGGAGTGGACGCCGAACCCGAACCAGCAGTTCGAGGTCCGGCGCTTCAACCTGAGACTGCGTCGCGCGTAGCGTCCTCCACCTCCTCGCGCCACGGCTCCTCCGGGCCCTGATCGCCGTCTGGCTCGTCTCGACGGTGGTGTTCGTCGTGATGCGCCTCTCCGGCGACCCCGTGCCCCTCCTCCTGCCCCCCGACGCGCCGAGGAGCGAGATCTTCCGCGTGCGCCGCGAGCTCGGCCTGGACCGGACGCTGCCCGTGCAGTACGGCGTGTTCCTGGTCAACGCCCTGCGCGGCGACTTCGGGCGCTCGATCCATTTCCGCGAGCCGGCGTTCGCCGTGGTGCGGGGCTACCTCGGCGCCACGGCCGAGCTCGGGCTCACCGCGTTTCTGCTCGCGGCGTTCGTGGCGGTGCCCGTGGGGCTCCTCTCGGCCGTCAAGCGCAACTCGGCGATCGACCACATCGCCATGGGCGTGGCGCTCGTCGGGCAGTCGGCACCGACCTTCTTCCTCGGGATCCTCTTCATCCTTCTCCTGTCGCTCAAGGCCGATCTCTTCCCGACGGGTGGACGGGGGGACTGGACGCACCTCGCGCTGCCCGCGCTGACGCTGGGCGCCTTCGCGATGGCCTCGATCGCGCGCCTGACGCGTTCGGCGGTGCTCGAGGTCCTGCGCGCCGACTACATCCGAACGGCGCGGGCCAAGGGCGTTGCGGAGTGGCGCGTGGTCGTCAAGCACACGCTCAAGAACGCCGCGCTCCCGATCGTGACGATCACGGGCCTTCAGCTCGGGACGCTGCTCGGCGGCGCGGTCGTCACCGAGACGGTCTTCGCCTGGCCGGGGATCGGCCGCCTCGCCATCCAGTCCATCTACAACCGTGACTACCCGATCGTGCAGTGCGCGGTCTTCCTCTCCGCGATCGTCTTCATCGTGATCAACTTCGTGATCGATCTGCTCTACGGCGTCCTCGACCCCCGGGCTCGGCCATGAGGATGACGGTCGGAGCCCCGAGCAGCTTGCTCAGGCCACCCACCGAGTCGTCCGGCCTCGCGGCGCCCGCTCCAAAATCCCGGCGCGCCGCGCGCCTGGCGACGATGGGTCTCGCGTTCGTCCTGGTCCTGGGCGGGGTCGCGGTCGCCGCGCCATGGCTCGCGCCCCACGATCCGACGCGTCAGGCGCTCCGCGAACGGCTGACCCGGCCCACGCTCGAGGCGGCGGATGGGCGTGCGCGATTCCTCGGCACCGACCACCTCGGTCGCGACGTCCTCTCGCGCGTGATCTACGGGGCGCGCGTCTCGCTGGTGGTCGGCGTCGCTGCGGTGATGGTGGGCGGCGCGCTCGGTGCGACACTCGGGATCGCGGCGGGCTTCCGGGGCGGCCTCGCGGACAGCGTGATCATGACGCTCGCCGACGCGCAGCTCGCCTTCCCATTCATCCTGCTCGCCATCGGCATCATCGCGGTGCTGGGGCCGAGCTTCCCGACGCTGATCGTCGTGATCGGTCTCTCGGGTTGGGTCACCTACGCGCGACTCCTCCGGTCGCAGGTGCTCGGCCTGCGCTCACGCGAGTTCGTGGAGGCGATCCACGCGCTCGGGGGATCCGTAGGGCGCGTGGTCGCGTGCCACATCCTCCCCAACGTGCTCTCGTCGCTGGTCGTCGTCGCCACGCTCGAGCTGGCGCGAGCGATCGTGCTCGAGGCGACGCTCTCCTTTCTCGGGCTCGGCGTCCAGCCGCCCACGCCCTCGTGGGGCGGGATGATCCACGAGGGGCGCGAGTATCTCGACACCGCGTGGTGGATCTCGACCTTCCCTGGGCTCGTGCTGATGCTCACCTCGATCGTGGTGAGCCGCACGGGCGACTGGCTCCGGGACCTCCTCGACCCGACGCTCCGCGGGGAGTAGCGCCCGCCGCGCTCAGGCGGCGCGGTCTGCCGGCTCGTCCGCCACCGGGATGCGCGCGATCACGCACAGCGGGAGCGTCACGGACTCGGCGCAGGTGAGGCAGTAGAAGTCCAACTCGTCCGCGCGCCGCCCGTGCAGCATGATCCTCTGGCCGCACCTCGTGTGGTGGATGCCGCCGTCCAGCGCGCGGTAGACGGTGACGATCTCAGCGGAGACTGACGCGCTCATCGTCGTTGCCCTCCTTGCCCCTGCCTCCCGACGGCGGCGAGCCTTGCGGCCGCCGCTCCAGTCACTTTTACGGCTCGATGTCGTGAAGTCTAACTACCATTGATTGAAGGAAAAACCAGGCAAGTGCCGCAAATCATGGCCGGTAAAACCCTGAATGTCCGCGCGGCGGACCCTTAGGCGTCGTCGAAGGGGCGGGACGAGGCCCGACGGAGGCGTGCGAGGGCCGAGCGCTCAGCCCCGCCAGTGCGAGAGGCGCTCGTTGACGTGGTCGAGCACCAGCACGATCGCGATCGAGGCCGCCGAGACGAGCGCCGTCGCGGCAAAGAGCTCGGGCGCCCGGAACCCGTTGGCGAACGAGCTCATGACGTACCCCATCCCGCGCACCCCTGCGAACATCTCGACGACGAGCACACCGAGAAGGCAGAAGACGATGCCGAGCCGCATGCCCGCGACCACCGACGGGACGATCGCGGGCAGCAGCACCTTCCAGTAGAGCTGCCAAGTCGTCGCGCCGTAGGCGCGCGCCACGGTCACGAGCGTGCGGTCCACGTCGCGCACGGCGCCCATGACGAGGACCGTGACCGGGAAGAGGCCGTGAATCGTCCCGTAGAAGATCGCCGGGGCCGTGCCGTAGCCGAGCAGCAGGACGATCCAGGGCAGGACGAGGATCTTCGGGAGCGAGTAGAGCGCCATGACGAACGGGTTCAGCACCTCGCGCAGGAGACGGACCGAGCCCACGACGAGCCCCGCCGCGAGCCCCAGCGCCACCGAGAGCACGTAGGCGATCGCCGTCTTGGAGAGCGTCTCGCCGAGCGCCACGAGCGCCGTATCGCCCATCGTCCCGAGCGCGGCGCCGACGGCGCTCGGCGCCGGGACGAACAGCGGGTCGATCCAGCCCGCGCGCACGGCGGTCTCCCACACCGCGAGCGCCACGCCGACGGTCGCGAGTTGGAGCGCGCGAACACGACGTTGGAGCGGGGGCCGCGAGGCCGCCATACTGCTAGCCATTGGAGCGGGGGCCACGGGGTCGGCACACTCCGTGGGTGGCGTGCCGTGGGCACGACGTGGCTCTGTCCACCATGCTGCTATTCATTCCAACGGCGCGCGCGGCGCTCGACGAGGCTCGCGACCACGTCCGAGCCCACGACGAGCGCGAGCGTCACGAGCACGAGCGCGACGTAGTCCGCCGTCCGCAGCAGGCCGTACGCGTGGTTGATGAGCGCGCCCATCCCGCGCTTGCTCCCGAGGACCTCGCCGACGATCACGCCGACGACCGCGAGCGCCAGCGCCGTCCGGAGCCCGCCGACGAGCGTGAAGAGCATCGCCGGCACCATGACGCGCACGAACACGGTGAGCGAACCGGCACCGTAGGCGCGCGCGACCGTCACGAGGTGCGGATTCACCTGGCGGATGCCCGCGAGCACGGCGAGGGTCACGGGGAAGAAGCCGAGCAGGAAGCCGAAGGCGATCTTCGACGCCGCGTCGAGGCCGAAGAAGAGCATGAGCGAGGGGTACCAGACGACGGCCGGGACCGCGTAGAGCGCCGCGAGCATCGGGCCCCAGGCGCGACCGATCAACCAGTGGAAGCCCAGCGCGAAGCCGCAGGCGAGCCCGGCGACGACGGCGAGGGCGTAGGCGGCGGCGATCTCGCGCAGGGTCAGGAGCACGTTGGCGGGCAGGTCGGGATACGAGCGCAGGAGCAAGAGGTCCCGCAGCGCGGGAAGGACGGCCGAGGGCGGCACCGCCAGGAGCGGATTCGACGCGCGGCCGACGGTCTCCCAGAGGCCGAGGACGACCAGGAGCAGCCCCGCCCGGACGGCCAGCACGGTCACTGTAACGAGGGCCGCGAGGCCGGCGCACTCCGTGGGTGGCCTGAGCGAGGAGCGTGCGGCGTCATTGCATCGCCCGGAGCGATTCCTCGCGGATCTCGCCCCAGAGCTTCGCGCGCAGCGCGACGAGCTCGGGCGACTCCATCGAGCGCGGGTAGTCCATGGGAAGCTCCAGGACCGACTTGATCCGCCCGGGGCGCGCCGTCATGACGGCGATCCGTGTCGAGAGGAAGAGGGCCTCGTGCAGGCTATGCGTCACGAAGATCACGGTCTTGCGTGTCCGGCGCCAGATGTCGAGGAGCCATTCGCCCATGAGCACGCGCGTCTGCTCGTCGAGGGCACCGAACGGCTCGTCCATCAGGAGGATCTTCGCGTCGATGGCGAGCGCGCGGCCGATCGCGACGCGCTGCTTCATGCCCCCGGAGAGCTCACGTGGGTACTTCTCCGCGAAGCCCTTGAGGCCGAGCGGGCCGAGGAGCGCCGTCGCGATCGAGCGCCGGCGCGCCGCCGCAGAGCCCGCGAGCTCGAGGCCGAACTCCACGTTCTCGAGCACCGTGCGCCAGGGAAAGAGGCCCGGGTCCTGGAACACGGTCGCGGCGCGGCCCGGGTCGGGGCCAGTGACCGGCCGAGCATCGACCAGGATGCGCCCGCTCTCCGGGTACACGAGGCCGCCGAGCATGCCGAGGAGCGTGGACTTCCCGCAGCCCGACGGGCCGATCAGCGTGCAGAACTCGCCCTCGCTCACCGTGAGCGACACGTCGTGGAGCGCCTCGACGGGCCCCGAGCTGGTCACGTAGCGCTTGGAGACGCTCTCGACGGCGATGAGCCGCGCGGGCGCGGTCACGAGAGCTGGAGGATCTCCCGCGCGATGACCAGCCGTTGGATCTCGGACGTCCCCTCGCCGATCTCGGTGAGCTTGGCGTCACGGAAGATCCGCTCGACGGGGAACTCGGTGATGTAGCCCGCGCCGCCGTGGATCTGGACGGCCTTGCTCGCGGCCTTCATCGCGGTCTCGGAGGCGAAGAGCTTCGCCATCGCCGCCGCGTGCCTCGCCGGCCGTCCCGTGTCTTTCAGGTACGCCGCGCGCAGCGTGAGGAGGCGCGCGACCTCCACCTCGGCGGCGACCTCGGCGATCATCCCCTGGAGGCCGTTGAACTCCGCGAGCGTCCGGCCGAAGGCGGTCCGCTGGTTCATGTACTTCACGGATTGACCGAGGGCCGCCTCGGCGATTCCGACCCCCATCGCCGCCATCGCAATGCGCCCTCCCTCGAGCACCTGCAGCGCGTGAACGAACCCCATCCCACGCTCGCCGAGCAGGCCCGCGGCCGGGACGCGGGCGTCCTCGAGGATCAGCTCCGCGGTGTCCGAGGCGTGCAGGCCGAGCTTCCGGTACGGCTGACCCGCGCGGAAGCCGGGCGTCCCGCGCTCGAGGATGAACGCCGAGATGGACCGCGACCGCTGCTCGGGGTCGGTCCGCGCCAGCACGACGGCGAGCCCACCGACCGACGCGTTGGTGATGAAGGCCTTGCTTCCGTTCAGGACCCACTCGCCGTCGCGCCACTCGGCCCGCGTCCGGAGGGCGGCCGCGTCGGAGCCGGAGCCCGCCTCGGTGAGCCCCCACGCGCCGAGCACGTCGCCCGAGGCCAGGCGCGGCAGGTACCGTCGCTTCTGCGCCTCGGAGCCGAAGACGGTGATGTGGTTCGTGCAGAGTGAATTGTGCGCCCACATCGTGATGCCGACCGACGCGTCGCCGCGGCAGAGCTCCTCGACGATCAGCGCGTACGAGACGTAGTCGAGACCCGCGCCACCGTACTCGTCGGGCACGAGGACCCCGAGGAAGCCGAGCGGCCCGAGCTTCTTGACGATCTCGTGCGGAAACGTCTGGCGCTCGTCGTACGGCGCAATCGCGTCCCCGAGCTCGCCCTCCGCGAACTCACGGGCGGCCCGGCGGATGCGCTTCTGGTCGTCGGTCAGCTCGAAATCCACGGCTCAGACTGCCGCACGGATGTGCTCGCGGACGAAGCGGACGATCTCCTGGGTCGACGCGCCGGGCGTGAAGATCTCCCTGACGCCCATCGTCTTGAGGGCGGCGATGTCCTCCGGCGGGATGATCCCCCCGCCGAACACCACGATGTCCTCGGCGCCCTTCTCCCGGAGCAGCTCGAGGACGCGCTTGAAGAGGTAGTTGTGGGCGCCCGAGAGCACGCTGAGCCCGATCGCGTCCGCGTCCTCCTGGATCGCCGTGGCGACGATCTGCTCGGGTGTCTGGTGGAGCCCCGTGTAGATCACCTCGAAGCCTGCGTCGCGCAACGACCGCGCGACGATCTTGGCCCCCCGGTCGTGGCCGTCGAGACCCGGCTTGGCGACGACCACGCGAACGGTCCGATCGGCGGTCATGCGCGCGTCGTGAGGGCCGCGCGCAGCTTCTCGCCGGCCTTCATGATCTGCTCGCGGTCGCCCGGCACCAGCTTCCAGTCGAAGCCCTTGCCGTCGCGCATCCAGCGCGGGATCAGGTGCAGGTGGAAGTGCGCCACCGACTGGAAGGCGGCGGGGCCGTTGGCCTGGAGCACGTTGAGGCCCTCCGGATCCAGCGACGCCTTGAGGGCGAGGGCAACACGCTTGGCGGTCACGATCGCGGCCTGCAGGTCGGCGACCTCGGCGTCATAGATCGTCGCCGCGTGCGCCTTGGACAGTACGAGGCAGTGTCCCAGAGTGAGCGGGTTGATGTCCATGATGCAGATCGTCCGCTGGTCCTCGAACACTTTCATCGCCGGGGTCTGCCCGTCGCGGATCTTGCAAAAGACGCAGTCGGTCATCGCGGCCTCCTAGAACGAAGCATGGCGAAGTCAGGTGGCCCGGCACTAGACGGGAACCGTCCAGCCGTGGGTGTCGGGTACGGTCGCGTACTGGATCCCGACGAGCGCGTCGTAGAGCTTCTTGGTCAGCTCACCGATCTTCCCGCCGTTGATGACGATACGCGCGCCCGCGTGGCTGAGTTCCCCGACGGGCGAGATGACGGCGGCCGTCCCGGTGCCCCACACCTCCTGGAGCGACCCATCGCGCGCGGCGCGCGCGACCTCGGCGATCGAGATCTGGCGCTCGGAGACGCGGAGCCCCCACTCGCGCATGAGCGTGAGCGCCGAGTCGCGCGTCACGCCCGGCAGAATCGTGCCCTGGCTCAGGGGCGGCGTGATCACCTCGTCACCGATCTTGAGCATGATGTTCATCGTGCCGACCTCGTCGAGGTACTTCCGCTCGCGCCCGTCGAGCCAGAGCACCTGCGTGAACCCCGCGTGCTTGGCCTCCTCGGCTGCGTACAGGCTCGCGGCGTAGTTCACCCCGGTCTTCGCCCCGCCGACGCCGCCCTCCACGGCGCGGACGTAGCTGTCGACGACGAGGATCTTCACCGGATTCATTCCCTCCGGGTAGTAGGCGCCCACCGGAGACAGGATGACGTAGTAGATGTACGACTTCGCCGGCCGCACGCCGAGGAACGGCTCGTTGGCGATGATCGTGGGCCGGATGTAGAGCGACGTCCCCACCGTGGACGGGACCCAGTCCCGCTCGAGGCCGACGAGCTCGACGAGCGCCTTGAGCGCCAGCTCGGGGTCGAGCGGCGGGATGCACATCCGCCGGGCGGAGTGGTTGAGCCGCTCGACGTGCTTCTGCGGCCGGAAGAGCCGGACCCGACCGTCACGACCCCGGAAGGCCTTGAGCCCGTCGAAGACGGCCTGCGCATAGTGGAGGACCGCCGCGGCGGGATCGAGGCTGAGCGACCCGTACGGCTCGATCCGCGGGTCGTACCAGCCCTTCGCCTCCTGAAAGTCCATCACGAACAGATGGTCGGTGAACACCGTCCCGAAGGTCAGGTCGCGGTCTTTGGGCTTCGGCTTCTTCGTCGCCGCACGCGTGATCCTGATCGGCTCGCTCATGGCCTCCCTCACGGCTAGAAAATGATCGGCTCGCGGTAGAGCCCGAACACCTGGCGATACACGTCCGAGATCTCACCGAGGCTCGCATAGTCCTTCACGGCCTCGAGGAGAACCGGCATGACGTTGCGACCCTCACGACACGCGTCGGCGAGCTGCCCGAGCCGCTTCTCCACCTTCGCCATGTCCCGCGACGCCTTGAAGCGTCGGACCCGCTCGATCTGCTCCAGCTCGACCGCGTCGTCGATCTTCAAGTACGCGATCGCGCGCGTCTCCGCCATCACGTACCTGTTGACACCCACGACCACCTTCTCGCCGCGGTCGTCCATCAGCTGGTACCGGTACGCCGCGTCGGCGATCTCCTTCTGCGGATAGCCCGTGTCGATCGCGCGGATCATGCCGCCCATCGCGTCGATCGTGCGAATGTACTCGAGCGCCGCCGCCTCCATCGCGTCGGTGAGCGTCTCGAGGAAGTACGATCCGCCGAGCGGGTCGATCGTGAGCGCGACCCCAGTCTCCTCGGCGAGGATCTGTTGAGTACGAAGAGCAACCGTCACCGCCTCTTCGGTCGGCAGCGCCCACGTTTCGTCATACGAATTCGTGTGGAGCGACTGCGCGCCGCCGAGCACGGCGGCGAGCGCCTGCAGGGCGACGCGCGCGACGTTGTTGAGCGGCTGCTGCGCGGTCGCCGAGACGCCGGCGGTCTGGGTGTGGGTGCGCAGGCGCAACGACTCGGGCTTCTTCGCGCCGTAGCGCTCCTTCATGAACCGCGCCCAGATCCGCCGCGCGGCCCGGAGCTTCGCGATCTCCTCGAAGAAGTCGTTGTGGATGTCGAAGAAGAACGAGAGGCGCGGCGCGAAGCTGTCGATGTCGAGACCGCGCGCCAGCGCCGCTTCCACGTACGCCAGCCCGTCCGCCAGGGTGAACGCGAGCTCCTGGACCGCCGTCGAGCCGGCCTCACGGATGTGGTAGCCCGAGATCGAGACCGGATTGAACCGCGGAACATGCGTGGACGTGAATTCGATCATATCGGTCACGATCCGCACGGCGGGCGCGGGCGGGCAGATCCATTCCTTCTGCGCGATGAACTCCTTGAGCATGTCGTTCTGCATCGTCCCGCCGACCCGGCTCCACGCCACGCCCTGCTTCTCGGCGACCGCGAGGTACATGGCCAGCGCGATCGACGCCGTGCAGTTGATCGTCATCGACGTCGTGACATCGCCGAGGGGGATGCCGTCGAAGAGGCGCTCGAAATCGTCGAGCGTCGAGATCGACACGCCCTCGCGGCCCACCTCGCCCCGGGCGCGCGGGTGGTCGGCGTCGTAGCCCATCAGCGCCGGCATGTCGAAGGCGGTCGACAGACCGGTCTGCCCCTGCGCGAGGAGGTACTTGAACCGGGCGTTGGTGTCCTCGGGCCGCCCGAACCCCGCGAACATCCGCATGGTCCAGAGGCGGCCGCGGTACATCGTGGGGTAGACGCCGCGGGTGAAGGGGTACTCCCCCGGATAGCCGAGCTTCTCGTCGTACGTCCATCCGCGCAGATCCTCGGGCGTGTAGAGCGGCTGGACGGGAAGGCCCGAGAGCGACTCGAAGCGGACCGGTCGCTCGGGCGCGCCCCGCGTGAACGGCCCGTACGTCTCCCGCCTCCAGCGCTCCCGCTCGCTCATTCGGTCCCTCCCAGCACGGCGCGCGCGATCACGAGCTTCTGGATCTGCGAGGTGCCCTCGTAGATCTGGGTGATCTTCGCGTCACGGAAGTAGCGTTCCACCTCGTACTCCTTGATGAAGCCGTAGCCGCCGTGGATCTGGACCGCGTCGGTCGTCACCCGCATCGCGGTCTCGGCGGCGAAGAGCTTCGCCATCGCCGCCGCGGTCCTGTAGGGCCGCCCCTGATCTTTCAATCCGGCCGCGCGGAGCGTGAGGAGCCGCGCGCCGTCGGTCGCGGTCGCCATGTCGGCGAGCATCCACTGGACCATCTGGTGCTGGCCGATCGCCACGCCGAAGGACGTCCGCTCGCGCGCGTAGGCGACCGCGCGCTCGAGGGCGCCGGCCGCCAGGCCGACGGCCTGGGCGGCGATGCCGATCCGTCCGCCGTCCAGCGTCGCCAGCGCGATCTTGAGCCCCATGCCCTCCTCGCCGAGCCGGTTGGCGGCGGGCACGCGACAGTCCTCGAACATGAGCTCGGCGGTGTCGGAGGCGCGGATGCCCAGCTTGTCCTCGGTCCTGGGCACGCGAAAGCCCGGCGTCCCCTTCTCGACCACGAAGGCGGTGATCCCGTGGTGCGCCTTGGCGCGGTCGGTCGCGCAGAACACGAGGGCGAACGAGGCCTCGCGGCCGTTGGTGACGAACTGCTTGCGGCCGTTCAGCACGTAGTGGTCGCCGTCGCGTGCGGCCAGGGTCTGCTGGTTGCGCGCGTCCGAGCCCGCCTGGGGCTCGGTCAACGCGAAGCAGCCGAGGGCGTGGCCCGTGGCCGCGGGCTTGAGCAACCGCTCGCGCTGCGTGTCGGTGCCGAATCGATAGACGGGATCGCAGTAGAGCGAGTTGTTCACCGACATGATGGCCGCGTGCGATCCGCACGCCTTTGCGATCTCCTCGAGCGCCAGGACGTAGGCGAGGGTGTCGGCGCCGCTGCCTCCCCAGTCCTCCGGGATCGCGATGCCCATGAGGCCGAGCTCGCCCATGCGCTTCACCGTCTCGTGGGGGAAGCGGCCCTCCCGGTCGATCTCGGCGGCGATGGGCCTGATCGCCGTCTCGGCGAACTCCCGCGCCATCGCCTGGATCATCTGCTGCTCTTCGGTCGGGTCGAGTTTCATGCGCTCATTTCTCGAGGAGCTTCTTGAACTCCTTCGTCAGCTCCGGCACGACCTCGAACAGGTCGGCGACGATCCCGTAGTCGGCGATCCTGAAGATCGGCGCCTCGGGATCCTTGTTGACGGCGACGATCACCTTCGACGTGCGCATCCCGGCCAGGTGCTGGATCGCGCCCGAGACGCCGAAGCCCATATAGAGCTTGGGCGAGATCGTCCGGCCGGTCTGACCGATCTGGAACCGGTGCGGCCGCCAGCCCGCGTCCACGGCCGCGCGCGAGGCACCGACCGCGGCGCCGATCACGCGCGCCATGTCTTCGAGGATCACGTAGTGCTCCGGCCCCTTCATGCCGCGGCCGCCCGACAGCACGATCTCGGCCTCGGTCAGCTCGGGGAGCCCCGTGGAGACCTCTTCGCGCCGCTCGACGAATTTCATCTGCGCGGCGGGGGTCGGCCCCGACGGACGCTCGACAGCCGCCTTCCGGCCGGGTTCCCCGTCGGCCGGGCGGAAGACGTTCGGTCGGAGCGTCGCGACCCAGGGTGTCTTCGCCCACGCGACCTTGGCCAGGAGCTTGCCCGCGTACACGGGGCGCGTCGCGACGAGGCGCTCGCCGTCCATGGCGAACGCCACACAGTCGGCGGCGAGCCCGACGCCGAGCCGCGCGGCGAGCCGCGCGGCGAACTCACGCGCGCGGCTCGTGACCGGCGCAAAGATGGCCCTCGGCCGCTCCTTGGCCGCGAGCTCGGCCGCGGCGCCCACCCAGACCTCGCTCCGGTACGGCGCGAACGCTCCGTTCTCCAGGAGCCAGACCTTCGTCGCGCCCCACTCGGCGAGCTGCGTCAGGCCCGCCTCGCTCGCCTTGTCGGTGAGCCACACGGCCTCGGCCCGGCCACTCGAGACGCGCGCGGCCTCGCCGATGACCTCGGCCATCACCTTCTTCGGCGTCCCCCGCCGGTCATCCTCGACGATGCACCAGAACGCGTTCGGCATGGTCCCCGTCCCTCAGATCGCCTTGGCTTCTTCGCGTAGCGAACGGACCAGCTCCTTCACCGCCGTCGGCACGTCGCCCTGGATGATGCGCCCGGGCGGACGGGGTGGGAGCGCCTCGAGCGTGACGACGGAGAGCTGGGGCGGCTCCGGGGCCCACCCGAGGTCGGCCGCCTTCACGTCGCGGATCTCCTTCTTCTTCGCTCCCATGATGCCTCGGAGCGTCGGGTACCTCGGCTCGTTGAGCCCTTTCTGCGCCGTGAGGACGGCGGGCAGCGGCAGGTCGAAGACCTCGAGCCCGCCCTCGACCTGGCGTGCGGCCCGCACCGTCTTGGTGTCGGCGTCGATCGCCTCCTCCATGACCCAGTAGGCGCAGGGCCAGCCGAGCAGCTCGGCGAGCTGGGCCGCGACAGCCCCCATGTCGTCGTCGATCGCCTGCCGTCCGCAGAGGAGGAGCTGCGGCGCCTCCTGCCTGACCACGGCGGCGAGCGCCTTGGCCGTGACGAGCGTGTCGGCGTCGCTCCACGCGGGGTCGTTCAAGTGGATCGCGCGGTCGCAGCCCATCGCGAGACAGGCGCGCAGCGCCTCCTTGACGCGCTCCGGACCGAGGGACACCGCGACGACCTCGCCCTGCCCGCGCTTCTCCTTGATCCGGAGGGCTTCCTCGACGGCGAACTCGTCGTACGGCGAGATGATCCAGGTGATGCCCGTGGTGTCGATCACCCGCGGGTCGGCCGAGACCTTCACCTGCGTCGCCGTGTCGGGCACCTGTTTGACGGCCACGAGGATCCTCATGAAGCCGCTCCTTCGTACCGAAGGTCCCGGGTGATGCGGAAGCGGTCGCCGGGGATGAAGACGCGGTCGAAGACGACGGGCGCGCCGGCCGCGTCGAAGGAGACGCGCTCGGACTCGAACGCGGGCGCCCCGGCCGAGCATCCGAGCTCGCGCGCCTCTGGCCGCCCCAGACGAACCGCCGAGACGGTCTCGTGCGCGCGCCCGATGACGATTCCGAGCGCGCGCTCGAGCACCTGGTGGAGCGGCGTGCGGGTCAGGTCCGCCCGGACGACTTCGTCGCCGATCAGCGCGGGCAGGAACGAGCGCTGCAGGCTCATCGGATGCCCGTCGACCAGGCGCAGTCGCGCGACCACGAGTACCCGCTCGCCGGGCCCGAGGCTGAGCGCGTCGCCGACCCGGCGGTCTGGAGGCGAGAATCGGGTGGTGAGGAGCCGCGTCGCGACGTGCTCGCCCTTGGCCGAAAGGTCCCCGGCGAAGCGGCGGAGCTGGAGGATGTCGTAGTCGATCGACGGCGCCGCCACGAACGTCCCGAGGCCGTGGCGCCGCGAGATCAGGTGCTCGCGCTCCAGCAGCTCCAGCGCTTGCCGGAGGGTCATGAGCGTCACGCCGAAGCTCGTCGCGAGCCGGCGCTGGGTGTCGAGCCGCGCCCCGGGACGCAGCGTGCCCTCGCGGATCCGCGTGCGGAGCGCTTCGGCGATCTGGTGGTAGCGCGGCAGGCGGCCATTCACCCGTCCGTTCCCGTTCATTCCGACCTCGTCGTCGAAATCGTCTCGGTGTTCTAGAACACCGTCGAGCCGAGCGTATCGCGGGAGCACCGACACCAGGAGGACGCGAAACCCAACGCCGACGGGGACTTGAGCGCTGCCGCGACGGCCTATTCTAGGGCTGGTAGCCCGGCCGACGCAAGGGCTCGCGCTCAGCTCTCCCGGGCGAGCTCTTGGGAGAGGGCGACCAGGCGCTCCAGCTTCTGCCGCGCCGCGCCCGCGTCGATCGACCGGGCCGCCAGCTCAGCGCCCTCCTTGAAGTCCTTCGCGCGACCGCCGGCGACGAGGGCGGCGGAGGCGTTCACGAGGACGATGTCGCGCTTCGGCCCCGGCTCGCCGGCGAGAATCGCCCGGATGATCTCGGCGTTCTGCTCCCGATCGCCGCCGCGCAGGTCACCGATGGACGCGCGCGTGACCCCGAAGTCCTCCGGCCGCACGGCGATGGTGCGGACCATGCCCTCGCGGACCTCGGAGATGCGGCTGTCGCCGGTGTTCGAGATCTCGTCGAGGCCGTCCGCGCCGTGAACGACGAAGGCCCGGTGGGTGCCGAGCTCGGCCAGGACGCGCGCGAGCGGCTCGGTGAGCGCGGGAGAGTAGACCCCGATCACCTGGGCGTTGGCGCCGGCCGGGTTGGTCAGGGGGCCGAGCATGTTGAATACCGTGCGGACGCCCATCTCGCGCCGGGCGGCCATCACGTGCTTCATCGCCGTGTGGAGGAGCGGCGCGTAGAGGAACCCGATCCCGACCTCCTCCACGCAACGCGCGACCTTCGGCGGCGCGAGGTCGAGGCTGACGCCGAGCGTCTCGACCACGTCGGCCGAGCCGCACAGGGAGGACACGGAGCGGTTCCCGTGCTTGGCGACGCGGAGCCCCGCGCCAGCGACGACGAAGGCGGTGGCGGTGGAGACGTTGAAGGTCCCCGCGGCGTCACCGCCCGTGCCGCACGTGTCGATCAGCATGTCCCGGTCGGTGCCGGTCAGGGCGGCCACGTCCTCGGGGCGCGTGCGAATCTTCACGACCTTCTGGCGCATCACCTGGGCGAAGCCGATCAGCTCCTCGACGGTCTCGCCCTTCATCCGGAGCGCGGTGAGGAAGGCGGCGATCTGCGCGTTGGTCGACGCGCCCGACATGATCGCCTCCATGGCGGCGGCGGCCTCGATGCGCGTCAGATCCCGGCGCTCCACCAGCGTCCGGACGGCCTCGGTGATGATCGGGCTCGTCATGCGGGCCTCAGTATATCGCGGCGCGCGCGTCCGCTACGGCGCGAACGCGGTCACGCCCGTCGCGCGCATCGCCGCACGAAACGCCGCGTCCCGGGTCGCCAGCGGGAGCCGCTCGCGAGTCGCGAGGTAGAGATACGCCGCATCGTACGCGGACAACCGTTGCTCGCGTCCGAGCGCCAAGAGCTCCCGCGCCTCGCGGAGCGTCGGCGCGCGGTCCACCTCGATCGGCAGCTCAGACACCAGTGCGAGGAAGCGCGTCGCATCGGCATGCCGGAGCTGGCGCCGTCGTTCGGCGACGAGGAGGACGTTCACGATCTCAAGGGGCCAGAGGGCAGGCACCAGGGCTTCGTCCGCCTTCAGCGCCACCAGGACCGCGTCGGTGTAGCGGTCCCGCTGGTTCTCGAAGCACCAGGCGATGGCGATCGAGCAATCCAGGACGAACCGGCTCACCGGCGCCCGTGGGCGACGGCGTCGCGCACCGAGATCCCCCTGAGGCGACGCCCCTTCCCGAAGGCGCGGACGTCCGCGATCACGTCAGCGAGCGGGCGGGTCCGTCCGTCGTCTGCCGGCACGAGGACCGCCACCGGGACGCCGTGCCGAACGATCGTGATGCGGGCCCCCTTCGCCACCCGGTTGAGCAGTCTGGGAAGGTTGGTCTTCGCCTCGTACACCCCGACGCGTGTCATCGGCGCCTCCTCGATTCAGACCAGAATATGACCAGAATCTGTGCCGGTCAACCCCCGTCCGTGGGGTCCAGGCCGTCAGTCAGCGGCCGACGTGCGCGCGCTTGATCCGCGCATCGGCCAGCGGGCGCGCGCTGCACGGTCAGCGGGGACCGAGGTGGCACCCCTCCGGCACGCGGGCGATCTCGCACGACGATCTCGCTCGCGCGCACCCCGAGCGAGACGCCGCGCACGGCGAGCATGTCGCCGTCCCGAGCAGGAATGTGAGGTCCGGCCTAGGCCTTGGGCCGCGGGAACACGAACTTCTGCACCGCGGCGTCTTTGGGCCAGACGACGACCGGCTTGCGGCCGAGGATCTGGATCATCGCCGTCGAAGCGTTGGGGTTATCGCCGAGCTCGTCGAAGACGACCGGACCCGCCGCCACGGCGAGGACGTCCTTGAAGGTGGTCTTCTTCATCGCCTCCACGATCGCCTCCGGACCGTCCGTGTCCAGCAGCGCCTCGCGCCCCGTCCGCTCGAGGACATCGGCGATGATGCGGATCCCGTCGTACGACGCGACGGCGTTCGTGTCGAAGGTCTTGCCGCCGGATCGCTTGCGGTACTCCTCCGCCACCTGCGGCGTCCGCGATTTCCTAAAATTGGGCCACGACGGCAGGTTGTCCATCACGTACTCGAGATCCTCCCGGAGCGCCGCGAGCTGGCCCGCCTCGTAGAGCCCGGGGCTGCCGGGGCCGACGATGCCCATGACCTCGACGCGCTGCTTTCGGAGCTCGGGCAGCAGGAGCTGCGCACTCGCCGGGCGGGTGATCGGCGCGATGACGTCGGGCTTCGCCGCCTTCGCCCGCGAGACCTCCGTCGAGAGGTTGGAGGGCGGCTCCGGCCAGGGGATGACCTCGACGATCCGCCATGACGGGCTCGCCGCCTTGTGCGCGGCGAGGAACCCCTTCGACTGGTTCTGGCCGAAGAGGTCGTTCGTGTACATCAGCACGACCCGCTTCGGCGCGACGCCCGCCGCCGCGAAGATCTCGTCGAAGTATCGGACGGCCAGGCGGCCAAAGCTCGAGCCGGTCGGGAAATTCCGGTAGACGTACTGGACCTTCTGCGTTCCCTCCTTCACCGCCTTCGCGACGTTGGCCGTGATCGGGTCGGCCGCCGCGATGTCCACGAGGAACGGCACGCGCTTTTGCTGGGCGACCGACACCATTGCCGCGGTCGAGCCGGAGTCGAACGAGCCCATGAGCATCCGCGCGCCCTGGTTGACGACGCGCTCCGCTTCGAGGCGTCCGAGGTCGGGCTTCGTCTGCGTGTCGCCCAACAGTAGCTCCAGCTTCATCCCGCCGAGCGACTTGATGCCGCCCGCCGCGTTGATCGCGTCGGTGGCCAGCTGAGCGCCGAGGCGGCACGCCTGCCCCGGCTCGGCGAGCGGGCCCGTCACGGGATGGATGACGCCGACCTTGAAGGTGGTCGGCTGGGCGCGGAGTGCGCGCGGCGCCCCGCCGACGGCCGCGCCCGCCGCGGTGGTTCTGAGAAACATCCGACGGCTGAGTCGGATCGTTGCCATGCACGTCCTCCCGCGTGACGTCTCGAGGATTATAATCTGGCGGGCCCAGGTCGCTCAGCCGCCCAGCAGCTCCTTGGCGATGATCAGCCGCTGGATCTGGTTTGTCCCTTCGTAGATCTGCATGATCTTCGCGTCCCGCATGAAGCGCTCGACAGGATACTCGCGCGTGTAGCCGTAGCCGCCGAAGACCTGGACCGCGTCGGTCGCGACCTTCATCGCGGCGTCGCCGGCCCAGCACTTCGCCATCGACGCCTCGTACGTGTTGGACCGGATCCCCGTGTCGACCTGACGGGCGGCGTGGTAGACCATGAGCCGCGCCGCGTGGACCTGCATGGCCATGTCGGCGAGCATGAACTGCACGCCCTGGAAGGCTGCGATCGCCTGCCCGAACTGCTGCCGCTCGCGCGCGTAGGCGACCGCGGCGTCGAGCGCCGCCTGGCCGATGCCGACCGCCATCGCGCCGGTCGCGGGGCGCGTGATGTCGAGCGTCTGCATCGCGATCGTGAATCCCTCACCCTCCTCGCCGAGACGGTTCGCGACGGGCACCGCGCAGTCGGTGAAGTGGAGCGCCACCGTGGGCGAGGCGCGGATGCCCATCTTCTTCTCCTTCTTGCCGACGACGAAGCCGGACATGCCCCTCTCGACAAGGAAGGCGGTGACGCCCTTGGCGCGCTTCTTCGGGTCCACGGTCGCAAAGACGGTGATGACGTCGGCGTGGTCGCCGTTGGTGCACCACTGCTTGGTGCCGTTCAGGACATAGCGATCGCCCTTCCGCGTCGCGGCGGTCCGGAGGCCGGCGGCGTCGGAGCCGGCGCCGGGCTCCGAGAGCGAGTAGGCGGCGAGCAGCTCGCCCGTCGCCAGGCGCGGCAGGTACTTCGTCTTCTGCGCCTCGGTGCCGGCCAGGAGGATCGGCAGGCCGCCGAGCGGCTGGTCGAGATACTGCGTCGCGGTCGCCGCGCACGCCCAGGCGATCTCCTCACACACGAGCGCGAGGGCGAGGCACCCCAGGTTGGTCCCGCCGTACTGCTCGGGCAGCCAGATGCCGTAGAAGCCGGCGTCGCTGATGGCGCGAATCGATGCTTCGGGGTACGCCTCGGTCGCGTCGTAATGGGCCGCGTGCGGCGCCACGCGCTCGCGTGCGATCGTACGCGCGAGCTCGCGGATCAGCCGCTGGTCCTCGGTCAGGTCGAACCGATCGTTCATGGCGATCCCCATCAGATGATCCGTCGGCCCCGGAGATCGGCGAGCCGCTCCGGCGGGTACCCGAGCGTCTCGCCGTAGATCTTCGCGTTGTGCTCGCCGAGCCGCGGCGGGAAGGTGAGCGGCGGCGGGTCGCCGACCGGAGGCGGGGGCAGCGCGACGGTGAGGCCGGTGCGCGGGTCCCGGACGTGGACGAGCCGCGGCGCCACCAGCGGGTCGCCGACCACGTCCGCCAGCGTGTTGACCCGCGAGACCGGGACGCCCGCTTCGCGCAGGAGGGCCTGCGCCTCCGCGGTCTGGAGCCGCCCGACGCGCTCGCCGAGCTCTCGGTGGAGCCGCTCCGCGTCGACGATGCGCCCCGCGTTGGCGGCCCACTCGGGCCGGTCGAGTCCGGCGAACGCGGGGAGGTTCGCCAGCGCGGCCCACTGCGCGTCGTTTCCGACGGCCAGGTAGACATAGCCGTCGCGGGTCCTGAGCACCGACACGGGCGCGAAGAATTGGTGGGTGGTTCCGGTCCGCGTGATCCGCTCGCCCAGGCTCGCCGAGAAGAAGATCGGCGCGACCATCCACGAGACCGCGCTTCGCAGCATCGAGAGGTCGAGCCGTGCCCCGGCGCCCGTCATCGCTCGTCGATAGAGCGCCTTCATGATCGCGCCATAGCCGTGCTCCGCGGCGCCGAGATCCACCATTGGCAGCCCGAACACCGTGGGGGGGCCGTCGGGCGCGCCCGTCAGCTCCATGAACCCCGCGCGCGCCTGGAGGATCGGGTCGTAGGCGGCCTCGTCGTGGTCGGGCCCGAAGCCGGTGACGCCGAGCCAGATCAGGTCGGGCTTGACGGCCCGGAGCGTGGCGTCGTCGATGCCGAGCTTGGCGTAGCTCCTCGGGCGCTGGTTCGTGGCGAAGATGTCCACGCGGAGCCGTCGGACGAGCTCCCTGAGGATATCGCGCCCCTCGGCCTCGGCGAGGTTCAGCGTGACCGCTTCCTTGCCGCAGTTGTTCGGCAGGAAATAGCTCCGCATGTCGTGCTCGCCCAGCACGTCCTTGCCGACGAATCGGTTCGGATCCGGACGCTCGGCGTTCTCGACGCGGATCACCCGCGCGCCATCGCACGCGAGGCGATAGGTGAGGAACGGCAGGACCGTCGCCTGCTCGAGCGAGAGGACCGTGACGCCCTCGAGGGTCGGCGTCACCGGACCGTGCGGCGATCCACGACCCGGACCGCCTTGCCTTGCGAGCGCTCGAGCTCGCCGAGCTTCGCAAGGCGGACCTCCGGGGAGAGCGCCAGGAGGTCGGAGAGCTCGCGACGGATCCGCGCGCCGACGGCGGGATCGCAGCCGGGCTCGGCTTCGACGTGGATCGTCAGGCGCTCGCCCCCGCCCTCCCCGTCGAGCACGATCTGGTACTCGTGGCTCACGCCGGGCTGGCGCAGCAGGACGGTCTCGACCTGGCACGGGTAGAAGTTGACACCCTTGAAGATCACCATGTCGTCGGTCCGCCCGCGCAGCCGGTCGAGCCGGAGCGCCGTCCGCCCGCAGTCGCACTTGGCGCGCGAGAGCACGCGCGTGAGGTCGTGGGTGCGGTAGCGGACGAGGGGCAGCCCGACGCGCGTGAGCGTCGAGACGACCAGCTCGCCCTCGGTGCCGTCCGGGACGACGGCGCCGGTCGCGGGGTCCACGATTTCGGGATGGTAGTGGTCCTCCCAGACGTGGATCCCCGCGCGCGCCGCGCAGTCGATCCCCATGCCGGGACCGCCGGTCTCGGTCATGCCGATGATGTCGAAGCTCCGGATCGCGAGCTCGCGCTCGATGCGGCGGCGTAGCTCGTCGGACCACACCTCGGAGCCGAAGATGCCGACGCGGAGCGAGAGCGAGGCGAGATCGAGCTTCTCCTCACGCGCCACCTCGACGAGCCGCAGCGGGTAGGTCGCGATCGCGGCCACGACGGTGGCCTTGAGGTCCCGCATGAGCCGCAACTGGAGGGCGGTGCGCCCGGCGCCCGTGGGGATCACCATCGCGCCGATGCGCTCGGCGCCGTAGTGGAAGCCGAAGCCGCCCGTGAAGAGGCCGAACGACGGCGTGACCTGGATGACGTCGCCGCGGCCGACGCCCGCCGCGACGTAGCAGCGCGCCATGACCTCGCCCCACTGCGCGACGTCCTCGGCGGTGTACGGGTTGAGGATGGGGTTCCCCGTCGTGCCGCTCGACATGTGGACCCGGCGATAGCCCTGCTCCCGCCCGCACGCGAGGCCGAACGGGTAGGCGTCGCGAAGCTCGGCTTTGGTGAGGAACGGCAGCCGGCGCCAGTCCTCGAGCCGCCGCAGGTCTTCCGGCCGCGCCCCGCCGAGCCGTCGCGCGTGCGCCGGGTCGCCGCGGAGGCGAGCGAGCGTGGCACGCATCCGCTCGAGGACCAGGTGCTCCAGGCGCTCGCGGTCGAGGGCTTCGAGCTCGGGCTGGAACATCCGCTCGCGGGAGACCGCTTGTCTACACGGGCGTGAGGTTGCGAAGCCCGCCCAGCTTCCGCAGACCCAGCGCATAGGGGAGGGCCCGGAGCACCACGCCCAGCGTCTCGCGCTGCTGCGCGAGCCACGTCACCTTGGGACGGGGCGGGAGCGGCACCGCGAGTGCGGCGAGGTCGAGGTACCAGGTGCGGGCGCGGCCCACCCCCTCGAGCTCCTCCTCGAGGAGCCGGGCGCCCGTGCGCACGCGCTCGTCGGCGCGCTCCCACAAGGGCTCGGACATCAGGAGATACTCGCGCACGGGGACGGAGTTCTTCAGCATCCGGTGGACGAAGATGACGTCGAACCCCGCGAGCTTCGTGAGCCGCTTGACCCGCTGCGGGGCCACGTCGCCCAGATGGGCGACGAACTTGACCTTGAGGTTGGCGACCTGGACGCACCCCTGGCACGGGCAGTTGTTGAGGCACGCGATCTTTTGCTGGAGCGCGTGAAAGGCGGTGTGCATGGCCACCGCTTGGCGAAGCGCCGACTCCACGAGGTCCGGGCCCGTGCCACCCGGCCACGGGCGGTACATGAACGCGGCGTCGCCCTCCACCTCGACGAGGTCGAGGGCCGAGGACGCGTCGATCATCGCCTCGAGCAGACGCGCCACGACGTCCTGCGCGTGCGCCAGGTCCGCCCGGTGGAACTCCATGAAGCGGGTATAGCCTGCGATGTCGGCGATGAGGAGGAGCCCGCGCTGGACCGCCATGCCGCCTCCATCCTACACCGTCAGCCGCCCTCGGCGGGCGCCGGCGTACGCCCGAACCCGAGGTACGCGGAGCGGACGCTCGGGTCCGCGCCGAGCTCGCGGCTCGTGCCCGCGACGACGACGCGGCCCGTCTCGAGCACGTAACCGCGGCCCGCGAGCCGAAGCGCCCGGCGCGCGTTCTGCTCGACGAGCAGGACGGCCACACCCGTCGCGTTGATCCGCTGGATCGTCCGGAAGATCTCGCGCGCGAGCATCGGCGCCAGTCCGAGCGAGGGCTCGTCGAGCAGCAGCAGGCGCGGCCGTGCGATGAGCGCCCGTGCGATCGCGAGCATCTGCTGCTCGCCGCCGGAGAGCGTGCCCGCGAGCTGGCGCCGCCGCGCGTAGAGCACGGGGAAGAGCTCGAACGCGCCCTCGAGCCGCGCCGCCAGATCGCGCCGGGAAACCGTGTGGCCACCCACGAGCAGGTTCTCGAGCACGGTGAACTCGACGAAGACGTCGCGTCCCTCCGGCACGTGCCCGACGCCGGCCGCGACGATCTGGTCCGCGGGCGCGCGCGTGATGTCGCGCCCCTCATAGAGGACCCGGCCGCGCGCGGGCTTCACCAGTCCCGAAATCGTTCTGAGCGTGGTGGACTTGCCGCTGCCGTTGGCACCGAGGAGGGTGACGATCTCGCCGCGGCCCACCGTGAGCGAGACGCCCTCCACCGCGCGCCGCCCGCCGTAGTCGACCGCGAGGTCCTCGACCGTCAGCGTCGCCGGCATCCTCAGTCGTCCTCCCTGCCGAGATAGGCCTCGATCACGGCCGGGTCGGCGGCGATCGCGCCCGGCTTGCCGTCGGCGATCTTCCGCCCGTCGTTCAGCACGGCGACGCGGTCGGAGATGGACATCACGAACTCCATGTCGTGCTCGACGAGGAGGATCGCGAGCCCGCGCTCGTCCCGCAGCCGCACGATCAACCCCATGAGCGCCCGCGTCTCGGTCGGATTGAGGCCGCCCGCGGGCTCGTCGAGCAGCAGGAGCCTGGGCTCGGCGGCGAGCGCGCGCGCGAGCTCGACGCGCTTCTGGAGCCCGAGCGGCAGCGCCCGCGCCTCGACGCCGGCGTGGTCATCGAGCCCGAGTCGCGCCAGCAGCGCGTGGGCGGTCTCGCGCGCCGCGGCCTCCTCGCGCCCGACCGCGGGGAGCCCGAGCGCGCCGCGAAGCGCGCCCGCGGAGAGGTGGGCGTGGCAGCCGATCAACACGTTGTCGAGCACGGTGAGCTGGCGAAAGACCTCGGTGTTCTGGAAGGTGCGCGCGATCCCGCACCGTGCGATCGCGTGCGGTACCATCGCCAGGAGGTCCTTGCCGAGGAAGGTCACTCGACCGGACGCGGGGCGTTCGAGGCCAGTCACGATGTTGAAGACCGTTGACTTCCCCGCCCCGTTCGGGCCGATCAACGCCACGATCTCCCGCTCGGCGACCTCGACGGAGAAGCCCCGCAGCGCGGCGAGGCCGCCGAAGCTGATCGCGAGGTTCTCGACGCTGAGCACCGCGCGCTACTCGGCACTGAGCCAGTCGGTGAGCGGCTCGAAGCGGCCCCGCTCGACGCGCACCCAGAACCCCTGCCGCTGGGTCTCGTGGTCCGGACCGATCGTCACGGGCGGCAGGATACCGCTCTCGAATCGACGGATCCCCTCGAGCGCTGCGACCAGCCCCTCGCGCGTCAGCCGCTTGCCCGCGCGCGTTGCGCCTTCCGTGAACAGCATCGCGGCGAAGTAGCCCGAGAGCGAGTAACGGTTGGGCTGGTTCCCCGGGAAGTACGTCTGCATGTGCTCGCGATACTGCTTGACGCCCGGCCGATCCGAGGTGAGCGGGTCGGGCCAGAGCGACAGCCCCTCGACCCCCTCGGCGGCGGAGCCGGCGAGCGAGAGATACCGCTCGTCGGTGAGCGGGCCGGAGGAGACCATGATGACCTCGGTCCAGTCGATCTTCTGCCGCTCACGGAGCGCCTGGGCGCCCGGGCCGGGCGTGAGGACGAGGAAGAGGACCTCGGGCTTCGCGGCATGGAGCTTGGCCATCTGGGCGCTCACGTCGGTGGTGCCGCGCTTGACGGACTCCGCCGCCACCAGCGTGAGCCCGTGGCGCCGGAGATCCTTCTCGAAGGCGGTCAGGAACGCCTTGCCGTACTCGTCGTCCTGGTAAAGCGCGGCGAACGTCCGGACCTTCCGCCGGCCCACGAGGTAGTCGATCATCATTCGCGACTGTCGATCGTAGAGCGTCATCCCGCTGAAGACCCACTTCCGCCCGCGCGTGATCGGCGAGCCCTGGAACGGGAAGAGCAGCGGAACGGTGTTCGACTCGAGGTACTCGAGCGTCGCGACCACCGGCGGCGTGCCCTGGGGGGCGATGATCGCAAAGACTCCGTCCTGCTCGACGAGCTTCCGGGTGTTGGCGACCGCCTCCTGCGGCTTGTAGCCGTCGTCATAGTAGGTCGTCCGCACCTTCCGGCCGTGGATGCCCCCGCGGTCGTTGACGGCCTTGAAGTAGAGGTCCACCCCGAACTTCGTCGCCTGTTCGCCGCTGAAGGCGAGGGGGCCCGAGAACGAGTTCGAGCCGCCGAGCAGGATCTCCGTGTCGGTCACGCCTTGCTCCGCGCGCGCCGGCGCCGCGACCAGCACGACGAGGGCGAGGAGCGGGAGGCGCCATCGGGATCTCATGGTCGTTCTCCTTGTAGCGGGGGCCGCGAGCCCGGCGCGATCCGTGGGGGTGCGAAGCCGCAGCGCGTCCGACGCGCGAGGCGAGCCTGTGTGAGTCGGCCTGAGACCAGGCGCGCCCCGGCTCCGTTCCCCCAGCCGCTTCTCATTCCGGGCCCGGCCGCGAGCCCGGCGCGACCCGTGGGTGGCCAGCCAAAGGGGCGCGGAACCGCCGCGCTGCGCTCGCGATGCCGCCCGGCATGAACAGCATCGACGCGATCAGGATCGCGCCGAAGACCAGCGGGCGGTAGTTCTGGAAGCCCGCGAGAGAGTCGTTCAGAACCGTGAGCACCGCGGCGCCGGCCATCGAGCCCGGGACCGATCCAAGGCCGCCGAGGATGATCATCGCGATGAAGTCTACCGACAGGAACACGTCGAAGGCGTCGGGCGAGAGGAAGCCGACGACGAAGGCGAAGAGCCCCCCGGCCACGCCCGTATAGAGCGCCGAGATCACGAACGCGAGCGTCTTGTACCGCGCCACGTGGATCCCGCTCGCCTGCGCCGCGACCTCACTCTCGCGGATCGCGAGGAGCGCGCGCCCGGTCCGTGTCCGAACCAGGTTGAGGGCGGCCCACACCATCGCCGCGCCCACCACGAGCACCAGGTAGTAGCGGGCCCCGTCGGTCGCGAGCGCCCACGGCCCGAGGCGCGCGGCCGGCACGCGGAGCCCGTCGTTGCCGCGCGTGAGCCCGTCGAGGTTCAGGATCGCCTCGACGACGACGAACCCGAAGGCGAGCGTCGCCATCGCGAGGTAGAGGCCCTCGAGCCTGAGGCACGGCACCCCGAGCAGGAGTCCGACGAGCGCCGTGACGAGCGCCGCGGCGAGGAGCGCCACGACGACCGGGGCACCGGGCGCGCGGGTGGCGACGATCGCGGCGGTGTACGCGCCCACCGCGAGGAACCCCGCGTGGCCGAAGGAGAGCTGGTTCGTGTACCCGGAGAGGAGGTTGAGCCCGATCGCCACGATCGCGTTGACGACGATGAGGCTCGCGAGGAAGACGAAGTAGCGCGGCGCGGCCCACGGCCAGAGGAGCAGCCCCGCCGCGCCCATCGCCAGCGTCAGGGACCGCATCAGACCTTCGGCCGCGTCACCCGTCCGAGCACGCCGGCCGGGCGGATCAGGAGGATCGCGATCAGCATGAGGAAGGGCACCGAGTGTTTGATCGACGACGGGAGGTAGAGGGGGGCGAGATTCTCGATCACGCCGAGCAGCATGCCTCCCACGACCGCGCCGGGCATCGAACCGAAGCCGCCCAGGACCGCCGCGATGAAGCCGTTGATCGTGACGAAGCCCATCTGCGAGGACAAGAAGATCACCGGCGCGATCAGGACACCGGCGATCGCGCCGACGACCGACGCCAGGACCCACGACGCCGCGTAGACGCGCTCGACGCTGATCCCCACGAGCCGCGCCGCGCGCTGGTTCTGGGCGACCGCCCGCATCGCGCGGCCGAGCCGCGTGCGGGTGAAGAGCGCCCAGAGGCCGAGCATGAGCGTGAGCGAGGCGCCGACGATTCCGAGCGACACGGGCGCCAGGCGCACGGGGCCGAGGGCGATGGGGCGGGTCCCGAAGAACGAGGGGAACGGGAACTCGTCGTGCGTCCAGGCGAGGCCGGCCGCCGCGCGAAGCACGAGCGACAGGCCGAGCGTGATGATGAGCAGGTCGAAGTGCGTCGCCGCGATCGCGTGGCGGATGATCACCCGCTCGATCAGCCATCCAAGGAGCGCCGCCGCGGCGACCGCGATCAGCATGACGACCACCAGTGGCAGCTTCACGTGCGCATAGACCGTCCAGCCCGCGAAGGTCGAGACCATCAGCATCTCGCCCTGGGCGAAGTTCAGCGTACGCGTCGCGTTGTAGACGATCACGAGGCTCAGCGCCATCAGCGCATAGATCGAGCCGGTCGCCAGCCCGCTCACGACGACGTGGACGAGCGCCGCGGTCGTCACCGGAGGCGAGCGACGAAGCGGCAGGCCGGCGCGCCGGTCGCCGCGCAGGCCGTCTCGGTCGCGACGGCGGACGCGCCGAGTGCCAGCTCGGCGAGCCGCTCGAGGACGCCGCGCGTGAGGTGACACACGGGTGTCACGGCGACGCCGTACGCCCGGGCGAACGGCGAGTTCCGCACGGTGACCACCAGCTCGTCCGGGCCGAGGCGCTCGAGAGCGAACGCGCCCCAGCCGATCTCGCCGCCCATCGCCAGCAGCCGCGCGACGGTCTCCTCCGGGGAGCCCGCGAGGGTCTGGAGCGCCGCGCCGCCGCCCGCCCGGCCGCCCGCGACGAGGCACGCCGGGGCGCGCTCGCCCAGCGCCGCCTCGACCGCCTTCTGCAGCGCGACGAGCGTCTCGGGGCGCACGAGGAGATAGCGCGACCCCCGATAGGTGAGGCCGCCCCTGCCGTCGGCGTCGACCCTCGACGGCACGCGGTCGGCGGTCACTGGATCGCCTTCCGCCATACCGCCGAGGTCCACCCGTCCTGGAGGAACGCGCGGATCTCGCGCCGGCTCAGGTCGCCGAGCCCCAGGTGCTCGAGCGCGCGGCCGCGGCCCGAGAGCTCGCGCCCGAGCAACGCGCCGAACACCAGGAGGAGCCCCGTGATGGCGGGCGTCACCACGCCCGCCGCGCGCGCGGCCGACTCGAGGAGCGCCAGCCCCAGGGCCGCGTCCTCGGTGACGTACCGGTGCTCGAAGGTGACGACCTCGCTCCAGAGCCCGCTCGCCACGAGCTTCGTCTTCGCCCCGGCGCCGTAGAGCCCTTCGGCCGCCCGCGCCTCGTCGTAGTACGTCGCGAGCTCGTAGTGGGGCGCCGCGTAGCCCCAGCCCCGGCGCGTCGCGACGCGCTCGGCGTCCACGGCGTCGATGAGCCGGCGCACGCTCGGCGTCGTGCCGGTCGCGTGGATGTCGAAGCTGCCGCCGTCGATCGCGCCGGTGTTGAGGAGAACGAGCGGGGGGTGGATGACGGGTCCGGCGTTGGTGAGCGCGACGTCGAGGGCGTCCGCACACGGGCGGACGGCCGGGAAGAGCTCGGCGAGCCGCGGCAGGACGCGCGCGCTCCGCGACGCGGGGAACACGCCGACCGGCAGGTTGGTGGCGCGCACGGGTGCCTTGACGGCCGCCGGCGCGGTCTTCCGCGCGAGATACGGCAGTGTCCCGGTCTCGGCGACCGCCAGCGGCAAGGTCCCGCCTGCGCGCACGATCCCCCGCGCGACCGCGTAGCTGCCGAGGGTTCCCGGCGTGAGGAGCACGATCTGCCGGTCGGTGAGACACGGCGCCAGGCGCTTGGCGAGGTCCTCGTGGCCCGTCGCGGGCAGCGGTGCGATCAGGATCTCCGCGCCCTCGACCGCCTCGCCGAGGTCGGTCGTGGCGCGCTCGAGCCGCGCCGTCCCGTGCCGCCCCTCGGCTTCGAGCGTGAGCGCCGCGCGCTCCGCGAGTGGGCCGAGCGCCTCGCGCGAACGGCTCCAGAGCCTCACGCTGTGGCGGGCGAGCGCGAGGTCGGCCGCCGTCGCAAAGCCGCCGTTGCCCGCGCCCAGGATGGCCAGGTTCACAGACTCGCCTCGCCTTCGGCTGCGGCTCGCACGGCCAGGTTCATAGACTCGCCTCGCCTGCGGCTGCGGCTCGCACGGCCACTCTCACAGGACGACTCCGGTCGCTCGGAGCTCGGCGATGCGCGCGACCCCGTAGTCGAGCAGCTTGCCGAGCACCAGGTCGGTGTGCTCTCCGAGCCTCGGCGGCGGCGCCGCCTCGAGCCCCATCGCGCCGTCCACCTTGACCGGCGTGCCGAGCGCCGGGAGCTTGCCGTGGACCGGATGCGCCATCTCGGCGACCATCCCGCGCTGCCGCACCTGGGGATCCGCGAGGACGCGATCGACGGAGCGGATGGGCGCGCAGGGCACCCCCTCCGCCTGCAGGCGCCCGAGCCAGTCGTCGGTCGTCCGACGGCGGAAGGCGGCCTCGACGAGGGGGACCAGCACGTCACGGTTCGCAACGCGATCGCGATTGGTCGTGAAGCGCAGGTCGCGCTCCCACTCCGGATGCTCGACCACGCGGCAGAACCCCGACCAGAACTTCTCGGCGAAGACGGCGACGATCAGGTGACCGTCACGCGTCGCCAGGGCCTGATACGGGACGACGGAGGCGTGGCCCGAGCCGAGCGGTCCGGGGACGCGACCGTTCGTCCAGAAGTACTGCGCGACGTACGTGAGGAGCGAGACCTGGCAGTCGAGCAGCGACAGGTCGATGTGCGCGCCCTCGCCCGTCCGCTCGCGCCGGAAGAGCGCTCCGGCCACCGCGAACGCGCCGAAGATTCCGCCCGTGAGGTCGCCCATCGGGAGGCCCATCCGGACCGGTAACCTCCCCGGCTCGCCGGTGATGGACATCGCTCCGCCCATCGCCTGGAGCGCCAGGTCGAAGGCCGGCCAGTCGCGGTACGGCCCCTCCTGGCCGTAGGCGGAGATCGAGCAGAGGATCACGCGCTGGTTGAGGGACCAGAGCTTGGAGTACGCGCAGCCCAGACGCTCCATCACGCCGGGACGGAAGTTCTCCCAGACGATGTCGGCTCTGCGGACGAGGTCGTAGAAGACCGCGCGGCCGGCGTCCCGGGCCAGGTCGAGCGCGACGGATTTCTTGTTACGGTTGATCGCGAGGAAGTAGGCCGACTCGCCGTCGGCGAGGAACGGCGGCCCCATGACCCGCATCGGGTCGCCGCCGTCGGGGTCCTCGATCTTGATCACCTCGGCGCCCATATCGGCGAGCAGCATCGACCCGTACGGCCCCGCGAGCATGCGGGAGAGGTCGAGCACGCGGACGCCCTCGAAGAGCTTCACGTTGCCTCTTCTTGACACCGGCGGCGCCACCCGATACCTTTACTTTCCATGAGTCTTGTAAAGCATCGCCGTCGGCGTGGTCGCACACGGCTCAGCGTGAAGAACCAGGCGACGATACCCGTCGCCGCGCTCAGGCGCGCCGGGCTCAAGCCCGGGGACGAGCTGCGCGTGGAGGCCGCCGGAGCCGGCCGCATCGTTCTCACCCGCGTCGAGGAGACGCTGGCTGGCTACGCCGGCCGCCTGACGGGAGTCTATCCGAAGGGATCCCTGCAGAGACTACGCCGAGAGTGGCGATAGTCGTCCTCGACGCGAGTGTCGTCATCGCGCTCCTCGACGCAGGCGACCCGCACCACGCGGCGGCGGTCGAGGCCGTCGGGCACGCGCGGCGGGAGGAGTTGGTCCTGCCCTCGAGCGCGTACGCCGAGGTCCTCGTCGATCCGTGGCGCCGCGGACCCGACGCGGTCGCGGTCGTCAAGCGATTCGTGACGGACCTGGGCATCCGCATCGCACCGCTGACCGAGCAGGTCGCCGAGCTGGCCGCCCGGCTCCGGGCACACCACCGCGCCCTCCGGCTCCCGGACGCGCTCGTCCTCGCGACCGCGGACGCACTCGAGGCCACCGCGCTCACTTGCGATCGGTCGTGGCCCCGCCTGCGCCGCCGGGCCCGGGTCGTCTGACCGCGCCGCGCACCCATCACCGACCGTCCTTCGAGGCGCCGCGGCCGGCGAGCGCGGCGCGCACGCGGGCGGGCGTGATCGGTAGCTCGGTGAAGCGGACGCCGAGGGCGTCCTTCAGGGCGTTCGCGACCGCCGCGGCGACGGGGATGACCCCGGACTCGCCGAGCCCTTTGGCGCCGAACGGGCCTTCCGCGTCCACCGTCTCGATGAGGCGCACGACGATCTCGGGCATGTCGGCCGCCTTGAGGACCGCGTAGTCCATGAAGCTCTGCGTCAGGATCTGCCCCTCTTCGACGACCAGCTTCTCGCTCAGCGCGTAGCCGAGCCCCATGTGGATGCCGCCGTGCACCTGACCCTCCGCGGCGCCGGGGTTGAGGGCGCGGCCGACGTCGTGCGCGGAGACGATCCGGCAAACCTCGACCTTGCCGGTCTCGGGCTCGACGTCCACGAGCGCCGCCTGACACGCCGAGGTATACGCCGCGGAGACGTTCCCCTGGAAGTCCTTGTCGAGCATCGTCGTCGGCGGGTCGTAGAAGGCCTCGGCGACGAGCACGCGTCCCCCGCGCCGGAGGTGCCCCGCCCGCACCACCCGCTCGTACGGGAGCCGGCGCTGTGGCTCACTCCGCACGAACACGACGCCGTTCTTGACGTCGAGCCGCGCCGCCGGCTCCTCGAGCTCCACGGCGGCGAACTCCAGGAGCTGGGCCTTCAGCTTCTCGGCGGCGAGGCGCGCGGCGTTGCCGGCGATGAACGTCGTCCGGCTCGCGTGAGTCCCCACGTCCCACGGCCGCACGCTCGTGTCGGAGTTGACCACGTCGACGCGCTCGAGCGGCACGCCGAGCGTCTCGGCCACGATCATCGCGAGAACGGTCTCCGACCCCTGGCCGACCTCGCTGGCGCCGGTGAGTAGCGAGACCTTGCCGAAGTCGTCGAGCTTGACGATCGCGCCGCAGCCGTCGGAGCGGTAGATCCGCGCGCCGCCGGCGACGTGGAACATGCCCGCGTACCCGACCCCGCGCTTCCAGCCGGGCCTGAGCGGCGGCGGGTCACGTCGGATCTCCTCGGCCGCCGCGTCGATGCACTCCGTCATCGCGAACGAGGTCAGCACGAACCCCTGCGGGTTCACGTCGCCCGGCTTCGACGCGTTCCGGCGGCGCAGCTCGAGCCGGTCCAGCCCGAGACGATCGGCGAGATCGTCCATCTGCGATTCCACGGCGAACGTGGACTCGGGGTTGCCGTAGCCGCGCATCGAGCCCGAGTACGGGTTGTTGGTGTACACGATTGTCGTGTCGAAGCGGACGTTCGGGACGCGGTAGAGCCCCGCGACGGTCGCGAGCATCACGTACGGCGTCGTCGAGCCCCAGGAGGTATAGGCCCCGTTGTCGATCGTCACGTGCGCGTCGCGCGCGAGCAGCCGGCCGTCCCCGTCGGCCGCGGTACGCAGGCGGATCGTGCAGGGCTCGCGCCCGGGACACGCGATGAACTCCTCCACGCGGTCGAACTCGACCTTCACCGGTCGACGGCAGGAGCGTGCCAGCAGTGCGGCGATGACGTCGATCGGATACAGGTCGAGGCCGCGGCCGAAGTTGCCGCCGTTGGGCGGCTGCAGCACCCGCACGCGGTCGCCGCCGATGCCGAGCCCCTCGCCCAGGTCGCGCTGGTAGAGGAACGGCACCTGGGTCGTCGTCCACATCGTGAGATTCCCGGCGAGATCCCAGTCGGCGATCGCGACCATTGTGCCCAGGCACGCCTGCGTCACGAAGGTGAGCCGGTAGCTGTCCTCGACGACCCCCGCCGCCTGGGCGAACGCGCGGTCCACGTCGCCGCAGCTGAACTGGTAGCGCAGGGGGTGCGCGTTCCCCCCCAGCTCCTCGTGCACGAGCGGCGCACCCGGAGCGAGCGCCGCGTGCGGATCGAAGACCGCCGGGAGCTCCGCGTACTCGACGTCGATGAGCGCGAGCGCCGCCTCGGCGATCTCGGGCGTCTCGGCGGCGACCGCGGCTACCTCGTCGCGGACGGAGCGCACCTTACCGCGCTTGAGGGCGGTCTGGTCTTTTGCGAAACCGAAGGGGCGCGGCTCCACGTCGTCGCCGGTCAGCACCGCCAGCACCCCGGGGAGCGCGCGCGCCCGGCGCGCGTCGACCCGGACGAGGCGCGCGTGCGGGTACCGCGATCGCAGGATCTTGCCGTGGGCCAGGCGCGGCAGGACGAGGTCGTGGAGGTAGCGCGTCCGGCCGGTGACCTTCTCCGCGCCGTCCCGCTTCGGGACCGTCGTGCCGATAACGTCGAAGGGCCGGGTCATGCTCGCGTCAGAACGTCACGGGCTCCTTGTACTCTCCGAAGACGTCCTTCATGGCGCGCGCGATCTCGCCGAGCGTCGCGTACGCCTTCACCGCCTCCACGATCGGGTCCATGAGATTGGACGTGGTACGCGCCGCGTCACGGAGGCGCGCGAGCGCCCGCGTCACGGCGCCCCCGTCCCGGTCGCGCCGGATCCGCTCGAGCCGCGCGAGCTGAGCGGCGGCGACCTTCGGGTCGAAGGCGTACAGCTCGACCTCGCGGTCGGCCGCCGCGGGCGTGTCGCCCACGTAGCAGTTGGCGCCGACCTTCGGGATCTCGCCGGAGACGAGCTTCTGCTCGAAGCGGTACGCCTGACGCGCGACCTCGGCCTGGAGCGCGCCGCTCTTCACGGCCTCGACGATGCCGCCCATCCCCTCGACCCGGGCCATCTCCTCGAGAATCTGCTTCTCCATCGCGTTCGTCAGCGCCTCGACGTAATACGAGCCCCCGAGCGGGTCTACGGTGTCCGCGGCGCCCGACTCCTCGGCGCAGATCTGCATGGTACGGAGCGCGATGAGCTGCGCCTTCGCCGACGGGATCGTGTACGCCTCGTCGTAGGTCGGCAGAGCCATCGTCTGCGCGCCGGCCAGCGCGGCGGCGAGAGCGATGTAGGCGCCCCGGACGATGTTGTTCTCGGGCTCCTGGAAGACGAACGCCGACCCGCCGCCTCCGATCAGCGTCCGGAGCATCCACGACCTCGGATTCGTCGCGCCGAACCGCTCACGGAGCATGCGCGCGTACAGGCGCCGACCCGCGCGAAACTTTGCGACCTCCTCGAAGATCTTCCCCCACGCGGTGAAATTGAACGAGATCCGCGGCGCGAAGTCGTCGACGGGGATCCCGCGCGCGCGCACGCGCTCGACGTACGCGGCCGCGATCAGAAGCCCGTACGCCATCTCCTGCGCGGTCGTGCAGCCCGCCTCGCGGATGTGGTACCCGCACACCGAGACCGGGTTCGAGCGCGGATAACGCTTCGCCGAGAACTCGATGAGGTCCGCCACGAGTCGCAGGGACGGCTCGACCGGGTAGACCCACGTGCCCCGCGCGACGAACTCCTTGAGGATGTCGTTCTGGGGCGTCGTGACGACGCGGTCGGCCGCCGCGCCCTGCTTCTCGGCGACCACGTAGTACATGGCCGTGATCGGCGCCGCCATGCCGTTGATCGTGAGCGAGACGCTGACGCGGTCGAGCGGGATGCCGGCGAACGCGTCCTCCATATCGGCGAGCGTGTCGATCGCCATCCCGACCCGGCCCACCTCACCCTCGGCGCGCGGGTCGTCGGAGTCGAGGCCTAACTGCGTTGGCAGGTCGAAGGCGACGTTCAAGGCATCTTGTCCGTGCGCCATCAGGTATTTGAACCGGCTGTTCGTCTCGCTCGGTGTGCCGAAGCCGACGTACTGGCGCATCGTCCAGAGCCGCTCGCGGTACATCGTCGGATGGATGCCGCGCGTGAACGGGAACTCGCCGGGGCGGCCGACGTCGCGCTCGCAGTCGACGTCGGTCGTGTCCTCGGGCCCGTAGAGCGGCTTGATCGGGAAGCCGGCGTGCGCTCGTAGCTCCTTCATCTCTGGCTCGCCTCCTTCGTGAACGCGGCGACGATGTCCGGCAGCGGCGTGCCCATCGGGAAGACGCGCGCGACGCCGAGCTTCTGGAGCTCCTCCACGTCACGCGGAGGGATGATGCCGCCCACGACGACCTCGATCTCATCGGCGCCGTACGCCCGCAGCCCCTCGAGCACGCGGCGCGAGAGGAGCAGGTGGGCGCCCGACAGCACCGAGAGCCCGACGACGTCCACGTCCTCCTGAATCGCCTCGTGCACGATCTCGTCCGGTGTCCGCTTGAGCCCCGAGTAGACGACCTCGACCCCCGCGTCGCGGAGCGCTTGTGCCACGACCTTCGCGCCGCGGTCGTGGCCGTCGAGCCCGGGCTTCGCGATCAAGACCCTCACTGTAGCGGGGCCCCCGGGGCCGGTGCGATCGGTAGGTGGCCTGAGACGAGGCGCGATCCGGCTCCGTCCCGCGGGTCCCTTCCCATTCCAGACGAGGTCCGCGAGGCCGGCATCATCGGTAGGTGGCCTGAGACGAGGCGCGATCCGGCTCCGTTCCCCATGTCGCTCCTCATTGCACTCGGCACGAGAGCTCGAGGATGCGGCCCCGCACGCGTCCGTCTTCGACGGTGAGTCGTCCCACCGCCACCGGCAGCTTGAACCGGCGGGGGCCGGCGCTTCCCGGATTGAAAAACAGCACGCCGTCGCGCTCCTCCCGAAGCGGCTGGTGACTGTGACCGGAGATGACCGCGCCGAACCCCGCCGCGCGGGGGTCGAGGTCGAGCTCACGTGCATTGTGCAGCACGTACAGGCGCACGCCACCGATCTCGAGCACCTCGGTGGACGGGAGCCTCTCCGCCCACGCGCCGCGATCGTTGTTGCCGCGGACGGCCGTCACCGGCGCGATCTCGCCCAGCCGGTCCAGCACGTCCGACGCACCGATGTCCCCGGCGTGGACGATCGCGTCGACGCCTTGGAGCGCCACCACCGCTTCGGGCCTCAGGAGCCCGTGGGTGTCGGCGATGACGCCAAGGGCCCTCGCGCGCGAGCCGGTCATGGCGGGGTGAACGCGGGCAGCCATCGTGCGTTGCCCCTCGGGTCGTCGGCGACGCGTATCGGCGTGAGGCGTACACGCTGGCCAATCGCCAGCCGCGCCGGGTCCGCGTCCACGATGACAGAGAAGACGCGATGCTCCCCGACCTCGACGATCGCGAAGACCCGCGGACCCTGGAACCCGGCCGGCAAGCCCGTCTCCTGCACCGTGAACGCGTGGAGCGTCCCCTCGCCCGGGAGGTCCACCCACTCGAACCGGTCCGACGCGCACTCGCCGCAGAAGCCGCGCGGCGGCCACGCCGAGGTGCGGCACTCCAAGCAGCGGGTGGTCGCCAGCCGCCCCGACGCCAGGCGCGTGTAGACCTCGTGGAGCTTCGTGTGCTCCGCCGACTCGAGCGGGAACGGGTCGACCGCACGGAAGTAGGTCATGCGCCGACCACCGGCCACTTCGACTCGATGGGGAGTCCCGCGCGCGCGATCTGACGTCGGGCCAGATCCTCCACGCGCGCGTAGAGCGCCGGCTCGTCGAGCGTCGTGAGTCGCCCCTCGTCGAGGACGATCCGCCCGTCGATCAGCACGGTCCGCACGCTCGCGCCCGTCGCCGCGTAGACCAGGTTGTTGAGCGGATTCAGGAGCGGGCGCCACTCGGGAGTGTCCAGATCATAGAGCACCAGGTCAGCGCGCTTGCCGCGCTCGATCGAGCCGATCTCGCGCTCCAGCAGGAGCGCTTCGGCGCCGTGGATCGTCCCCATCTCGAGGACGCGCTCGGGGCCCATCACGCCGACGTCGAGGCGCGCGTCCTTCGAGACGGTGGCGGCAAGGTACATGAGCCGCAGCATGTCGACATGGTTCGAGCCGTTCCCGCTGTCGCCTCCGAGCGAGACCGAGACGCCGGCGGCGAGCATCTCGGGGAACCGGCCGTGGACCGCGAGCCCCTTCGTGTGCTTGAGCGCCGCCGACGGACAGTGGGAGACCTTCACGTTGCGCCGGGCGAGGAGCCGGATGTCGGCGTCGTCCACGTAGACCATGTGAGCGAGCTTCGTGTTCGGCCCGAGGACGCCGAGCGCGTCCAGCTCGGCGAGCGGGATCCGGTCCGCCGTCTTCCGCGACGGGTGCGTGGCGAAGTGCATCATCCCCCACCCCACGCGGTGAAGGTCCGCCAGCGCCTTCGCGCCCCGCATCAACTCCGCGGAGCACGTCCCGAAGCCCAGCAGGAGCGGCCAGGCGCCGATCCGCCCCTTCGCCCGGCCGTGCACCGCGGCGAGCATCTCCTCGTTCGCGCGGAGCGCGTCGGCCGTCGTCTGGCGCATCCGTCCGGGCCCACCCGCCCTGTCCCACGACCAGCGCCCGAGAATGGCGCGCATCCCGATCGCCTCGACCACGTCGGCGACCGCCGCGACGTCGAAGAGCGTGCCCGCCTCGCAGAAGGTCGTCGTCCCCGTGCGGATCATCTCAACGCACGCGAGCTGCGCGGAGACCTGCTCCTCCTCGGGCGTCATGACCGCGTAGAGCGGGATGAGCCAGTCGGGGAGGTAGCGGTCCACCGGGATGTCGTCGAGGAGGAGGCCGCGGTTCAGGTGCTCCGACAGGTGGACGTGCGTGTCGACGAAGCCGGGGAGCACGAGGCGCCGGCGACCGTCGACCACGCGGTCGGGCACGCGCGGTGGCCGCACGTCGGCGGTGGCGCCCACGTCGACGATGTCCCGGCCGTCGACCAGAACGGCGCCGTCGCGGAGGATGCGCCGCTCACGGTCCACGGTGACGACGGTCGCGTGCTCGATGAGGATCATGGATGGGGTGCGTCCTCGCGCGCTCGCTTCAGCTGCCGGAGCAGCGCGCGGACCTTCGCGGTCTCGAACGCCTCGCGCCGGTCGCCCGTGTAGTCGAAGAACCCGCGCCCGGTCTTGGGGCCAAGTTCCCGCCGCGCGATCTTCTCCTCGACCAGGCGCGCTGGCTTGAACCGGTCGTCGCCGAGCGCCTCGGCGAGGAAGCGGCTCGCACGGTGGAGGATGTCCACGCCGCCCCAGTCGATGAACTCGAAGATCCCGACCTGCGCGTACCGGAAGCCCATCCCCGCCCTGAACGCCCGGTCGACGTCCTCGGGCGTCGCGACGCCCTCCTCGACGAGGCGGACCGCCTCGTTCATGAGCAGCGCCTGCATCCGCGGGCCGATGAAGCCGGGCGAGTCGGCGCAGCGCACGGGGACTTTACCGAGCGCCTCGAGGATCTCGACGGTGCGGTCGACGACGGCGGCGGCGGTCGCCTGACCGGGGACGACCTCCACGAGCGGGATGATGTGGGCGGGGTTCAGCCAGTGCGCCACGAGGAAACGCTCCGGACGCTGCACCGCATCGGCGAGGTGCTGGGGCGAGATCGTCGAGCTCGCTGAGGCGATGATCGCCCCGGCGTCGACGCGGGTCGAGAGACGCCCGAGCACCTCACGCTTGAGGTCGAGCAGCTCCGGCAGCGCCTCCTGGACGAAACCGCAGCCGTCGAGCCCGTCGAGCCCCGCGCCCTCCGCGATCCGGTCGAGCACCGACGCGGCGTCGCCGCCCGCGATCACCCCTTCCTCGGTCATCAGCCGAAGGTCGCGGGCGATCTCGCGCCGCGCGTCGGCGAAGACCGCGCGGCGCTCCTCGGGCGCGCGTGTCTTGGCGTCGACGAGGAGGACGCGGCGCCCGCCCAGGGCGAAGGCGAGCGCGATCTGACGCCCGATCCTCCCGGGGCCGAGCACCGCGACGATCACACGGGCTCCTTCCCGTAGATCATCACGACGTGCTCGCCCATCCCGCTGTTGTTGTGCGTGAGCCCGATCGCCGCGTCGGGCACCTGGCGGGCGCCGGCCTCGTCGCGGAGCTGGACGAAGACCTCCGCCGCCTGGGCGACGCCGGTGGCCCCGAGCGGGTGACCGCACCCGATGAGCCCGCCTCGCGGGTTCACCACCACGTCGCCGCCGTAGTCGCTGCGCCCCGAGGCGACGAACGCGCCCGCCTCGCCCTTCCCGCAGAAGCCGAGCTCCTCGCACGCGATCAACTCGGCGATCGCGAAGCAGTCGTGCACCTCGGCGAGGTCCACCTCGTGCGGGGCGGTGCCGGCCATCCGGTACGCGGCCCGTGCCGCGCGCTCGAGCGCGGGCCAGCGGGCGTAGTCGTCGGGGAGCGAGGTGAGCTGGAAGCCGTCGAGCGCCTGGCCCGTCCCCCGGATCCAGACCGGCTTGCCGGTCAGCGCGCGCGCCCGCTCCTCGCTCGCGAGGATCACCGCCGCGGCGCCGTCGGTGATCGGCGAGCACATGTACAGACGCAGGGGCGTCGCGATCATCCGCGAGCAGAGCACCTGGTCGAGCGTGGCGCCCTTGTTGAAGTGGGCGTTCGGGTTCTTGGCGGCGTGGTTGTGATTCTTCACGCCGACCAGCGCGAGCTGCTCCTCGGTCGTCCCGTACGCGGCCATGTGGCGCTGGGCCGCGAGCGCGAAGCAGGGCGGCGCGGTGAGCCCAAACGCGGCCTCCCACTCGCGGTCCACACCGGCGCCCATGTTGAGGATCGCCTCCTCGCCCGTCGGCGCGGTGAGCTTTTCGACGCCGAGCACCATGACGAGGTCAGCGAGCCCCGCCGCGATGAAGGCGTACGCGTAGCGAATCCCGACGGTGCCCGAGGCGCACATGTGCTCGGTCCGCGCGCTGAGCGCGCTCGGCTTGATCCCGAGCGCCTCGGCGGCGAGCGAGGCGATATGGGACTGGAAGGCCGTGCGCTCCGGCATCACAGACCCGACGACGAGACCTTCAACGTCTTTCGGCATCACCGCGGGGATCGAATCGAAGCACGCCTTGCCCGCTTCCCAGATGAGGTCGCGGTAACTCGCCTTGCGCACACCGAACTTCGAGACCCCCGCGCCGACCAGCGCGACTCGTCTCATGGCCGCCTCCGTGGGAGGTTCACGAGCGTCTCCGCATGAGGACGCTCTCCTCGTAGCTCAGCACCGTCTCGCCCCGCTGGTTCTTCACGGTCGCGTCGAAGACGACGACGCCACGGTCGGGCTTGGAGGTCGGGCGGCACGCCGTGACGGTCATCTCGGTCTGGACGGTGTCGCCGAACTTGACGGGGGCGGTGAAGCGGACCCGGTCGAGTCCGAGGAGAGCAAGCGCCGTCCCGTCGAACCAGCCCGCGAGGTTCTGCGCGCCGTTGGAGACCCCGAGCGTGAGGATCCCGTGAGCGACGCGGGCGCCGAAGGGCGTCGTCTTCGCGTACTCTTCGTCCGTGTGGAGCGCGTTGAAGTCGCCCGTGAGCCCCGCGAAGCGCGAGACGTCGCCGCCGTCCACCGTGCGTCGCGGGGTCACGAGCACGTCGCCGACCTTGAAGTCGTCCCAGTAGCGTCCCCGCGGCTGCATCGTCCCTCCCCGCGTCGGGGCCATCACGCGAACGCCTGGCTCCGGTCCCAGTCGAGGTCGCGATCGATCACGACGCGCAAGATCTCCGAGGTCCCGCCGCCGGGCAGGAGGAAGCGCGCGTCGCGGAAGTAGCGCTGGACGGGGTACTCCATCGCGAGCCCGTACGACGCGAAGATGCGCGCGGCCTCGTCGGTGAGCTTCACCGCCATCTCCGACGCGAACAGCTTCACCATCGCCGCCTCCCGGGTGATGGCGCGCCCGGCGTCGAGCCGGGCCGCGGCCTGGTAGGTCATGAGCGTCGCGGCGTGGAGCTGCGTGAGCATGTCGGCGAGCTTGAACCCGATCGCCTGGTGCTCGACGATCGGCTTCCCGAACGCGACCCGCTCTCGGGCGTAGGCGAGCGCGGCCGCGTACGCGGCGCGCGCCACCCCGAGGGAGATCGCCGCCGTCATCACCCGGATCTCGGAGAGGATCGACCCGATCTTCTCGACGCCACCCGTCTCACCACCCAGGAGATGCTCGACGGGAACCTCCACGTCTTCGAGCAGAATCTCCCCGGTCACGGAGGCGCGCACCGCCATCTTGTCGATCGACTTCCCGAGCGTGATCCCGCGCATCGTCGAGCGGTCCAGGAGGAAGAGCGCGATGTTCTTCATGCCGCGCTCGGTAGAGGTCTTCGCGGCGACCGTCAGCACGTCGGCCACCGGCGCGTTGGTCACCCAGGTCTTCCCGCCGCGGAGCACCCACCGGTCGCCGCGCCGCTCGGCGCGCGTGGTGATGTTGGCGACGTCGGAGCCGGCGCCGGGCTCGGTGAGCGCGAAGGTCGCGACCAGGTCGCCCCGGAGCGCGGGCACGAGGTACTTCCGCCGGAGCGCGTCGCTGCCGTACTTGTAAATGAAGTCGGTCCCCATCAGCGACTGCATCGCCGCCGCGGCGGCCACCGAGAGTGAGCCGCGGGCGAGCTCCTCCGCGAACAGGCAGTAGGTGACCATGTCGGCGTCGGCGCCGCCGTACACCTCCGGGTAGCGGAGGCCGAGGTAGCCGAGCTCGCCGAGGCGCTTGAAGAGCGTCCACGGGAACTCGGCGCGCTCGTCGATCCCCTCCGCCGCCGGCACCACCTCGGCGTCGACGAACCGCGCGACGGCGCGGCGAAACGCTTCCTGCTCCGGCGCGAACGTGATCATCGCCGCATCGTCGCCCGGAGCTCGCGTGTCGCTTGTTCGTCGACGGCGAGATCGATCCCCGTCCCCCTGATCACCACGCCGTAGTCCGCGCGTGCCGCCGCGATCGAGACATAGTCGTCCAGGACGTCCTCGAGCACGCGCCGTGGGTCGCGCTCGAGCGGGTCACCGTAGCCCCCGGCGCCCGGCTGCTGGAAGGAGACGACGTCACCGTAGGCGAACCCCCGCGACGCCTTCCCGTGCACGACCTCTTCATTCGGCCCGGGATTGATCACCGTCCGGCCGAGGGTTCCCGGGCGGCCGCCGAACAGCCCGTATGGCGCGACCGTCTGCCGGTCGGCCAGATTCGTGAGCTTGCCGTCGTCGGCAAGAAAGCGCAGGTCGCGGCGGATGCCCGAGCCGCCGCGGAACTTCCCCGGGCCGGCGGAGTCGCGGATCAGCTCGAAGCGCTCGACGATGATCGGCTGGTTCGCCTCCTGCGCCTCGACGGGGATGTTCGAGGCGTTGAACGCCCACGCCATCGCCTCGCACCCGTCCCGCGTCGCGCGACCGCCGGTCCCCGAGAGCACCAGCTCGTACGCGACGAAGCGGCGTCGCCGCGCGCGGTCCCGGCCGCCGAACGTCGGGTTCGCCATGTGCGACGCGGCCGCGGCCACCCGCTCGGGCACCGCCCGGGCGAGCGCGCCGATGACCGACTCGAAGGTGCGATAGCAGATGATCGCGCGCGGCCCACCGCCCGCCGGCGGCCGCGGGTTGAGGAACGACCCCTCGGGCGCCGTCACGGTGATCGGGCGCAGCGCGCCCTCGTTCATCGGGCCGAACGGGTCGGTCAGGCACTTGACCGCGGCGTACGCGTAGGAGCGCGTGTAGTTGATGTAGGAGTTCATGCCCGACGCGGTCTGCGGGCTCGAGCCCTCGTAGTCGATCACCATGGTATCGCCCGCCACGGTCACCGTGACGGCCACGCGCAGCGGCTCGGTCCCGGGCCCGTAGTCGTCCATGAAGTCCTCGAACGTGTAAACGCCGTCGGGGACGGCCCGGATCGCGGCGCGCATGCTCGCCTCGGTCCGCTCGATGATCTCGTCCATCGCGCGGAAGAGCACGTCCCGGCCGTAGCGCGCGGCGAGCTCCTGAAGCCGCAGCTCACCGACCCGCAGCGCGCTCCGCTGGGCACGCAAGTCGCCGAGGACCTTGTCGGGCGTGCGCGTGTTCGCGGCGATGATCCCGACGATGCCCGCGTCCTCCCGGTACTCGCGCCAGACCTTGGTCGGTGGGACGCGGAGGCCTTCCTGGAAGTAGTCGAAGATCCCTTCGACGCCTTGGCTCCCGGGGCGCTGGCCGCCGACGTCGGTGTGGTGGAGGATGTTCACCGCGAAGCCGACCAGCTCGCCCTCGTGGAACGCCGGCTGGGTGACGAAGAAGTCGGGGAGATGCCCCGAGCCGAGCAGCGGATCGTTGAGGAGGATCGCGTCGCCCGGGCGGAGCGTCTCGACCGGGTGAGCGGCGAGCGCGTTCTTGACGGCGAAGGACATCGCGCCCATATGGCCCGGCGAGTAGGGCCCCTGAGCGACCATGCGCCCCTGCCGGTCGAACACCGCCACGGAGAAGTCCTGGCCCTCGCGCGCCTGCTCGGAGTAGGCGGTCTTGTGGACCGTCGTGCCGATCTCGACCGCGATCGACTGGAGCGCGCCCCAGATGACGCCGAGGGTGATCGGATCCACGACGCTGACGCTCCTCACCAGTCGACCTTGTCGGCGAGGCCGGGCAGTTGCGCTTGCGCATTACCATGCTGGCATACTGGTATGACTGCCATACGCGCGACCCGCACGCTCACCGTGAAGCTCCCAGCCGGGCTCGAGGCGCAGCTTGCTGCGACGGCAGCCGAACGCGGCCAGAGCAAGTCGAGTGTCGTGCGGAAGGCCCTCGAGGCAGCGCTCACCAGAGACCGGAAGCCCCGGGCGCGTTCCTTCGCCAGCCTCGCGCACGACCTCACCGGCTGTGTGTCGGGCCCGATCGACCTCTCGCACCACCCTCGCCACCTCCACGCGTACGGGCGCTGACGCCGCCGACCCTCGTCGACACGGGCCCGCTCGTCGCCTTCCTCAACCGGCGCGATCGCCATCACCGGTGGGCAGCGGCGCGGCTGGCCGAGCTGCCCGTGCCGCTCCTGACCTGCGAGGCGGTCGTGTCCGAGACCTGCTTTCTCGTTCGACACGCCCGGGGTGGTCCGAGCGCCGTGCTCGAGCTCCTCAGCCGCGGCGCCCTGCGGATCGCCTTCCAACTCGAGGACAACGTGAGCGCGGTCAGGCTGATGGCCCGTTACGCCCGCGTGCCGATGTCGCTCGCCGACGCCTGCCTCGTCCGCATGGCCGAAGCGCACACGGACAGCCGCGTTCTCACCCTCGACCGGGACTTCCGGCTGTATCGCAAGCACGGCCGTCACGCCATTCCCGCGATCATGCCGGAAGACCGGCGGCGCGCCTGACGCCCGAGCCCGCGCCGCCCGCCGTTCCTACGATCATCGCGCCTCGACCTCCACGATCAGGTTCGCGTACTCGTCGACGGACGCCGTGGCGCCGGGCGGCAGGACGGTCGTGGATTCGCGTTCCTCCACGATCGCCGGCCCCGTGAGATGCGCCCCCGGTGCGAGCGCGTAGCGGTCGTAGACCGGCGTGTCCACGTAGCCGCGCGCCTCGGGGAAGTAGGCGCGGCGACTCCCCTTGACCGCGCGCGCGCCGTCCTGCGTCTCGGCCTTCGCGAGCGCGATGCGGGGCGAGCCGCCGACCGCCGAGAGCTTCCAGGTGACGACCTCGACGGGCTCGTCGGGGTTCGCGTAGCCGTAGCGGGCGGCGTAGATCTCGTCGAACGCCGCGCGCACCCGTCCGAGCGCCGCGACATCGAGCTCGCCCGACGGCACGGGCACGGTCAGCTCATACCCCTGGCCTACGTAGCGCGCGTCGGCCGAGCGCGCCACGGCGATCTCACCCACGACGGCGGACTCGCGGACGACTTCCGTCGCCTGCCGCGTCATCTCCGCGTACATCCGGCCGAGCTGTGCGGGCTCCACGGCATCGAGCCGGCGGACGTAGGTGCGCGCCACGTCGAACCGGACCTCCGCGGCCAGCAGGCCGATCGCGGCGGTGACCCCGGCGGCCGCGGGGAGAATCACGCGCGGGATGGAGAGCGCCTGGGCGAGGCGGCAGCCGTGCACGGGGCCCGACCCGCCGAAGGCGACGAGCGTGAGATCGCGCGGGTCGCGGCCGCGCTCGATCGAGACCACGCGCGTCGCCAGCTCCATGTTGGTGTTGACGATCGCGTGGATCCCCCACGCCGCGTCCTCGAGGGCCAGGCCGAGCGGCCGCGCGACCTTCGTCTCGACCGCCCGCGCCGCCGCCGCCGGCTCCAGCCTGATCGAGCCGCCCGCGAAGTACTCGGGGTTGATGTAGCCGAGCACCACGTTCGCGTCGGTGACCGTGGGCACGGTACCGCCGCGCCCGTAGCAGACGGGCCCCGGCGTCGACCCAGCGCTCTCCGGGCCCACGGCGATCACGCCGAGCCGCGCGCGTGCGATCGAGCCGCCTCCCGCGCCGATCTCGACGAGGTCGATCGCCTGGATGTTCATCGGCAGGCCGCTGCCCGGAGCGTTGTTGACGCGATGGAGCTCGAACGCCGTCGTCGTGGAGGGCCGCCCGCCCTCGATCAGCGCGAGCTTGGCGGTCGTGCCGCCCATGTCGAACGCGATCAGGTCGCGGTAGCCCGTGAGCTCGCCGTACACCGCCGCCATCAGGGCACCCGCCGCGGGGCCCGACTCGATCATGCGCACGGGGTAGCGCTGCATCGCCTCCGCCGTCGCGACGCCGCCCGAGGACTGCATGACGAAGAGCCGGCCGCGGGAGCCCCGCTCGGCCAGGGCGGCGGCGAGCCCGCGCAGGTACGCGCGCACGGCCGTCATCACGTAGGCGTTCACCACGGTCGTCGAGGTCCGCTCGTATTCGCGGAAGGTCGGCGACACCTCGTGCGACATCGTCACCCTCACCTCCGGGGCCTCCTCCCCGACGATCTCCGCGAGGCGCCGTTCGTGGAGCGGGTTCAGATACGCGTGCAGGAGGCAGATCGCGAGGGTCGTGACCCCGCGCGCGACGAGCTCGCGGACGACCCGACGCGCGTCCGCCTCGTCGAGCGGGCTCCGCACCGAGCCGTCCGCGAGGACGCGCTCGGTCACCTCCCCGATCCATCGGCGTGGGATCAACGGCGCGGGCTTCTCGATCTGGAGGTCGTAGACCTGGTAGCGCTTCTCGCGCCCGATGAGCAGCACGTCGCGGAACCCGCGCGTGGTGAGGAGCCCGACGCCCCGCGCCTTGCGCTCGATGACGACATTGGAGCCGAGCGTCGTCCCGTGGACCGCCTGAGCCACGTCGCGCCACGTGACGCCGCTCCGGGCGCAGAGCTCGTCGAGCCCCGCGAGGCACGCCTCGGACGGGTCCGGGTAGGTCGTCAGGCGCTTCGCGGTGAGGAGCTCCCCCGACGGCGCCTGCAGCACGAAGTCGGTGAACGTCCCCCCGACGTCGAAGCCGATGCGGTAGGCCAAGATCAGCTCCGGCGTTCGGCCCGAGAGAGGACCAGACGATAGGGGTAGCGCCGGGGCGTCTGGTAGGTGATCGCGTACTCGACCGGCTCACCGCTGGCGGCGAAGTACGTGCGCTCGAAGAGGAGCAGCGGCGAGCGGGACCGCACCTGGAGGAGCTCGGCGATCTGCCGCGGCGCGAGCGCGGCGTCGACCACCTGCTCCATGAGCTTGATCGGTACGCCGAGCACACGTTCGATCGCGCCGATGAGCGAGGTCTTCGAGAGGTCCTCGTCGGAGAGCGCCGTGCCGATCGTGAGCGGCACGTACGCGGTCACGTGCTGGAAGGGCCCGTTATCCGCGTGGCGGACGCCGCTGATCTGGTAGACCGACGAGCGCGGCGGCAGACGCAGCGCCTGGGCGATGTTCGCCGGGACCGGGACGATCTCGCGCGCCACCAGCTTGAACCACGACTCGTCGCCGAGCGCCATCATGTCGCCGACCGAGCCGATCACGCGGAGCTTCGGGTCGGCTCCCGCCGACGGCGTCGAGAACGTGCCGCGCCCCGCGTGGCGATAGAGGAGCCCCTCCTCCACGAGGACGTCGAGCGCCTGGCGGATGGTCGGCCGGCTGACCTTGAACCGCTTGCAGAGCGCGTGCTCGGAGGGGATGCGCTCGCCCTCACCGCGCAGATCCTGACGGATCGCGTCGGCGATCTGGAGGTACCGCGGAATCCCCGGACGGTAGTTCACGCCGACCCCCCCGCTGTCAGGATGTCTAGACATCTAACACCCCGCCCCCACGGCGTCAACGACGCAGATGGCCGTGAGCCTACGGGGCGGACGCCGTTCCCGCGCGGGCGAGCATCGCTCGCACCTCATCGTCCGGCACGGGCGAGAAGTCGAGGTAGTACTGGCCGACGGCCTGGAACGCCGGATCGACGACGAGGCCCACGAAGCGATCGGCGGCGCGCTCGAACTCCCGCGCGGCCTGCGCCGAGGCGCACGGGACGGCCACGGTGACCTCGCGCGCCCCGTGGCGGCGCGCGTACGCGAGCGCGACGCGCATCGTGAGACCCGTGGCGAGGCCGTCGTCGACCAGCACGACGCCGGGGCCCGGGAGCTGGGCGCCGAGGGACGGCGCGCCGTACGCCGCCATCCGGCGCTCGATCTCGCCACGCACCCGCGCCTTCGCCTCCTCCACGTCCGCCGGCGAGAGCCCGAGCATCGCGACCGACTCGGCCTCGACGTGCGCCTCGCCGTCCGCGTCGAGCGCGCCGAAGGCGAACTCGGGGGCGACCGCCGCGGTCAGCTTGCCCGCGTAAACGAGCGTGAGCGGCGCGCGGAACCGCTCGACGAGGGGCAGCGCGACCGTCACGCCTCCCCGCGGGATCGCGCCGACGACGAACGGCGGCGCCGGGGCCGGTACCAGCGCGTCGGCGAGCAACCGCCCCGCGTCGGTGCGGTCACGGAAGGTCATGGCGGCCGTAGGGCCCGTCACGGGCGGGCTACGCGCCCACCAGCTCGCGCGCGATCACGACCCGCTGGATCTGATTCGTGCCCTCGTAGATCTGCGTGATCTTGGCGTCGCGCATGAAGCGCTCGACGGGATACTCGCGCGTGTAGCCGTAGCCGCCGAAGATCTGGACGGCGTCCGTCGTGACCCGCATCGCGGCGTCGCCCGCGAAGCACTTGGCCATCGACGACTCGAGCGCCGTCCGGGGGGCGCCGCGGTCCAGGAGCGCCGCGGCGTGGTGGACCATGAGGCGCGCCGCGTGCACCTGCATCGCCATGTCCGCGAGCATGAACTGAATCCCCTGGAAGGTCGCGATCGGCTGGCCGAACTGCTGCCGCTCTTTGGCGTAGCCGACGGCGGCATCGAGCGCGGCCTGGGCGATGCCGACGGCCTGGGCGCCCACGGCCGGGCGCGAGCCGTCGAGTGCGTGCAGCGCGATCTTGAACCCCTCGCCCTCGTCGCCGAGACGGTTCTCGACGGGCACCTCGCAGTCGCTCAGGTGGAGCGCGACGGTCGGGGACCCGCGAATCCCGAGCTTGCGCTCGAGCTTGCCGAGGGTGAAGCCGGGGAACGTGGGCTCGACGAGGAACGCGGTGACCCCGCGGCTGCCCTTCCCGCCGTCCACCGTGGCGAACAGGGTGATGACGCCGGCGTGACTGCCGTTCGTGACCCACAGCTTGGTCCCGTTGAGCAGGTAGCGGTCGCCCCGGCGCACGGCGGTCGTCGCGAGCGCGCCGGCGTCGGACCCGGCGCCGGGCTCCGAGAGCGAGAACGCCGCGGTGATCTCGCCCGCCGCGAGCCGCGGCAGGTAGCGCCGTTTCTGCGCCTCGCTCCCCACGGTGACGATCGGGAACCCGCCGGCATACTGGACGAGATAGATGACGGCGGTCGACGCGCACGCCCACGCGATCTCCTCGACCGCGAGGCAGAAGGCGAGCGCGCCGAGCCCGGCACCGCCGTAGGTCTCCGGAATGTGGAGCCCCATGAGCCCCTGCGCGCCGAGCCACGCGAGCTGGTCCGTCGGATACGTCTCCGTCTCGTCCACCTGCGCGGCGAGCGGCGCGATCCGTCCGCGGGCCAGAGCCCGGACGAGGTCGCGCACCTGGCGCTGCTCATCGGTCAAAGAGAAGACGTCGCGCATTCTCGGAAGCATTATCGGCCACCCCGGGCTCGCTGACAATTCTCGTCACGCCGGGCGTGCAACTTTGGGTCAGGCGCCACGCGGCGGGGCCGGCGCCCGCGGACAAGGCCTTGAGTTTCTGCACCTCCGCTCGTTGGCACCGGCCGTGCACGCACTCGCCGCCGTGAGTTCAAACGCGAAGGTCATCGTGGTGATGCCCGCGTACAACGCGGGCCGCACGCTCCGGATGACGTACGAGGAGTTGCCCAAGGACACCGTCAGCATGGTGATCCTCGTGGACGACGGCTCGACCGACGCGACGCTCGAGATCGCCCGGCAGCTCGGGCTCGAGATCTTCGTCCACAACCGGAACTACGGCTACGGCGCCAACCAGAAGACCTGCTACGCGGAGGCCCTCCGCGCCGGAGCCGACGTGGTCGTCATGGTCCACCCCGACTACCAGTACGATCCGCGGCTCGTCCCCCAGATCGTCGAGCCGATCCTCCGCGGCGAGGCCGACGTGGTGCTGGGCTCGCGGCTCAAGACGGGCTCGGCGCTCCGGCAGGGGATGCCGTGGTGGAAGTACGTCGCGAACCGCTTCCTCACCGCGCTCGAGAACCGGGTCTTCGGCCTCCGGCTCTCGGAGTATCACACCGGCTACCGCGCGTTTCGCCGCGAGGTGCTCGAGCGCGTGAACTTCGCCCTGAACTCCGACGGGTTCGTCTTCGATCAGGAGATCATCGCCCAGGCCGTGGCCGCGCGGTTCCAGATCGGCGAGATCGCGGTGCCGACGCGCTACTTCCCCGAGGCGTCGTCGGCGAGCTTCTGGGCGTCGACCGCCTACGGGCTCTCCATCCTCGTCCTCCTCGCGCGCTACCTGCTTCACCGCCGGAGTCTGCTGCGGGCCCGCCGCTTCGACAGCCTCCGCGGCCGTTACACACGCCTCGTGCCGGCGGAACGCGCGTCGGCACGCGCGCGCTCTTGACGATCCCCCGTCGCTAGCCGATCATCGGGCCTCGTCCGGTCGTCCACCCGAGTGGCAGGGCGAAATGGAAGGAGAGGCGCCATGGCGGAGCTCACGGCGAAGAGGCGTCTGGTCACGACGCTCGCGATCCTCGTCCTCGTCCTCACGGCCGGCCTCTACGCGGCCGCCCAGCAGATGGACGAATCGAAGCGCGACCGCACCGTCCCCGTCTCCGGCGGGAAGTACCACGTGCTGCCGGCGACGCTCGAGACGACGCAGTGGGGCTGGCTCGACCCCAAGGAGCCGCCGAAGCTCGTCGTCAACTCCGGCGACACGGTCGCGGTCGAGACCATGATGCACTCGCACAACAAGATCCAGCCTGGGACGACGATGGAGGAGATCGTCGCCCTGCGCAAGGCGAACCCGGGTGGCGGGCCCCACTCCCTGACCGGGCCGATCTACGTGAACGGCGCCGAGCCTGGCGACGTGATGGAGATCCGGATCCTCAAGATCACGCCCAAGGCGTTCGGGGTGAACTTCAATCTCCCCGGGAAGGAGTTCCCGACGATCGGCGCCCTCGCCTCCGAGATGCCCGACGGCTTCCTGAGGTACTTCTACCTCGACTGGGACAAGCGTCAGGCGGAGTTCAAGCCCGGCATCGTCGTCGACCTGCAGCCGTTCCCGGGGACGCTGGCCGTCGGCATCGACCCGAAGGACCCCTCGCCGCGCAAGGGCGGCGCGACCGATCCGATGGCGCCGGTATCGACGCTCCGACCCTGGAAGAACGGCTCGAATATGGACATCAACGAGCTCCAGGAAGGCTCGCGGATCTACATCCCGATCTTCCTCAAGGGCGGCCTCGTCTGGACGGGCGACTCCCACTGCCGCCAGGGCAACGGCGAGGTCAACCTCACCGCGCTCGAGTGCGCCTACCGGGAGATCGTGATGCAGCTCATCGTGCGCAAGGACATAAAGCTCGACTGGCCGCGCGTGGAGACGAGCACGCACTGGATCATGCTGGGCTTCGACGAGGACCTCAACCGTGCGATGGTGAACGCCGTCCGCGAGGCCGTGGACTTCCTCGCGAGCCAGAAGATGGTGGCGCTGACCCGCTACGAGGCCTACGCGCTCGTCTCGATGGTGGGCGACTGTCGTGTGACGCAGGTGGTGGATGTGCGGAAGGGCGTTCACTGCATGATCCCGAAGTCCGTCTTCGTCAAGCAGTCGTAGCGTGCGGGCCGCCCTCCTGGCCCTGCTCGCCGCCGTCCCGGCCTGGGCGAGTCGAGAGGCGGGCGCGGCGCCCCTCTTCCACCAGGCCGGCGGCGCGCTCCCCGTCGTGACGACCTCCACCGACCTCCGGGCCCTCGCCGAGGCCGTCGGCGGCGAGCGCGTGCGGGTCGAGAGCCTGGCGGCCGCCGTGCACGAGCCGCACGCGGTCGAGGTGACGCCCGGGCAGTTCGCGAAGCTCAAGGCCGCCGCGCTCCTCGTGCGGATCGGGCTCGACCACGAGCCCTGGCTCGCCCGCGTCCTTCGCGTCGTGAGCGATCTTCGCTTCGCGCCGGGGAGCCCGCACGACCTGGACGTTTCGAAGTCGGTCGAGCTGCTCCAGACGGACACCCCGCGCGTGAGGCGCGAGGGGGCCGCCCACGTCCACGGCTTCGGCAACCCGCACTACTGGCTCGATCCCGCGAACGCGCGGCCGATCACCGCGGCCATCCTCGAGGCGCTCGTCCGGCTGGCGCCGGACGACCGTGACGTCTTCGCCCGGAACCGCGCGCGCTTCCTCGTCCGGCTCGACGCCGCGCTCGCCCGCTGGACGCTGGCGCTGGCGCCCTATCGCGGCACGCGCGCCGTCGTCGTCCACGACAGCTGGCCGTACTTCGCCCGGCGCTTCGGGCTCGTCGTCGTCGCCGCCGTCGAGCCCGCGCCCGGCGTGCCGCCGTCGGCGGCATGGCTCGCCACGCTCACGGCGAAGATGCGCGAGGCACGCGTCCGGCTCCTGATCGCGGAGCCGTCGTCGAACGCGTCCCTCGTGAGCCAGGTGGCGGCACGCGGCGGCGCCCGGGCGGTCGTGCTCGTCTCCTCGGTCGGCGCCGACCCCGAGGCGGGCGACTACGTGTCGCTCTTCGAGCTCGATGTCCGGCGCCTCGTCAAGGCGCTCGGACCGTGATCGAGTTCCTCGCGCTCCCCTTCGTCGCCTGCCTCGTCCTCACCGCGATCCACGTCTACCTCGGGCTCCACGTGCTCGCCCGCGGCGTCATCTTCGCGGACCTGGCGCTCGCCCAGACGGCGGCCCTGGGGATCACCGTCGCCTTCCTCGCGGGTCACGCGATCCAGAGCGACGCGGCGTACTGGTACGCGCTCGTCTTCACGCTGGCGGGCGCCGGCCTCTTCGCCGGGAGCCGGACACGCCGCGCGCGCGTCCCGCAGGAGGCCCTCATCGGCATCGTCTACGCGGTGTCGGCCGCGGCGGCCGTGCTCGTCGTGGATCGGGCCCCCCAGGGGAGCGAGCACATCAAGCAGCTCCTGGTGGGAAGCATCCTGACCGTCACGGGGGACGAGGTGCGCGCCCTCACCCTGCTCTACGCCGTGCTCGGTGCCCTTCTGTGGGCCGTGCGCCGCCCGCTCCTCCTCATCTCGTTCGACCCGGACGGCGCCGCCCAGCGCCACGCGGTCCGCGCGTGGGACTTCGTCTTCTACGCCTCGTTCGGGCTGGTGGTCACGAGCTCGGTGCGGGTCACGGGCGTGCTCCTCGTCTTCTCGTATCTCGTCGTGCCCGCGACGGTCGCCGCGCTGCTCACCGACTCCGTGCGGGGCCGCCTTCTCGTCGGCTGGGCGGTGGGCGTCGGGGTGAGCGCCGGGGGGCTCTTCGCCTCCTACGCCTGGGACCTCCCGACCGGCGCCACGGTGGTCGTGACCTTCGGCGTGGCGCTCGCCGGGGTCGCGCTGGCGCTCGCGGCACGGGGGCTCGGCCGCGCGGTCCGCACGCGCGGCACCGCACCGCTCCGCTCGCTCGGTGTCGGCGCCTCGGCCCTCGTTGGACTCGCCGGGCTCCTCCTGGCGCTCTTCCCGCGCATGGACCATGTCTGGCTCGACTGGATCGAGGCGCCCCTGCCCGCCGTCGAGCTCGGGTTCCTCACGCCGCGCGAGCGCGAGACGTCTCGCGAGAGCCGTGACGCGATCGCGCGAGCCACCGCCGAGCTCGCGCGCCTGCGCGCGCTGCAGCAGGAGGTCCGCTGGGGCGCCCGAGCGATGCACGAGGAGGCGACGGAGCGGCTCCGGCAGTTCGTGGCGGGCCAGAGCGAGCTTGCGGCTGGCGACCGGATGGTGCTGCGCACGCTCCGGACGCGAGCCCGCGAGCGCCAGCGCTACTGGATCGGCGTCCCGCTGCTCGTCGCCGGCACCGCCGGCGCCCTCGCCCTCGCGCGCGGCCGCTGCGGCTAGCCCGTGTAGGCGTAGAAGCCGCGGCCGGTCTTCCGCCCGAGGCGGCCCGCCAGCACCATGCGCTTGAGGAGCGGCGGCGGCGCATAGCGAGGCTCGCGGAACTCCTCGAACATCACCTCGGCGACGTACATGGCGGTGTCGAGCCCGACGAGGTCCAGGAGCGTGAACGGTCCCATGGGGTAGCCGCAGCCGAGCTTCATCGCCGTGTCGATGTCCTCGAGCGAGGCGAGACCGCCCTCGTAGAGCCGGACCGCGTCGAGCAGGTACGGCACGAGCAGTCGGTTCACGATGAAGGCCGTCGAGTCCTTGGTCTGGACGGGGGTCTTGCCGACCGTGCGGACCCACTCGGTCGCCGTCGCCACGACGGCCTCGTCGGTCAGGATCGTGCGCGCCACCTCGACGAGCTTCATCAGCGGCACGGGGTTGAAGAAGTGGAGTCCGAGGACCTGGCGGGGGCGCGTGGTCGCGGCGGCCAGGGCCGTGACGTTGCACGACGAGGTGTTGGTCGCCAGGATCGCGTGGGGTGGGCAGATCCGATCGAGCTGCGCAAACGTCTCGTTCTTGAGCTGCTGGTTCTCCGTCATGGCCTCGACGACGAGGTCGCATCCCTTCAGGTCCTCGAGCCGCGCCGTGCCGCCGATGCGCGCGAGCACCGCGTCCTTCGCGGCGGCGTCGAGCTTGCCCTTCGCGACGAGCCCCTCGAAGGTCTCGCGGAGCCGGCCGAGGCCGCGCTCGACCAGCGCTCCATTCGCCTCGACGAAGAGCACGCGGAACCCCGCCTGGGCCGCGACCTGAACGATGCCCGAGCCCATGAGACCGCAGCCGATGACGCCGACGTTCTGGATGGTCATGAGCGTCTCCCCCCGGGGCCGGCGGAGGCTAGTTGCGCGCGCGACGACCCGGCAGGGGCGGCGGCTCGTAGTGGGCCGTTCCCGGCGGGCATGGATTCCGGACGGTGATTGTGACGGTGCCGGCCCCGGCGCCGCACCGGGCGCTGCCGTCGGGCTGCGCCTCGCACTCGGCGGAGCGACGTGGCGGGCCGTCCTCTCTGAGCCCCTGATCGAACGCCGACACACGGGGCTCGACGGGCTCGGCGAAGATGCGCAGGATCATCGACGCGCTGACCGGCGTCTTCGCCTCCTCGGCCGAGGCGCCGGGCGCGCACACGCCGAGCGCCAGGAGGGCGCCGGTCAAGACCGTGGCGCCACCGCACACGCGGACGACCTGCTGTGTGGCGATCCGCACCGTGACGCCTCCTTAGTCGTAGACGATGAGGGAATGGAACGGGTAGTTCTTCAGCTTGCCGCGACCATGGAGGAACGCGAGCTCGATCAGGAACGCCACGCCGACGACGTGGCCCCCGAGCTGCTCGATCAGCCGGAGCGTCGCGGCCATCGTGCCGCCCGTGGCGAGCAGGTCGTCGACGGCGAGCACGCGCTGGCCCGGCCTGATCGCGTCCTCGTGGATGGCGAGCGCGTCGCGTCCGTACTCGAGCTCGTACTCGACCTCGATGGTCTTGCCTGGGAGCTTGCCGAGCTTCCGCACGGGGACGAAGCCTGCGCTGAGCTCGTGGGCGAGCGCCCCGCCGAAGATGAACCCACGCGACTCGACGGCGACCACGATGTCCACGCGCTCCTTCTGATAACGGCCCGCCAGCAGGTCGATCACGTAGCGGAACGCCGGACCATCCTTCAGGAGGGTGGTGATGTCCTTGAAGAGAATCCCCTCGGTCGGGAAGTCCTTGATGTCGCGGATCTTCGCCCTGAGGTCGGCGATGTTCATCGCGCGCCTATATTATTACGCGCTGAATGCCGCGGCGCGCAAGACGCGGCGCCGCTGTGCCCGCGTGACACTCGACGGACGCTCGCGCGAGAACCACCGCCGGGGATCCCCGGCTCGCGCCGTCGCTCAACCCACGAATTTTCCAATGCCCATCGAGTTCGGTGCTCAGCATGGCACTCAACTTGCTTTGCCGGTACAGCAGGACTCGACACGAGATACCCATGCTGCTTCCGGAGCAAGTCCAGCGGCTGTTTCAACTCGCCCTGGTCGAGTTCGCGCCCGACTGGGAGATCAGCGGCGCTTGCACGGAGTTGAGCCTGCACAAGGCGGAGCACTGGGCGTCCGGTCTCGGGACATTCGGGCTCGTCCTCCACAACCGGGCGACCGGCGCCACCAAGGTCCTCGGCCGGCGAACGGGCGAGTCCCCCCACGCCAGCTACCACCGCGGCATCTCGTATCGCGTCCTCGAGGCGTACGCCGACCGGATCACGGACCCGATCCGGCGCTACTTCGAGGAGATCGGCGTCGGCGCCCCGCTGGAGGCGCGGTTCCAGAAGCCGTCGACGGGCTCGGGCCTCAAGCACGCGTAACACGCGCGCCCCGGCGCGCGCGCCGACGTCTCCTTCGCCCAACCGCACGCTCATGACTCGAGCTGTGTGATCGCGTCGGGCAGGCCCCCGAGCTGCGGGATCGCGCCGTCGGGACGCCACGGGCCAAGCGCTCGCGGCGGGTCGCTCGTGACGTGGATGACCCGCATGCCGGCGGAGCGCGCGCCCTGAATGTCGAGCACCTCGTCGTCGCCGACGTGCACCGCGCTCTCCGGCCCGGCGCCGACGGCGCGCAGCGTGAGGGCGAAGATCTCGGGGTCCGGCTTGCGCACGCCCACCTCGTCCGAGAAGGTCGTGTGCCGGAAGTAGCCGAGCAGCCCGAAGCGCTCCAGGAGCTTGCGCAGCGTGACGCCGGGCGTCCGCATGATGTTCGAGACGATGGCGAGCGTGTACCCGCGCGCGGCGAGCGCCTCGAGCGCCCCGCGCGCGGACTCGTCCACCGCCGGCGGCACGAGGAGCGCGGGGCGCGCGTAGGCCTCGACGAGCATCGCCATCGTTTCCCCGCTCACCCGGCGGGGAAGTCCGGCATCGACCGCGGCGAGGATCGCCCGGACGTGTTCCGTCACCGGCACGTCGCGGTTCCGGCTCCAGACTCTCGAGAGGAACACGCCCGACTCCTCGTAGCCGCGCTCGAGCGCCGTGGCGCGGACGCGCAGGCCCGCCGCGCCGAGGATCGTCTCGAAATCGGTCATGCGGCGCTTCTTGTAGCGGTTGTCGCTCGACGGCGGGTCGTAGAGCAGCGTGCCCCAGAAGTCGAGCGTGATCGTCGTGATCTTCAGCGTCGGCTCCTGAACTTCGGCGGCCGCTTCTCGAGGAACGCGCTCATGCCACGGAAGGGCTCGTCGGTCGCGTACGCCGCGGTGAACGCGTCGATCCCCGAGCGCACGGCCGTCCTCAGGTCGGTCGCGCGCCAGCCGACGATCAGCTCCTTCTGCAGGCGGACCGCCTCGGGGCCGCACGCGAGGATCGTGTCCACGCGCGCCTGCACGGTCGCGCGCAGTCGCTCGGCCGGCACGACGTCGTTGACGAGCCCCCACTCGTGCGCCCGTTCGGCCGTGATCGGCTCGCCGGTCAGGAGCAGCTGCGCGGCGCGGCCGGGACCGACCAGAGGCGGCAGGAGCGCCGCCTGGATCACCGACGGCACGCCCACGCGGACCTCCGGCAGGCCGAGGGGCGCCCCCGCGCTCGCCACGCGCAGGTCGCAGGCGAGCGCCAGCTCGAAGCCGGCGCCGAGGCACGCGCCGTTCACTGCGGCGATCACGGGGCACGGCGCGCGGTGCACGGCGTCGATCGTGTCGTGTAACAGGGTGATCAGCTCCTTCGCCCCTGCCGTGTCGAGATCGCGCAAGACCCGCACGTCCATGCCCGCCGTGAACGCGCGCCCGCCGCCGGTCAGGACCACCACGCGCGTGGCGCGATCGGCGGCGAATCCGTCGAAGGCCGCGCGCACGGCGCGGATCAGGCCGGGTTCGAGGAGGTTGAGCGGGGGACGGTCCAGCGTGCACCAGACGGCGTCGCCGGCCCGCTCGACGCGGAGGGGCGCGTCCGCCATCAGTACCGGCGCATGGTCGGATCGACCGTCCGCGCCCAGTGATCGAGGCCGCCGACCAGGTTCTTCACGTTCTTGAAGCCGAGCTGACGCAGGTAGTCGGCGACCGCCGCGCTCCGCACGCCCTGATGGCAGTACACGACGATCTCGTCGTCGGCATTGAGCTCAGCCGTCCGGAGCTCGATCTCCTCGATCGGGATATGCACCGCGTTGTCGAGGCGGCAGAGCCGCGTCTCCCAGTCCTGGCGCACGTCGAGCAGCAGGGGCCGGTCGTTCCGCCCCAGCCGCGCCTTCAACTCTTGCGGGGTGATCCCGTCCATGACGACCTCCGCTCAGCGGGGCGCGGGCCGCCCGACCAGGAAGTCCACGAGCCAGCGGTTCACGGTCTCGGCCTGCTCGATCTGGGGGAAGTGCCCGCACTCCTCCACCCAGCGGACCGTCGCGCGCGCGAACCCGTCGGCGACCAGCGTGCAGTGCGCCGGCGGCACGACGCGATCCTGGCGGCCGTGGATCAGCAGGACGGGGAGGTCCAGGGTCGCGATCGCGCGGCGGTAATCCTCGGCGTGACCTTCGAAGTCCGTCCGCACGTGGCGGAGCGTGGCGAGGTACGCCGCGCGCGCCTCGGCGGTGGTCCGCGCCGCGAATCCGAAGTCGACAAAGAAGTCGACCTCCTCGCGGACCGCGCGGTGGAAGCAGCGCGCGAGCGCCGCCTTGTAGAGCGCCGCCGAGCCGCAGCGCGCGAGCGCCTCGCCGAGCAGCGGCAGGGCGACCAGCCGATAGACCCACGACGGGCGATAGCCGAAGCCGGGGACGACGCCGCCCACGAGCGCGAGTCGCTCGACCCGCGCCGGATGGGTCAGCGCGTACGTGACGGCGACGGCCGCGCCGAGCGAGTGGCCCACGAGCGAGGCCTCCCGGATCCCGAGCGCTTCCATGAAACCGTGGAGCGCACCGGCGAAGTAGGGCAGACGGTAGCGCGCGCGGGGTTTCGCGGAGGCGCCGAAGCCCGGGAGGTCGAGCGCGTAGACCGTCGTCCGCCCGGCGAGCCCCCGGAGGGTGTGGCGCCAGGACTCGGCGAACCCGCCGAGGCCGTGCACCAGGACGACGACGGGGCCACGTCCGTCGACGAGGTAGTGGAGATCGAGCCCGTCGACTTCGCCGCCCCGAAGCCGGAGTTCTGGCATGAGACTACGATTTTACCAGACCGCCTCCGCCGAGCATCCGCCTCAGGCCGTGGCGTCGCGAGCTCAGGCGAACAAGTCAGGAGGCCGGGCATCGGCGGGCGTGCGGATCGGCTGCCCGAGGAGTCGCTTCAGCATGAGGGCGTTCCGGACCGGATAGTCGCGGTTGTTGTTGTTGAAGGAGATGAAGACCTCGTCGGCCTCCGCTCTGATCCGCCCGATCTCGGGGAGGAACTCCCGGAGCTCCGCCTCACTATAGAGGTAGTCGTACTTCTCCCGCACGGCGGGCTCCTCCCCGCGGAGCTGGCGCAGCCATCCCTCGGCGTTCCGCCCGTGCAGGCGGAATACGGCGATCGGCGCGGTCGCAGCCGTCACGCGCGGCACGGCGCCCGCGACGACCGGGGCGTCGACGATCACGTGGGCGAGCCCCGCGCCACCGAGGGCCGCCAGCGTCTCGGCGGCGTGCCCGGGGAACCACGAGCGGTGGCGAAACTCGACCGCGATCGTGAAGCCCGGCAGGCGCTCCGCGAGGGACGCGAGGTAGTCGAGCCGCGCGGCGTCGAAGTGAACCCACGGCGCCAGCTGGAAGAGGACGTAGCCGAGCTTACCCGCCTCGGCCAGCGGCGCCATGGCCGCACGGAAGAGCCGCACCGCGGCGTCCACCGCCTCGGGCGGAAAGCTCGTCGCCTCGATCTCCCCGCGTCGCGTCCGCCGGGGCTGCCGCGGCAGGAGGGTCGCGAGCTCCGCCGGGAGGCTCTCGGGCTTCGGGTGGTGCCCCGTCAGCAGCGCGTACGCCTTGACGTGGAAGACGAACCCGGGGGGCGTGCGCTCGACCCAGCGGGCGGTGTTCCGGACGTCGGGAATGGCGTAGTAGGAGCTGTTCACCTCCACGGTGTCGAAGACGCTCGCGTAATAGCGCAGGCGCGCCTCCGCGGACATGGACCGCTTCGGGTAGAAGCCGCCGCTCTCGATGAGCGCAGGGTCCGCCCAGGAGCAGATCCCGACTCGCACGCGCTCGGTGAGGCTAGGCGATCTTTTCGTAGATGCCGGGTGGGATGACGCGGTAGACGTGGATCGGCTGCGAGACGTTCTTGAAGGTCTTCTCGCCGAGGCTCTCGAGCACGAAGTGCTGGCGGATGCGCTCGGTCGTCGTGGGGCCGATGACGATCTCCCCGCCCTGCGCCGACCCGGCGAAGCGCGCGGCGAGGTTCGTCGTGGGGCCCGTCGCCGTGAAGGTCCACCGCTGTGCCGCGCCGGCGCCGAGCTTGGTGGCACCCACGAGCGCCTCGCCGGTGTTGATGCCCATGTGGAGCTGGATGGGCGGAAAGACGCCGCCGTACTCCTCGTTGAGGCGCGCCGTCCGCTGGTGGATCGCGAACGCCGCGCGCGTCGCGTTGAGCGCGTGGTCGGTCCCGCCGCGGTCGGACTGAAAGATGACCATGAGACCGTCCCCGGCGGTCTCGTTCACGTCGCCGTGGTGGCTCTGGACGATCTCCAGAAAGCTCGAGAAGTAGGTCTGGACGAGCTGGTTGAGACGCTTGGGGTCGAGCTGTTCGGAGAGCTTCGTGTAGCCCGCGATGTCGAGGAAGAGCACGGACACCTCGACCCTCTTCTTCTCCAGCTCGGTCGCGTTCGGATTCTGCTCCAGGAGCCGTTTGACGGCGTCGGGCACGAACTTCGAGAGCTCGCCCTTCAGCTGCTCGAGCAGCTCGAGGCGTACCCGCGACTCCTGGAGGTGATGGAGCGCCGACTCGAGTTCCGTGTTCTTCGCGGCGAGCGCCTCGTGGGCCTGCGCCAGCCGCCCGGTCATCTCGTTGAAGGCGGCGCCCAGCTCGCCGATCTCGTCGCGTGCGCTGGCGGATGCGCGGGCCGCGAAGTCGCCCTCGCCCACCCGACGCGCGGCGGCGGCGAGCGCCTCGATCGGGCGGACGACGACCGACCGCATCGCGACCGTCAGCACGACGCCCGCCGAGAGGATCGTGAGGACACCGATCAGGATCTGACGGTTGCGGAGCCGCCGAACCTCCGCGAAGACCGGCTCCATCGACGTCTCCACGCGGACCACCGCACGCACCCTGTGGTCGCTTCCGTGGCAGCCCTGACACGCCTCCTTGTTCGGGATCGGGTAGTGCAGCGTGAAGAATGCGACCCCGTTGTGGGCTTCGATCGACTCCTGCGTCCGGAGCGTCTCGAGCGCCTGTGTGAAGAACGGCCCGCTCATCGGCGCGCCGGGCGCGCGTTGCATCTTCGAAATGTTCGCGAGGACCTCGGGCGCGAGGCTCGCCGTCCGTGCCACCTCGGTGGCGGTGGCGAGGTCGGTGAACGCCTCGACGCCGTTGCGGCGGTAGATGGTGAACCCTTCGACCAGCGACGAGGACTTGAGCTCCTGGATCATCGTACGCGTGACGTCGGGGCGCTCCTGCAGCATGGCGCCCTCGATCGACGCGACCACGGCCGTGGTCAGCCGGCGGGCCGCCATCTTGTTCTGGTCGACCAGGGCGTCCGACTCGCGCCGGATCGTGACGACGGTCGAGGCACCGAAGCCGATAATGAGCACGACCACGATGAGCAGCCCGATCTTGATCGCGAGTCGGGAGCGGACCATCGCCGAGCGGTCAGCGCCGCGCGGCCTGCGCGATCGCCTGCGCGAGCTCGTCCGCCTCTTTCGGATCGAGCGGCTTGAGGCGCGCGAGCACCTCCCTGGCCTCCGCGAGCCTGCCCAGCTGGACGTACGCCTCGCCGAGGTACTCGAGCGCCTGCGGGTACAGCGGGCGGAGCCGTAGCGCCTCCTGGTAGGCCTTCACGGACTCCTCGAATTTGCCCCGCTTCCGCAGCGCGTGGCCGAGCCCGTTCCACGCCTCGGGGAACGCGGACCGGAGCTCGGTCGCCTCGCGATAGGCCTGCTCGGCGCCCGCCCAGTCGTTCTGGCGCGCCCGGGCCTGGCCTTGGTTGAAGCGTGACTCGGCGGTGACCGCGGCGGGTTGCCCGGGCGCGGGCGCGGACGCGTCGTCGTCGGGGTTCGCCGCGGCCCCGGTCGCCAGAAGCAGGACGGCCGCCACGAGGGCGAGACGCATGGCCGATCCTACCATGAAGCCGGCTCCGGCCACGGCCGGCACGCGCCAGCGCGTCCTGTCGTACGGTCTGCTAGAATTCGTCTCCGATGGCGCACGCCGACGCCTTCGAGGAGTTCGAGGCGACGAGCCTCTTCTGTCCGCGCTGCCGGCGCGCGACGCCGGCGCGCAAGAAGCTGCTTCTCGTCCTCCCGAGCGGCAACAAGTACGACTACGTCTGCACCGAGTGCGGCGCAACGGTCGGCGGCAAGACGGACAACGACGCGCGCGCGTTTCACACGACGATCCCTCCTGCGTCGCCGCGCGATTTCCGGTAACCGCTAACTCCTAACTCCGCGCCAGATCAGTCGCGCAGGCCTCAGGCGTCAGCCCGCTGACACCGCCGGTTGTGGTCATCACCCTCATCTCAACATCTGGTTGCATAACACGACGCGCCTTGGCATACTCTCTCAACTTTATCTCATCGTTTTTCCTTCCAGCGTTCATCGGACGGCGGATTCCGAGGTTGAAAAGAGTAAGAAGGAGGCACCGTATGAGTCGATACGGCAAGGCGGTTCTCGTTCTGGCGTTCGCGTTGGCGGTCGCCGTGGGTGGGCTCATCCTCACGCGCCAAGTTATCGCCGTCGCAGGCGAAGCCGACGCCGAGCGGCTCAGCCGCGCGATTCTCGAATACATCGCCGAGAAGAATCCACGCGCGCCGATCAGGGCGTTCCAAAAGTTCCCCGAAGTGCTCATCGCGGAAGCCCAGCGCGCGAACATCGACCACTGCCTGGTGCTCGCGCAAGCAGAGGTCGAGTCCGAGTTCCGTCACGACGCGGTCGGCCGGGCCGGGGAGATCGGGCTATTCCAGATGCTGCCATCGACGGCGACGCTTTTCGAATCGACCGTCGGCCCCTTCCGGCGCCCCGTGCTCAAGGGCCAGCGCGATCTCGGCGACCTGGCCGATCCCCGCGTCAGCGCGCGCTTCGCGTTGGCGTACCTCCGTGACATTATGAGCCGTAAGCCGAGCATCAAGGACGCACTCACCGAGTACAACGGCGGTCCCGCGGGCCGTCACCCGTACTACTATCGGATGGTCATGGGCGCGTACGTCGAGGTCCTGGAGCGGAGCGAGCTGCGCTGCCGCCTTCAGCCCGCGCCGAAACGGCTCCCGGTCCTCGCGTTCCTGACACGCGTCTGACGACCGCCGCGGCGGTCGCGCGCCGCGACGCGCGTGATCGCGGCGCGCTCTCGCCCCGCCGTCTACGTGGCGCTCGCGCCCGCCACGAACACGAAGCGGCCGGTCGCGAGCACCCGACCCGCCCGCGAACTCCTCGATCCGTCCCTGGACGTCCGCGTAGCGACCGTGATCGGTGACAAGCCGGGCGCGGCCCAGGAGCGGCGTCTCGTCCTTGGAAGCTCCGGACACGCGGGCCGACAGGATGGCCCGGCGCGCAGCCCACGCAGTGATAATAATAGGAGGTCGGCGGGGCGCGCGGTGAAGGCGCTGCTCCTCGAGACCCGCGAGCCGCTCGCGGAAGACCTCGGGAGCGAGGGAGGCGGAATGCAAACCCGGTGGGCCCTGACGCTCGTGCTCGCCGGTCTCCTGGCAATTGGCGGGTGCGCCTCGAGCCAGGCGCCGGTGCTCTACCCCAACGAGAAGCTGAAGCAGGCCGGCCCGGAGCAGGCCGACCGCGCGATTGGGGAATGCCGTCAGCTCGCCGATGCCTACGTCCAGAGCACCGCCGGCAAGGACGTCGCCAAGGGCGCGGCCGTCGGCGGAGTGGCGGGCGCGGCGATCGGCGCCGTCGGTGGCGCAGTGAGCGGCCGCGGTGCGGGAGCCGGGGCGGCGGTCGGGGCGGCGACCGGCGCGACCGCGGGCGCCGTCCACGGCGCCGTCAAACAGACCGCGCCGAGCCCCGTCTACAAGGCGTACGTGAACCGCTGCCTGCGGGAACGGGGCTACGAGGTCATCGGCTGGCAGTAGGGCTACGCCAGGACCGCGTCGATCTTCCGCGCGAGCGCGAAGTCTTTGGCGGTGAGACCGCCCGCCGAGTGTGTCCAGAGGGAGAGCGTGACCGCGTCGTAGTGGATCGCGATGTCCGGGTGGTGTCCGGCGCTCTCCGCGAGCGCCGCGACGTCGTTGACGAAGAACATCGCGTCTTTGAAGCTCTGGAACCGGTACGTGCGATCGATCGTCGTGCCCACCCGCGTCCAGCCGGGTATCCGCTCGAGCTCGGCCGCGACCGCCGCGTCACTCAGCAGGGTCATCGGTCGAAGAAGCGATGGATCAGCGGCGCCCAGGCGTCGAGGGGACGGGTTGCCTTGCCGACCACCTTCGCGTCGTCGTCCCAGCGTCTGAGAGCGAGTGCGTCGGCGAGCCACGGATACCCGGCGAGCCGCGCGACCTCGGCGGCCGTCATGACACCGCCCTGCAGCCGGAGCGTGTGGCGCGAGACGGCGGACAGCCGGCCGCAGTAATCGGGCTCGGTCGCGCACAGGTAGCGTTTGGCGTCGGCGTGCATGCGCACGCACCACGCGACGCGCTCCGGCACCCACGGCGCGATCAGCTCGGCGCCGACCTCGTGGTGCCCGCGGGCGCGCGGTCCCGCGGGCATCGGCTCCGTGGAGTCGGAGACGAGCGATTGATCCACGGCGTAGCGGCCGACGTCGTGCACAAGGCAGGCGAGCTGGAGCTCCTCGTCGGCGCCCGCGCCACGCGCGAGCTCGGCGCACTGGAGCGCGTGCTCCAGCTCCGACACGGCCTCGCCGCCGTAGCGCCGCGCCGCCGCGCCCGCCATGGCGTCGAGCAGCCGCTCGGCCATCGTGCTCACACGCGCGCGAACTTCTGCAGCGAGCGGATCTCGCGCGGCGGCGTCTCTTTGCTCCCCTGCGCCGTCCAGGACACCTCGGCCACGTAGAGCGCGCCGCGCGAGTCGACGGCGCAGCCGTGGGGCGCCACGAACTCGCCCGGCTTCTCGCCCGCGAAGGGGCCGCCGATCCGCGCGGCCAGATCGCCCTTGAGCGTGAGGACGCTCACGCGCGAACCGAGGTTCGGCACCTGGGCGTTCACGGCAAGGTGCGTCGGCAGCTCGCCGACGTAGAGCAGCCCCCCGTTCCGCCGCTCCGCGAAGAGCCCGCACGGACGGTGGAGGTTGTTGAGCTGCATCTGGTACCGCCCCTTCCCGTCGAAGACCTGCACGCGGTGATTCTCGCGATCAGCCACGTACACCAGGCCATCGGCGTCGGTGACGATGTTGTGCGGGACGTTGAAGCAGCCGGGGTCGGTGCCCGGCTCGCCCCACGAGTGGAGGTGCCGGCCCTTGGGGTCGTACTTGTGCACGCGCGAGTTGCCGTAGCCGTCGGAGACGTAGATGTCCCCGGTCTTCGGGCAGAGCGCTACGTGGGTCGGTCGGTTGAACGGCTTGCCACCGTGAAGCGTGGACGGGGTGTCGGGATCACCGAGCGTCAGCAGGAGCTTCCCCGCCGCGGTGAACTGGCGGATCGTGTGGTGCAGGTCGTCCGTCAGCCAGAGCGTACCGTCCGGACCGATCGTGATCCCGTGCGGTCGCCGGAAGACCCCCTCGCCCCACGAGCGGAGAAAGTTCCCGTCCCGGTCGAAGACGATGACCGGGTGCGCGCCCCGGTTGAAGACGTGGACGTTATCCGCCGCGTCCACGGCCACGCTCGTGGCCTCGACGTAGGACCACCCTTGCGGCAGCCTGCCCCAGCCCTCCACCGGACGGTAGTTCATGGCCGACCTCCCCCGCTCGGAGCCTCATACTGCCACAACGGGACCACGCAGGCCATCGGCGGACGACGCCCGGTGACGGCCGCTCGCGTAGAATATCCGCGATGCGGTGCCTTGCGTGTGGAACCGAGAACCGTCCCGGCGTGAAGTACTGCGAGGAGTGCGGCGCGACGCTCGACGTGGTGTGTCCCGCGTGCGGCGCCAGCGTCCCCACGGGGAAGAAATTCTGCGGCGCGTGCGGCGCCGCGCTGGCCGCCCCCGTCCCCCTGGCCTCCCCCGCGGCCACCGCGCGGTTCGAGTCGCCGCGGGCCTACACCCCGGCGCACCTCGCCGAGCGGATCCTGAAGGACCGCGCCGCCCTCTCGGGCGAGCGCAAGCAGGTCACCGTCCTCTTCGCCGACGTCTCCGGCTTCACGTCCATCTCCGAGCGCCTCGATCCGGAGGAGGTCCACGCGCTCATCAACCGCGCGTTCGAGGTGATGCTCGCCGAGGTCCACCGCTACGAGGGCACCGTCAACCAGTTCCTGGGCGACGGGCTCATGGCGCTCTTCGGCGCGCCGATCGCGCACGAGGACCATGCCCAGCGGGCCGCCCACGCCGCGCTCGCGATGCAGCAGGCACTCTCGCGCGACCGCGACGAGCTCGAGCGAACACGCGGGATCGCCTTCCGGGTCCGCATGGGCCTCAACACCGGTCTCGTCGTCGTGGGCGCCATCGGCGACAACCTCCGCATGGACTACACGGCGGTCGGCGACACGACGAACACGGCGGCACGGATGCAGCAGCTCGCCGAGCCAGGCACGATCGTCGTGGCCGAGGCGGCTCGCAAGCTCATCGCACCGTACTTCGAGACGCGGGCCCTCGGGGCGGTCCCCGTGAAGGGCAAGAGCCAGCCCGTCGCCGCCTGGGAACTGCTGAGCGCCAGCGGCGTCGTCACGCGTCTCGCCGCGCGCGCGGTCCATGGTCTGTCGCCGTTCGTGGGGCGCGACGACGCGCTCGCGACGCTCGAGCGCGCGTGGACGCAGACCAGGGGCGGGCGGGGCCAGGCGGTCTTCGTGGTCGGCGACGCGGGGCTCGGCAAGTCGCGGCTCCTGCTCGAGTTCCGCCGGCGCCTCGCCGACCTCGCGACCTGGATCGAGGGAGACTGCATCTCGTTCGGCCAGTCGATCCCGTTCCTTCCTATCGTCCAGATGCTCAAGCAGAACTTCGGCATCGACGATCACGACGCCGAGGCGCAGATCGTCGCCAAGATCCTGCGCGGCCTCGCGTTCGTCGGCGACGAAGCCGCCACCATCGCGCCGTACCTTCGATATCTGCTGTCGGTAGATCCGGGCGACCCCGGCATCGCCAGCCAGGATCCCCTCCAGCGGCGCGCACGGATCCTGGCCGCCCTCCAGGGGTTGACGGCGACGGGCAGCCGTCGCCGGCCGGTCGTGCTCGTGGTGGAGGACGCGCACTGGATCGACAGCGCCTCCGAGGACTTCCTGAAGTCTCTGACCGAGAGCCTGCCCGGCATGGCGGTGCTCCTGATCGTCACCTACCGCCCCGTCTACGCGCAGCCGTTCGGCGATCGCACCTACTACTGGCGGATCGGCCTTCAGCCGGTCGACGAGGACGCCGCGGCCCAGATCGTGCGTGCGACGCTCCGCGTCGCGGAGCTGCCGCGCGAGCTGGCCGTGACCATCGCCGCCAAGGCCGAGGGCAACCCATTCTTCCTCGAGGAAATCGGCCGCACCCTCCAGGAGACGGGCGCGGTCCGGGCCGAGGATGGCCGGCTCGTGCTGGCGCAGGCGGCGTCGACGATCACCGTGCCCGAGACTGTGCAGGACGTGATCGCCGCGCGCCTGGACCGGCTCGGCGCCTCGCAGAAGCGGACGGTCCAGACGGCGTCCGTCATCGGCCGCGAGTTCGCGCTGGCGCTCCTCAGGCGCGTGTCCGACCTCCAGGAGCAGCTCGAGCAGAATCTCACCGAGCTCAAGCGAATCGAGCTGATCTACCAGAAGGGCGGTTTCGGCGAGCTCGAGTACGTCTTCAAGCACGCGCTGACTCAGGACGTCGCCTACGCCTCGCTGCTCCAGTCCGAGCGGCGTCGTCTGCACGCGCTGATCGGTACGGCCATCGAGGAGGTGTACGCCGGCCGTCTCGAGGAGCGCGCCGAGGAACTCGCCTACCACTTTACGCGCGGCGAGGTGTGGGACAAGGTCGTGCACTACGCGCGCGAGGCCGGCGAGCGCGCCGCCGCCCTCTTCGTGGACGACAAGGCCGTGGAGTTCTACGAGACTGCGCTGGCGGCGCTGCGGCACGGGGAGGAGACGCGGGAGACGGCGCGAGCCGGCATCGACATCCGCCTGGCCATGCGGGCGCCGCTCTGGCGGGCCGGGCGGCTCGATCCGCTGTACGAGCGGTTCCGGGAGGCGGAAGAGCTCGCCGCCCGGCACGGCGTGACGGAGGTGCTGGACACCATCTACGCCTACCTCGTGCAATACCACTGGGCCAAGGGCAACCCCGAGGAGGCCCTGACCTACGGGCAGCGCTGCCTCGAGCGGGCGGCGACGCGAGACGATCCCGGGCTCGGCGCCACCGGACACTACTACCTCAGCCGCGCCTACCAGACGGTGGGGCGACACCGTGATGCGGTCCGGGAAGCGGAGGCGCTCCTGACCCTGCTCGCCGGCCGGGAAGACGAACGCTTCGGGCTCTCGGGCCTGCCCTTCTCCGGCGCCTGCGCCCTCGCGGCGTTCTCCCTCGCCGAGCTCGGCGACACCACCGGCGCCCTGGCGATGATCGAGCGGGGCCGCGCGGCAGCCGACGCGGCCGGGCATCAGTACAGCACGGCCGCCATCGGCGTCATCCACACGTACATCCTCGCCCAGGCCGGCCGTCTCGAGGAGGCCGTTCGGGTCGGCGAGTCGGTGGTCGCCACCTGTCGGGAGAAGAAATTCGCCGGTCAGTTCATGCTGGGCGCCTGCGCGTTGGCCCACGGCTACGCTGGACTCGGCCGCGGGCGGGAAGCGGCCGAGCTGGCAGGCGAGGCGATCGAGTGGCAGGAAAAAGCGCACGCCTTCTCCGACCGCGCGTGGATGCACGCGACGAAGGCGCTCGGGCACGTCGCCGCGGACGAACTGGACGAGGCCGCCCGCGACGCGGCACGCGCGCTCGAGTTCGCCGAGCGTCACGGGGAGCGGGGCTGGGAGGCGTGGGCGCGCTACACCGCCGGGCTCGTTGCCGCGCGGCGCGGTGACCGTGCCGCTGCCGAGCGCGGCTTCGACGAAGCGCAGGAGATCGCCGAGGAACTTGGGATGCGCCCCCTGCTCGAGCGCTGCCGCGCGGCGCTCGGGAAGCTCGGCTAGCCCGGACCCGCGCCTATCTCCCGTAGACGGTCGACAGGTACCGGACGACCGCCTTCGCGTCCTCGTCGCTGATCGAGGCGCCGAAGACCTTGATCATCTTCGTGACGACCGCTTCCCACTGCTTCGCGTCGCCCCGCGGCTGCATCACGATGTAATCGGTCGAGTGGCACGAGCGGCACGCACGCTGCGCGACCTCGACCCCGGGTCCGGGCTTGAGGTCCCCGTACGGGTGGTCGGGCGGGAGCGTGATCGTCTTGGTCTCTGCCGCCGCGGCGAGCGGGAGCGCCAGCACGAGCGCCGCGATGCCGAGGGTGCGTCGCATGCCGCGCCTGCTAGCCCGCCTGGACGGTGATGCGCTCGACGATGTTGCGCAGATAGCCGGCCGGGTTCCACACGGGCTCGTACCCCTGCGACTCGCCGATCGCGTTGAGGGCCCGGACCATCAGCGTGTGTTCGCCCGCCGCCGGCGTCCACACCGCACTCCATTCGCGGAACGAGTAGCGGCCGAGGTCCGGCCCGAGCTGCGCGCGCCGCCAGGTGACGCCCTCGTCGTCGGACACCTGGACCTCGCGGACGCCGTAACCGCCGTCGAACGCGATGCCCTTGAGCGTCACGGACCGCCCGGCGACGACGCGCGCGCCGCCGGGGGGTGCACCGATGAAGGAGCGGACCGTCATGCGGGTGATCGGCACGGTGCTTTTCGGCGCCGTGCCCGGCTCGACGCAGCCGCACGGCGTGTCGGGAATTCGATACGCGGGCTTCATCCAGAACTTCTCGAAGACGTGGTCGATCACCGAGATCTCCGAGAGGTTCTTCACCCAGTAGGTCGCGTACCACCCCGGAACCACCAGGCGGGCCGGGAAGCCGTTGAGCATGGGCAGCTCACGCCCGTTCATCTGGTAGGCTACGATGACGTCCGGGTCCTCCACGATGCGCCGAATGTCGAGGCTCTTCACGAAGTGCGGAACGCTTGGGAAGGCCGGCTTGTCCAGGCCCTCGAACGTCGCTTGCACGGCGCCCTGGCGGACGCCGGCGGTCGCGAGAATGTCCCTGAGTCTGGCGCCCACCCACTCGGCATTCCCCATGGCGCCGTCGCCCCACTCGCCGCCGAGGACGCGCGGGGCGAACCGTCCGCGGCTATTGCCCGAGCATTGGGTGACCGCGGTCACCGCCGCCTTCGCGAACTTGCTCTTGAGGTCGTCGAGGGACAGCTCGAGCGGCCGGTCCACGAGCCCGCTGACCCGCAAGCGCCAGGTCCCGAGGTCCACGCTGGTCGGCACCGGGAAGGTATGGTAGCGGACGAAGAACGCCTCGTTCGGTGTGATCGCCCCATCGAAGTACGACATCGGGGTCTCAAGCTGCGTGGGTCTCGCGGTCAGCAGGATCAGATCCGTCTTCTCCGGGTACCGGACAAGCGGCCGCCCCGCGAGGATCGGGTCCCCCTGCTGCGCTGACGCCCGAGGCGCCCGCCAGAGGAGCCCCGCCGAAACGGCGAACGTGCCAAGCCCGCCGACTGCTCTCAGGAAGTCCCTGCGATGGCTCCGCGTCATGGCTCGCCTCCCGGCCCGAGTGATGGTATCAGATATTGTTCCACCCCTCGGGTTCTCGCGCGCGTATACCCTTACGTATGGACGAGCGGGCGTTCAGCCGGGTGGCCGAGACCTACGCCGGCCGGCTCTACGCCGTCGCCTATCGGCTCCTCCGGAACCGTGCAGACGCCGAGGACGCCGTCCAGCGCGCCCTCATGAAGGCGTTCGCGGCGCGCGCCTCGTACTCGCCGCGCTGGGCAGTGTCCACGTGGCTCTACCGCGTGCTCTCGAACGTCTGCATCGACGAGCTACGCCGGCGTCGCCCCCCGCCCGAGCCGGCGCCCGGCCACGGCGGCCGCGCGGCGGACGGCGTCGAGCGCGCGGACCTGGCGCGCGCCCTGGACGCGGTGCCACGGGAGGCGCGGCTCCTGTTGGCGCTCCACTACGTCGACGGCCTCTCGTACCTGGAGCTCGCACGGGTCCGCGGAATCTCGGTCAACACGGTCAAGAGCCAGCTCGCCCGGGGCAAGGCGATTCTCCGGCGGGCGCTGGAGAACTGACGATGGATCTCGACCTGATGCTCAGGGAGTTCTTCACGGCGGCGGTTCCGCCGCGCGACGCGCTCGCCCGCCTGCGCCGAGGGCTCGGCGCTCGTCCTCGACGGCTCGAACCGCTCGCCGATCGATTCCGCATCGAGGCGAGCGACCGCGGCGTCACGCGCCTCCAACCGGGGCGGGGCGTCGGCGCTCCGTCGCACCGCGCCCGCCGCCACGCCGAGCGGGCGCGTGAGGAGCTCCGCGAGTACCTCGCGGGCCGACGGACGTTCTTCGCGGTTCCCGTCGACCTCGACGGGCTGCCCGAGTTCCAGGCCGCGGTGCTGGCGCACGCCGCGCGCGTCCCGTTCGGCGAGGTCGTCTCGTACGCGACGCTCGCGCAGCGCATCGGCCACCCGCGCGCCGCGCGCGCCGTCGGTAACGCCCTCGCCAGGAACCCCGTTCCGGTGATCGTCCCCTGCCACCGGGTTGTCCGCGAGGACGGGAGCTGGGGGCACTACGCCTTCGGCCACGCGATGAAGACGCTCTTGCTCACGCTCGAGCGGGCGACGCCGGTCCTCGTGGGCTCCACGACGACCCGAATCGTCTGCCGGCGCGGCTGCCCGCACGAGCAGCGTGTCGCCGACTCGAATCGCGTGGTCTTCGCCTCGGTCCCTGACGCGCGGAGCGTCGGCTATCGTCCGTGCCGCGTCTGCCGGCCGGCACGCGTCGCGTGATCGGCCGCGTGGTGAGGAGACCGGCGATGACGGCCCGCGGCTCGCTCCTGGCGCTCGCGACCATGCTGCTGCTCGTCGGCGACCCACGGCTCGCCGCCGCGCCGTACCCGCTCTTCGACGCGCACATCCACTACAGCCGCCCCGACTGGGACGCGTACCCGCCGGAGCGCGCACTCGCCCTCCTCGCCCGCGCGGGCGTGCGTCGCGCGATCGTGTCGAGCACGCCCGACGACGGCACGCTCAAGCTCTACGAGCGCGCGCCGACGGTGGTCGTGCCCTTCCTCCGGCCCTACCGCACGCGCGAGGATATGGCTGGCTGGCACGCGGACGCGGGCGTCGCCGCGTACGTGGAGGCGCGACTCCGGCGCGGCGTCTACCGCGGTATCGGCGAGTTCCACCTCGGCGCCGCCGACGTGGACGCGCCCGTGGTTCGGCGGATCGCCGAGCTGGCGGCGGAGCGCGACCTCTTCCTGCACGCCCATGTGGACGCCGACACGATCGAGAAGCTCCTGGCCCGTTACCCGAAGGTCCGCTTCCTCTGGGCGCACGCGGGCATGTCGGCGGACGCCGAGACCGTCGGCCGGCTGCTCGACCGCTTCGCGAGGCTCTGGGTCGAGCTGGCGCTACGTAGTGACGTCGCGCCGGGCGGCCGGCTCGATCCCGCGTGGCGCGCGCGTTTCCTGCGTCACGCGGATCGCTTCCTGGTTGGCACCGACACCTGGGTGACCTCCCGCTGGGAGGCCGTCGAGCCTTCCATGCGGGACGTCCAGCAGTGGCTCGCCGAGCTTCCGGCGGAGGTCGCCGAGCGGATCGCCTGGAAGAACGGCGCGCGTCTCTTCCCGGCGCCCTAGCCGCCCAGCGCCGCGACGAGGCGGCGGTCCGAGTCATACCGGAGCCGGTCGAGCGCCGCGTCGCGCTCGAGCCAGAGGACCTCGTCCACCTCGTGGTCGTGCTCACCGGCCTTCTCGAGCGGTCGCATGAGGAACCAGCGCACGGTCTTCCGGATCCGCTGCCCGTCGTGCTGGAACCAGTACGTCGCCGCGTCCAGCTCGCGCACCACTTCACAGCGGTACCCGGTCTCCTCGCGCACCTCGCGCAGCGCCGCGTCCGTGGCTGACTCACCGGGGTCGAGCGTCCCCTTCGGCAGCGTCCACACGGGCTGGCTGCGCAGGTCGCGCGCGCGAATCAGCAGCACCCGACCACGCTCGTCGACGACCAGCCCGCCCGCCGAGAACTGCAGCAGGGGGCGCGTCTGCTTCTCCGCCATACGCCCATGATACGATGCGACGCGAGATCCGGGTCGAAGGGAGAACGGACGCGCTCGACCTCCTCGCACACTTCCCGGCGGGCGTGACGCCGCGCCCCGAGCAGGCGCGCCTGCTCGCCGCCGTCGCGGACGCGATCGCGGAGGCCCTGGACGACCCGGCCGCCCCGCGTGTGTTCCTCGTCGAGGGGCCGCCGGGCGTGGGCAAAAGCCACATCGCGATGACGCTCGCGCGGTGGAGCGGCGACGCCTATCTACTGACCTCGCAGAAGCTGCTCCAAGACCAGTACGAGCGCGAGTTCGGCGCCGCGCTCCAGATCGTGAAGGGCCGCGACAACTACGCGTGCAGCCACTACCCCGACGCGGGCGTCCCGACCTCGCGCGGTGCGTGCCGCCGGCCACGCGGGCCGGTCTGCCAGTGCCCGTACGTGCGCGCCAAGACGGCCGCCCTCGAGGGGCCGATCTTCTGCGCCAACACCGCCTACTTCGCCACGCTCCGTCACTGGCACGGCGAGCACCTCCGGCGGCGCCGTCTCTTGATCGTCGACGAGGCGCACAACCTCGAGGCGCAACTCGCCGGAGTCTGCACCGCCGGCTTTCTGCCGGAGCAGATGCGCGCCTGGTTCGGCGCGCCCTTGCCGCGCCTGGCTTCCGCCGACGACTACCGACCGCTGCTCGCGAAGCACCTCGACCGCCTCGAGGAACGGCGCGCGGCGATCGGGCGCGAGCTGGAGGCGCTCGGTCCGTCCGAGCTCGCGCCCGACGTCTTCCTCCGCACGCCGCCGTCCCGCGCCGAGCAGGAGCTGATCGCGCAGCGCGACGATCTGGACGCGGCGCTCGCGCGCATCCACTTCTTCCTCGACGCCGAGAAGACGGAGTGGATCGTGCGGTACCCGCCCGATCCTGCCGCCACGCTCGAGCTCGTGCCCCTCAGCGTCGCCGCGATGGCGCGGGAGCTCTTCGTCGAGGCCGCGGAGCTGGTCGTGCTCTCCTCCGCGGTTCTCGGCCCGAAGAGCGTGCTGGCGGAGTGCTTCGGCCTCGACGCGAGCGGCGTGCGAGCCTTTGCGAGCCCGTCCCCGTTTCCCGTCGAGCAGCGCCGCATCGTGTACCGCCCGGTGGGCGCGCTCTCGCGGGCGAGCCTGGCCGGCCTCGAGCCCGCACTCTTCACGGCGGTCGCCGCGATCCTCGCCGACCATCCGGCCGAGAAGGGGCTCATCCACGCGCCCTCGTACGCCGCCGGCGCCCGGCTGGTCCGTGACCTGGCGGCGCGCGCCCCGGCCCTCGCGCGCCGTCTGATCTGGGTGGAGTCGACCGAGGCGAAGGCGCGCGCCCTCGACCGGCACCGCGCCTCGCCGGCCCCGACGGTCCTCGTCTCGCCGTCGCTGCGCGAAGGCGTGGACCTGCCGGACGACTTCTTGCGCTTCCAGATCGTGACCAAGATGCCCTTCCCCGACCTCGGCGATCCGTGGACGGCGGCACGTCGGGAGCGTGACCCGCGCTGGTACGCGCTCGAGACCGCGAAGGCCCTGGTGCAGGCGTACGGGCGCTCGTGCCGCCACGCCGGCGACTACGGCGTCAGCTACGTCCTGGACGCTCAGTTCGAGCGCTTCCTGGCCCGCTACCGCGCGCTCCTCCCGGAATGGTTCCTGGACGCCGCGGAGCCCGCGCTCCGCGCGCGGTGCCCGACGCACGACGCCGAGTGATAGCATAGGCGGTCGTGAACGCGCGCGACGTCGACGCGGTCATCCAGGCGGTCCGCTTCGAGCTCTATCGGGAGAACGTGTACGGCGCCCTCGAGCTGGCCGAGCGCGCTCACGCCGTCCATCCCGATGCCCGCTACGCCGAGCAGGCGGCGCGGATCCGATCGTGGCTCACGCACCTCGAGAGCCGCGAGGCCTACATCGCGGCCCAGGAGGCGCAGTACCAGCGGCTCCGCTGGAAGATCGGGCTGAAGCTCCTCGAGCGGCGGATCCGGATCCTCCTCGGTCGAAAGACGCGCAAGATGATCGGGCGACGCGGGCGCGATCCCGAGTTCCAGGAGCTCGTGCGCGAGCTCGCCAGCGTGCGGCCGCGGCGCGTGCTCGACGCTGGAAGCGGCGAGGGAGGCGTCGCGCTGGCGCTGGGTGCCCGGCACCCCGACGTGCGCGTGGAGGGTGTTGAGGTCTCGACGACGAACGTCAGGATCGCGCGGCAGCTCAACCGCTTCAAGAACGTCGAGTTCCGCCCGGGCCTCGCCGAGGAGGTCCACCACCTCTTTCCGCCCGGGTCGTTCGACTTGGTGTATTCGTTCGCCGTCCTCGAACACGTGCGGGACGTGGACGCGACCGTGCGCGCGATCGAGACGGTGCTCCGCCCGGGCGGGCGCTTTGCGTTCGTCGTCCCCATGCACGAGCTCCGCGCCCGGGGCCCGATCCCCGACTACGCACCGATCCACGGCTACGCCGACCACTGTCGCGTCTTCACCGAGGCGGAGCTGCGCGCGCGCTTCGGCGGGCGGGCGGGCTTTCGCCTCGTGAAGATCCCGGGGGCCTGGAAGCACGGCGAGCTGCCGGACTGCTTCGAGCCGATCGAGTTCGGCTCGTTCTTCGTCTCCTACGCGACGAGCGGCTAGGCGGGGCTGCGCGCGGCGCGCGGTCAGGCGGGCGTCGCCGCGGCCGCCGACCGCCCGGCGATCCGGCCGAACACGGCGCCCGCCATGAGGCCGGCGCCACCCGGGTAATTGTGGTAGAAGAGCCCGCCCACGAGCTCGCCGGCCGCGAAGAGCCCTGGAATCGGCCGCTGCTCGGTATCCACGACCTGCGCGGCCTCGGTGATGCGGAGACCGCCGAACGTGAAGGTGATGCCGGTCGTGACCGCGTAGCCGACGTACGGCGGAGTGTCGAGGGGCAGCGCCCAGTTCGACTTGGGCGGCGCGATGCCGCGGGTGCCCTTGCCGTCCTTGATCGCCGGGTTGAAGGTACCGGGCCCGACGGCGGCGTTGAACGCCGCGACCGTGCGCGCGAACCCCGCGACGTCGATCTCGAGCTTCGCCGCCAGGCCCTCGAGCGTCGCGTCCTCGGCCTTCGTCACCTCACGGATCCGGTACTCCTCCCGCAACAGGTGCAGGACCTTCGCGTCGAAGACCTGGAATGCGGCGCGCCGCGGCTGCTCGATGACCGCGCGCCCGTACTTCACGTAGGTGTAGTTGCGGAAATCGGCGCCCTCGTCCACGAAACGCTCGCCGCGGAGATTCACGATGACCCCCAGCGGGTAGGAATGCTTCTGAAAATTGTCGCCGACCTTGCGGTCGCCGTGCCACGGGGCGTTCGCGTCCCACTGGACCGAGTGGCAGCCGCTCCAGTGGCCCCACGGAAGCGCGCCGATCTCGAGCGCCATCCGGATGCCGTCGCCCGTGTTGTACGGGGTGCCGCGGACGCGGGCGAGGTCCCAGTTGCGGCCGAGGTAGCGCGTGCGCATCTCGGGGTTCGCCTCGAAGCCGCCCGCCGCGAGCACGACCGCGCGCGCCGCGATCGTCTCCGTGCCCGCCGGCGTCCGCACGACGACGCCGGTCACCGCCCCGCGGTCGTTCGTCAGGAGGCGTGTCGCCTTCGTCTCGAAGCGCATCTCGATCCCGGCCTTGGCCGCCGCCTGGTACTCCATGTCGATGAGTCCGGGGCCGCCGCCCACGGCCTCGAGGACCAGCCCGCCCCAGAACCTGAAGCGCCCGTCGACCTTGTAGGCCTGACGGCCGAACATCGGAATCCAGCGGACGCCGCGGGCCCGCATCCACCGCACCGTCGGCTGCGACTGGCGCACGAGCAGCATCGCCAGATCAGGGTCGGCGCAGTCCTCGGTGACGCGCATGAGGTCGTCGTAGAACATCTCCTCGGTGTAGGGATCGACCTCCATGGACGCCTTCTCCTCGTCGGAGAGATCGCCGACGAGGTCGCACAGCTCCTCGAAGCTCTTGAACGCGAACCGGAAGCCGCCCGCCGTGAAGAAGCCGTTGCCCCCGCGCCACGCCTCCGGCGCCTTCTCCACGACGAGCACGCGCGCGCGCCCCTCCCGCGCCGAGAGGGCGGCGCACATGGCGGCGTTGCCGCCCCCGACCACGACGACGTCGTACGCGGCGGGCACGGCCGGACGCTAGCCGATGATCTCGCTGATCTGGATCTGCGGCTGGATGTTCGTGTAGTTCGGGATGTCGGCGATGAGCTCCTTGCCGTGGGTGCCCATCCCCTTCTGGAAGTCGGCGATCGCGTTGAAGTAGAAGTGGCAGGCGGCGACGTAGGGCGCGGCCGCGCCGGGTGTGCCGCCCGCGACTCCCTTGTCCACCTCGGTCCGGATCAGGCCGAAGGGCTTGAGGCGCTCGGTCGCGAGCTTCATGTGCTTGTTCTTGTAGTAGTCCACATCGAACTTCTTGCCCTCACTGGCGGGGTACAGGACGCTGACGCGGATCATCGGAGCCCTCCTCGTCGGGAAAGTCGCGTCTCGAGATCGGCAGTGTACTACGGAACCGCGCGGTCACGCCGGCGGGTGGGCGCGCTCGACTCCGACGAGACCCCGCAACCGGACGCCGAGCGGCGTACCGGCGAGCGCCGCCGCCGCCCAGAGCCAGCCGTGCAGGCTCGTCGAGGCGATGCCGCCGAAGAGCGCGCCGATGTTGCAGCCGTACGCGATCCGCGAGCCGTACCCGAGGAGGAGCCCGCCCAGGACCGCCGCCGCCACGCGGCGCGCCGGGACGCGGCGGCGCGGGGCGAAGCGGCCGGCCAGCCCCGCGCCGAGCAGCGCGCCCAGGACCAGCCCGAGGTCCATGACCGACGTGACGTCGGCGAACACGGGTGCCGCGAGCGCCGACTGCTGGAACTCGCCCGACCAGAACGCGACGCCTGAGAGGTCGTACCCCATCGCGACGAGCCCCTTCGCGCCCCAGAGCGCGAAGGCCCAGGTGATGGACCACGGCGTGCCCGCGACCACGAGCGTGACGAGGTTGAGGAGCGCGAGAAGGACCGCGCCGACGCCGAGCGGCCACGGGCCCTGGACGACCCGCCGCCATCCGGTCACCGGCGCCCGGAGCGACGGGCGCGCTCCGACGCGTCGGCGCTCGAAAACCCAGGAGACCAGGGCCAGCAGCGCGCACACGGCGAGCTGCAGGACGACGGCGCCGCTCCAGCCGAGGCGCTCGGCGAGGGAGACCTCGCCCAGCGACGGCAGCGCCCACCAGAACGGCATGTGAAAGGTCGCCAGCACCGCGCCCGCGACGAAGCCGACGAGCGTGGCCAGCATCGGCGTGACGCCCGCGCCGAGATGGTAGAGCATTCCCGAGCCGCACCCGCCGGCGACCTGCATCCCGACCGCGAAGACGAACGCGCCGACGAGCACGGACACGCTCGCCGGGGCGACCGCGCCTCCCACGGCGACGCCGAAGACCTCGCCGGCGGCGAGGACGGGCGCGAAGAGCACGGTCGCCACCGCGAGCATCAGGAGCTGCGCCCGCACGCCGCGGCCGTCGCCCACGGTCACGAGGTCGCGGTACGCCCGGGTGAAGCCGAAGACGGCGTGATGGAGGGTGAGACCGAGGGCGGCGCCGACGAGGAGGAGCGCGCCCTGCCGCGGGCCATAGTGCGTCACGAGCCAGAGAGCGCCGACCGCGAGGACGCTGGCGGCGCCCGTCACGACCGACGCCTGGACGGGCCCGCCCGTGAGCGCGGCCGGCCGGGTCGTGATGGGTGGGGCGACGACGCGGCTCATCGCGCCGGCGCCTCGCCGCGCGCGCGGCGGCCCATCTCGATCAGCACCTCGCGGGTCTCGCCCGCCGTCCGCACCTCGCGCGGGAAGGCGATCCGCACGCTCGCGAGGCGCTCGCCCCGGCGCAGCCGCAGCTTGAAGCCGAGGCGGTCGACGGCGACCATCGTCGCCGCGTCGGCCTCCTCACCCGCGTAGAAGCGCGCGTAGGCCACCAGCGCGTCGGCGTGGTCGCGGTTCATGTGCTCCGTGATCCCGTCGGCGGCGGCGGCGAGCGGGTCGGGGGCCGCCGCGACGTAGTCCGCCGCGGACACCCAGTCCATCGCCGCGAAGCCACCGACGAAATAGAGGTCCGTGAGCTCGAGCCGCCAGAACCCGAAGTCGTCGAAATCCGCCCAGTACGCGGCCCGCGAGTGGCGCGCGAGGTAGGCGGCGCGCGCCGCGCTCGCCTCCCCCGGAGGCACGACGCACGCCTGACCCATCAGCGTGAGGCGCGCACGGGCGAGCGGATCGCGCGCTTCCTCACGCTGGGGGCCCGAGCCGGGCTGGGTCACCAGGAGGCTCGCGCGCGGATCGGCCTGGAGGTTCTGGGTGTGCATCGCCATCGAGCTGATCAGGAAGAGCGGGCGCCCGGCGCCATCGAGCGCGTACGGCATCACCGACGCGAACGGATGGCCGGGATGCCGGCGCGAGAGCGTCGCGAGGGTGCCGACGCGTCCGACGTGGGCCAGCGTCCGCGCGCGCTCGGCGTAGGTCGGCTCTGGGACGGGCGGCGAGCCCGGGGTGTCGGCGGGCGGGGCGTGGCGGCTGCCCATCACGCCGCTTCCGTTGGGACGAGGCGCGCCGGCTCTTCCAGGATCCTCAGCAACGCCGTCGCGCAGTACACGCGGTCGCGCTTGGCCTCGTTCACCTGCTGAAGGATACCCGCGGCCCGGAGCCGTTCCATCGCTCGCTGGGCAGTCGTGAACGCGACCTTGAGCTGCTTCTCTACGCGCCGGACGGTGGAGTAGGGGTTCTGGGCGAGCAGGTCCACCAGCTTCAGGGCCGCCTGGGGCGCGCCGGCCAACTCGTCCTTCCATCGAGCCACCAGCGCATTGATGCGCTCGGCTCGACTCAGGGCATCCTCCGACTGACGGGCCACACCGTTCAGGAAGTACTCGAGCCACCCCTCCCACTCGCTTCGCTCATGCACCCCCTGCAGCCGCTCATAGTAGTCCGCGCGCGTCGCCTCGAAGAAGGCGCTCAGATACAGGAGTGGCGCAGGCAGAACTTCGCGTTCAACCAGAAGGAGCGTGATGAGCAAGCGACCGACACGTCCGTTGCCGTCGACGAACGGGTGGATAGCTTCGAACTGAACGTGCATCAACGCTGCCTGCACGAGGACCGGCAGCGACCGATCGCGCAAGAACTTCTCCCATGCCCCCAGGCAATCCGCGAGTGCGTCCGGCGGCGGCGGTACATAGATCGCGTTGGTGAGCGTGCAGCCCGGTGGCCCAATCCAGTTCTGCGTCGTCCGGTAGACGCCGGGCGTCGCGTGCGCGCCTCGCACGCCGGTCATCAATTTGGCGTGGAGCTCGCGAGTCAGCCGAAGCGACAGCGGGAGCGTCTTGAGCCGCTTCACGCCGTACTCGAGCGCCACGACGTAATTGGCCACTTCACGAAGGTCGGCCGGGCTCCGATCCACCGCCGCGCCCGCCTCCGCGGCCAGCAATTCTCCCAGGGTCGCCCGCGTCCCCTCGATCCGGCTCGACAGCACGGCCTCGCGTCTGACGAAGGGTCGGATCAGGAGGTGCGGGTTCGGCAGACGCCCCCCTTCTCCTGCCAGGCGCCCGATGAGACGATCAGCGTCCGACAGCGCACGTACCAGCCCGGGCGCCCATCCGAGCGGCGGAGGCAGTGGGTCGGGTACGAAGGCCATGTAGCCTCCGGCGCAGCGCACCTTGCGGCCCGGTGGTCTAACCGCGGGCAGGGAGGATCTGCTCATTTGCGCGGGCGCTAACGGCGACGAGAGTTATTTTCGATACGGCCACAATTCGATAATACCACTGCTCGGAATGTAGGGACCCTTTCAGACCCCCTTCGCTACTCGCGGGTCGCCGTGAACGGGCAGATCTGGTTGTACGCGCAGCTCCGGCACGCGTTGTAGGACGGCGTCGCCGCGAAGGCGCGCGCGCGGATGCCGGCCGCCGCGGCCCGCACCGCGGCGATCGCCTCCTCGAGGTCCGCCTCCGCGGGCGCGTGCCGGCCCACCAGGTTCGACTCGAGGAAGCGCAACTCGACCCGCTGCGGCAAGGCGCCCGTCATCTCCCGCCACGCGAGCGCGTAGAGCTTGAGCTGGAGACTCTCCGCCGCGCGACGGTCGGAGACCTTCTGCCTCGCGATCTCACCGGTCTTGTAGTCGATGATCGTGGCGCCCAGGAGGTCCTCGTCCACGCGATCGAAGCGGCCGCGGACCCGGTCGGGCCCCAGCGCGAAGCCGAACTCTTTCTCGACGTGCGTCGGCTTCTGTCCGCTCGCCTCCTCCTCGTGCCAGAAGCGCGTGAGCGCCTGGCGGCCTGCGCCCTTGCGCGCCTCCTCGTGCTCCCGCGTGAGGAACCCCTGGTTGTCCCACTCGCGGTCGTAGACGCCGAGGAGATCCTCGAGCGGCGTGTAGTTGCCAGCGGCGCGGCGCAGCAGGTAGTACTCGACGACCCGGTGGACCGTGGCGCCGTACACCACGGCGTGGTGGCGAAGGATCGGCACGCGGAGCATGTGGACGTAGCGGTACTTCAGCGGGCACGTCTGGTAGTCGTCCACCTGCTTGTGGCTGATCACGAGCTCCTGTTCCGGCGGGATGGGCGCGAGCGTCTGGTCGGCCACCTCCGCGGGCGGCGCGAAACGCTGGATCTCCTCGATCGCCTTCGCCGTGAACGGACGCGCCGAGTCCTTCGGCAGATCGAGCGCCTCGAGGACGAACTGGCTCACCTTTCGCTCGCGCGTACCGCCGTAGTCGCGCGCGCTCGTCAGGTGGAGCTCACGCTTCGCTCGGGTCATGCCGACGTAGAAGAGGCGACGCTCCTCCTGCTTGTGGAAGTCGCCCGACGGGAGCGTCTCCTTGATCAGCTCGACGGGCAGCTCGAACGCGTCCTTCCGCCCGCGCAGCGGGAACTTGTCCTGGACCAGCGTGACCAGGAACACCACGGGGAACTCGAGCCCCTTCGCCTTGTGAACGGTGAGGACGCGCACGGCGGGCGTCTCGACCTCCGCCTCGGCAACGGCCGGGTCTTCGCCCGCATCGATCAGCGCATCGAGGTGGGTCACGAACTCCCGTACGTTGTCGTAGCGGAGCGCCTTCGAAGCGTCCTGGACGCGCCGGAAGAACTTCGAGATGTTCTGCACCTCGGCCTCGTCCCGCGCCGTGGCCGCCTTCGACATGCGTGCGAGCCAGCCCGAGTCCACGAGGAACTGGTAGAGCAGCTCGCCCGTCGGCATCTCCCGCGCCAGCTCCATGTAGCGCGTGAGGTCGGCGACCAGGCGCCGAACCGCCTCGCGACCCTCGTCGTCCACCTCGTCGCGCAGCTCCCGGATCGTCTCCACCGTACGAAACACGTCGAACAGCCACCGGTGGCGGCGGTCGGCGTAGGTCGAGCAGCGCGTGAGGTCCACGATCGGCACCTGGTAAAGGTCGGACGACGCGAGGTAGTGAACGCTCACCGAGTCGTCCGGATGGGCCACCGCGCGCAGGAACGCGATGAGGAGGCGGATCTCCGGGCGCCCGTAGAGCCCCGCGTTGCCGGAGAAGGTCCACGGGATCCCCCGGAGGTTGAGGGAGCGCAGGAACTGCTCGGCGTCCGCGTTCGAGCGGACGAGGATGGCCACGTCGTCGTATCTCCACGCCCCGTCGGCGACGCGCTCGGCGATCAATCGCGCGACCGCGTCCGCCTCCTGCGTCGCGGTCTCGAAGTGGCGGTGCTGAGGCTCGGGGCCCGTCGCTTGCTTCACCGCGGTGAGGTGCTTGCTGATCCCGTACTTTACTTCGAGCCGATCGGGATCGTTGTGCTTGATGAGTCGGTAGGCGCTGTCGAGGATCCGTTGGTGCGAGCGGTAATTCTCGGTGAGCACCACCTGTCGAGCCTTCGGATAGCGCTCGAGGAAGCCGAGAACGTTGGAGATCGCTGCGCCCCGCCACTTGTAGATGCTCTGGTCGTCGTCGGCGACACACGCGACGTTCGTGTGGCGCGCGCCGAGCAGCTTCACGATCTCGAACTGCGCCCAATTCGTGTCCTGGAACTCGTCGACGAGGATGTGCCTGAACTTTCGCTGGAGCCCGGCGAGCACGTGCGGTCGCGAGCGCAGGAGTCTGAGGGCGTGGACGATCTGGTCGCCGAAATCGATGGCGCCGCTCGCGGCCATCAGCTCCTGGTATTTCGCATAGGTCCGCGCGAGCTCGAGCTGCTGCGCGGCACGCTCGCGCAGCTCTTCGTCGTCGGGCGCCGCGCGGGCGAGGGCCGCCAGGCGCTCCGCGTGGGCGGCGTATTCCTCGGGCGAGACGTCCTCGTCCTTGCAGCGGCTGATCAGCGTGATCAACGCCCGGATGTGCCGGGTCGGATCGCCCAGGGGCCGGTAGCGCTCGAGCGGCAACTGGAAGAGCCGGTCACGGAGGAAGATGACCTGCTCGGCACGATTCAGGACGCGGAAGTCGGGCTGGAGCCCGAGCTCGAGGGCGTGCTCCCGCAGCAACCGGTCGCCGAACGCGTGGAAGGTGGCGATCTCGACGTCCGCATACCCGTAGGGCACGAGGGTGTCAACGCGCTCCTCCATCTCGGCCGCGGCTTTGTCGGTGAAGGTGAGCGCCAGGATCTCCTCGGGACGGGCCTTCTTCTGGGCGATGAGCCAGGCGATGCGGCGGGTGATGACGGTGGTCTTCCCCGTCCCCGCACCGGCAATGATGAGAAGGGGGCCGGCGTCGTGTGTGACGGCCTCGCGCTGCGTATCCTTCAGGCGGTCGAGGATGCGGTCCGCCGCCATCCGACTCTGACTATACTACGCCGGGATCAACACGACGCTGCGATCAACGACGGACGTCGGGACCGTCGCCGAGGACCTCCTCGACGTCACGCGGCGTGACGAGCGCGATGTCGCCCCACATCGAGCACTTGAGTGCGCCGACGGCCGTGCCGACGTCCACCGCCTCCTGGAGCTCGCGCTTCTGGAGCACGGCCCAGAGGAATCCGGCGACGTACGCGTCGCCCGCGCCGATCGGATCGACCACCTGGACCGCCGGCACGCGCCGCGGACGATAGAAGCGGCTCCCGTCGAGCGCCAGCGACCCCGCCTCGCCCAGCTGGAGGCTCACGGTCGCTCGCGGCGCCAGCCGCGCCAGCGCCTCGAGCGTCTGCTCGGCGGTGCCCGTGAGGTTGAAAATCGTCCGTGCTTCCGCCTGGCCGAGGAAGAGATAGCGGACCTCGGGCAGCACCGCGTCCAGGAACCGCCGCGCCTCGGCCGGCGCCCAGAGGCTCGCGCGGTAGTTGACGTCGAACGAAAATGTCGGCGCCTCGCGGATCGCGCGCCGCACGAGGCTCCGGGGACCGTCGCCGAGCGCCGGCGTGATGCCGGTCAAGTGGACCAGCCGCGCGCGTCGCACCGCCTCCCAATCCACGTCCCCCTCCGTGAGCCGGGCAAACGCGGAGTCCCGCCGGTCGTAGAGCACGCGGACCGGCCGCGGGGGCACCCCGTACTCGAGGAAGTAGAGGCCGACGCGGGCGTGTTCGGTCATGCGGACGTGCGCGCAGTCGACGCCGTGACCCACGAGGTCGCGCCGGATCCGCTCGCCCCACTGGTTCGCGGGAAGCGCGGAGATCCAGGCGACCTTTAGGCCGAGCCGTGCGCAGGCTGCCGCGACGTTCGCCTCGGCGCCGCCGATCTGGACGTCGAGCTGGCGCGCAGTCTCGAAGCGGCCGGGCGACGGGATCGCCAGGCGCAGGAGCACCTCGCCCAGCGTGACGAGGTCGTGCATCTAGAGCGCCCGCAACTCGACCTTCACGGAGCTCCCGAGGATCAACGGCATCGACATCAGCTCAGGACGCCGGTCGCGACCGAAGGTGACGTGGGCGGGCTCGCCCTTCTTCGCCCACGACGAGAAGTACGTGAGGTCGAAGCGCGCTGTCGGCTTCCCGGAAACCGGATCGGGGTCCACCTTGAGCGCGAACGGGGCCAGCTCGGCGCGGTACATTTGCTGGACGTCGTCCGGGCCCTCGTCCTCCGCTCGCTTCCGCCGGACGACGTGCGTTTCGTAGCTCCCGTCCGCCCGGGCGGGCCAGACGCCGTCGGCATAGTTGAGGGTCGCGCTGATGGAGTCGTCCACATGCAGCCCCTCGGGCACCCGCACGAGGTCCTCAGCGACACGGGAGCGGCGCAGGAAAAAGGTCTCGCCACGGAAGCGGTACTCGACGGTCCGGCGGGTCCAGTCGTACCGGAGCTCCGTGCGCGATTCCCGGCCCTTCACGCTGAACCAGGAGCGCCCCTCGAGAGGCGCCCAGCGCCCGTCCTGGAGGAACCCCCGGGACTCGAGCCGGTTGGCGATGCCGTCCCCCTCCCCTACGACCGTGACGCGATAGTGGCCGGCCACCCGGTCGATCGCCTCACTGAGGGCCCCGTCCAGGTGAAAAGTGAGCAGGCCATAGAGGATGCCGACCTCCGCGGTGTAGGTCCTCTTCCGCTCCTCGGACGCGGTGGCCCACCCCCGTGCCGCCCAAGCGCCCACCGGGGCTAGGAGGACCGCCAGGGGCAGCCCGAAGAAGCGGCGACGGCTGATCAGGTGCCTAGACATGTCAGAGTGGTTCGCCTATTCTAACAGTCTGCCGGTATGGAACTTTTGTCGTTCCTGGGGGACTCCTGCTAACGTAAAGCGCTGGGTTTGTGGCGAAACCCGGATGGTCGCGATCGGAGGGAAGTCGGCCCCATGAAGCGCCAGCCTGTGATAACGGGCCTCGGCATCGTCTCGCCGATCGGGGTCGGCGTGGAAAAGTTCTGGGACGCCGCGCTGGGGGGGCGGTCGGGTATTGGGACTCCGACGTTCTTCGACGCCTCCAAGCTTCCGCCCGACTGTCGGACAGTCGGTGAGGTCAAGGATTTCAACCCGCTGGACTGGATGCCGGCGCGGCTCGCCAAGGTGGCCGGTCGCTTCAGCCAGTTTGCGCTTGCCGCCGCGAAGATGGCTCGGGCGGACAGCCGACTCGACGAAGCGGGCATTCCGCCGGAGCTAACGAAGGTCGCAGTTGGAACATCGTTGAACGGTCAGACTGATATTGCACAGCCAAACTTCCAGTCCTTCCTCAATAACCGAGAAATCTGGCCTTGGGCCTCGAATGAGTATCCGGCGCACGCCGCTACGAGCCACGTAGCTATTGATGCGGGAGTTCGAGGCCAAACGACGACGTTCGCCACGGCCTGCGCAGCCGGTATTGATGCGATTGGTTGGGCAGCCGAGGAGATCAGACAAGGGCGCGCAGAGGCGGTGCTTGCGGGCGCAACTGAGACTCCCCTTTCAGAGTTCATACTGATGGTTTTTCGCTCCGTCGGTGTGCTCTCAAGATGGCAAGGTCCCCCAGAGGAGGCCAGCCGCCCCTTCGATCTGTGGCGAGCAGGTCTCGTGCTCGCCGAAGGCGCAGCGGTGGTGGCAGTCGAGGCCGACGATAAAGCCCGCGCGCGTGGAGCACCGAGATATGCGCGCGTTCTGAGCATCGCGAGCGCAAATGAAGGAACGCATCTGCGTAAGGTCGACGAGACCGGCGAGGCCGTCTTTCAGGCTGTCAGGTCAGCTCTTGGTCGGGCCGATCTCGCACCTCGCGACATAGATTTCGTCTGCGCTCACGGCAACTCAATGCAAGACTACGACGCTGCCGAAACCGCTGGGATCAAGCGTGCCCTTGGGCGCCACGCTTGGAATGTGCCGGTATCTTCAACCAAGTCGATGTGCGGTCAAGCTCTCGCCGCTAGCAGCGCGATGCAAGTGGTGGTGGCTTGCCTTGCCTTAAACAGTCAGGTTGCTCCACCGACGATTAACTATCGGACGCCAGATCCCAAATGCGATCTCGACTATGTGCCTAATGTTGCACGTCCTACACGCATCCGGACCGTACTCATTCACGCTCACAGTCTCGGCGGCGCCCACGTTGCAATGATCTTGGGCGCACCGGATTAATTAGCCTCGTGGCACACATGTCTTTATTCGTGCTCTCGGCGATACTCGCAACTCTCGCGCTATTTGTCTTGCGCGCGCGACCCGACAGCCCTGTCAACCGATGGTTCGCGGTCTTCTCGATTTCTGTTGCTGGCTGGGTACTCGGCAACGGCGGGTTACAAAGCGGAACTCATCTAGATGCCTGGGGGCGCCTCACGTTCGCCAGCGCTAGTCTGATTCCTGCGGCGTTCCTTTCATTCATGCGCGTCTACCCAACACCAAGCGGTTGGCCTTCGCCGCCTCTTCTCCGCGTAACGCTGGGAATTGCTGTCGCAATCGCCTTTCTGGCCCTTGCAACGCCCCTGATGGTGTACGAGAACACGATTACCTCGGCAGGCCTCTCGAAGAAAACCGGCCCCCTCTATCCGTTGTTCTCCGCTTACTTTCTTGCCACATGGATCGCCGCGATCGCCGTGTTTGTCTCAAAGTGGCTTAACGCGCGGGGCACATCGCGCGCTCAACTACAGTATCTTGGCGCTGGCATAATCTTCTCCGGTGTCGGAGGAATAAGCGCCAACCTTCTCGTTCCTTTGCTCACCGGACGCTCGACGTACAGCTGGATTGGTCCCTATTTCAGCCTCCTCTTGATCGCTATTGTTGGCCACGCGATCATTCGCCATCATCTGATGGACCTTCGCCTCTTTGTCAACCGTGGTCTTGCCTACGCGCTGACGACTGCGATTGCCTCTCTAGCGATCATCACAATCTCGCGTCGCGTCGGCCCGCTTGGCGTAGCAGAACTGTCGCCTCATCCAGATGTCCTAATCGTTGCTCTCGTCATCTTGGCGCTGTTGACGAGCCCATCACAGCGATTCTTCAGCCGTGTGATCGATCCTTATCTTTATAGGGGCCGCATCGATTATGCGGTGGCGTTGCGGAACGCAACGCGCCAGCTAAGTCGGCTTATGCCCCTATCAGAGTTGTCTTCAGATTTGCGCCAGATCCTGACTAGTGCCTTCGTACCCGAAAAATACGTAATGCTTGTGTGGCCATTCGAGAGCCAGAGCTTCCAACCGGTGACCGACAATGACGCCGTCCTCGATCCGGCCGCGCTCGCTGCCCTCACCAGCGAGCAACCCAACCCGAATGTCATCGTCGTAAACCCAGAGCGAGAAACCGGAGCCAAGCGAATCGCACATGAAGCTCTTCGTGCAGAGGGGATTGAAGTCGTTGTCATATTGGGCCGGAGAGGCCAACTATTGGGCGCAATGCTCCTCGGACCGCGTCGAAGCGGAGACGCCTACTTCAAGAACGATCTCGCCTTCATCGAGTCGCTCGCGGAGCTCGCCTCCATCGCTCTTGAAAATGCGCTTCTTTACAGTCAACGAATTCAGATTCTCGAGTACTCCGAGCGCCTCCTTGAGTCATTGGACTCAGCTGTTGTCGCGATCGACGTCTCAGGAAAGATCACTAGCTTCAACCCTGCAGCCACCAAGATGTTGGCTTTGAACCAGCCTGACCGTGATGTCTTCCTTGATGTGTTGCCGTCTGAGGTTGCCTGGGCCTTAGCGTTTGCGGTCAGCGGCTCCTGGCAGCCTCGCGACGCCGAGGTCACGATCGATCACGCATTGCTCGGACTTTTGCACGTCATCCTCTCGACGGCGGTGCTGCGCGATGACCAGAAACGTGTTACTGGCGCGCTCGTGGTAGTAACTGATCTCTCGGCCGTCAAGGCTCTAGAAAGAAATCAGCGCCGAGTCGAGCATTTCGCGATCATGGCGCGCTTTTACGCCGGAATTGCCCATGAGATTCGTAATCCACTGGCTGCAATCTCCAACTTCATCTCAATGCTGCCGGATCGCTTTGACGATCCCGAGTATCGCGATACTGCCGTCAGGCTGCTCCCTAACGAAGTCGCCCGGATCGTCCGCCTGGCCGATCGACTCCGCTTGATGGCGCCGAGCGAAGGCGGCAAGCTGAGCGCCGTCGCCTTGCCGCCATTATTAAATGACATCGTCGCGATTCACTCGCCTGCAGCGAAGGAACAGCGGGTCAAGATATTCCTCCAATGCCCAGAGGAATTGCCAAAGATCCAGGGTGATCCGAGCCAGTTGGTACAGCTCTTTGTCAACCTTCTAAGAAACGCTATCGAGGCAATGCCTGATGGAGGCACGGTAAGCATCGAAGCAGAGCATCTCTCGACGCGAACAACGATGGATCGGGTGATCGTTCGTGTAATTGACGAAGGCCCAGGTATTGATCCGGCGGTCCGAGCGAAGATCTTTGATCCCTTCTTCACTACAAAGCCGGCCGGAACAGGGCTCGGACTGTCGATCTGCCGGGAGATAGCAGACTTTCACCGGGCTCGGCTGGCGCTCTTCCCCCGAACGAGCTTCGGCGGAACAGTCGCTGAAGTCGAATTCCCCTCTTACTTACCGGACCCAACGAGATGATCCCGTTTGCTCTTTTCCTGGTCGCCTCTCTCGTATTCGCTCTCGCGCTTTTTGTGTGGCGTGCCCGTCCTGAAAGCAAGACGAATCGCTCCTTTGCTCTCTTGACGCTTTTGGTAGGACTGTGGGTAATCGGAATGGCAGCCGCGTTCCGGCAGGGTGCTCAGGTAGAATTATGGTTTCGCGTCGCTTTCGCTGCAGCGAGCTTTCTTCCCGCTGCTTTCCTCGCCTTCGCGCATCACTATCCCACGCTCTCGAGATGGCCGACAAGAAGAGTCATTCACTTGAACTTCGCCATTGCCTTGTTGTTCGCCGCGTGTTCGCTAACAACAGACCTGATTGTAAGAGCGGCGGCAATGACCCAATTGGGGCCCACTCGAGACATTGGTCCTGCGTACCCGGCGTTCGCAGCCTATTTCCTGATTGCGTGGGTCTTGGCTCTCGCAGTGTTCCTGACGAAGTCTCATGGCGCACGTGGTCTAGCACGTCTCCAACTGCATTATTTGGCCGCAGGAATTCTAATCGGCGGTACGGGCGGCATCACCATGAACCTTCTCGTACCCCTTTTGACCGGGGACTCAAGATATAGCTGGATCGGTCCCCTTTTCATTTTGGTCTTCATCGCCCTCGTCGCCCACGCGATCATCCGACACCGGCTCATGGACCTGCGGCTGGTGATCCATCGCGGATTGACGCTCGTGGCGGCGATGCTGGTCTCGCTGCTCCCGGTCGCCATCTTCCTCACCGTCGCGTGGCCCCGACTCTCGCTCCACCTCGAGTCTCACGAGCTCGTCGTCCTGCTGACTGCGATCGCGCTTGTCAGCCTGCTCATCCCACTCATCCGCGACCTCGCGGGCCAGCTCCTGGACCGCTACGTCTACCGCACGCACGCGAACTACCAGCGCACGCTGCGCGAGGCGAGCCGGGCGCTCACGGGGTTCCTCGACTTGAAGGCGCTCCTGCCCTTCCTGACGGAGACCGTTGCCACACCCACCCGGTGTGAAGGCGTGGCGATCTATCTGCGCAACCGGCGTGGCTTCCGGCGGGCTGCGCGCGAGCCGCGGCCCGTTCAGGGGCACTTCGAAGCGCCGGACGAAGCGCCTGTCGGAACCGTCGCCGCGCTCGACCGCACGCGAGACCTCCTCCTCTGCGAAGAAGTGATGCGTGAGCGGCCGACAGAGGAGCGGCGGCAGCTCCACGAGGAGCTGACGCGCCTCAACTGGTCGCTCGTCCTTCCGCTGATCTCGGAGAACACGGTGATCGGGCTCATCGCCATCGGGCCCAAGCTCTCGGGTGACCCCTTCTACCCCCAGGACCTCGATCTCCTGATGACGCTCGCCAACCAGGCGGGCGTGGCGGTCAAGAACGCGCAGCTCTACGCGCGGGTCGTCCTCGCGAACGAGTACATCAACAGCATCGTCGCTACGATCGAGAGCGGCGTCGTCGCCATCGACGCCACCGGCCAGATCGAGCTCTTCAACCGCGCCGCCGCGCAGCTCACCGGGCTCGCGACCGAGCAGACCCTCAGCCAGCCGGTCGCCGTGCTGCCCCCGTGCCTCCGCGACGCGCTTGTGGGCAGCGTTGCCGAGGGGCGGGCCCTCACGCAGCCCGAAGTCGACCTCTCGGACGGCGCCACGACGCGGCCGATCATCTGCGCAACGTCGCCCCTGCTCGACCCGGCCGGCACCGTGCTCGGGGCGGTCGCGGTGTTCAGCGACCTGACCCCGCTGAAGGAGTTGCAGGAGGGGCGCCGACGCGCCGAGCGGCTCAGCTACTTCGAGATGCTCGCCTCCGGCATCGCGCACGAGATCAAGAATCCACTGGTCGCGATCAAGACCTTCGCCCAGCTCCTGCCGCGCCGCCACGCCGACGCACAGTTCATCGCTGAGTTCGGGCGGATCGCCGCGCGCGAGATCCAGCGCATGGAGCGGCTGCTCGAGCGCCTGCGCACGCTCTCGCGGCCGAGCGACCGGCCCCGCCAACCCCTCGACCTGCGGATCCCGGTCACCGAGGCGGTCGAGACCATGCGGGCCGCCTTCGAGGAAAAGAATATTACCGTCGCCCTGACGACCCCGCCCACGCCGTGCATGATCCGCGGCGACCACGCCGAGCTCGCGCAGCTCTTCCTGAACCTCTTGATGAACGCCCACGAGGCGACGCCGCCACGTGGCTCACTCCGGGTCGAGGTGATCGTGACCGAGACGCACGCGAGCGCGGCGGTCTTCGACGCAGGGCCAGGCGTGCCGGCTGATCTGCTCGACCGTGTCTTCGAACCGTTCTTCACGACGAAGCAGCGCGGCTCCGGGCTCGGGCTGGCCATCTGCGCCGCGATCGCGCAGACGCACGACGCGAAGCTCAAAGTCGCCAACCAGCCGGCGGGTGGCGCCGTCTTCAGCGTCGAGTTCCCCCTCGCCGCCGGGGCGCGCGCACCAGTGTCCGCGTGAACACCGTCCTGGTCGTCACGCACGACGACGCCCTGCGCACGAACCTGCTCGGCGCCCTCAACGACTACTCGGCCTTCATCGCGCAGAGTGACACCGAGGCGCTGAAGATCCTGCGGCTCATCGACATCGACGTGGTGCTGCGCGATTGCGGCGGCCCGCCGCGCGGCCTCGAGGCGTTCGCGGCGCGCGTGAAGGAGATCCAGCCGTCAACGCTCACGATCGCGATCGGGGCGGGCACTGACGAGGGCGAGGCGGTCGACTTCCGCCTCCCCTCTGGCTTCGGCGCGCCCGATCTCGAGGATGTGCTGCGCCATGTGGAGGAGAAGCTGCGGCTCCTTCGCGAGCTCGCCGCGCTGCGCGCGAGCGTCGCGACGCCCGCGGAGGCGCCGACCGCGCGCGCCGAAGAGTCCTGGGACGGTGCGGCGTTCGCGCGCGTGCTGAAAGAGTTCACCCGGGCCTTCGCCGCCGGCTTTCACCTGCCCCGCGTGCTCGAGATGTTCCTCGATGCGATCGGCGAGCTCGTCCGCCCGACACGCACGGCGCTCCTCCTGGCCGAGGCCGGGGGTCGGGACTACCGGGTCGCGGCCCACCGGGGGCTCGCGCCCCAGATCGTCGAGTCGGTGCGCTTGCAGGCGGCCCAGGGGCTCGCGCACTGGCTGGCCACGCAGGGGCGACCCGCGCGGGTGCACGAGCTGACCGACCCCGCGATCGTGCGCGAGCTCAAGCTGCTCCAGAGCGTGCTGGCGGTCCCCCTCCTGGCGCACGGCGAGCTCGTGGCGATCCTGGTCGTCGGCCAGCCGGTGGTCGGCTCGACCTACGGGCGCCGCGAGACCGAGACCCTCTTCGACCTCGCCACGCACCTCGCCACGGCCATTCGCGACATCGCGCTCCACAATCAGGTCAAACGCGAGAAGGAGTTCAGCGAGCGAATCCTCGAGCACATGTCGAGCGGCGTGATCACGATCGGGCGTGACCAGCGAGTCGGGACCATGAACCGGCGGGCGGCGGAGATTCTCGGCCTCCCGGCCCAGACGGTGGTGGGCGAAGATCTACGCGTGCTGCCCTCGCCGCTCGGCGACATGCTCTACGACACCCTCCGCTCGAGTCGCACCGTCACACGCGCCGACCTGCAACTGGCCCTGCGCGGGCTCTGGCTCGAGGTCTCGACCTACCCCGTCCGGGGTGACGACCCGCAGCCGCTTGGCGCCGTCCTGGTCTTCGAAGACCTGACGGCACAGAAGGAGCTCGCCGCGCAGCGGCGCCAGGGGGAGCAGACGCAGCTCCTGACGCGCGTCGTCGCCCGGATCGCCGACGAGATCAAGAACCCGCTCGTGTCGATCAACACCTTCATCGAGCTGATCGGCGAGCGCTACGACGATCCCGATTTCCGCAAGCACTTCTCCTCGGTGGTCCGGCGCGACGTCCGACGACTGGTGGAGGTCTTCGAGAAACTCGCAGCGCTTGTGACGGAGGGTGAGCTAAACTTTACCACGGTGGACGTGCACACGGTGGTGGACGACGTCGTCGCGGCGATCGAGGTTGCCGACGACAGCCTGGGCAAGCCGATCCAGCTCGAGGTCACGCGCGACCCGGCGGCGCTCACGGTCAAGGTCGACGTGGCACAGCTTCGGAAGGCGCTCTCGTACCTCGTCTGGTACCTCACGCACAACTCGCCCCCCGAGCAGGCCCGCGTGTCCGTGTCGGTCGGCCGGCATACCGAGAAGGGCGTGGGCGACAACGCCCAGATCTTCATCGGCTCCCGGACGGCCAGCGTGGCGCCTGACAAGCTGCAACGCCTGTTCGATCCCGTCCAGATGGTCCAGGAGAGCCTGATCGACGTGGGCCCCGCCGTGAGCCAACGGCTCGTCGAGGCCCTCGGGGGCGACCTCCGCGTCCGCCAGGCCCGGAACGAGCTCGCGTTCGTGGTGTCCCTGCCCGTCGCCGCCGCATGAGCACCGTCGCTCCGCCCACCACGTTCCCGCGCGTCCTCGTCGTCGACGACGAGCTCGGCCCGCGGGAGTCGCTCCGGATGCTCCTCAAGCCCGCGTACCACATCCAGACCGCGGAGAACGGGCGCGCGGCGCTCGACGCGCTGGAGTGGTTCCGACCGGACGTCGTGATCATGGACATCAAGATGCCCGAGCTCGACGGGCTCGAGCTCCTCCGGCGCGTCAAGACCGCCGATCCCACCATCGAAGTCATCATGATCACAGCCTACGCGTCGCTCGAGACGGTGAAGCACGCGCTCACCAACGGCGCCTTCGAGTACCTGATCAAACCCTTCGCGCGCCAGGACCTGGAGGACGTCGTGCGCCGCGCGCTGCTCCGCCGCCATGCGGAGCTCGGCGCCCGGGGCGAGGTGGCGCGGCTCGTGGAGGAGATGCGGCAGCTCGCGACCAAAACGCGCCAGCTCGAGGAGGCCGCCCGACGCGAGGACGCCGAGCAGTCCCTCCGGGTCACCCAGCTCTCGATCCTGCGCGAGATCTCCCGCACGATCGTGGGTCAGCTCGATCCGGACGACCTGGCCGCGGGCGTCTCAGCGCAGCTCCAGACGGCGCTCGGCTACGACCGTGTGACGGTCACGGCGGAGACGCCGACGGAGGCGGCGGACGAGGACGGGCGGGTGATCGTCTGCGCGATCCGCGACGCGCAAGGACGGCTCGGCGCGCTCGTCGTGGACAACCGCGCCTCCGGGCGCGCGATTGACCCGCGGGAGCGCGAGCTCCTCGAGATGCTCTCGGAGTACCTGGCGATCGCGCTGCGCAACTCACGTCTCTACGGTGAGATCGCGGACGCGAAGCGGTCGTTCGAGAAGCTCATCGCGTCGGCAGGCGACGCGATCATCTCGATCAGGGCCGACGATCACATCGACGGCTGGAACCCCGCCGCCGAGCGCATCTTCCGGCTCGCGTCGGCGGAGGCCCTCGGCCGCCCGATCACAGATGTCCTGCCCGCCGCCGAGTACGCCGGCGCCAAGCAGCGGCTCATCACGGGACAGGCGATGCACCAGTTCGAGGCCTCCCTGCCGTCGGGGCAACAGCGCCCCAAGGCGCTCGCCGTGACGCTCTCCGCCCTGCACGGGCGGCTGGGCGAGCTCGAGGGCGTCATCGCAATCGTCCGTGACATCACTGCGCAGCGCGAGGTCGAGCAGCAGCTCCACCAGTCCGAGAAGCTCACGGCCCTCGGGCAGCTCGCGGGCGGGATCGCACACGACTTCAACAACCTGCTCCAGGCGATCCTCGGCTATGCCCAGCTCATGAAGCAGAACCCCAAGGACGCCGAGTTCATGAGCCGCTCACTCAACGTCGTGGAGGCGGCGGCGCTGGACGGCTCCGAAACGGTGCGGCGCATCCAGACGTTTGCACGTCTCCGGCCGGAGGAGGCATTCGTCGCGGTCGACGTCAACCAGATCGTCCATGACGCGGTGGCGATCACCCGGCCCCGGTGGGAGGAGAAGCGGGCTCACGACCGCCGGCCCCTCCACCTCCGTCTCGAGACGGGGACGGTCGAGCCGATCCACGGCCGGCCCGCCGCACTCACCGAGACGATGACGAACCTGATCCTCAATGCCCTCGACGCGATGCCCGACGGGGGCACGCTCACGATCGCCACACGTCAGGAGCGGGGCGGATCCGTGACGATCATCGTCGGGGACACTGGCGTCGGGATGTCGGAGGTCGTGCGCCAGCGCGTCTTCGAGCCGTTCTTCACCACCAAGTCTGAGGGCGAGGGGACGGGGCTGGGGCTGTCCATGGCGTACTCGATCGTGCGGCGGCACGGCGGCGACATCCGCGTCGACAGCGAGCCCGGTCGCGGCGCGACCTTCACGCTGACGTTCCCGGCCGCGCGGGCGCAGGCGAAGGCGGCCGGGGCGCCCGGACTGGCGATCGCCTGGCAGCCGGCACGCGTGCTGGTCGTCGACGACGAGCCCAAGGTCCTCGCGACGCTCACCGACCTGCTCCGAAGCGTGGGCCACACGGTGACCTCCGCCTCGAGCGGCGCCGCGGCACTCGCCGCCTACGCGCCCGGCCGCTACGAGGTGGTCCTGACGAACCTCGGCATGGCCGGCATGAACGGCTGGGAGTTCGCGGAGCGCCTCCGGGCGGTGGACCAGAACGTCGCGGTCCTGTTCATCACCGGCTGGGGGCTCCGCGAGGAGGATCAGGGCCGGCTGGAGAAGCTCAAGGTCCGCCGCTGCCTCTTCAAGCCCGTCCGGCCCAGCGACCTCGACGCCGCGATCCAGGAAGCCCTGGTCTAGGTCAGGAAAACGCGGCGGGGGTGGGCAGGGCGCGGCCTCTGAGCGCCTGCCCGACGGCGCCCTTGAGCTCCTCGAGCTGCAGCGGCTTGTGCAGCAGCGTGAACTCGAGCCGCCGGCTGTCAGCGTCGAAGTCCACGGCCGACGCGGTGATCATGATGACGCTGATCGCGGCGTCCCGGCTCCGGACGTCCCGGATCAGGTCGATACCGCTCCGGCCCGGCATCAGGAAGTCCGTGAGCATGAGATCGTACTCGCCCTGCTCGAGGAGCGCCAGGGCGGTCTCGCCGCTGGCCGCCTCGACCGCCTGACAGCCCCAGGCCGCCAGCATGTCACACAGGAGACTTCGGACGCGCGCTTCGTCGTCGACGACCAAGACCCTGGGGCTTCGCTCATCATTCATCGGGCCCCTGCACAGTACTGGGGTGGTCCGCACGAGAGCAAGCGCAACGATTCCCGTAAGAAATGCGGCACCGGGCGGTGGCAGAGCCCGAGCGAGGGCGTTTCACGGCCATCCGCTCATGGCGGTCGCGCATGGTCCGCGTCGTCAGCGCCCGCGAGCGGCAGCGCCGTACACGAGAGGGCATCAGATCGGGCGATTTTCAGATTGTGGACAGCTGTGGATACGTGGATAAGTGCGCTCGCGCCCGGGTGCCCTATAGGTGATCGCTGCCTCCGGCGGTGGTTCCCTCGGGGGCAACCGCCGGGGAGGTATCGGAGGGGACGCCTCGCCCCCTCCGATCTGTTCGGGGTGTCGGCTGGGGATGCGGCGCCGGGCTCATCATGCGAAAGGGGGCTAGCCGCTCGGACTCCCCCAGCCGACGCTCACTTAGAGCCGCTCGATGATAGTGGCGATTCCCTGGCCGAAGCCGATGCACATCGTCTGGAGCCCGTAGCGCGCCGGGCGCCGCTCGAGCTCGTGGAGCAGCGTCGTTAGGAGCCTGGCGCCCGAGCAGCCGAGCGGGTGGCCGAGGGCGATTGCGCCGCCGTTGACGTTCACCCGGCTCATGTCCGGGTGCAACTCCCGTTCCCACGCGAGGACGACCGAAGCAAAGGCCTCGTTGATCTCGCAGAGGTCGATGGCGTTCAGTGTGAGCCCGGCCTTCTTGAGCGCGCGCTGGGTCGCCGGGATGGGGCCCGTCAGCATGATCGTCGGGTCCACACCCGCCAGTGCCGTCGCGACGACCCGCGCGCGGGGCCGGATGCCGAGCGCCGTCGCGCGCTCGGGTGACATGAGCATGAGCGCGGCGGCCCCGTCGGAGATCTGCGAGGAGTTGGCCGCGGTCACGACGCCGTCGGGCTTGAAGGATGGCGTGAGCGCCGCCATCTTCTCGCGGTTCACGGGCACGCGGACACCCTCGTCGGTGTCGAAGACGGCGCCGTCGGGGAGCGTCACGGGCGTGATTTCCGGAACGAACCGCCCCTCAGCGATCGCACGCCCGGCCTTCTCGTGACTCCCTGCCGAGAACTCGTCGAGCTCCTCGCGCTTGAGCCCCCACGTCTCGGCGATCAGCTCCGCGGAGATTCCCTGAGGCACGATGTTGTAGCGCTCCTGGAGCCTGGGCGAGAGCGGCCCCTCGCCCGGACCCATCGCGTTCGAGCCCATCGGCACGCGTGTCATGTGCTCGACGCCGCCCGCGATGACGACGTCGTACTGGCCCGCCATCACGCCCATCGCAGCGAAGTTCGCCGCCTGTTGCCCCGAACCGCACATCCGGTCGAGCGTCGTGCCACAGACGTCCACGGGGAAGCCCGCGATCAGCGCGGCGTTGCGCGCGATGTTGAATCCCTGCTCACCGAGCTGGTCGACGCAGCCGAGGATGACATCCTCGACCTCCGAGGCGTCGATGCCGACCCGGGCGACCAGCTCTCGGAGCACGTGCGCCGCGAGGTCGTCGGGGCGGACGGGGGAGAGCCGGCCGTTCCGCCTCCCAACGGCGGTACGGACGGCCCCAACGATGACGGCGTCTCTCATACGGGCCTCCCCGAGTCGTGACGTCTACTGAACCGTGATTCATTCTACAGGAACCCCGCCACCGCTCAAGCCGCCCTCGCCCGGCTCCCGCGCCAACAGCACGATCCCGCCGACCACGCACCCCCCGCCCAGGAGGTGGGACCACGCGAACGCCTCCCCGAGCACGGCGTAGGAGAGCAGGACCGCGCTGAGCGGGAGCACCGCGGTGAACACCGCGGCCGTGCTCGCCGGCACGACCGCGAGGCCCCGGGCCCAGAGCACGAACGCGAGCACGGTCACGACGAAGCCGTAGTAGGCGAGCGCCACCCAGTCCCCGGTGCCGATGGACGCCAGGCCGAAGCGCATCGCCTCGCGGGCCGCGAACGGCAGGAACATCAGAAAGCCCAGCACGCTGACGGTCGTGGCGGCGACGAGTGGTGCGACCCGCGCCGCGGCCACTCGTCCACAGATGATGAAGACCGCCTCGGAGACGACCGCGCCGAAGACTAGGAGGTTGCCAAGGAGGGCGGTCGCCCCGGCGGGCGGCGCGGCCGGGGCGCTGACGTTGATCGCCAGGATACCGACGACCGCGAGCGCGATCCCGCCCGCCCGCGCCCGGGTCAGGCGCTCACGGAGGAGGAGTACCGCCAGGGCACCCCCCACCGCTGGCGTCGTGCTCGTCACGATCCCCGCGGCCGCGGCGCTCGTCAGCTTGAGCCCGGAGAGGAGGAGCGTCGTGAAGAGAAAGATGCCCGTGAACGCCTGGAGGCCCAGCACGGCGAGGTCGCGGCGGCCGAGCCGCGGCCAGCCCCGTTCCAGCAGGAGCAGCAGCGGGACCAGCACCACACACGCGAAGGCCAGGCGCAGGCCCCCCACCAGGAAGACGGGGACGCGCGCCACGACGACCTTGCCGACGACGACCGAGCTTCCGACGATCGCCATCGCGGCGCTGAGCTCGAGATACGCTTGGAACCGGCGGCCGGAGCCGGGAGGTCCTTGCCTCAGGCCACCCTCGGAATGAGCCGGGCTGGCGGTAGGCGTTACAACGTCCGCTTGACCTGGTCGGCGAGCTTGCAGAAGGCGCAGACCGTCCCGGTGGTGACCTGGCCGCAGCGCACGCACTCGCGGAGTGGGACCGCCTCGGCGCGCTCGAACGCCGCGCGGGCCTTCTCGAGAAAGCCGAACAGGAAATTGTGCTTCGCGCCCGGCGAGGCGTCCTCCATCCGGTTCAGGATCTCCTTGTGGGCGATCGAGGTGGCCCCCTTCGCGAACGGGCACTCCTCCACGATGTAGTCGATCCGTCTCAAGAAGGCGTACGCGGACGTCTCGAGCTCGGAGAGGCGATAGAGCGGCTTCACGCGCCGAGCCAGCTTCGCGTGAGTGGACGGCAGCGCGGGCGACTGGCGCGCGAGCGCGTCGGTCTGCCAGTGCGTGATCGAGCCGAACAGTGTCGCCGCCTCGTCGTCGAGGTTGTGGCCGGTCGCGACGACGCCGAGGCCGTGGTCGAGGGCGACGCGGTTCATGAGGTAGCGCTTCGAGAGGCCGCAGCCCGAGCAGGGGGGCCGTCGCGTGACGTTCTTGATGACGGGGACCGGCGCGCCGACCTCCTCGGCCACGGAGGCCACCATCAACGGGACGTTGCGCCTGGCCGCGAACGTTTCGCACTTCCGCCGGGAGTCCACTGAGTAGTCGAAGATGCCGAGGTCGAGGTAGAGGCCCGTCGTCCGGTACCCCTCGTCGATCAGCACGTCCCAGAGCGCGAGCGAGTCCTTGCCCCCCGAGACGGCGACGAGCACCTGCTCCTCCGGCTCGAGCATGCGGTGCTTGCGGATCGCCTCACGGACCTGGTTCCGGAAGAAGTCGAGGAAGTCCGGGGCGCAGAAGGCGGCGTTGTGGCGGCGCAGCTCGAGCACCGCCGTCCCGCCGCACTTCCGGCACTTCATGGTAACGAGGGCCGCAAGGCCGGTGCGGTCGGTGGGTGGCCGGCCCCGGGTGCGATCTGGCTCCCCCCGCTCATGACCGGCCTCAGCTCGATGATGTCCGCGTCGCGGACGACCTGGTCGGGCGTGATCAACTCGTCGCCACGGATCACGAGGACCGTCTCCGGGAGGATGTCGAGCTCACGCAGCACGTCCTTCACGCGACGCTCGCCCGGCATCTCGACCTCACGCCGGGGGTTTCGCAGAATGACCTTCACCGCCTCGCCTCGCGCGTCACGCCTTCGGAAACCCCGCCGCACGCTTGACGTCGCGGATCTGGGCGAGGTGGATCGCGTCGTGTCGGCGCTGAAGCTCCCACCACTGCGCGAGGTCGAGATCACCGAGGCGGAAGTGCTTGAAGCGGAGCGTGCGCGGATCGACGGTCGCGAGCTTCTCGACGGACTGTCGGCTCCGCTCCCGCGTGGCCTTCATGGTCGCGATCAGCTCGCCCAGCGCCTTCCCGGGTGACGGCCTCACCACCTCCGGCGCGTCCGCCGGCCCGGGCGGATCGGGCGGGAGCGGCGCCAACGCCGTGAGGTCGCCCGGCCACGGCGCGAGCGTTCCCGCCGCTCCCGCCTCCTTGGTGAGCTTCGTGGTGAGCTTGCCGGTCGCGACCTCGGCGGCCGTCAGATGGTCGATGATCTCGCCGACCGACCAATCCTTCGCGCTCGGCTTCCAATCCGCCTGGCGCTGTCCGAGCCCTTCCACTTCCCCGAGAACTTCGGCGCGCACGGCCTGGAGCTCATTCCACAGCGTCTCGATCGGCTTCGGCAGACTCATCGGGGGGCTCCTTCGGCGCGCGTGATCGACGTCGTTCGCAGTATACCCCAGGGCGTACGAGCTACTTCGCCGAGGCCAGGACCCTCGGGCCGGTCGGCGCTGGCACACCGCGCTCCGGCTCGAGAGTGACGGCGAAGGCCTCGACGGGCTCCCCGCCCTCGGCCGGCGCCACGTGGTGAGTCGCCCGCCCCTCGGCGTCGACCCTGAAGACGCCCGCGGGCCGTGGCGACCCCGCGCCGATCATCCACAGCACGTACGCCTTGCCCTGCGGCACCGACGGCAGGTTCGCGGCGAAGAGCTGGCCACCCGCCGCCTGGTTCCAGATGACCCGGCCGGTCGCTCCGGGACTCGGGCCGACGCCGCGGAGCATCACCACCCGCGTCGTCGGGTCGCGCAGCAGATCCGCCGCGCTCCGATAGGCGGCGAGCGCATCGTTCAGGTCGGCGACCTCGCGCTGCATCCGCTGGCGGGTCGCGGCGAGCTCGCGGGCCATCTGCCCGAGCCGCGCCTCGTAGTGCCCCGCGACGAAGGCGGCCGTGAACGCGGCGGCGACGATCGCTGCCAGAGCCGCGCCAACGATCCACGCAACGGCGCGGCGCCGGCCGCGCGGCGAGGCGACTAGCGTCCGCGTCCGGGCGGCGCGAACGGCGACGACTTCCGCACCGACCCTCCGGGCGGCCGCACGGCGATGGCGACCTCGTAAGTCGCCGGAACCTCCGGATCGGGGTTGAAGACGCCGACCCAGACGCCGGCAATTTCTCGGCCCAGCCACTTGAGGTCGACGCCCTTCAGTCCGATCCGCTTCGGCTCGGAGCGGACGACGAGGCTCGTCTTCAGCGCGACGTACCAGGCGTGGTCTGACGGCTGGCCGCGCGCCGTGACCTTGATCTCGACGTCATGCTGGCTCTTGAGCTCCCCCGGCCGGACGTAGAAGAAGCGCGCGGTGAGTGCCCCCAGCGCCACCGTGAATTGCCACTCGGCGAAGCGCGTCTTTTGGTCGGTGACCCGCCGGGTCTGCGCTTGGGCGTCGCCGACACTGCGGCCGGAGCGCGTGACGATGTCGGTTGCGTCCTCGTGCTCGACGATGCCGACGTCGGCCCAAAAGCCCGGGTGCGGGATGGCCGTCCCCATGGCGTCGGCCACGAAGGCCGCGTACGTCTCCCGGAGCCGGCCGTCGGCGACGAGGAGCCCGTAGAGCGCTCGCCCGAGCGCCTCGGGCGCCACGGCGCCACCGGCCTGGGCGGCCGCCCGCTCGACAGCCGTCTGCACGAACGACGGCGACTGGTGCTCGACGTGCTCGAGGAGCAGGAAGTAGCCGGCGGCCAACCGCCCCTCGTCGTACTCGGCGCTTTCCCGGATCGGCACGGCGAGCAGGTGCGGGTGCTGCGCGAGGACGCCTCGGAGCGCGTACGCCCACGCGATGCCCGACGACTTCCACTCGTTCCAGGCCGCGCACGCGGCCGCCCACCAGCGCACACCCGCCGCGCGCCGGTCGACCGTCACCACGGGCGGCGGCGCGACCACGGGCGTGCGGGGAGCAACCGGTGCAGCCGGGACCTCGGTCGCCTTCGGCGCGGGCCTCTGCGTCGACGCGGGCGGAGGCGCGGGCGCAGGCGCGCGCAACGGCGCAGGCGCGCGCGGAGGCGCGGGCGAGCGCGGAGGCGCCGGCGTCCGCGTCGGCGAGGGCGCGGGTGGCCGCGTCGGCGTCGGTGGGGGCGCCGGCGGCGGCGCCGCCACGCGCGGCTCCACCCCGCCGAACGCCAGTCGCCCCCGCGCGTTGGCAGTCACCAGCGGCCAGCCGAACGAGCGGGCGACGGTGGTCTCGAGCTGCGCCGAGCGCTGTTCCTCCAGCGTGTCCCGCTCGACGAGGAGCGTGACGAAGTCCTCGAACGGGCGGATCGCCTCCTGGAGCCGCTGTGTGCTCTGGCCCTGGGTGGAGGCGGAACGAGAAAGCGTCAACTTCAGGTCGCTCGCCTTGGCCTGGCACTCGACGAGCGGACGGAACACCGGATCGTCCTTGTGGGTGATGCTGAGCACGCGGTTCAGCACGTCGATCGCGTGCTGGATCGCGGCCGCGGTCTCTTTCTCTTCCGCACCGGACGGCGCCTCAGCCGCGGACGATTGCCAGCGCACCTCGATCAACCGCTGCGGCTCCTGAAAGCCCTTGAGCTCGTGGAGCCCCCGATCGACGTAGTCGATCGAGTCGATCCGGCCGGCGACGTAGCGCGTCGTCTCCGCGATGAAGATCTCGCCCGGGCCCGCCGCCGCACAGATGCGGGCGGCCAGGTTCACCATCCCCCCGAAGAAGTCACCGCCTTCCTGGATCGGCTCGCCGGTGTTGATGCCGATGCCGATGGCGATCCGGGTCCCGGTTTGGCTCCGATTCGCCGCACCCAGGGCGGCCTGGATCGCGACGGCGCAGATGATGGCGCCTTTCGCGGTCGTGAAGGCGACCATGAAGCTGTCGCCCTGGGTCTTCACGACCTGGCCGCCGAACGTCTCGATCTGCTTGCGGACGATCGCGTTGTGCTCCTGCAGGACCTGGAACGCGGCTTCGTCGCCGTGCTGGTTGGTATATTCCGTGAATCCCCGGATGTCGCTGAAGAGCAGAGTGACGGTCGAGCCGAACGCCATCGGCACCGCGGGGGCGGTCTCGGCAGCGTCAGTCTTCTTGTGTCCGCGGCGGCCTGGCTCCATCACGCCCTTCGAGCATGATAGCCGAAGCGGGCCGGGATGATCATCCGCTTGTTCAGCGCCGCGACCGCCCCGCCGGCCGTGGCGCCGACGGTCACCCGTCCGGCGCTCGACGCACAACGCGGCGCGCCTTGAGCTCGTAGCGAGGAAGGCTGCGCGGGGGCACGGCCGCGACCTCAAGGCGGATACCGAGCGTCTCGCGGAGCGCCTCCTGGACGCGGCGCACGCCTGCGGTGTCTTCGAGCTCGACCAGCACCCGGACCTCGTCGAGCTGACCGTCGCGGAAGACCTCGATCTGAAACTCGTCGACCGCCGGAAAGCGCCGGACGACACCCTCGATCGCCGCGGGAAAGACGTTCACGCCCCGGACGATGAGCATGTCGTCGAGCCGGCCGAGGATGCCGCCGCCGAGCCGCACGAACGTGCGGCCGCACGCACACGGCGCCGCGACGACCCGCACGCGGTCGCCGGTGCGGTAGCGGATCACGGGCGAGCCGACGCGCCCGAGGTTGGTGAGGACGAGCTCGCCGTCCTGCGCGGGGCCTCCGGTCGTCGGGTCGATGACCTCCGCGATGAACTCGGACTCGTTGACGTGGAGCCCGGCCTGCTCGGCGCACTCGTAGCCGTAGGCACCGACCTCGGTCATGCCCGCATGATCGTACGCCCGCGCGCCCCACCCTGCCTCGATGCGTGCGCGCACCGGGGGAATGGAGGCGCCCGGCTCGCCGGCGTGGACGGTGAGTCGCACGCACCCCTGGGAGAGGTCCTGGCCGCGCTCGCGCGCCACCTCGATCAGGTGGAGCGCGTAAGACGGCGTGCACACGAGCACGGTCGCCCCGAGCGCCTGCATCCAGGCGAGCCGCGTCGCGGAGTCCTGGCCGCCGCCGGGGATTGCGAGCGCCCCCAGGGCACGCGCGCCCTCGAAGCCCGCCCAGAAGCCGATGAACAGCCCGAACGAGAACGGGAAGAAGATGCGGTCCGCCGGCTCGACGCCCGCCCCGCGCAGGACGAACCCCCAGCAACGCGCCCACCACTCCCACGACTCCGGCGTGTCGAGCCAGCGAATCGGCTGCCCGCTCGTGCCCGAGGTCTGGTGGACACGCACGTAGCGCTCGAGGGGGTACGTGAGGTTGCTCCCGAAGGGGGGGTGCGCCACCTGATCGTCGACGATCTCGACCTTGCGCATATGGGGCAGCCGCCGGAAGTCGTCCCAGCCCGCGAGGTCGTCGACCGAGCGGACGCCCGCGGCACGCCACTTCGCACGGACGAACGGATTGGACTGGAGCAGCTCGCGCGCCATGGCCAGGAGACGCCGCCACTGGTGCGCGGACACCTGCTCGGGCGGCAGTGTCTCCAACGCGCGATCGAACACGCGTGCGGCCTCGCGCTCAGCCGCGTAGCTTGAAGCGCTGGATCTTGCCCGTCGCGGTCTTCGGCAGCTGGCCGGCGAACTCGATCCAGCGGGGGTACTTGTAGGGCGCGATCTTGTCCTTCACGAAGGCCTTGAGCTCGTTCGCGAGCTCATCGGACGCTCTCCAGGGCTCCTTCAGGACGACGAACGCCTTCGGCTTGACGAGCCGGTCGGAGTCCTCCTGGCCGACCACCGCCGCTTCGAGCACGGCGGGATGGCGCACGAGCGTCGCCTCGACCTCGACCGGCGAGACCCAGATACCGCCGACCTTGAGCATGTCGTCCGAGCGGCCGCAGTACCAGAAGTAGCCGTCCTTGTCCGCGTAGTACTTGTCACCCGTCTGGATCCACGGGCCGAAGAGCGCCTCCTTGGTCTTCTCGTGCTTGTTCCAGTAGTACGCCATCGTGGAGTCGCCCTTGACGCGGAGGTTGCCGATCTCGCCCTGTGGCACGGGGCGCCCCTCGTCGTCCACGATCGCGAGCTCGTAGCCCGGCACCGGCAGCCCGGACGAGCCGGGACGCGTCAGGCCCGGGCGGTTCGAGATGAAGATGTAGCCGATCTCGGTGGTGCCGATGCCGTCGATGATCTCGACGCCGAAGCGGTCGTGCCACCGCTTGTAGATCTCGTCCGGCAGCGCCTCGCCCGCCGACACGCAGAGCCGCAGCGAGGAGGTGTCGAACCGCGCCCCGGCGTCCTTGACGGCGAGCATGCCGGCGTAGAGGGTCGGCACGCCGAAGAAGAGCGTCGGGCGGTAGCGCGCGATGGTCTCGAACACGGACTCCGGCGTCGGCCGGTGGGGGGACAGCACGCTCTGCGCGCCCACGCTCATCGGGAGGAAGCCGGTGGCGCCGAGCCCGTAGGCGAAGAAGAGCTTCGCCGCCGAGTAGACTCGATCGGATGGCTGGATGGCGAGCACCTGCTTCCCGTAGGTCTCACAGCAGACCACCATGTCGTGATGCAGGTGGATCGCGCCCTTCGGGAACCCGGTGGACCCCGAGGAGTACTGCCAGTAGGCGGCGTCGTCCCGCGACGTGGGCACCGCCTCGAGCGTCGCCGACGCCTTGGCGATCCGGTCCTCGAAGGACATGAACTGCCCGTGGTTCCCGCCGGCGATTAGCACGTGCTTGAGGCGCTTGGCCTCGACGAGCGCCGGCGCGGCCTCGGCGAGCAGCGGGGCCGAGATGACGGCGACCTTCGCGCGGCTGTCGGTGAGGAAGTAGAGGTAGTCGGCGGTGCGCATCAGCGTGTTCACCGGGACCGGGACGGCGCCGATCTTGATCGCGCCCCAGAACGTCCCGATGAACTCCGGCGCGTCGAGACAGAGCATGAGGACCCGGGTCTCCATCTCGACGCCGAGCTCGAGGAGCGCGTTGCCCGTGCGGTTGACGAGCTCCTGGACGTCGGCGTACGTGAGCGTCCGGTGCTCGTAGAGGAACGCCGGTGAGGCGCCGCGGCCCTCCGTGACGTTCCGGTCGACGAACCAGGCGGCGACGTTGAACTGCGCGGGCAAGACGTCCGACGCGTTCATGGCTGGCTCCCTCGGTCCCGTCGGCGGGGCCTAGCGCCGCGCCCGCCGCCGCACGACCGGCGGGCGCCGGGCGGCGGCGCGCGCGCGCACAGCCATCGCCTCGATCTCGACCCGGAGCTCGGGACGCACGAGCCGGCTGACCACCAGCAGCGTGTTGGGCGGGTACGCGCCGTCCGGAAAGTACGTGGCGAACACCTCCTGGCGCGCCTTCATGAAGCCGCCGATATCATCCGCGCTGGTGAGGAAGGTCTGGAGGCGGACGACGTCCTTCATCGAGCAGCCGGCGGCCTCGACGACGGCGCGGACGTTCTCGAACGCCTGCTTCGTCTGCGACTCGACGTCCGGGCCCGCCACCTCGCCCGCGCGGCGCGCGCCGACCTGTCCGGCGACCACGACGATCTCGCCGGCCGGGGCCGCCATCCCGTGGGAATACATGCCGAGCGGCTTGCCGAACTCCCGCGGCGTGATGACCCTGGGCATGACGGCCCCTCCCACCGGCTCAGGCGAGCCGGACGTAGTCGAAGTCGACGGGCTGACTGTTGACGCCCCGCGCGGGCGGGGCGATCCAGGTGGCGAACGTGCCCCGCTCGGTCACCGGCTGCATCAGGCTCTGGACGTAGGCTTCGTCCTCGGGAGTCGGCAGCCACTGGCGCTTCTTCGGGCCCCACTCGGCTTCGGTCAAGAGCCGGCCCTCCGGCGACACCCGCACGTCGGCGAACGTACCGATCTTGCGGTGGAAGGCGCGGTGCGGCAGCCGGAACTCGAAGTCGATCCCGTGCTCCTTGATGATCCGGTTCCAGCGGTCCAGCCCGCGCTGACAGTCGACGATGTAGTCGTCGCGCAGCCGCTCGTTCAGGGACTGGAGCGCGGGCTGCTCGCGCACCGTCATGGTTTCCCCGTCCTGCTCCGTGACGGGGTAGGTCGCGTCCTGGAGCCGGTGGTCGTCGTTCTTCTTGGTCTCCTCGAAGCGCCCCTTCAGGCTCATCGTGTAGAAGTTCGCGGCGTTGGTCGAGATCTCGGAGCCGAAGAGGTCGAGCGAAACCGAGTAGTGGAAGTTGAGGTACTTCTGGAGCGTCGGCAGATCGATCGCGCCGTGCCTCCGCACGTCGTCGGTCTTCCGCTCGCGCATCAGCTCGCACGTGCGCTGCACGACGCGCCCCACGCCGGTCTCGCCCACGAACATGTGGTGCGCCTCCTCGGTCAGCATGAATCGGCAGGTCCGCGCCAGCGGGTCGAAGCCGCTCTCGGCGAGGCTCGCGAGCTGGTACTTGCCGTCGCGGTCCGTGAAGAACGTGAACATGAGGTAGGAGAGCCAGTCGGGCGTCTTCTCGTTGAAGGCGCCGAGGATGCGGGGCTTGTCCTCGTCGCCCGCCCGCCGCTCGAGCAACCCCTCCGACTCCTCGCGGCCGTCCCGACCGAAGTAGGCGTCGAGGAGGTAGACCATCGCCCACAGGTGTCGGCCCTCCTCGACGTTGACCTGGAAGAGGTTGCGCAGGTCGTAGAGCGAGGGGCACGTGCGCCCGAGGTGGCGCTGCTGCTCGACCGAGGCGGGCTCGGTGTCACCCTGCGTGACGATGAGCCGCCGTAGCACCCCGCGATACTCACCCGGGACGTCCTGCCAGACGGGCCGGCCCTTGTGGTCGCCGAAGGGAATGACGCGCGCGGCCTCGGGCTCGGCGAGAAAGATCCCCCAGCGGTACTCGGGCATCCGGACGTAGCCGAACTGCGCCCAGCCCTGCGGATCCACGCTCACCGCGGTCCGCAGATAGACCTCCGTCGCCTGAAACCCGTGCGGACCCATGTCCCGCCACCACTCGAGGAACTTCGGCTGCCACTCCTCGAGGGCGCGCTGCAGGCGGCGGTCCTCGCCGAGGTTGACGTTGTTCGGGATCCGCTCCGTGTAGTCGATCGAGGCCATCACACTCTCCGCCGGTCGAACTCGCTCCGCTGGCCCGTCCCGTACACGACGAGCGCGCCCTTCGGCCCCGCCGCGTTCGGGCGCTGGAAGACCCAATTCTGCCACGCCGACAGCCGGCCGAAGATCTTGGTCTCGAGCGTCTCCGGGCCACCGAACCGGAGCGACGCCTCCATGCCGGTCAGCGCGTCGGGCGAGAAGGCCGCGCGCGCCTCGAGCGCCTGCCGCACCTCGTCGTCCCAGTCGATGTCGTCGGGCGTGAAGGTCACGAGGCCGGCCTCGGCGGCCGCCCGCGCGTCGAGGTCCTCGCCGAGCCGCGCCCGGAGCTTCTCGACACGGGCAGGCTCGGCGAGGTGCCGGTTCGCGATGCGGGTCAGGCCGTTCGGCATCGGGTAGGCGCCGAAGTTCGCCTCGGTCAGGCGCACGGTCGCCAGCGGCAGGCGCTCCCCCCGCCGCGTTCCGTCGAGCATGTACGAACGATCCGCCGCGAGGGCGAGCTCGAGCAGCGTCCCGACGAAGCACGAGCCGGGCTCGACGAGCGCGAACATCGAGCGCGAGGTGACGTCGAGGCGCTTGAGCGTGCGCTTCCAGTAGAGACGGATCTCACGAACGAGCCAGTCGTCCCGGTGGTCGGCCAGCAGCCGATCGTAGGCCTCGACGAGATCGGCCCGCCCCGCGGTCTTGAACACCCAGACGCCGACCTCCGCCTCGTTGGTCCGCAGGTGGAGGACGAGATCGTCGAGCTCCCGCGCGAGGGCGAGCGGCCAGAACGTCGAGCCCTGGGCGTGGACGCCCGGCGCGCCGTTCGGCGGCGACGCGGCGGGCGCGGTCACCGTGATCCAGGCGATCCCGCGCGTACGGTCGAGCTCGCACGCGACGTGGCGGTAGCGGACCGCGTCGTCCGCGATGGTCCGCTCGAGCGGTAGGAGCCGGAACCCCGGCGCGGTCGCCGGTCTGTCGGTGCGCGCCGCAAGCTCGCGCGCGCGCGCCCGGACGACCTCGGCGAGCCGCGAGCGCGGCACGACCTCGTCCACCAGCCCCCACTCGGCGGCGCGCTTGCCCCGCACCCCCTCCTCGGTGGTGCAGAAGAAGTCGGCGCGGTCCCGGCGCACGTGGCGCTTGTCCACGAGCCGCGTGAGCCCGCCGGTGCCCGGCAGGACCGCGAGCAGCGGCACTTCGGGCAGCGAGACCGCGGTGTTGCCGTCGTCGGCCATGATGATCCAGTCGGTCGCGAGCGCCAGCTCGTAGCCGCCACCCGCGCAGGGGCCGTTGACGGCCGTGAGGTAGACCTGGCGCGACCCGACGGTCGCGTCCTCGATGGCATTCCGGGTCTCGTTGGTGAATTTGCAGAAGTTCACCTTGAAGGCGTGCGGCGACTGCGAGAGCATCCGGATGTTGGCGCCGGCGCAGAAGACGCGCTCCTTACCCGAGGTGATCACGACGGCGCCGACCTCCGGGTGCTCGAAGCGGAGCCGCTGGACCGCGTCGTAGAGCTCGACGTCCACACCGAGGTCGTACGAGTTGAGCTTCAGCTCGTACCCCGGCCGGAGCCCACCGTCCTCCCGCACGTCCATCGCGAGCGTGGCGACGGGCCCGTCGAAGGAGAGCTTCCAGTGCTTGTACCTCGACGGGTCGGTCTGGAAGTCGACGCACACGGTGTCGCTGTCAGCCATATCCTGTCCCCCCGGGCGACCGGGCTATCCGAGAATGACCCAGAGCGCCTGGGCCCGCTTCGTGCCGAGATTCTCCCAGCCGTGCGGCGTGCCGCCGTCGAGCAGCGCGCTGTCACCGGCCTCGAGCAGGTGACGGTCGCCGTTATAGTGCAGGGCGACCTTGCCGTCGATCACGTAGAAGAGCTTCATCTGACCGGGTTTGATGATGACCTTCTCGGTCGTGACCCCGCGCTCCCTGGGCCCGAGCGTCGAGACGACCGCGCGGATCTTGCCCTGGAAGAGCCCGGCGCCCAGCACCGCCCAGCGCTCCGACGAGCCGTCGAAGCTGACGACGGGATAGTCCTTCCGGCGGGTCACGACGATCGAGCCGGCGGGCTGGCCGTCGAACAGGGCGCCGATCGGCACGCCGAGCGCCGCCGCGATCCGGCCGAGCGTATGGAGCGACGGCGTGAGCCGCCCCGACTCGATCTGCGACACCATGCTCGGCGTGAGGTCCGCCTTCTCCGCGAGCTGGCGCTGCTGCAGCTCGCGCTCGGCGCGCAGGCCCTTGATGCGCCCGCCGAGCGCGGTCACGCGACCTCCGCCGCCGGCTCGCCGGCCGGCGCGAGCCCCGCCAGGGACGCGAGCGCACGGGCGACGAACACACGCGTCATCTTCTTCCGGTAAGGATGCGTGAAGTCGGTGTTGTCGAGCGGCTTCGCCGGCCCCGCGGCGAGCTCGGCGACGCGCGCGATCAGCTCCGACGTGAGCCGGCCCCCGACGAGCGCGGCGGCCGCGGCGGGCGCCGGGCGCGGCTGCGAGGCGACCGCGCCGACGACGATCCGGGCGTCGCGGACGACGTCCCCTTCCATCTGGACGGCGACGGCGACGCCGAGCACGGGAAAATCGAACGAGCCGCGTCGCCGGAGCTTCAGATACGCGGAGCGCCAGCCGTCGGCGGGTGGCAGCAGGATGTCCGTGAGGATCTCGTCGGGCCGCTTCGCCAGATACTCGATGCCGTCGTCGCGGAAGAGCGTCTCGACCGGGATCGTGCGCTCGCCCGCGGCCGAGCGAAGCCGCACGCGGGCGCCGAGGCTCCAGAGGACCGGCGCCGTGTCCGACGACGAGACGGCCCAGCAGCGCGGGCTTCTGGGGGCGACGAGACAGATCGCGCCGTCCCGCTTCATACAGAACCCCACGGCCTTCCGCCATTCGTAGGACTGGTTGTAGTAGTTGCAGCGCGTGTCCACGCAGACGTTGCCGCCGATCGTCCCCATGTTACGGAGCTGCGGTGAGGAGACGAGGCCGGCGGCGGTCGCCAGCGCCGGATAGTGCGCGGCGATCTCCGGGTGCACGGCGACGGCGGAGAGCGTCGTGCAGCTCCCGAGCGTGACCCCCTCGCGCGCGCCACCGCGCACGCCTCGGAGCTCGCGAATCGCCAGGAGCCCGACCAGCACGCTCGGCTCGAACTGGCGTCGCTTCATGTTGGGGTAGAGGTCCGTGCCCCCCGCCACGAGCATCGCCGCTCCGCCGTGGGAGGCCAGGGCCTTCGCCGCGTCGTCGACGGTGCGGGGCGCCAGGTAGGTGAACGGGGGAAGCCTTAGCACAGGCGCATCACTGGAACGGGCGGACGGCGATGGCGTCGGCGGGCTGGCCGAACGCGGACTCGACCACGACCGGCGCCTTGAAGGTGAACAACGGGATCCGCTCGGGCCCCACGCGCGCGGGCTTGCCCCGGCGCCGGAGCTCGAGCCCTTTCAGGATCATCTCGGGCGTGATCGGGACCTCGTCGCAGCGCACACCCACGGCGTGGTAGACGGCGTTCGCGATCGCCGGAATGACGGGCAGGAGCGGTCCCTGTCCCGCCTCCTTGGCGCCGAACGGCCCCTCCGGGTCGTTCGTCTCGACCAGGAAGGTGTGGATCTCCGGCGTCTCGAGCGTGGTCGGGCTCTTGTACTCGAGGAGCGACGGGTTCTTGTGCACGCCCTTGCGGAAGACCTGGCCTTCCATGAGCGCCTCGCCGATGCCCATGTACACCGAGCCCTCGACCTGGCCCTCGGCGAGCAGCGGGTTCAGCGCGCGACCGATATCGTGTCCGATCCAGACGTCGTGCAGTTCGATCTCTCCGGTTTCTTCGTCAACGGTCAGCTCGACGACACACGCGGAATACGAATAGCACGGCGACGGGCCCACGCCCCCGCCCTTGTACTTCCCCGCCCGCCTCGGCGGTGCGTACGAGCCGGCGAACGCGAGCACGCCGTGCATCGCCTCGGCAAGCTCGACCGCCTGGGGGAAGTCCACCGCCCGCTCCCAGTCGGCGGCGACGCCCACCTTGCGATCGCGGAACGCGAGCGCGCCGGGTTCCACCGCGAGCTTCCGCGCGACCGCCTGGGCGATGACCTCCCGGAGCCGCTGGCTGGCCTGGATCGCGGCCATGCCGCACATGAGCGTCACGCGTGAGGAGTAGGAGCCGAGGTCCACGGGCGTGAGGCTCGTGTCGGCGGGGTGGACGTGGACGTCCTTCGGGTCGATGCCGAGGATCTCTGCCGGCAGGTAGGCGAGGATCGAGTCCGAGCCCTGGCCGATGTCGGTCGCGCCGCACAGGACCGCGACCGAGCCGCTCCGGTCGGCACGCAGGATCACGCCCGAGTGGGGCATGTGGTTCCAGTAGACCGCGGTGCCCGCGCCGGTGAGGTAGGCCGAGCAGGCGATGCCCATCCCCCGTCTCTTTTTTTCGGAGGGGGCCGTCGCGCCACCAGGGCGCGCCCGTGACGTCGCCTCCTCCGAGAAAAAGCCGCGCCATTTGGTCCGCCAGCCCGAGGCCTCGACGACCCGGTCGATACACTCACCGAGGCCGATCGTCGTGACCGTGAGGTGGTTCGCCGTCTTGGTGAAGGGTTCGGCGAGGATGCGCTTGCGCATCTCCGCCGGGTCGAGGCCGAGCTGCTCGGCGGCCTTATCGATCTGGCACTCGAGCGCGAAGCGCGGCTGCGGCGTGCCGTGCCCCCGCTTGGGCCCGCAGGGCGGCTTGTTGGTGAAGACGCGCGCGCCCTCGAACTTGTACACGGGCATCCTGTACGTGACCGGGTTGATGACACCCGTGTAGAACGTCGACGCCACGCCGTAGGAGCCGTAGGCGCCGCCGTCGAGCCAGGTCCGGAGGTGGCAGCCCGTGATCTCGCCGCTCCGCGTGAAACCGGTCTTGATCCACATGAGCACCGGATGGCGCCCGCGGTGAATGTAGAAGACCTCCTCGCGGCTGCACGCGATCTTCACCGGACGTCCCGTGAGCTGTGAGAGCCGGCACGCCGCGATCTCGTGGGCGAAGGCGTCGAGCTTGCCGCCGAAGCCGCCGCCCACCGGCGTGGCGACGACGCGAATGTGCGCCGCTGGCATGTCGAGGATCTTCGCGAGGAGCCGGTGCACGTAGTGGGGCGTCTGCGTCGAGGACCAGAGCGTGAGCTTGCCATCTGGCCCCGCGGCGGCGACCGCCGCGTGCTGCTCCATCGGAAGATGCGTGTTGCCCTCGAAGAAGAACACGTCCTCGCGGACCAAGTCCGACCGCGCGAACGCCGCCTCGACGTCGCCGAACTGGAGCGAGACATTCTTGTGGACGTTGGGCCCGTCGCCGTACTCGTGGATGCGGACCTCGGGGTGGGCGAGCGACTCCTCGATCGACATGAGCGCCCGCAGGGGCTCGTAGTCCACGTCGATCAGGCGGCAGGCGTGCTCCGCCGTTTCCTCGTCCACCGCGGCGACCGCGGCCACGGCGTCGCCCACCATGCGCACCTTCTCGGTGCAGAGCGCCTCCTCGTCCTGCGAGACGGGGAGAATGCCGAACCGGACGCGCGGGAGGTCGGCCCCGCTGATCACGGCGTACACGCCCGGCAGCGCACGCGCCCGCGCCGTGTCCACACGGGTGATCCGGGCGTGGCCGTGGGGCGAGCGGAGCAGCCTGCCGTACGCCATGCGCGGAAGGAAGAGGTCGTCGGCGTACTTGGTCTCGCCGACGACCTTCGCCCAGGCGTCGATCTTCGGGAGGGGCTGACCGATGACCGCGAACTCGTGCTTTCCCGCGTCCGCGCTCATCGTGGGACGCCGACCCGCAGGGCGGCCAGCTCGACGGCGTCGAGGATCTTCGTGTACCCGGTGCAGCGGCAGAGGTTGCCCGCGAGCGCCTCCTTGATCTCCTGGCGCGTCGGGCTCGGCCGGTCGGCAAGGAGCGCCTGGGCCGTGAGCAGGATGCCGGGCGTGCAGTAACCGCACTGGGCGGCGCCGAGCTCGGCGAACGCCTGCTGGAGTGGATGAAGGCGCCCGCCCTCCGCCATGCCTTCGACCGTCGTGATCGCGGCGTCGGCGAGGTCGGCGGGGAGCGCCAGGCACGAGAGCACGGGGACCTCGTCCACGAGCACGGTGCACGTCCCGCACTCCCCGAGCTCGCAGCCGTGCTTCGTCCCGGTGAGACCCAGGTCCTCGCGCAGCACCTCCAGGAGCGTCTTGTGCACGGGGACGAGCACGTCGTGGGTCTCGCCGTTCACGGTCAGGGAGAGCCGGGCCTTCATCCGCGCTCCTGCCCCCGGAGGGGGGTCGATTAATCAGGAATTAAGAGCAGTTCAAAAATACTGAATCTGCCTGGAACCTGTCAAGCCCGAAGAGGGCCGGCGCTAAGATACCCTTCGTGCCCTATCTCAGGACCGACGATCGGGTCCGGCTCTACTACGAGGAGCACGGCCGCGGCACCCCGCTCGTGCTCGCCTACGGCATCGGAGGCAACACGAAGATGTGGGACGTCAACGTCCCCGGGCTCGCGGCTCGGCACCGGTTGATCCTCTGGGAGCCGCGGGGCCACGCACGCTCGGACGCCCCCGCCGACCCCGCGAAGTACTCCTTCCAGCGCTGGGCCCTCGACCTGAAGGCCGTGCTCGACCACCTCGGTCTCCGCCGGGCTCACCTCGGCGGGCTCTCGCTCGGCGCCGGGATCGTGACGCGCTTCGCGCTCAGGTTCCCCGGGCGCGCGCGCTCGCTGGTCGTCACCAACTCGTCGTCGGCGAGCGGGCTGCCACTCACCTGGCAGAACGTCGTCATGCGCGCCCGGTCGATCGAGATCACCCTGACCCAGGGCATGGACGCCATGGCGGAGTTCGCGATGGCCGCGAATCCGAACCTCTCCGAGCGGCTCGCCCTCGACCCGGAGGCGAAGGCGGAGTTCTACGAGGAGTACCGGCAGCTCACGCCGATCGGCTACGCGAACTCGCTCCGCGCATTGCTCGCGATGGACCACATCACCGACCAGCTCTCGACGCTCCGGATGCCCGTGCTCCTCGTCGGCGGCGACCGAGACCCGTCGCTCGCGCCCATGAAGGTCATGCGGCAGAAGATCCGCGGCTCGACGCTGGTCGTCCTCGCTCCGGCGAGCCACTTCGCCAACCGGGACCAGCCCGAGGCGTGGAACCGCACCGTCCTCGACTTCCTCGCCCGGGTCGAGGGTCGCCGGCACGGAGCGCGCCCATGACCCACCCGCGCGTGCTCGTCGCGGAGGACGATGCCCAGCTCCGCGACCTCCTGGTCGAGACGCTGACCCGGTGGGACTACGACGTCACGGCGGCCGGCAACGGCGACGAGGCCCTCACGTTGCTCGACGGTCGGCTGTTCGACGTGGCCCTGCTGGACATGTGGCTTCCCGGCAAGGACGGCCTCCAGGTCCTGGAGGAGATCAAGCGCCGTGACGGGGCACTCGAAGTCGTGATGATGACGGGCGATCCGGTGGTCTCGAACGCCGTGCACGCTCTCAAGGCCGGGGCGTACGATTACCTGATCAAGCCGCTGAACTTCGAGGAGCTTCGCCCGCTGATGAGCCAGCTCATCGAGCGGCGCTTCCTCCGGCAGGAGGTCGGGTCGCTCCGGGCCAGGCTCGGACGAGAGCTCGCCGAGCGGGAGATCGTCGGGACGTCGCCCCAGATGCGGGAGGTGAAGCAGACGATCGCGTCGGTGGCGACCTCGGACTCCCCAGTCCTTATCGAAGGCGAAAGTGGGACCGGCAAAGAGCTCGTGGCCGCCGCGATCCACCGCCAGTCGCCGCGCGCCAAGGGCCCCTTCGTGCCCGTCAACTGCGGCGCCATCCCGGCCGAGCTCATGGAGTCGGAGTTCTTCGGGCACGTGCGCGGCGCGTTCTCGGGCGCCGTCAGCGACGCGCCCGGCCTCGTGCGCTCGGCACGGGACGGCACCCTTTTTCTGGACGAGGTCGCCGAGCTCCCGGTCGCGCTCCAGGCGAAGCTCCTGCGCGTGCTGCAAGAGAAGGAGGTCCGGCCCGTCGGCTCCGCCAAGACGCACGCGGTCGACGTCCGGATCATCGCTGCCACCAACCGGGACCTCGACGCCGCGGTCGCGAGCGGGCGCTTCCGGCAGGACCTCTACTATCGGATCAACGTCGTGCGCATCGTCGTGCCGCCGCTCCGGGCGCGCAAGGACGAGATCCCGGCGCTGGTGACCCACTTCCTCCGGCGCTTCAACGAGCGCTTCCACCGTGACGTCAAGGGGCTGGCGCCCGACGCCAAGGCGGCCCTGATGGCGTACGACTTCCCCGGCAACGTTCGAGAGCTCGAGAACCTCATCGAGCGCGCGTACGCACTCGGCGCCCGCGAGGAGATCATGCGCGAGAACCTCCCGGCGCTCGCCGGGGCGCCCGTGCCCGCCGCCGCGACGCCAGGCCAGGAGGTGCCCACGCTCGAGGAGGCCGAGCGTGAGCTGATCCGCCGAGCGCTCGGCCGTTACGGACACGACAAAGAAAAGACCGCGCGGGCGCTCGGCCTCACCGTCCGGACGCTCTACCGTCGCATCAAGAAGTTCGAGCTGACGTAGTCCCCTTCCCCGCCCCGGCGTGGCGCGCTACTTCTTGCCGGCGTCGTAGACCTCGCCGAAGAGCACCCAGCGCTCGCCGTCGAACTTCGCGAGCTGCTCCTGCTCGATCGGGTAGAAGTCCGTCGGGCTCGTGTTGACCTTGATGCCCGGCAGGAGGAGCGGCAGCGCGAGGTCCTTGATGCTGGCCGCCTGTCGCATGATGTTCTCGCGCGAGAGATCCTTGCCGCACTGCTTCAGCACGTGGACCAACCCCTGCGCGACCGTGTACGCGTACACGTTGAACGCGTCTTTGGTGTTGCCGTCCGGGTAGTACTTCTGCATGAAGACCAGCCAGTCCTTCATGCCCGCGTCGTTCCGCCACTGCGGATCGGTCGGGTCCTTGAGATAGAGGGCGGTGATCAGATCCTTCGAGGCCTCGAGCCCCGCGGGCCTCAGCACGACGTCCACCGAGGCCGAGACGTTGTTGAGCAGGTGGAGCGGCTTCCAGCCGATGTCGTGCGCCTTCTTGATCGCCTGGACCGCGAACTTCGGGATCGTCACGTTGTAGAAGACGTTCGCGCCGCTGTTCTTCAGATTCACGATCTGCGAGTCGATCGTCGGGTCCGTCACCTCGTAGGACTGCTCCAGCGCGATGAGCTTCTTGGCGGCCTCTCCGAGGCCGTCCTTGATCCCCTTGACGTAGTCCTTCCCGTAATCGTCGTTCTGGTAGAGGATCCCGATCTTCGCGTTCGGGACGTTCCGGAGGACGTACTGCGCGTAGATGTGCCCCTCGGTCTGGTAGGTCGGCTGCCAGCCCATCGTCCACGGGAAGTGCTGCGGGTCGCCCCACTTCGTGGCGCCCGTCGCGACGAAGAGGTGCGGCACCTTCGCCTGGTTCAGGTACTTGTGGATCGCGCTGTTCGTCGGCGTTCCGAGGGTCTGGAAGACGAACGCGACCTGGTCCTGCTCGACGAGCCGCCGCACCATCTCCACGGTCTTCGGCGGGCTGTAGCCGTCGTCGAGCGTGACGAAATCGATCTTCCGGCCGTTGACCCCGCCCTCGGCGTTCACCTTGGTGAAGTAGGCGGCGAGGGCCTTGCCGATCGTGCCGTACGCGGACGCCGGCCCGCTGTAGGGGTTCGTGTTGCCGATCTTGACCTCGGTGGGGGTGACCCCCGGGGACTGCGCGGCGGCCGGGCCCGCGACGAGCAGCGGTCCGAGCGCGCCGATGAGAGCGAGTGCGACGAGGCTCGAGCGCTTCATGGTGCCCTCCTGTCAACGCGTTGAGTGCACTCCATCTGGGAAACCGTCAGCCCGTCCGGCCCGTTCCGCCGACGCGGGCGAGTCGGGTCCAGGCCAGCCGCAGCGATCCCGCGATGCCCCGCGGCATCACGTACATGAAGACGATCAGAAAGATGCCATAGATGGCCCAGGGCGCGGCCTTCGAAATCTCCTGAGCCCAGTTCGGCACGAACTGGATGAAGAGCGCCCCGAAGATCGCGCCCGAGATCGACGCGAGCCCGCCGATGACGATGCCGACGAGAAACGTGATCGACAGGAACACGTTGAAGGCGTCGGGCGCGACGAACGCGATGGCGAGCGCGGAGAGCGCCCCCGCCACGCCCGTGTACGCCGCGCTGACGCCGAAGGTGAGCGACTTGTAGAGGGCGCCGTTCACGCCCATCGCCTGCGCGGCGATCGGGTTGTCGCGGATCGCGACGATCGCCCGCCCCGTCCGACCGCGCAGGAGATTCGCCCCGAGCACGAACAGCACGACGACCACGCCGAGCGTGACGAAGTAGAGCCACTGGTCCGGGGAGAGCCCGAGGCCGCGCGGCGGATCGGGCTTCGACAGCACGATCCCCTGCGAGCCGCCGGTCCAGTGCTCGAAATATTTCAGGATTTGCGGCACGGCGAGGGCGAGCGCAAAGGTCGCGAGCGCGAGATAGAGCCCCTCGAGTCGGAGCGCCGGGATGCCGAAGAGGAAGCCGACGGCGAGGCACAGGAGGCCGGCGACGGGGATCGTCCA
>Ga0209469_1000001_pt1 | contig 167629 bp, 178 predicted proteins | sample GraSoiAngelo_123_FD_185880 | JGI IMG/M metagenome (GOLD analysis project Ga0209469, IMG submission 185880) | Grasslands soil microbial communities from the Angelo Coastal Reserve, California, USA - 14_0927_02_40cm (SPAdes) (version 2) | ecosystem: Environmental > Terrestrial > Soil >... | reverse complement strand
TGGTCCAGCACGACTGCGGGACCATGGTGAATCCGATGATCGTCGAGGGGCAGATCCGCGGTGGTGTCGCCCAGGGGATCGGTGGCGCCTTCTACGAGCGAATCGTCTATGACGGAAGCGGCCAGCCCCTCACCACGACCTTCATGGACTTCCTGATCCCAACCGCGATGGAGATTCCCGCTATCGAGGTCGGCCACACGGAGACGCCCTCGCCGCTCAACCCCCTCGGGGCCAAGGGCATCGGCGAAGGCGGAGCGATCCCCGGGCCCGCGGTGATCGCCGAAGCCATCGACGATGCGCTGGCGACGCTCGGCATCCGCGTCCGCGAGATGCCCCTCGACCCGCCCCGGCTGCTGGCGCTGATCTCGGAGGCCCAGGCCTCGCTCTCGACCTCCACCCGAGGCGGTGGCTGACGTACAATCCTCCGGCCGGGGCCTCTCCGGCCCGGACACCAACGGGAGGTCGCGTATGTACGTCCAGGCGTTCAAGGTGGGGATGCGAGCCCCGGACGACGTCAGCGAGGCCGCGCGGCTGCTCGACGCGGGCGCCTTCGGGGCAGAGCACGTCGTGGCCGTCCTCGGCAAGACCGAGGGCAACGGCGGCGTCAACGACTTCACACGCGCGCTGGCGACGCTGTCCTTCCGGATGCTCATCGCCGAGCGCTCGGGCCGCAAGCTCGAGGACGTGGCCCGGCACGTGCCCATCATCTGGTCAGGCGGGACCGAGGGCGTGATGAGCCCGCACGCCACGATCTTCACCCGCGAGCCCGACCGCGGAGCGCCCCGTGGGCAGAAACGCTTCACGGTGGGCACGGCGTACACGCGCGATCTGCTGCCAGAGGAGTTCGGGACGGCCGTGCACGCCAGGGTGGCGGCCGAGGGCGTCCGCCAGGCGATCAAGGACGCCGGGATCGATTCGCCGCGGGACGTCCACTTCGTCCAGATCAAGACGGGCGCGCTCACCACCGAGCGAATCCAGGACGCGCGTCGTCGCGGCAAGGACGTCGTCACCGGCGACACCTACAAGTCCATGGGCTATGGCCGGGCGGCGGCCGCGATCGGGATCGGTGTGGCCACGGGCGAGGTGGATCCGGCCCGGCTCACCGATGTCGTGGTCGGCTCCGACTTCTCGGTCTACTCCGACGTCGCGTCGACCTCCTCCGGAGTCGAGCTGATGAACTGCGAGGTCATCGCCCTCGGCAACTCGGTCCGCTCGACGAGCGACCTCGTCATTGCCCACGCGGTGATGAAGGACGCGCTCGACGTCGCGGCGGTGCGCGAGGCGCTGCGCGGCGCGGGCTTCACCGCGGACAGCGAGCTCGCCGACGCCGAGCGGGAGCGACTGGTGAACGTGTTCGCCAAGTGCGAGCCCGACGCCTCGGGTCGCACGCGCGGCCGCCGGCACGTCATGTTCGACGACTCGGACATCAACTATACGCGCCACATCCGCGGCGTGGTCAACGCGGTGATCGCATCGGTCACCGGTGACCCCATGTGCTACGTCTCCGCCGGCGCCGAGCACCAGGGGCCGCCGGGCGGTGGTGTCGTGGCCGTTCTGGCCCGCGCCCGCTGAGCGCCACGCGCATCGTGAAGTCCCTGGTGGGCCGCGGGACCTTCGAAGACTATTCTCGTCCCCTCGTCTTGGCCGCCAACGAAGTCCACGTCTGGAGGATCGCCCTCGATCGGGCGAACTGGAGGCAGTCCCTGGCCTCGAGACTCCTCGCCGGCGACGAGGACGCGCGCGCGCGCCGGCTTCGATTCGAAGAAGACCAGCGCAGATTCGTAGTCTGCCGCGCGAACCTGCGAATGATTCTCTCGCGGTATCTGGATTGCCGGCCGGCCGACGTCCTCTTTCGAACCGGAGCGCATGGCAAGCCGTTCCTCGAGCCCGCGGCTCACGGGCAGCGACTGCGCTTCAACGTGTCGCATTCGTACGAGCTCGCGCTCGTCGGCGTGACCGCGGCGAGTGAAGTCGGCGTGGACATCGAGCGCGTGCGCCCGCTGGAAGACCTCGACGCCATGGTCGCGCGTCACTTCGCGCCTCGGGAGCGCCGGGCGTTCACCCGGGCAGCGCCTGCCGACAGGCTCCGCACGTTCTTCCGCCACTGGACGCTCAAGGAGGCGTACCTCAAGGCCTCGGGGGTCGGGCTGAGCGGACCGCTCGACGCGGTCGATGTCACCATTGGCCGCCACGCGGAGTGGACCGTGCGCCCGCTCTCTCCCGACGCCGGGTACGTGGCCGCCCTCGTCGTGGCGGGACGGGGCCACCGAGTCCGTTGGTGGTGACCTGTCCTGACGCGACGCTGTTCATCCCCGGTCAGTTCAGCCGCAGCATGACCTCGGCGAGGAGTCGGGCGCCCGCCGCGAGGTCCGCGGCGGACGCGCGCTCCCCCTCGTTGTGGCTGATGCCGCGCTCACATGGCACGAAGATCATGCCGGTGGGGCAGAGTCCGGCCATGTACTTCGCGTCGTGTGTCGCGCCGGAAACGATCCGCATATGCGGCAGCCCCTGGCGCGCGGCGGCGGCCTGGATCAACTCGCAGATCCGGGGATCGAACTCGGTGGGCGGAGAATTCAGCGTCTCGATCACGTCGACGGCGCATCCGCCGGCGTGCGCGCGGCACACGGCGGCCACCTCGTCGCCGAGGCGGCTGAGAACCGTGCCATCCGGGTGCCGAAAGTCGATGGTGAAGAGGACCTGGCCTGGCACCGTGTTCGGGGAGTTCGGACGGACCTCGAAGCGCCCGACCGTGAAGCGGGCCGTGTCGGTCGCATCGAGCATCAAGTCCCGGAGGGCGCGCACCATGTCGACGGCGGCCAGCAAGGCATCGCGGCGTCGCGCGCGCGGCGTCGTTCCCGCGTGGGCTTCCTCTCCCGTCACCTCGACCCGAAACCACCGGAGGCCCTGGATGCCGGAGACGACCCCGATGGTCTTGCCGGCGGCTTCGAGCACCGGCCCCTGCTCGATGTGCGCCTCCAGATAGGCGGTCATCGGGAAGCGGAAGGCCCGGCGATTCACCACCGGCGCCGCCTTGAGCGTCTGGGCCAGCGCCTGTTCGACGCCGACGCCGTGCGCGTCGACCGTTGCCAGCGCGGCTGCCAGCGCCAGGGCGCCGGCGAACACGGCCGAGCCCATCGTGGTCGGCTGGAACCGCGCACCCTCCTCGTTGGTCCAGATTGCCAGCTCGAGGGGGTGCACGGTCTCGACGCCGGCGTCGTCCACCGCCTCCAGGACCTCCAGCGCCGCCAGGACGCCGAACACGCCGTCGAAGTTGCCACCCGTCGGCTGAGTGTCCAGGTGAGACCCCGAGACGATCGGCCTCGCCGTCGGGCTGCGACCGGCGCGCCGGATGAAGAGGTTGCCGATGGGGTCGACGCTCGCCTCGAAGCCGCGCGCCGCCGCCCACCCGAGGACGCGCCTCCTGGCCTCGGCGTCCTCGGGCGTCAGCGCCTGACGGTTGACGCCACCGCGGCCGGTCGCCCCGATCTCGGCGATCTGAAGGTGACGCCGCCACAGGCGGTCCTCCTTCACCGCCGCCACGGCCGCGGCTACCGCCGGCGCCACCCGCTCGAGCGTCACGTCGAGATCATCTTCTTCTCGACGCCGACGCCGGCGGCGAGGGCGCGCTCGTACTCGAGGGGCACGGTCGCCGAATCTTGTAACGCGATCCCCGTCGAGTCAAAGACGGTGATCTGGGAAGCCGACGTTCGCCCAGGCGCGCGTCCCACGATCACCTCGCCGATCTCGCCCGCGACGTGGTCCTCGGTGATGAGGCCTTGCGCGAGCGGGACGTTGATCTCGCCGTCGGTCCGGCACTGGCGGAGGTCGTCGACGAAGATGCGGGCACGCTGGAGGATCCGCGGATCGAGCTCCTGATCGCCGCGCTTGTCGGCGCCCAGCGCGGCGATGTGCGTGCCCTCCGAGATCCACTCGTTCATGACGAGCGGACCGCGCGCCGGTGTCACCGTCACCACCACGTCCGCCCCGCGAACAACGGCCTCCAGGTCCTGCGAGCCACGGATCTCGAGGCCGCGGTACTTCGGCTGCTGGGCCGCCACGAACCGGTCGAGCGTTTTGCGCGAGCGGCTCCAGACCCGCACGTGCTTCCACGGGAAGATCCCGACGCAGGTCGCCAGCGTGCCTTCCGCCATGTGGCCGGCGCCGACGATGGCGAGCGTCGTCGAGTCGCGTCGCGCCATCCACTTGGCGGAGACGGCGGCGGCGGCGCCGGTGCGCATGACCGTATGGTGGCTGCCGTCGCAGATGGCGAGCGGGAAGCCGGTCTCCGGATGCGTGTAGATGAGAATCGAGAACACGGTCGGCAGGTCGAAGCGCTCCCGGTTCTGCTCGCGGATGGAGACCCATTTGCAGGCGGCCGCCTCCGGCTCCTCGATATACGAGGGCATCGCCTCCCACTCGCCCGGGTACTTGTCGAGGACGATGTGCCCCTTGGGCTCCATCACGAAGCGGCCCTCGCCGTGCATCCGGTAGGCCTGCTCCACACAAGCGACGTACTCGGCCGGGGTGAGCAACCCCATCATGTCGGTCCGGCTCAGGATCAAGGTCTTTCGGTTTCGCCAGCTCAGCGCGTGATTCGCCATCGCTCCCTCTCCCATGGCTCAGATCCTCCCGGACACACCACGCCGCAGGAACTCGCCCATACCTTCCTTGCCGAGCCACTCCGGGCCGTCGACGATCAGCTGGCCGCGCAGGAAGACTTTCTTGACCCGGCCCGTGACCGAACGGCCCTCGAACATCGTGTAATCGACCCGACTGTGACCCTCCGCGGCCCGAATGGTCCAGGTCTCGTCGGGATCGAACAGGACGATGTCCGCATCGGAGCCGACGGCGATGGTCCCCTTCCGGGGAAACAGGCCGAAGAGCCGGGCCGGAGCGGTCGAGGTCAGCTCGACGAAGCGGTTCAGCGACAACCCCTGCCGCTTGACCCCGCCGTCGAAGATCAGCGGCAGCCGCGTCTCCACACCCGGCGCGCCGTTTGGAATCTTGCTGAAGTCGTTACGGCCCTGCTGCTTGGAGAACTTCAAACCGTACGGCTGCTCGTTGAAGCAGAAGGGGCAGTGGTCGGTCGAGATCACCTGGAGATCGTCCGTCTTGAGGCCGCGCCACAACGCCTCCTGGTGGGCGGGAGTCCGGAGCGGCGGCGTCATCACGTACTTGGCCCCGTCGAAGCCCGGGTGATCATAATCGGCAGCGGTCAGGAACAGATAATGTGGGCAGGTCTCGGCATACACCGGGAGCCCCTGGTCGCGCGCCTGCGTCACGGCCAACAGCGCCTCGGCGGCCGAGAGGTGAACGACGTAGAGGGGCGTGGCCGCGAGCTCCGCCAGCCGGATCGCCCGGTGGGTGGCCTCGCCTTCCATCGAGGAGGGCCGCGTCAGCGCGTGATACTTCGGCGCCGTCTGGCCCGCGGCCACCGCGTCCTCGACCAGCACCTGGATGACGGGGCCGTTCTCGGCATGGATGCAGATCATGGCGCCGCCGGCGGCGGCCACCCGCATCGCCCTGAACAGCGCGCCGTCGTCCACCATCAGCACTCCCGGATAGGCGGTGAACAGCTTGAAGCTGGTCACGCCTTCCTGGATGAGGATCGTCATGTCGGCCAGCGTCTCTCGATTGACGTCGAGGACGATCATGTGAGCGCCGACGTCGACACAGGCGCTCTCCGCCCGCCGACGCCAGTTCTCCAGGCCCGGCCGCAGCCGCTCCCCACGAGTCTGGTTGGCGAAGTCGACCACGGTCGTGGTGCCGCCGAAGGCCGCCGCCTTCGTCCCGGTGCCGAAGGTGTCGACCGTGCGAGCGACGCCGAAATCCCAGTCGAGATGGGTATGCACGTCGACCCCCCCGGGCAGGACGAGCAGGCCCCGCGCGTCGTGTACCTGCGTGTGATCGGCCGCGGGGAGATCTCTCCCGATCATACGCACGCGGTCGTCCTCGATGAGGATGTCGGCGGTGTACTCGTCGACTGCGGTGACAATCCGTCCGTTCTTGATCAGCGTCGATACCATCTGAGCCTCCTCACCTGAGCCTCCTCACACCACGCGCTCGCCGACGGCGGCCAGCCGGGTGAAGGCGGCCAGCGAGCGTTCGATGACCTGGCGCGGTAATTTCTGGACGATGAAGACGAGACGCGTGCCGCGGTCTGCCGTGGGCCAGCCGTCCAGGTGCACGGGCGGATGCACGAGATGCTGGACACCGTGGATGACCACCGGCGTGGGCACGCCGACCACCTGGAGGAGTCCCTTCACCCTCAGGATATCCTCGCCGTGGGCGTGCAGCAGCATCGTGAGCCAGATGCCGAACGCCGTCCAGTCGAGCGCGCGGTCGACGGTCACGCTGAAAGCGTAGACGTCGCGGTCGTGCGCACTCGCCTGACCGACACCCGTCTCTGGAGGCGTGGCCGCCGCCACGGGCCCGAGCCAGCGCCGCGCGTCCTGCCGCGTGCCGGACGGATCGGCGGGGTCGCCGGCGAAGAGCTGGTCTGGCCCGATCGGATCGACCGCGGGCTCGAAGATCGGCGCGGCCGGATTCACGCGACGGCAGGCGGTTCGGAGCGCCTCCGCTTGCGCCGGCCCCGCGAGATCGGTCTTGGTCAGGACGACCCGGTCGGCGACGGCCACCTGCTTCACGGACTCGGGGTGCTGGGCCAGATGCCTGGCACCGTTGACCGCGTCGACCGTCGTCACGACGTGGCCCACCCGGAAATGGTGCCGCAGCACGGGCTCGGCCAGCAGCGTGAAGATGATCGGCGCCGGGTCCGCGAGGCCCGTCGTTTCGATGGCCAGCCGGTCGAACCTCGGGATCGTCCCCCGCTCCCGCTTGCTGTACAGGTCGCGGATGGCTGCGGTGAGGTCGGCGCGGAGGGCGCAGCATACGCATCCGCTCGGGAGCACCACGGTGCTCTCGTCGACGTGCCGCAGCAGCAGATGATCGAGGCCGACCTCTCCGAGCTCGTTGACCAGCACGGCGGTATTGGCGAGCTCGGGGGACGCGAGCAGGCGCCGCAGCAGCGTGGTCTTGCCGCTGCCGAGGAAGCCCGTAACGATGTTGACGGGGATGAGATCGGCGGCGGCCATGACCGTCGGGCCGCTACTCGCGTTCGACCGCGGCGATCAGCTGGGGATCGAGCGGATCGCAGCGACGCCCGGTCATCCGCTCCGCCACCGGCCACAACGCGGTCAGGTGCTGGACGATCGCGGACCGGCCGGTCCGAGTGCGGAGGACGAAGCAGTTGCCCTCCCAGTCTGCGAGCGTCAGGCCGTAATGCTTGAGCACCTTGTTGGCCAGCCCCACGCGGTGTAGCCGCTCCTGCCGTCGGGTCCGTCCCCCCGGCGGCGCCCCGGACCGGCTGTCCGGCCCGGCGGCATCCGTCCAGTGCGCTTCCGTTCCCAACACACCGCACAGTCCACACATCTCAGGTCTCCGCGCGGGCCCGACCCCCGGTCACTTCTGGCGCCGACTCCGCTTGGCGAAATCGTCGGCGATCTCGTCGAACCTCGCGAAGCGCACGCCGGGGTGCCGGGTGATGTGGCTGTACAACCGCTCGAGCATCATCAGCACCTGCGGGCGGCCGGAGACATCAGGGTGGATGGTCATAGGGAACACCGCGTAGTCGTACTCGCGATAGACCCAGTCGAACTGGTCCCGCCAGATCTGCTCGATGTCGTGTGGGTTGACGAAGCCGTGGCTGTTCGGCGCCGCCTTGATGAACATCATCGGTGGCAGGTCGTCCAGATACCAGCTCGCTGGAATCTCGATCAGCTCCGTCTCCCGCCCGCGCACCAGCGGCTTCATCCACGCGCTCGGAGGCTTGGCGTAGTCGATCTTGGTCCAGCTGTCCCCGACGCGGACGAAGTGCGGCTGGAAGTCGTGGTGCATCAGGCTGTGGTCGTACTTGAAGCCCCGCTTCAGCAGGAGCTCGTTGGTGACCGGGCTGAACTCCCACCAGGGCGCGACGTACCCGGCGGGGCGGTCGCCGGTCAGCTTTTGCGCCAGCTCGATGCACTTGTCGAGGACCGCTTCCTCCTGCTCGCGCGTCATCGCGATCGGGTTCTCGTGAGAGTAGCCGTGGATGCCGATCTCGTGCCCGGCGTCCACGACCATCCGGATCTGCTGCGGAAAGGTCTCCATCGAGTGGCCCGGCACGAACCAGGTGGTCTTGATGCCGAAGCGTTCGAACAGCTTCACCAGCCGGGGCGTGCCGACTTCCCCCGAGAACATGCCGCGCGAGATGTCGAGCGGAGAGTCCTCGCCGCCGTAGGACCCGAGCCAGCCCGCCACTGCATCCACATCGACGCCGAATGCGCACAGGATTTCCTTAGCCATGGGAGTCTCCCGCTTGTCTGAATGTGGTCACACGCACGGACCGGCCGAGGCCCCCGGTGAGGAGGTGGACATCCTCGGGGGCCCACCACGCCAGGACAGGGTCGCCGATGTCCACGGGGTCGGCGAAAAACCGCCCGTCGGCGACGTTCGCCACGAACGGCTCCCGTCCGGGGACGTCGATGGTCACCTTCACGTACGATCCCTGGTACTCGATCGCATGCACCGCGCCGACGACGGCGTTGGTCCGCTCGGGCGGCGCGCCCGGCGGCCGGCGGTCGCGCTCCAGCTTCACGCGATCTCGCCGGACGCAGCAGTGGAGCATGTCTCCCTCGGCGACCGTCTGGCCGCTCAAGGGGCTCGAGAAGCGCTCGCCGGTGTCACCGACGAGCGTGGCGAACCCGCCCGCCACCGACGCCACCTTCCCGGCGAGCACGTTCTGGCCGCCCATGAACCGGGCGACATACGCGCTGACCGGCAGCGTGTAGATCTCGCGCGCGGACCCGGCCTGTTCGATCCGGCCCTGATCCATGACGACCACCAGGTCGGCGACGGCGATCGCCTCGAGCTGCGTGTGGGTGACATGGACGAACGTGATCCCCAGCTCCTTCTGCATGCGTCGCAGCTCGCCGCGCATCTGCAGGCGCAAGAACTCGTCCAGCGCCGACAGCGGCTCGTCCAGCAGGAGGACCCGGGGCTTGGTGATCAGCGCGCGCGACAACGCCACCCGCTGCTGCTGGCCGCCCGACAGCTGGGAGGGCATGCGATCGGCGAACCGGTCCAGCCGCACCTGGGCCAGCAGCTCCCGGGCGCGCCGGTGCCGCTCCGCCTTCCGGACGCCCCGCATCTTGAGGTTGAAGGCCACGTTGTCGAGCACGCTCAGATGGGGAAAGAGCGCGTAATTCTGGAACATCATGGCGGTGCCGCGCCCGGCCGGCGCCAGTCCCACCACCGACTCCCCGCCGATCCAGACGTCACCTTCGGTCGGCGTCTCGTGCCCGGCGATCATCCTCAGAATCGTCGTCTTGCCGCAGCCGCTGGGGCCGAGCAAGCAGCAGTAGCTGCCGTGGGGGATCTTCAGATTGATCGCATCCACCGCCACCGTCTGGTCGAAGCGCTTCGTCAGGTTGCGGAGCTCGATCTCGCCGGACATGAAGTCAGTCGCCCGCGTCGGTCCGCGTCCCGCGCCGCGTGCGGCGGCGCTGGATCAGGGCGATGGAGGTCAGGGCGACGGCGATCACCACGAAGGATACGGCGGTGGTCAGCGTTCCCAACGCGTACAGCGCGGGCGAGGTCACGTTGGTGGTCATCGCCCAGATCTCGAGGGGCAGCGTGTTGCGGCTCCCGATCGGGATGAGCGTGCGGGGGAACTCGTCGTACGAGAGCGTGAACCCGAACAGCGCTACCGCGATGATCCCGGGCAGGAGAATAGGGAGCACCACGTTCCAGAGCGTCTGCCCGTAACCGGCTCCGAGGTCGCGGGCCGCCTCCTCGTAGAACGGGTTGAAGCGGCTGAACACCGCGAACATGATCAGCAGCCCGAACGGCAGCGTCCAGGTGAGCTGCGCCCCGAGCGCCGAGGAGTACCAGGCCGGCTTGATCCCGAGGAACTGGAACATCAGGCCGACGCCCAGACCCAGCAGCAGCCCCGGAATGATCAGGCTGAAGATGGCCATGTAGAAGACGAGGGTCGAGCCGAGGAAGCGGCGGCGGAACGCCAGGCCGGCCATCACCGAGGCCGCCACGGTGATCGACAGGACGATGACCGCGAGCAGGATGGACCGCGTGAACGAGCCGGCGAAATCTCCCGTCCGCTGCTGCCCGAACAGCGCACCGAACCAGTGGAGCGACACGCCGTTCATGGGAAACGTCAGGCCGCCGGTTGGCCCCTGGAAGGACAGGATGAAGATGGCGGACATGGGACCGTAGAGGAACAGCACGTACAGCCCGAAGAATGCCGCCAGCGCGTAGAACGTCCAGGGGCGCCGGCCGGACCCGGGTCGGTGCATCAGCGTCTCCCCCTAACCAGCGAGCTCTCTCCGCACATCGACGATCCTGAGAATCCCCACCACCATCGCGGTGACGACGAGCAGCAGGACCACCGCGCTGGCCGCCGCCGGCGGATATTGCAACACGGCGATCTCGTTCGACATGGCCAGCACCACCGACGCACTCTGCCCGCCACTCATGATCTTGACGACGAAAAAGTCGCCCATGACGAGCGCGACGACGAAGATCGAGCCCATGGCGATGCCGGTCTTCGACAGGGGCACGACGATCTCGCGGATCACCCGAAAGCGACCGGCGCCGGCGTCCACCGCGGCCTCGATCACGGCCGGGTCGATCCGGGCCATGGAGTTGAAGATCGGCACGATCATGAACAGCGAGAAGAGATGGACATAGGCGATCACCACCGCGAAATCGGAGAACAGCAGGAACTCCAGCGGCTGGTCCACGATGCCGAGCGCGATCAGCGACTGATTGAAGATCCCGTTGCGACCGAGAAACGGGATCCACGAGATCATGCGAATGACGTTCGACGTCCAGAAGGGAACGGTGCAGACCAGGAACAGGGCCAGCTGCAGCAGGAACGGGCGGACATGGAAGACCAGGAAATAGGAGACGGTGAAACCGATGACGAGCGTGAGGGTCCACACGATGACGGCGTACTTGACCGTGTTCGCATACAGCGAATAGGTCAGGCTGGACCCGAACAGCTCGAGGTAGTTGGTGAGGACGAACGTCGGGATAATGTCGAACTGGTCGAAGTCGAAGAAGCTCACGGTCACGACCAGCACCAGCGGCACCCCGAAGAACACCAGCAGCAGGCATGCCAGGGGCGCCGCGAGGAGATGGTGGAGCCGCGTCACATTACTACGCCGAGACGAACTCGTTCCACTTACGAACCATGTAGCGGTTCTCGTCCATCAGCGTGTTCCAGCAGGCGACCTTGCCCATGCGCTCCCAGAAGGAACCGCCGTCGCGCACCTGACCCGCCTTCTCCATGAGCGTGCCATAGGGGTCCTTGATGTCGCCCTTGGCCGGCTTGCCGTCATACCAGTAGCCCCACTCGTCGGCCGTCATGAACTTCTTGGCGGTCTCGGGGACCGAGCTGTAGTAGCCCTGCTTGGCGATGAATCCGCCCTGCCAGCCGGACTGGTACCAGTTGAGGTACTCGTAGGCGGCGTCGAGCTTGAGGCCTTTGAGGTGCCGCATCGGAGCGATGCAGCTCGCCCAGGCGCGGTAGCCTTCCTTGAGCGGGGCGTAATAGCACGGGATGCCGCGGGAGCGCACGGCCGTCACGGCCGGCGACCACATCGACTGGATCACCACTTCCCCCGACGCCATCAGGTTGACCGACTCGTCGAAGGTCGTCCAGAAGGCCCGGAACTGACCCGACTTTTTCGCGTCGATCAAGATCTTGATGGTCTTGTCGATCTCCTCCTTGGTCATGTTGCCCTTGTCGCCGTACTTGATGTCGCCGCGCGACTCGATCGCCATGGCGGCGTCCATGATGCCGATCGAGGGCACGTCGAGGATCGCGGACTTGCCTTTGAACTCCGGATTCAACAGCTCGCGCCAGTGCTCGATCGGCCGCTTCACGATATCGGGCCGGATGCCGAGGGTGTCGGCGTTGTAGACGGTCGGGATCCCGTTCGCCCACTGCGTCGGCCGCTTGGAGAACTTCGTCGACTCCGGGCCGTCCACGTACTGCACTTCGAACGGGAGGACGCCCTCGGTCGAGACCTTCCGGCCGTCGGGATACTCGCCCTTGGTGAAGATCGGCACGACCTTGTCCCACCACTTGTACTTCTTGAGGTCGATGGGGTGGAGCACGCCGCGCGGGACCAGATGCAGCAGGAAGAAGTACTCCATGTCGGCGATGTCGACGGAGTTCGGCTGGGTCACGAACCGGTTGAGCAACGCGTCATGGGCGCCGGTCTGCATCTCGACCTGAAAGCCGAGATCTTTCGACGCCTGTCTGGCGATGTCGATGATCGCCGAGTACGAGCCGCCGACCTGGACCAGCTTGACGTCCTTGATGTTCTGGGCCCAGATCGTCGGGAATCCACCGATCGCGCCCGAGGCGGCCAGCATGCCGGCCGTCGCGGCGGCACCCTTCAAGACCTCGCGTCGACTGAGCTGCCGCCGTAGCGTTTTGTTTTTCGCCGACATGGTGACCTCCTCCTGGTCGTTCGAGTCGAGGCGGACAGCCGGGCCAGCCTGCGACGCACCGCGCGCCTCGCTTCCACCTAGCCGCGCGCGCAGGGAGACATAACATCGCATCGCCCGACGTGTCAAGGGCGACGGACAGACCGCTTGTCAGCGTCGGCGCGGCGGGCGAGCGCGCCCGTAGGACCGCTACAGTAGGAGGTAGCGGCGGTTCAGCGGGAGATCGTCGTCCGGCAACAGCGGGACGGGCTCGCCGTCGATCCTGATCTCGACGGTCCGCGGATCGATCTCGATCCTGGGGTTGGCCCCGTTGTAGAGCATGTGCCGCTTGCTGACCTGCCGCGTCCCGGTGACGGCGAGCGGCAGGCGGCGGCTCCGCACGTGCCGCCGGAAGTCGCCCGCCGCGGCGGCCGCCGAGACGAAGTTCACGGAGACGCTCGCCGCCGCGCGCCCGCTGGCACCCCAGTGCGCGGCGTAGAGCGTCGGCTCGCTCTGCGGGATCGAGGCGTTGCCCTCGCCGAGCGCTCCCCAGGCCGCGACCCCGCCCTTGATCACCAGCTCCGGCTTCACCCCGAAAAATTCCGGGCGCCACAGCACGATGTCCGCGAGCTTGCCGGGCTCGAGCGAGCCGACCCATCGGTCGATGCCGTGCGCCCGCGCGGGGTTGGTGGTGTACTTCGCCAGGTACTTGAGGATGCGCTTGTTGTCGTGCGGGCCGTCCTCGCCCCGGACGATCTTCATCTGGTGGGCGAGCTGCCACGTCCGGCGGATCGACTCGCCGATGCGTCCCATCCCTTGCGAGTCCGAGTTGATGATGCTGATAGCGCCGAGCTCGTGCAGCAGGCTCTCGGCGCGCATCGTCGCGTCACGGATCCGGTCCGCGACCATCAGGCGGTCGCTCGGCACGCGCGGGTTCATACCGTGCACCGACCACATCATGGCGTGGTGCTCGGGGACCACGTTGCGCCCATAGGGGATCGTGGGCGTCGTCGACGAGCCGATCACGTTGCCAACGCCGGCGATCGCGAGGATGTCGGGGGCGTGCCCGCCGCCGATGCCCTCGACGTGGTACGCGTGGATCGCGCGGCCCCCGATCGCCGCGACCGTCTCGTGGAGCTCGCACGACTCGTTGATACCGTCGGTGTGCATCGCGATCTGGATGTCGTGGGCGTCCGCCACGGTGAGCGCCTGGTCGATCACACTCGGATAGCCCGCGTAGTCCTCGTGCACTTTGAGGCCGCACGCGCCGGACTCGATCTGGCGGAGCAGCGGCTCCGGGACCGTGCTCGCCGCGCGCCCGAGGATCCCAAGGTTCACCGGCATCTGTTCGAACGCCTCGAACATCCGCCGCAGGTTGTACGCGGGGTTGTCGTTGAGGCCCCCGGTGATGAGCGTCGTCATGCCGGCCGCGAGCGCCACGGGGATCAGCCGCGGCTGGACGAGATGCACGTGGGTGTCGATCCCGCCCGGGGTCGCGATGAACCCGACGCCGTAGATCGGCGCTGTGGCGGAGCCGACGAGCAGGTCGGGATTGTCCACGACATCGGGGTTGCCGGCTCGGCCCACGCCGACGATGCGACCGTCCTTCACGCCGATGTTCGCCTTCAACACGCCCAGCACAGGGTCGATGACCACGACGTTCGTGATCAGCAGGTCGAGCTCGCTCACCGCCGGCACCCGGTCACTCATCATGATGCCGGTCCGCATGGTCTTGCCCCAGCCCCGGAGGAGCTCGTCGCCGTAGCTCGACTCGTCGCGCTCGATCAGGGCGAGCAGGTTCGTGTCACCGAGACGGATCCGGTCACCGGTGGTCGGTCCATAGCGTGCGGCGTACTCGGCCCGACTGACCTCACGCGCCACGGCGGGCCTCCTCCTCACGGTGACCGTAGCCGGCGAGGCGCACGCGCGCGAGTCCCTCTGGGAGGCGCTCAGGGTTGGTCGCGCCCTCGGTGAGCCGGTTGAACCCGACCACCACCCCGCGCCCGCCGAATGCGACGAGCCGGACGTGCTTGACCTCTGCGGGCCGCCAGCGCTCGGAGTCTCCGGCCGGGATGTCGAGGTGCATGCCCCACGCCCTCGCACGGTCGAACACGAGGCGGCGGTTCACCTCGAAGAACGGGAAGTGCGAGCTCACGAAGATCGTGTGGTCCGACGTGTTCTCCACGTCGATCTCGACGGTGCGTCGGTCGCGGTTGATCAGGATGGGACCTTCCCCGAACAGGATCTCGCCGGGCTTCATCCTGCACCTTCGCGCGAGCCCGCCTTCGCCGCGGCACGGATCGGCTGCTCGACGTGGAGGACGCGCATTCCGTCGCCGAAGAGGCACTCGATCTTCACCGTGCCGATCAGTTCCGGGACACCGTCCATCACGTCGTTGGTGGTGAGCGCCCGGCGGCCGACCTCGACCACCGCCTCGTAGGCGGCACCGCCGCGGGCCGCCTCGTGCATCTCGTCGCAGATGATGGCGAGCGCCTCGGGGTGGGTGAGCTTCCATCCCTTCGCGCGGCGCCTTCGGGCAAGCTCGGCCGCGGTGAAGATGATCAGCCGGTCCATCTCGGTCGGCGTGAGGTGCATCGTGCCCTCCTGGTCGCCTCCTCGCCGCCGCATTATAGGCCAGGTCTGCCTGTCGAGAGGGCACCTCACGAACGGGGGAGCCGGGACGTTTACCTGGTGTGAGCCAGAAACGCTTCAGGATGCTCGACTGGACTGGCCTCTCGACGCACCTCGATGACCATGGCTGGGCGATGGTCGAGAAGCTTCTGACCGCCGACGAGTGTGAAACGATCGCCGGTCTCTACGATGACGACGGCCGGTTCCGGAGCCATGTGGTCATGGCGCGGCACGGCTTCGGACGCGGTGAATACAAGTACTTCACGTATCCGCTGCCGGACATCGTCGCCGATCTGCGCACGGCGATCTATCCGAATCTGGCGCCGATCGCCAATCGCTGGAACGGGTCGATGGGGATCGATGTCAGCTATCCGGACGCGCATGCCGATTTCATCGCGCGCTGCCACAAGGCGGGGCAGACGCGGCCAACGCCGCTCCTGTTGCGATACGCCGCGGGCGACTACAATGCTCTCCACCAGGATCTTTACGGCGAGCATGTCTTTCCGCTGCAGATGACGATTCTCCTGTCGGAGCCCGAACAGGATTTCACCGGCGGAGAATTCGTGCTGACCGAGCAGCGCCCACGCATGCAATCGCGGGCCGAGGTGGTGCCGTTGCGTCGGGGCGATGCCGTGGTGTTCGCGGTGCACCATCGCCCCGTGCACGGCACGCGCGGAACCTATCGTGTCAATATGCGGCACGGAGTGAGCCGACTGCGATCCGGACATCGCCACACCGTGGGCGTGATCTTTCACGACGCGACATGATCCCGGACTTGTTCGAGGGTGAGCGCCGGGACGTGCCGCTCGCGCCGGGCGCGATATTGCTGGGTGGGTTCGCGCTGCCCTTCGAGGGACCCCTCGTCGCCGCGTTGGGGCGGGTCGTGGAGCGTGCGCCGTTTCGCCACATGGTCACGCCTGGGGGCCATCGGATGTCCGTTGCGATGACGAACTGCGGGGCAGCCGGCTGGGTCACCGATCGAACCGGGTACCGCTACGACGGCCATGACCCGGAGAGCGGGCGTCGCTGGCCGCCGATGCCCGACGTGTTCGCCGACCTCGCTGTCCAGGCGGCAGCGCGGGCGGGATTCGACGGCTTCGCTCCCGACGCGTGTCTCGTCAACCGATACGAGCCTGGAACCCGCCTGTCGCTCCACCAGGACAAGAACGAGCGGGATTTCGAGGCGCCGATCGTGTCGGTCTCGCTCGGACTGCCGGCCGTCTTCTTGTTCGGCGGATCACATCGAGCCGATACGCCACGTCGCGTCCCGCTGGCTCATGGCGACGTGGTGGTCTGGGGAGGTCCCGCCAGACTTCGGTATCACGGCGTCATGCCGCTCGAGCCAGGACATCATCCCTTGACGGGCGGGCACCGTATCAACCTGACGTTCCGAAAGGCGACCTGATTCCGTGGATAGACGGCAACTCCTGCGACGACTCGACACGGCGTGGAGGGCATTCGAGGAGTCGTACGCCGGCTTGTCAGACGCGCAGCTGATGAAGCCCGGCGTCACGGGCGACTGGTCGGTCCGAGACATCCTCGCGCACGTGAGCACGTGGGAAGAGGAGGCGTTGACGCACCTGCCGCTCATTCTCGAGGGCGGCACGCCACCGCGGTACTCCGTCAGGTACGGCGGCATCGATGTCTTCAACGCCCGCATGACGGAGCAGAAAGCGCGCCTGTCGCTCTCCGCGGTGCGACGGCAACTGGACGCGACCCATCGCCGGCTCATCGACTTCATCCAGAGGGCGCCCGAAGGTCAGCTCAGCCGCGAGACGCGCTTCCGTCGTCGCCTACGGCTCGACACGTACAGCCACTACCCGCAGCACGCCGGGGCGATACGGCAATGGCGACGAAACGTGTCGGTGTGAGCCCGCAGCCCTTCGAGGAGATCGTGGCCGAGCACGGGCCCACCGTGCTGCGCGTGTGCCGAGCCATCCTGGGGCGGGTGGACGCCGAGGATGCGTGGTCGGAGACATTCCTCGCCGCATTGCGCGCCTATCCGCGCCTGCGCGCGAACAGCAACATCGAGGCGTGGCTCGTGACGATCGCACACCGCAAGGCGCTCGACCACCTGCGCGCATCGCGTCGCCTTGTCGTGACCGACGAGCTGCCGGAGCGCCCCGCGAGGGACGGCAGCCCTGAGGGCTGGGAGTCCGGTCTGTGGGAGGCTCTCGAGGCGCTGCCGCTCAAACAGCGGCAGACGATTGCCTACCACTACCTGGTGGGGATGCCCTACCTGCAGGTCGCCGAGATCGTGGGCGGCAGTGAGGACGCCGCCAGGCGAGCCGCGGCAGACGGCATCGCCGCCTTGCGAAAGACGTTTCCGAAAGGAGAGTCCCGATGAGGAAGGAGCGCGATCTGTTCGCCGCGTTGCCCACCATCGACGAAGCGGTGAGCCGGAGGCTGCACCAGCGCCTGGTGGACGCCGCGAGCGCCGCCGGTCTCCTCGACGTCGCCTACCGCACCATCGAGACCCCCGTGGGCACGCTGCTGTTGGCGGCCACCCCGAAGGGTCTGGTCCGGGTCGCATACGCGAGCGAGGACCATGACCTCGTCCTGGAGCGCCTCGCCCGCGACGTGAGCCCGCGCATTCTGCGGGCCCCTGCGCGCCTGGACCGCGTTGCCCGGGAGATCGAGGAGTATTTCGCGCGGCGACGCAGCACGTTCGACACGCCGCTGGATCTGCGGCTCTCGCACGGCTTCCGCCGTACGGTCCTCTCGCACCTGCCGGAGATCGGCTACGGGAAGACCGCCAGCTATGCCGCGGTCGCGAAGGCGGCTGGCCGCCCGAAGGCGGTGCGCGCCGTGGGCAGCGCCTGCGCAACCAACCCGCTGCCCGTCGTGGTGCCCTGTCACCGCGTCGTGCGGAGCGACGGCACCATCGGACAGTACGTCGGTGGCGTCGAAGCCAAGCACATGCTGCTCGCGCTGGAGTCGGCCGCCTGAGCCCCCGTGCGAAGTAGAACGAGAGCCTATCCGCCGCCGCGCGGCGGGAAGTCCTTCGGGGTGACGAGGCTGTTGGCGTCGGTGAGATCGAGCACGGTCTCCTTGCCGGCGCCGACCACCACCCGGATCTCCCAGAGCTTGACCCCCGCGCTCCGACCCACGACACGGTAGGCGCCGGCCGGGAGGTCTGACATCCTGTAGGGCCGCCCGAGGCCGATATGCAACCGGAACCTCTGGCCCTTCGTGGAGGCGTCATCGCCGTTGAACCGCAGCTCGAGCGAAACGTTCTGGGCATCGGGGCTCACGCCCGACCACGCGGTCGTGCCATTGATCGATCCGACGCCGGCCGGCGCCGGCTGACCTTCCGCTCCCGGCATGGGCGACACCGTCACGCTCCGCCGGCCGGGCGAAGCCTCCGCATCGGACACACGCTCGGCCGCCGCCAGCCATGCACGCGCCATGGCGACCTCGGGTGCTCGGTGCTCGACGACCCAGCGGAACTGCTCGCTGGCCTCGTCGTGCCGGTCGAGGCGGCTCAGCGCGGAGCCCAGGGCGAACCGGAGCTTGAGATCGTCCGGGGTCGCCTTGAGCGCTTCACGGTATTTCGCGACGGCCGCGGCGTAGTCGCCGCGGCTCGAGGCCGCGTCTCCCTCCTCGTGGGGAGACGGGGCCACGACGGTGGGCGTCGACGCCGGCGCCGGGGGAGTTGGGGAACCGCTGCGCCCGGACACCAGCTTCGCCGCGAGAAGAGTTGCCAGAGTGCGCGTCACCGTGAACCGGAGCGTGAGGTCGTGCGGCGCCGTCCGGGACGCTTCCCGGTACTTCGCGAGCGCCGCGGCGTAATCGCCGCGGCTCCAGGCCGCATCTCCCTCCTGGCGAGCAGACGGGGCCGCGGCGGCTGGCGACTGCGCCGGCGCCCGGCGGTTTGGACCACTGCACCCGAACGCCAGGGCCGCCGCGAGCATGGCGGCCAGTGCGCGCATCGCCATCTACTGATCCGTCCAGCTGTACGGCCTCACCAGCCGGCGACCGATGCCCTTCTGGACCAGATCCAGCGCCTCCTTGCTGAACAGAAGCTTGGCGTTGCCTCTAATGTCGCCTTCGAGGTTCGTGGACCCGTCGCTGTGGAGCTCGTTGACGATGGTGGCGCCGTACACCGCCTGGTTCCCGCCGCCCCGATATCGGAGGCCGATGTTGTTGCCGGTGGCGATGATCGACCCGTTCCAGCGGAAGCTCCCGTTGATGTCCGCGTTGCCGTTCTCGATGATGAGGATACCCGTGCCGGTGCTCGTCCCCGAGACGTCGAGCGAGGTGAACTGGGTGTTGAGGTCGGTCAGATCGCCCTTGATATAGATGACCTTCGGCTTCGACGTCGTGCCCCAGCAGGTGGAGCTGTTCCAGTTGGTCGAGCAGGTGGACCCGATGCCGCTGATCGAGTGCGTGTTGCCCGGGCTCGTGTTGATGGTGATGTCGGCGTACGCCTTGAGTGCGTTGACGTAGTCGGTGACCATCTGTGATGTGAGGGCGCCGTCCGACTGGACGGCGCCGGCGCCGGTCGTCGTCGCCGGCGGGTTGCTCGAGCTGGTCTCGTCCCTCCCGCGGACGTCGTTCTGCTGGTTGTTGGCCAAGGCGTTCTCGACCTGGGTCTCGAGCGCTGGAAGACTGCCGTTGACCGAGATCCCATAGACGGCGTTGGCGGTGCCGGTCGGTGAGGTGCTGTCGCTCATCTTCCAGTCCCGCCCGTCGATCGCGAAGCTCGAGCCGCTGAAGTTCACGTCGGCCTGGACGCCCGGGAAGGCGAGCGCTGCGTTCATCGAGGGGATGACCACCTTCGAGACCGCGACGGTGATCGTCCGTGTCGCGTCCCCGAAGGCGCCGGTCGAGGTGACGATGACCTTGTCGTTGGTGTCGTTCGTCGCGTTGGCGCCGCTCTCCACCGCCACGCCGGTGATCTTGTTGTCGCCGGCCCTGCAGTCGTTGCGGACCCGGACGGTGAAGGTTCCGTCCGCGCTCGTCAGCCCGGGAAGCGTCGAGTCCGCCGTGCCGAGGATGGCCCCCGTGGTGCAGGTGGCTCCCACCAGGTACGCGTTCCAGGAGGTGATATTCGTGGCCAGCGTATCGTAGGCGTACTCGATTCCCGCCTCGGCCACGTGCCGCGCCCGAACCGTGCCGCGGTGATTCTTGGAGATCTGCGGCTCGAACGCGCTCACCGAGAGGAACGTCAGCACGAGCCCGGTGAGGGTCAACAGGACCATCACGGCCAGGACGAGCGCCACGCCCCGTTCGTCGGCGACGACCTTCTGCCATCTGCGCATTGTTCTCCCTCCGCACGGCCCGGTCGCCATCATCGGTTCCTCACGCGCACCGAGTCCGTCATCGTGACCAGGACCCGCCCTTGTTGTGTCGCCGCCGGCTGGTTCTGGGGCTGGGTCGTGAGCGTGACGACGATCGTCCGGATATTGGCGGCCGTTGCCGTTGTCGCGCCGGTGCTGTCCTGATACGTGAACGTCAGGCTGTTGATCCCCGTGGCGAGCGTCACGGCGGACGCGTCGACCCCGACCTCCTGTCTGGTGAGCGCCCCGCTGGAGAACGCGTAGACGATCTGCTCACCGTGGACATTGCCGTCGGCGTCCGTGACGGTGCCCGTCGTATTGATGGCGCCGTCGCCGTCCCAGTCGTTCTGGACGGTGAATCCGGTCCCGGTCTGCGCGGCGATCGCGGTGAATGGCGGGGTGGCGGTGCACGTCGGACAGTACCCCGCGTTGCGGACCTCCCTGACTATCTGCGCGATCGCCATGCGGGCGGTCTGCTGCGCCTCGACCTGGTTCGAGCCGACCAGATAACTCTCCTGTCCGGTCTGGAGCGTGACGAACAGGCCGGCCATCACGAAGGCGATGATCACGCACGCGACCAGCAGCTCGGCCAGGGTGAAGCCGTACTCGGTCTTGAGATGGTCGAGTCGTTTCATCGGGGCGCCTCAGGTCCGGGACGCGACCATGGTGAGCAGGTGCACCCGCCGCTCCTGGTCGAGCTGACCTTGTCCCGTGACGGGCTTATAGAACACCGACACCTGGACCAGCTTGCAGTTGGCCGTGCACGTCCCGCCGGGGTTGTCGGTTACGGTGGTGACGCGCTGGTAGAAACCCGCCGTCACCGTGCCGGTGCAGGCAGCCCCTGTCGACGGGCAGTACTCCGTCGTCGTCCCCGCGCTCAGGGTGGCGTTCGTCCAGTCGACGAGCGCCGTCGCCTTGAGCTGCTCGACCTTCTGCTCCGCCAGAAAGGTCGCCGTCGTCTCGCCCTTGCCGGTCGCCACGCCGCTGGTCGCGTATTGGAAACCCGTGGCGACAGCCACGAGCCCGATCGAGAGGACCAACGTCGCCACGAGCACCTCGGCCAGCGTGAATCCCCGCTGAGATCTGATGTGAGACCTCACTGGACGGTCACTCGCCCGGAGGTTGACACGACCACGGTCCGTGTGGCGCCGTCGACCGGGTTGGTCACGGTGAACGAGCCAGCCGGACTCGCGGTGCCGAGGTTCGCGAACACGACGTTTCCACCCGAGCTGACCTGGAGGGTGTTGGCGAGGCGAATCACGCCCGAACCGTCGGTGCCGGGACCCGTCCAGATCGTCCCGCCGCAGCCGCCCGTCCTCATGACGATGCCGGTAGAGCTGACCTGAACGCACACCGTCGTGTTTCGGGAAATCGCGATCTGCCTGCCAAGATTGACGGCGGCCGCCAACTCCCCCGCGCCGGCCCGGAGCGTCGACGACCTCCAGTAGCTCAGGAACATCGGCGTGGCGAGCACGGCCAAGAGGCCGATCAGCGCGGCGACCATGCTGAGCTCTGTGAGCGTGAATCCCCTCGCGTCCATGAAGGCCGCCGGACGACGCATCGCTTCCATGTCGAGTATCTTCAGCAAGGCCTGTGCCGCGTGTGCAGGATGCTCAACGCTGCGATTTATCGAGAGAGAGAAAAAAGATCTCGCCGCGCTTGTCAGTCGTGTATTTCCGGATGCCGTTCCGTCACCTCGGATCGACCTATTCCGGAAGGAGGTCTAGCCATGGTCCCTCCGCTGAACTTCGCTCAGGCGCCGCTCGAGAAATCGGCGCTCGGCGTCATTGGTGACCAGCGCGAGCGCTCGCGCGTAGCTCTTCGCCGCTTCCGCCGAGGATCCGAGGCGGCGCAGCAGATCGGCGCGCGCGGAATGCAGGAGATGATAGCGATCGAGATCGCCCGCGGCGGCGAGCGCGTCGACGAGGGTGAGCGCCGGCCGGGGGCCGTCCACCATCGCGACGGCCGCGGCTCGGTTCAGGGAAACGATGGGGGAGGGCTGCACGCGCTCGAGCACGTCGTAGAGGCGAACGATCTGGGGCCAGTCCGTGTCCTCGGCCCGTGCCGCCTGGCAGTGCAGGGCCGCGATCGCCGCCTGCAACGCGTACGGACCCGGGCCGCCGCGCAGGGCCTCCTCGACGAGCGGCAGCGCCTCCTCGATCTGCGCGCGATTCCAGCGGCGACGGTCCTGCTCCTCGAGGAGAACGAGGTCGCCGGTCAGGTCCAGACGGGCGTCGCGCCGTGAGTCGTGTAGCAGCATGAGGGCGAGGAGGGCCGTCGCCTCCGGCGGCGGCGGCTCCATCAGTGCCCGCACGAGACGCCCGAGCCGGATGGCCTCGACGCACAGGTCGGTCCTCACGAGCGCCCCGCCGCGCGTGGGCGCGTAGCCTTCGGTGAAGACGAGGTAGATCACGGTCAGCACCGCGTCGAGCCGAAGCGGCATGTCCGTCGTGTCGGGCACCGTGTATGGAATGCGCGCGTCGCGAATCTTGCCCTTCGCCCGCACGAGCCGCTGCGCCATGGTCGCGGTGGGCACGAGGAACGCGCGCGCAATCTCGTCCGTCTCGAGGCCGCCCAGCGTGCGGAGGGTGAGCGCGACCTGGGCCTCGAGCGCCAGCGCCGGATGGCAGCAGGTGAAGATGAGGCGAAGGCGATCGTCGGGAATCTCGTGCGGGTCGTACGGCTCCGCCATCGCCTGGCCGAAGCCGGCCGCGGTGTACGCGTCCAGCTTCGCGTCGAGCCGTGCCCGGCGCCGGATGCGGTCGATAGCCTTGTGCCGGGCCGTCTGGATGACCCAGGCCCGCGGGAACTCGGGGACACCCGAGGCTCGCCACTGGTCCGCGGCGGCGGCCAAGGCCTCCTGCGCCGCCTCTTCGGCCACATCGAAGTCACCGACGAGCCGGATCAAGGTGGCGACGATCCGGCCCCAATCCGATCGATAAAGCGAGTCGACGGCGGCACTTGCATCCGGGGGCATACCTCACGTTAGATAATTTTTCGAGGGGTGTCGATTCGGGCCCCCGCCGTTCGACTCAGTGATGGAGGGACACGTGAAATACATGCTGCTGATTTGCCGGGACGAGCCGGTCTGGGATAAGCTCAGCGTGGCCGAGCGCCAGCGGATCTACGCGGAGACCCTGAAGCTGTCGGAGGAGCTCACGGCGCGCGGGCAGTATCTGGCCGGCCATCCACTGTTTCCGTCGTCCTCGGCGACCAGCGTCCGGGTGCGCGACGGCAAGCGGCTCGTGACCGATGGTCCGTTCGCGGAGACCCGCGAGCAGCTCGGCGGCTACATGCTCATCGACGTCAAGGATCTCGACGAAGCCATCGGCATCGCCGCACGCATTCCATTGGCCCGCACGAGCACGGTCGAAATCCGGCCCGTGAGAGACGGCGCGCCGAGTTGAACGCCAGAACGACGGAGCGAGGGCGATGATCAAGGGCCTGCGCGGAGCGACGATCTGGAGCGAAGACCTGAACAACCTGCTCCCGTTCTACCGGGACGTGCTCGGCCTCAAGGTGGGGCTCCAGATCGAGGGGTTCGTCGTGCTCGGCGATCTGAAGACGCCGGCGCTCGCGCTGGGCACGCACAGCGAGGTGCACGGCCACAACGCGGACCCGGCGCGGCACATGGTCGGGCTCGCCACCGACGACGTCGACGCGGAGTGCAAGCGCCTGAAGGGCGCCGGCGTCGAGTTCGTGGAGGATCCGACGGACTACGGCACGCTGAGGATCGCGACGCTGAAGGATCCCGAAGGCAATCTGCTGCAGCTCCTACAGCCACGGCCGTGACAAACCAGGAGGCGACATGACGATGCGATTTCTGATGCAGGTCAGAGCTGACAGGAAGACAGAGACGGGCGTTCTCCCGAGCGTGAAATCGAAGCAAGAGGCGATCGAATGGGCCAAGCGCGTCCCCTTCGCCGAAGGCGAGGTGGTCGAGCTTCGGCAGGTGTTCGAGGCGTCGGACTTCCCTCCCGAGATCCTGTCCGTATGATTCGCAAGATCCTGATCGCGCTCGCAGGGATCGTCGTCGTGTTCGTGGCGATCGTCGCCATGCAGCCATCCGAATACCGCGTCGCGCGGACGGCCACCATCGCCGCCCCCGCGCCCGCGGTCTTTGCGCAGGTGAACGATTTCCACAAGTGGGAGGCATGGAGCCCGTGGGCGAAGCTCGATCCGGCCATGAAACAAACGTACGAAGGGGCGCCCGCCGGAACCGGCGCAATCTACGCGTGGGCGGGCAACAACGAGGTGGGCGAAGGCCGCATGACGCTGACGGAGAGCCGTCCGAGTGACCTCATCAGGATCAGGCTAGAATTCCTGAAGCCCTTCGCGGCCACGAGCACCGCGGAGTTCGCCTTCAAGCCCGAGGGCAATCGAACCGTCGTGACGTGGAGCATGGCCGGCAACGTCAATTTCATGGCCAAGATCGTCCACCTGTTCATGGACATGGATAGAATGATCGGCGACAAGTTCGAGCAAGGGCTGGCGCGACTGAAATCGATCACCGAGGCCGGGCAGTCGACGGCAAGGAGTCAGGGATGAGCGGGATACGGGTACTGGTCGGGACACGCAAGGGCGCGTTCCTCCTGACATCGGACGGAAAGCGTGCCCGGTGGGACGTCAGTGGCCCCCACTTCGGGGGCTGGGAGATCTACCACCTCAAGGGATCTCCCGTTGACCCGAATCGGCTGTATGCCTCGCAGTCGACCAGCTGGTTCGGGCAGATGATCCAGCGCTCGAACGACGGCGGCAAGACGTGGGAGACGGTGGGCAACAAGTTCGTGTACGACGGCGTCCCGGGCACCCACCTGTGGTACGACGGCACGCCGCGCCCCTGGGAGTTCACGCGCGTCTGGCATCTCGAGCCCTCGCTGACCGATCCGGACACGGTCTACGCCGGGATTCAAGATGCCGCCTTGTTCCGCTCGATCGACGGCGGGCAGGCGTGGCAGGAGCTGCCCGGCCTGCGCGGCCACTCCTCGGCGCCCTCCTGGCAGCCGGGTGCCGGCGGGCTGTGCCTGCACACTATCCTGCTGGACCCGAGCCATCCCGAGCGCATCTTCATCGCCATCTCGGCGGCGGGCGTGTTCCGGACCGACGACGTCGGCAAGACGTGGCGGCCGATGAACCGAGGCCTCCGGTCCGAACAGATCCCCGACCCGAACGCCGAGGTCGGCCACTGCGTCCACCGAATCGCGATGCACCGGTCGCGCCCGAGCGTGCTGTTCATGCAGAAGCACTGGGACGTCATGCGCAGCGACGACGCCGGCGAGTCGTGGCGGGAGATCAGCGGGAACTTGCCGACCGATTTTGGATTTCCGATCGACGTGCACGCGCACGAGCCGGACACCATCTACGTCGTCCCGATCAAGAGCGACTCGGAGCACTATCTGCCCGACGGAAAGTTGCGCGTGTACCGCAGCCGCACGGGCGGACACGAGTGGGAGGCGCTCACGAAGGGCCTGCCGCAACGCGACTGCTACGTCAACGTGTTGCGCGACGCGATGGCCGTCGACTCGCTCGATCCGTGCGGCGTGTACTTCGGTACCACCGGCGGGCAAGTGTACGTGTCGGCCGACGCCGGGGACAGCTGGGCGGCCATCGTCCGAGATCTTCCTTCGGTCGTGTCCGTGGAAGTCCAGACGCTGCCATGATCCGCGTCGTGCTGCCGGCGCATCTCAGGACGCTCGCACACCTCGACGGCGAGGTGAAGCTCGACGTCGAGGGTCGTGCCACGCAGCGCTCGGTCCTCGACGCGCTCGAGGCCTGCTATCCGGCCCTGCGCGGGACGATCCGCGACCACGTCACGCAGCAGCGCCGCCCGTTCGTGAGGTTCTTCGCCTGCGAGCGGGATCTGTCCCACGAACCGCCGGATGCCCCGCTGCCCGACGCGGTCGCGACGGGGGCCGAGCCCCTTCTGGTCGTGGGGGCCATGGCGGGCGGCGCCTAGGAACCCATCATGACCGCTGCGCTGTGGATCGTGCAGTCGCTGCTCGCGCTCCTCTTTTTCTTCGCCGGTGGAATGAAGCTGGTCCTGCCGCTCGAGCAGCTGACCGGGCCGATCACGCTGCCGGGTCCGTTGTTGCGGTTCATCGGCGTGGCCGAGGTGCTCGGCGCGCTCGGCCTGATCCTCCCCGGGCTCCTGCGCATTCGGCCGGGCCTGACACCGTTGGCCGCTGTCGGGCTGGTGGTCATCATGATCGGTGCGACGGTGCTCACGCTGGCGGCCGGGGCTGTCGCGGTGGCGCTGATCTCGCTGATCGTCGGGCTCCTCGCTGCGTTCGTCGCCTACGGCCGCTGGCGGCTGGCGCCGCTTCGCGGGTCGTCACCCGGCCGTCAGTCGGTGAGATCATGACGCTCTTCTACGGCTGGATCATCGTCGCCGCTGGCGTCGTCGTGACCTGCATCGGTCTCGGTGCGATGCTCTCGCTCAGCATCTTCCTCCAGCCCATGTCCGAAGCGACGGGCTGGTCGCGTACGGGGATCTCGACGGCCGCGCTCCTCAACTGGGTCTCGATGGGCGTCGGGTCGTTCGTCTGGGGCGCCCTCTCCGACCGGCTCGGCACGCGCGCCGTCGTGCTCGTCGGAGGCGTCCTGCTCGGCCTCGGCATGGTGACGGCGAGCCAGGCGGCCACCCTCGGCCAGTTCCAGCTCCTGTTCGGCGTGATCGTCGGCCTGGCAGCGGGCAGCTTCTACACGCCGCTGACGGCGACGACCACGCGCTGGTTCACGCGGCATCGCAGTCTCGCCGTCGCGCTCGTCTCGGCGGGGCTCGGTCTCGGCACGATGACGGTCGGGCCCCTCGCCCGCTGGATCATCACCAACTACGACTGGCGCGTCGCCATGCTCGTGCTCGGCGATCTCGCGTGGCTCCTCGTCATTCCGGCTGCCTTGCTCGTGAAGAACCCGCCGGCGCCCGCAGCCATTCCGGCGGCGGCCGGCGCCGAAGGCCCGGAGCTCACGGCCGCGCAGGCCTTGCGCACGCCGCAGTTCGCCGCCATCGCGCTCACGTACTTCGCGTGTTGCGCGGCGCACTCGGGTCCGATCTTCCACATGGTCACCCATGCGATCGACCACGGCGTGCCGGCGATGGCCGCCGCCACCGTGCTCGGGGCGGCGGGCCTGGCCTCACTGAGCGGCCGCATCATCTGCGGGCTCGTGGCCGACCGCGTCGGCGCGAAGCGCACGCTGCTCGCGGGGCTCGCCCTTCAGGCGGTCACGGTGAGCCTCTACCTCTTCACCCGCGAGCTCGCGGGCTTCTACGCGGTCGCGCTCGTGTTCGGCTTCGCCTACGGCGGCGTGATGCCGCTCTACGCGATCCTCGTGCGTGAGTACTTCGGCGCGCGGATCATGGGGACCGTCTTCGGCGCGGTCGCCTTCGTGTCCACCCTGGGCATGGCGCTCGGGCCGTGGGCCGGCGGCTGGCTGTACGACGCGTTCGGCAGCTACTTCTGGCTGTTCACCGGCTCGTTCGGTATCGGCCTCGGGGCGGTGGCCATCGCGGGCACGTTCCGCCCGCCCCGCCAGCTTCCAGTCGCGCTGCCGAGTCCGAGCGTGGCCCGCTGAAAGTCCAAGGGAGCGGCGCGCTGGTCCGCGCCGAGCTCAGCCGACCAGCGATTCGAGCGCTCGCACCTCGTCGACGGAGAGCGCGAGCTCGCGGCTGGCCAGGTCCTGCTTCATGTGTTGCGCGTCGGCGGTGCCGGTCAGCGGCAGCATTCCGATCGCCTGCGCGAAGCGAAACACAACCTGCGCCGGCGTCACCGGGCCGCGCGCGGCGATGGAGGCGACCAGCCGGTGCCGCAGCGCCTCCGGGTTCGCCGTGAGCAGGGAGAAGCCCTGGTAGACGATTTTCCGATCGGTGCAGAACGATCGGACCTCTCGGTCCCAACCCAGGCGAGCGAAGCAGCGGTTCTGCACGAAATCAGGGGCCTCGGCACCGGCGGTCGCCATTTGCTCGAGGTGGGGCAGGGAGACGTTGCTGACGCCGAGGAACCGCGTGCGGCCCGCGTCGCGCTCGTTCACCATTGCGGCCCAGGCCTCGGCGTCGTCGTCGGTCCAGCCCCGAGCGGAGGCGGGCCCGTGCAGCACATAGCTGTCGACGTGGTCGGTCCCGAGGTGCTCGAGTGAGCTGGCCATGGACTGGGCGACCTGCGTGGAAAGGTCGGCGGCCGGATCGTAGGGCAGCCGGTGGTCCTGGCCGCCCTGGTAGGTGAACTTCGTTTGTAGGAAGAGGTCCGCGCGCGTGACGACGCCTGCCCGGTAGGCGGCGGCGAGCCCTTGGCCGACGCCGGCCTCGAAGTAGTGCCGCCGCTGGTTGGCGGTGTCGATGCCACGGAAGCCCATCCTGAGCGCGAGCTCGGTGAGGGCCGGGGTGCGATCCTCCTTCCAGGCGGTGCCGTAGAGAAAATCGGGAATGGGTGCGGGGTGCTGCGCTGGCATCGCGTCATTCTGCCATTATCATGACGAAGCGACCAGAGCATGAGCGCTCGATACTTCTACGGCTGGAACGTCGTGAGCGGTGGCGTGGTACCGCGGCGAGCGTCAGGTCGCGCGCGCCGTGTGCGTCGAACGACAGGCATTGGCCGGGGGCCAGTGCAGGAGGACGTGGGCATATCGGCTCGGATCCATGTCGGCGCCGGTCCGTCGGAAGTACGCCTGCCAGAAGCGGCCGACGTTCTCCGCGAGCTCGGCCGATTTCGCGGACGCCCCCGACACATAGATGCACACGCCCGGGAGCTTGGGGACGAGGCCTTTGGCGTCCAGCTCTGAGAGGGTCTTCGTGATCGTGGTGGGGCTCCAGGCGATCTTCTCGAAGTCGTACGGCGGATTGTCCTCGAGCATGTCAGACATCAGGACGAGCACCTTCCGTCGCGGCTCGTCGGAGAAGAGCTTCTCGGCCATGAGGAGCGAGCTGAAGATATCGGTGTGCGGGCTCACGTAGCGCTTCGCGAACACCTGGGCGACGGTCGTCCCGACCTTCTCCTTGAGATGGAGGACCTGGGTCTCGAGCTCCTTGGCGTCGCGGTTGTACTTCAAGACGTTGTTGAGCCATCCGCTGAACTCGGGCTTCGGCGGCAGGATGACCTCGACGAGGGGACGGAATTCGGTCATGGTCTTGTCGTGAATGGGGGCGATCAAGAGCCGGTCTCCCGCCGAGAGCGACGGCAGGATCTCGCTCTCGATCTCCCGTCGGTACGACGCCCGGTCGTCACCCGTGATGCTCCCCGAGAAGTCGATGAAGACGACGACCGCCGACGCGTGCCGGACGGCGGCCGGCACGGAGGGCGTACAGCCGGTCGTCAGGAGAAGGGCCTGCGTCGCCAGGACGAGCAGCGAGGGCGCGAGCCGGCGCCGGGACTCAACGCTCATGCGGCGGCTCGTTCTCGCCGTTGACGGAGACCTCCGCCCACAGCTTCAGCGCGGGAAACTCCGGGTTCTTCCTGAAGGAGAACGGCGGTAAGAGTCGACGGAAACGAATGTTGGTTTGCCGGTACAGGGCGACCCGCTGGCTGGTCAGCTGCCGGACCTGGTCGATCTGGCTCTTGGCCGCTCGGATCTCCCCGTTGATGCCGTTGCTGAGCCCGAAGAGCTTCTCGCGAATGCCGTTCCGCTTCCGGTCGAGCGATTTGAGCGTCTTGTGGAACTGGTCAAGCCTTTCGTCCGGATCGTGGGCGAAGTAGGAGGCGGCCATGGCGCCGAAGAAGACCAGGCTGTTGAGCGCGAACAGGGCCCACGCCATCGCCCCCTGGTCGGCCGCCGCGGGGGCTCCCTCGGAGAACGAGGAAGAGATGTAAACGTTCCGCAACAGGCTGACTGCGTACAGGGCGCCGCCCACCACGATCGGCGTCAGGGCCCCCATCAGGATGTTGCCCGCCAGGCGTGGAAGCGAGTGGCGCAGATGGATACCGATGAACACGCCGATGAGCGGGATCATGATCGCGAGGGTGGACGCCATGACGTACGTCAGGTACTCGGCCTCACCGAACAGGCGAAACACGACCGTATTGAGGGGGAACTCCCCGATGCCGAGGAAGAGGATGACCCCCCAGTGCAGCGCTGCCGGGAAGGGCATCATCACGTCCCGCCCCAGCTCCTTGACCCTGGACTTGTAACGGTCGGCGATCGGCTGGATCCGGTGGTCGAGGTCCTCCAGGCGCCTCATGAGCGCCTGGAACATCGGTTGGAGCTTGGCGATCCGGAGCGAGGCTGACTCGTAGATCCGTTGAACCTCTTGTTCACCGTGCGCGACCAGCGCCTGCTCGAACGGCGCCGGCATGTACGAGCCCATCTCGGGGATGTTGCGCTCCCCGTCCTTCTGGCCTTCGGTCTGGATCCGCTCTTCCGTGAAGGAAGTGGTCGGCGCCTCGGGCTTGGTGCGTGACAAACCCAGCATTGTTATGCCTCGTGCTTCTTGAGGACCGAGGTCAGCTCGTCGATCAGGAACTTCATGTTGTCCAGGACGGTGTCCTCGGTGCCGTAAAGGTCGGTCATCCGCTTCATGAGCGCCTGGTAGTCGACTTTCATCTGGGCCAGCGTCTGGTGGAGCGAGTCGACGCCGGTCCGGAGCGCCTCCCGTTCCTGCCGCAGAGAAAACCAGCGCTTCTGGAGCGACTCCAGTTGATCGCGCATCTCTGAGGACTGCTGGACCAGTTCCCGGTACTCATTGATGGCCTCGATAATCCGTTTGACTTCCGTGTCATTGAGCACCGCTCGGCTCCTTTCTCAAGTTCGACGTGGCCCTGCTGGTGGATTGCCGCTATTCTTCAGGAACGATTCCGTGGCGAAGACGTCCTTTCCGGAGACCCTTCCACATCCATCGCGCCCCGTTCGGCTCTCTGTAACACGCTTCCACCAACCTCTGTTGCGCCTGTGCCGGCGCAGTTCGACACTGTTACTACCTGGACGGCGCCCTCCTAGTTCAAGGGACGTGCCACGGCTAACCTAGCGAATATTAGCGTTTCCGGAGGGCAACGCTCGGCGATCTGGCACGACAACTTCACCTTCGCGTCGGGTTGTCTACGTGGTGGACAGTGCCCCGCGGCCCTTTCGCGTCACGCGAGGCGGCGAAGCGCCTCCTCGGTTGCGCGGTCGGCGGCGAAAAAGCATTCGATCCGGAGCTTGTGCAGCGTGATGTCATAGGGTGTTCCGAGGCTGGCGAGGACCGTGAAGAAGCTCAGGCGAACGTCGTCACGGCGCATCTCGATGGCGAGGAACGGCACCGTCGAGGCGTCGAGGTCGAGCGTCCGCCACTGCCGAGGCACGTCGGGATAGCCGAGCAGTTCGTCGAGGAGGCGGCGGGTCTCGACGTCGCCAGTGCGCAGCAGATCGCGGTGGAGCCACTGGATGAGGGCCGCGGCGGTGGGCTCCCAGTTGATGATCGCCGGCCGGAGCCCCCGGGGATGAAACGTGAGCCGCATCGCATTGGGCGGCCCCTCCACCTCGGCCGCCTCGGGGCCGAGGAGGAGGCCCAGGACGCGGTTCATGGCCGCGTTCGTCCGGAGGACGTTCCAGTTCCGATCGAGCACCAGCGCGGGATAGGGTTCCTGCTGGCGCAGCATGAAGTCCAGCGCCCGTCGCACCTGGGTCATCTCCGGCGCGTCCAGGGCGGTCTCACGATAGATCGGCGCGTACCCAGCGGCGGCGAGAAGTTCGTTGCGGCTACGCAGCGGCACCTCCAGCACCCGCGAGAGAAGCAGCACCATCTCGCGGCTGGGCTGGGCACGGCCGGTCTCGAGGAAGCTCAGGTGACGGCTCGAGATCTCGGCCTCCACTGCCAGATCGAGCTGGCTCATCCGGCGTTGCTCGCGCCACTGCTTGATGAGCGTTCCCACCGAGCTCGCCGCCGGCCCTTTCGATTGCCTTCGTGAGCCCGCCTTCACGCCCGCCAATATACGCGGGCGCCGTCCGCCGGCCAATTACCTCCGAGGTAATTGATTCGCCCGCTTGTCCACCCGGACGATGCCATCATGCTTCGAGTTGCCTTTGCTGGAACCTTCGCCGCCCGCCTCGAGGAGCGAGTGCGGGCCCAACTGGGAATGCCCTGCGACGTCATCGTGGATGGGGAGAGCGGGATCGTCTCGAAGCTTTCCGAGGTCGACGTGCTGGTAACGCTCGCGTTCACCCGAGAAATGGGCGGCGCCGCCCGACGACTCAAGCTGGTGCAGGTGCCCGGCGCCGGCCTCGATCGGATCGACCGGTCCGCCCTTCCGGCCGGCACGTGGCTGGCGAATGCCTACGGCCACGAGGCCGGCATCGCCGAGTACGTGATCGGCGCCATGGTGGCGTTGAGCCGCGGCTTCTGTCGCCTGGACGCCCGCCTCCGGCGGGGCGACTGGGAGAGCCAGTGGGCGGTGTCCGCGCCGCCGCCGGCACCCTGGCCGGAGCTCGCCGGGAAGACTCTCGGCATCCTCGGCTATGGTCGGATCGGGCACGCCGTAGCCCAGCGGGCCCGTGCCTTCGATATGACCGTCTGGGCCATCCGGCGCGACGTGACTCCATCCGACGCACAGGGGCTCGCGTTCCTCGGCGGGCCGCAAGCCCTGGACGAAGTCTTGCGACGGGCCGATTATCTGGTGATCACGCTCTCGCTCACCGAGGCCACCCAGGGCCTTCTCGGGGAGCGAGGGCTTCGAATGATGAAGCCGTCCGCCATCCTCATCAACGTGGCTCGCGCCGAGATCGTCGAGGAGGCGGCGCTCTATCGAGCGCTGGCCGAGCGGACGATCGCCGGCGCTGCCCTTGACGTCTGGTACCGGTATCCGACCAGCGCTGGCGCCACGCTCCCGTCGCGCTACGCGTTCCACGAGTTGCCCAACCTGCTCATGACGCCGCATGTGTCGGGGTGGACCGAGGGGATGCTGGAGGCGCGGGCGAAGCTCATCGCGGAGAACATCCACCGGGCCGTGCGGGACGAGCCCCCGCTGAATCTGATTCGTTGACCCGGCCCCTCTTCTACGGCTGGGTCATCGTGGCCGTCTCCTTTGTCACCATGGGTGTGGGCGTCAACGCGCGCACCGCCTTTTCACTGCTCTTCCCGCCGATCCTGGACGAGTTCGGCTGGGAGCGGGGCGTGACGGCCGGCGCATTCTCCTTCGGCTTTCTCGTCACGGCAGCCGTGAGCCCCTTCCTCGGCCGACTGATGGATCACCGCGGACCGCGGCTCGTAATCGAGCTGGGCGTGGGGCTCATGGCGGCCGGGTTGATGTTGGCGACGCTGGTGCAGGCGCCGTGGCACCTCTATGCCACGCTCGGCGTGCTCGTCGGTGGCGGTGGCGTCTGTCTGGGCTATACCGGTCAGGCGCTCTTCCTCCCCAACTGGTTCGTGCGCCGGCGCGGTCTGGCCATGAGCCTCGCGTTCTCCGGCGTCGGCGTGGGCTCGATCATCCTGTTGCCCTGGCTCCAGGCTCTCATCGGGCGCGCCGGCTGGCGCGCCGCCTGCTGGGTCATGGGCATCCTGGTGCTGGCGCTCTTGGCGCCACTCAACCTCTTGCTGAGGCGCCGGCCCGAGGATCTCGGGCTCGAGCCCGACGGCGATCATGCGCCGCAGGGCTCCGTCGCCGTCAATCGGACGGCGAGTAATATTGTGGACCCGGCCTGGGTCGCGGTGGACTGGACCCTCGGCCGCGCCATGCGCACGGCCCGCTTCTGGTGGATCGCGGTGGGATACTTCTCGGGCCTCTTTTCCTGGTACGCGGTCCAGGTCCACCAGACGAGATACCTCGTCGAGATCGGGTTCAGCCCGACCGACGCCGCCTGGGCGCTGGGACTCGTGAGCCTGGCCGGCATCCCCGGGCAGATCGCGCTCGGCCATCTCTCGGACCGGATCGGGCGTGAATGGGTGTGGACGGTGGGCAGCCTGGGCTTTGCGCTGTGCTACGTTTCCCTGCTCCTCCTGCCCCACGCCCCGACGCCGACGCTGCTCTATCTCATGGTCGCCTCGCAGGGCATGCTCGGCTATGGTCTCACCTCCGTCATCGGCGCCATCCCCGCCGAGATCTTTCAGGGACGGCACTACGGCACGATCTTCGGCACGCTGATGCTGGCGTCTATCGTGGGCGGGGCGGCGGGGCCCTGGGTGACGGGCGCGCTCTACGATGTCACCGGCAGCTACGCGCCGGCCTTCTCCCTCGCCATCGGCTCGAGCCTGCTCTCAGCCCTGGCGATCTGGCTCGCTGCCCCGCGCGAGGTGCGGGCCGTCGCCGGACGCGTCCCTCGGCTGACGTGAGCCAGCCACCGGCCTCCGCGCCCGCTAGGCCCTGGGGCTCGAGTGACCCGCGTCAGAGGTCTTTGCGCCCTCGCGCTCGAGTCGACGCAGGATGCGTTTCACGTACTGGCGCGTTTCCCGATAGGGCGGAATCCCCCGATGGCCGATCACCGCGCGCTCGCCGGCGTTGTAGGCGGCGAGGACGAGCGGGAGGTCGCCCTCGAATCGGTCCATCAGGCTACGAAGGTGCTTGACGCCGGCCTCGATGTTTTCGCGTGGGTCGAAGGGATCACCCACGCCGAGGATGGCCGCCGTCTGGGGCATGAGCTGCATCAGCCCGCGGGCGCCCGTGCGAGAGACGGCGCGCGGGTTGAACTCGGACTCGGCTTCGATGATCGCCGCGATGAGCTCGACCGAGACACCGTATCGGGCTGCCACTGCCCTGATGACGGCGTCGACGTCCGCGCTGCTCGGTGCGCTCTCGCGCTCTTGCTGTTGACCGTTGCGAGCGTGCATGACGTGAGGTGTCGCATGCGCGCTGGTCATGCGAGACGCCACGTACCCCGGAACGATCGTCAGGAGGAGAACCCCGACGCCGAGCAGGTGGCGATTGAAGAGCGGCCGCGCGTCCGATGACGATCCCGCGACCGTGAGGAGCGACGAGCCAGAAGCCGCCCGCGACAGGATGAGCGGGCAGAACCCCGACACCGCTCCGGGGCACCCCGGGGGCGTGATGGTCCAGCCCATCGAGCGCAGCAGGCCGTCGGCCGTCATGGGCGCGCGTCGATCGCCACGGCGTCGGTCGGTCGCCGAGGACCCTGAACGCCGCCGCCGTTCGGCGACGCGCCGATCCACGAGCACTTGAACGGTCTCGGAGTATGCGAACGCTCGCTGGAAGAGCTCGTACAGGTGTGCGCGATCGTCCGCGACGATAATGAGCTGCGGGACCCGCTCCGGCTGATCGTCGTGGTGTTCTCTCTCGAACGGGCGCTCGCCGCCGCAGGCCGGGCACGTGGCGAGGTTGGCGCTCTGGCGTCCGGAATTTGAGCCTGGCATGGCAGACTCCAGGGCAAATCTGATACCGGAGCAGAATTTCCAGCAGCATCAATCACTTCCGCGGCGGTGGCCAGAAGGGGGCCTGGTGCGTCTCTGGCCAGACAGATCACTCTCGAGCCATCGCGGGCGCATCGTCCCGTCGCGCTGACGTCACCAGATTCGCTTGCGGACGAACTCCACGATCTTGTCCACCGCCCGCACGGCCGCCGGCGAGCTCGGATTCCTGATGATGAACCCCTCGCTCTCCCCCTCGAACAACTCCAGTTCGACCTCGCCCCCCACCGCACGGTAGCGCGCAACGAACCGATCGAGGTCCGCGCGGGGATGCGCCTGGTCGCGGGTGCCTTGAAGGTAGAGCACGGGGGGCAACGCGACCCGCTCGCCACGCTCCAGTGCCTGCACCGGGTTGCCCTCCGCCATCGCCTCCTCGGTTTGCCAGAACTGATCGTGGCAGGGCAGCACGCGGTCCACGACCTCCGGGTAGGGTGGACCTCCCGCCTTGAGCTTCTTGACGTAGTGGTACCGCGCCAGCGGGTCGATGACGGGCCAGCACAGGACGGCACACCGCACACTGGCATCGGCGGCCGGCAGGCCCGCCGGGAGCGGGATCGCCGCGTAGCGCCGATCGTGCGGTCGCATCCCGACCAGGATCGCCTGGTGCGCCCCGCTGGAGGTGCCCAGAACGCCGACCAGATCCGGACGGCTGCCCAGAGCCGTGGCGCGCGTCTTGAGCAAGCGGATCGCGTAGTTGATGTCGGCCACCGACGCGGGGTAGGGCGCCTCGGGCGGCATGCGGAAATCCAGCGCCGCCACGACCACGCCGCTCTTCGCGAGCGGCTCGTTGATGGGGCTATCGTTCAGGCGGTTGCCCCGGCACCAGGCGCCGCCGTGCAGCTCGACGACGAGCGGGAACGGCCCTGAGCCGCGCGGCTTGAACAGACGCGCCAGCAGGGGCCTGTCCCCGTGGCGGAGATACTCGACGTCTTCGATCTCGATGTCGTACGTCATGCGCTCCTCCCTCGGGAAGTCGAGGATCGGGTGCCGCCGCGATACTGCCCGAGCCCTGGCGCGGCCGTCAAGCCGTGGCCGCGGCTTGACCGAGCGGCCGGCCCGGCGCACTATCGCCCCCGGTGCGCGAGCCGCTCCACCGCGGCTGACCCTCGAGGAGGAGAGAGACATGCGCTTCGGCCTGTTCACGAGCATGGGCGCCCAGACCTGGTCTGGCGTGCTGGACCTCTGGCGACACATCGAGGCCACGGGGTGGGACATCGGCTGCGTGACCGACCACTTCATGCCCAACACGAAGGAGCGGGAGGGCGCCATGCTCGAGTCGTGGAGCACCCTCAGCGCGCTGGCGGCCCTGGTGCCCCGCATCCGCGTCGGCACCATCGTGCTGGGGAACACGTACCGCCATCCGGCTGTGGTCGCGAAGATGGCCGCGCAGGTCGACATCATCTCCGGCGGCCGGCTCCTCCTGGGGCTCGGCGCGGGCTGGCAAGAGAACGAGCACGAGGCGTATGGCATCCCGTTCTACACGATGCGCGAGCGGCTCGCGCGCCTGGACGAGGCGTGCGAGGTGATCCGATCGTTGTGGACCGAGCGCCGCAGTACCTTCAAGGGGAGCTATTACCAGCTCGCCGATGCCCCGCTCGATCCCAAGCCGGTGCAGAGGCCCCATCCCGAGCTGATGATCGGCGGAGGCGGCGAGCGCGTCACCCTGCGCATCGTGGCCAAGCACGCCGACCACTGGAACGTCTGGGGCGGTCCGAGAGTCCTGGCGCGGAAGGGGGCCATCCTCGACGAGCACTGCGCCGCTGTCGGCCGCGATCCGAAGACCATCACCCGCTCGGCGAACATGGCGCTGCTCATCACCGACCGGAAGGACGAGGTCGAGCGTCTCGCCGACACGATCGCCACGCGCATGGGCCGGCACGCCGCCGACGCGCGTGACACCTGCCTGGCCGGCACCCCGGACCAGATCCGCGAGCAGCTCAACCAGCTCCGCGAGGCCGGCGCGGGCGTGCTGTTCATCCCGACCCTGTTTCGGCCGCTGCCCGAGCTGCGTCGCGACCTGGATCGGTTGATCGCGGACATCGCCCCGGCGTTTCGATAGGAGTGACGACGGCGCGTGACATTCACGACGCGCCGCTCTCGCGACGCGGGGTGCTCCGCTTGATGGCGGCGGCCGCCGCCGCCGCGGGCGTGCGGCCTGGAGGCGCTGGGGCGGCGCCCACGATGCGCTTGCGTCCCATCCCGGTGAGCGGCGAGACGATCCCCACGGTCGGCCTCGGGACGTGGCGCACCTTCGACATCGGCGCGTCAGCGACCGAGCGCGAGCCCCTCAGGGAGGTCCTGCGGCGTTTCGTCGAGGCGGAAGGGCGCGTGATCGATTCGTCGCCGATGTACGGGGCGGCCGAGGGCGTGGTGGGCGACCTTGCGGCGGATCTCGGGATCCTCGACGCACTCTTTGTCGCTACCAAGGTCTGGACGAGCGGGCGCGCCGCCGGCGTCGCCCAGATGGAGCGGTCGCTCACGCGCCTCCGGCGGAGGCGCCTCGACCTGATGCAGATCCACAACTTGCTCGACTGGCGAACCCACCTCCGGACCCTCCGGGATTGGAAGAAGGCCGGCCGCATCCGCTACCTCGGCGTCACCCACTATGCGTCGAGCGGCTACGACGAGCTGGAGCGGGTGCTGCGGAGCGAGCCGATCGACTTCGTGCAGGTCAACTACTCGCTCGGCGAGCGCGAGGCCGAGCAGCGCATCCTGCCCCTCGCCCGCGACCGCGGCGTGGCCGTGCTGGTGAACCGCCCCTTCTCGGCGGGCGACCTGTTCCGGCGAATGCGCGGGCGGCCGCTTCCACCGTGGGCCGCCGAGTTCGACTGCGAGAGCTGGGCCCAGTTCTTCCTGAAGTGGATCTTGGCTCATCCGGCCGTCACCTGCGCGATCCCCGCCACGAGCCAGCCGCAGCACCTGGTCGACAACATGAAGGCCGGCGTGGGGGCGCTACCGGATCCGGCGACCCGGGAGCGCATGGGCGCGCTCGCGGAGGCGCGCTGACGACGTTCCGTTAGGCGCGGGCGGCGGCGTCGGCCTTCTTGAAGTCCGCCTCCGTGAAGCCGTAGAGGTGCGCGCCCCCCATGAGGATCTGCGCGGCGATCGCGCGCGGGAGGTTTTTCAACAAGGCCTCCGCCACGTGGGGGAAGTTCGAGTCGAAGTGCGGATAATCCGTCGAGACGCACATCCGGTCGGCACCGATCAACCCGGCCGTCGCTTCGATCTCGGGCTCGCTCCCCTCGACCGCGGCCCAGCAGTTGCGGCGGAAATACTCCCGCGGGGTGAGGCTCAGGTAGGGGGCGTGGGAGTCATGGTACTGGGGATAGTCCCACTCGATGCGGGACAGGAGCCCGGGCACCCAGGAGTTCTGCGCTTCGAGGAATCCGACGCGGAGCTTCGGATGGAACTCGAACACGCCGCCGATGATCATCGCGATCAGCGCCTGCTGCATCTCGATCCAATGGCTGGCCACGTGGCGGTAGAAGCGGTTCTCACCGTAGAGCTCGACCATGTGGGAGTAGAGGGCGCTCACACCCTCGTGGAATCCCCAGGTCACGTCGAGCTCTTCGTGCAGGCGGTAGAGGGGCTCCCAGTAGTTCGAGTGCCAGTAGCGACCGTTGACGAGGTTCGGCCGGATGAAGGACCCGACGGCGCCGAGCTCCCGCACGCACCGAACCAGCTCCTGACACGCCAGGTGCACGTCGTGCACGGGCAGCATCGCCACGAACTTCAGGCGGTCGGGGCGATGCCGGCAGAAGTCGTGGATCCAGTTGTTGTACGCCTGGCAGAGGGCCAGCGAGAGCCGGGGATCCATATTGTTGCGCCCGAGGAGCGCGAGGCCGGTGGTGGGGTAGAGCACGGCGATGTCCACCCCTTCCATCTCCATGCCCATCACCTGCGCCTCGGCGTTGTAGTCACGCTCGACCGCGAAGTCGAGCCGACCCGTGTCGAAGATCCGCGATCCCGAGAGGGGCTGGCTGCTTTGCGTCGGGCCCGAGCGGTGCCGCTTCCGGTACTGCTGCAGGTCGGCGTCCGAGATGGGCACCCCGTCGACGATGATCAAGCCGGCGGCCCAACCCCGAGTCGGGCGGCCGTCGGCCCCCACCGGCACGGTGACTCGGTCCTTGAATTTCGGGTCGAGATAGCGCTCGAAGAGGTCCGGCGGTTCCATGACGTGCATGTCCGAGTCGACGAACCGGAGGCCGTCCTTCATGGCATCCCCCTCGGTGTGACGTGGCCCTGTCAACTATGTGGGGCGGCATTATACCGGTTAGAGTCGGGTCTCGTCGACTGGGAGTCCGAGCCAGTGTCGCCCGACCAGCTCGTAGTGGGAGAGGCGTCCCTGCAAGTGCTGGCTGATCACGTGAATGTCCTGGAAGTGCCGCTGGAGCAGGTGGCTCTCGTAGACCGCGGTGGCACCGGCGGCGTTGTAGGCGGTGTCGACGACCTGGACCGCCAGCCGAATCGCGTGCGTCGTGGCGAGGCGCAAGGCCGCTCGCTGGTCCAGGCTGATCGTGTTCGCGGCGCTCACGTCGGCCCAGACGTCGCGGACCGTTTCGGTCAGGAAAGCCCGGCCGGATCCCAGGTGCGCTTCCGCGCGGCCGATGTCGGCCTGGACCATCGGTTGATCGCGTAAGAGCCCGGGCATCGCCCGCGGGGTCTTGACTCCGGCCAGCTCGAAGAACGCGTCCAGGCAGGCGCGGGCCACTCCCAGGGATGCCGCGGCATCGCCCGAGGCGAACAGCAGTGTCCGAGGGATCCGGTAGAGCGGCCCGGTCTCGAGCGGGGGGGCCGTGGCGGACAGCACCGTGCGCTCCGCGGGAACGAAGACGTCGTCGACGGCGAAGTGGTGGGTGCCCGTGCCGCGCATCCCCCGGACGTGCCAGGTATCGAGAAGCTCGGCCTGGGCGACGGGGACGAAGAAGTAGCGCTTCTCCGGTTCTCCGTTCGCTTCCAGTCGGAGCCGTCCGTTCTCGATGACCTGGCCGTGGGCCGCGACCCATGCGGCATGCCGGCAGCCGGTGCTGAAGCCCTGGCGGCCGGTGACCCGATAACCGCCCGGGACCACGACCGCCGTGGCGCTCGGGGCCGGGCTGTTGGCGACGACGCTGCGCGGCGTGTCGATCCAGATCGCGCGGGCGACGTCGCGTGGCATCCGTGCCGCGTAGGTCGCGAAGATGGCCCCCTGGTTGACGGTCCACGCCGTGCTGGCATCCGCCTTCCCCAGCTCCTCGATCACCTGGATGTAGGTCGGCAGGTCCAGCTCCGGACAGCCGAGGGCGCGCGGAACCGCCAGGTGGAACAACCCGGCGTCGGCCAGCCCTTCAAAGAGCGGCCGCGGGAGCTCTCGCGCGGCCTCGATTTGATCGGCGCAGGAGCGGATCTGAGGGGCGAGCTTCCGTGCGGTATCGAGCGGCGACGGGGTCTCGGTGGCGGCCATAGTCCGTCCAGGGTACACCGTGTATGATGCTGTCTTCATGAGCATGCACATCGAGATCATTTGCACGGGCGACGAAGTCCTGACCGGGAAGATCGTCAACACCAACTTCAGCTACATCAGTCAGAAGCTGGAGGACGTCGGGCTCTCGGTCCGCTGGGAGACGACGGTCGGTGACGACCGCGAGAGCCTGCTGCGGGCGTTTCAGCTGGCCGGAGCGCGCGCCGACGCGGTGATCGTCAACGGGGGGTTGGGACCCACGGTGGACGACCTGTCCCAGGAGGTCGCGGCCCAGGCCGCCGACGTCGAGCTCGTCCTCAACGAGGCGTGGCTCGGCCGGATGGAAGAGTTCTTCCGCCGGCGCAGCCGCGTGATGCCGCCCAACAACCGAAAGCAGGCGATGCTGCCCGCCACCGCCGAGCTGATCGACAATCCGATCGGCACCGCCTGCGGCTTCGCGCTCGACGTCGGCGGGGCCCGCTTTTTCTTCACCCCCGGGGTGCCGCGCGAGCTCCGTCGCATGCTGGAGGAGGAGATCATCCCGCGACTCCTCGCGAAGAGCGGTCTGCAGCCGGCGATCCACCTGAAGCGGTTCCACTCGTACGGGCTCGGCGAATCGCACGTCGACGCCCTCCTGCGGGGCGTGGACGAGCTCGTGCCCGATGGCGGCGTGAAGCTCGGCTTCCGGGCTCACTATCCGCAGCTCGAGACGAAGCTGACGGTGCGCGGCACCGACATGGAGGACGTCCGGCGAAAGCTCGCGCCGGTCGAGCGGGAGGTGCGCAAGCGGCTCGGGAACTTCATTCTAGCGGAGGACGAGGGGACGCTGGAGGGCGTCGTCCTGAACGAGCTCGCGCAGCGTCGGGCCACGCTGTCGACCGTCGAGACGTTCACGAGCGGCGCGATCGCCGCGCGCCTCGCGCACCTCCCGGACGCGGAGCGCGTCTTTCGCCGCGGCGTCGTGGCGCGCGACCTCGGCGAGGTGTGCGCGGCCGTCGGGCTCGACGGCGCCCGCGCGGCGGGCGAGCTCACGCGCGAGACGGCCGAGACGGTCGCCCGCGCCGCGCAGCGTCTCACCGGCGCGACGCACGCGCTGGCGGTCCTGATCGAGCTGGACCCGGGCGCCGACCGGATCGACCTCGGCGGGACGATCTGGCTGGCGATCGCGACTTCGCTGGAGGCCACCTCACGGCGGAGTCGCATCCTCGGTGGCCGCGAGTGGGTGCGCCTGGGCGCGGTCGAGTTGGGGCTGGACTGCCTGCGCCGCTACCTCCAGGGATTGCCCGTGAACGAGCGGATCGACTTCGAGAAGGTGTGAGTCATGGCGAGCTTCACGCTCCGGGTGAACGGTGAGAGCCGGACGGTCTCGGTCGAGTCGGACACGCCGCTCTTGTATGTCCTGAGAAACGATCTCGAGCTGAACGGCCCGAAGTTCGGCTGCGGGCTGGCCCAGTGTGGCGCGTGCACGGTGCTGGTGGACGACAAGCCGGTGCGCTCGTGCGTGACGCCGGTCGCCTCCGTCGCGAAAGGTGGGATCACGACCATCGAGGGTCTCGGCAGCGTCGAGCGGCTCCATCCGCTGCAGCGGGCGTTCATCGAAGAGCAAGCGTGCCAGTGCGGCTACTGCGGCAACGGCATGGTCATGTCCGCCAAGGCGCTGCTCGATCGCAACCCCCGGCCGAGCGAACGCGAGATCAAGGCCGCGCTCAATGGCCATCTGTGCCGCTGCGCCTCGCACAATCGGATCGTCCGTGCCGTGCAACGCGCCGCCCAGGAGATGCGGCCATGACGTCCCGCCGGGCCTTCCTCAAGGCGAGCGGCGCGCTCGTCATTCGATTCGCACTCGGGCCGCGTCTCGCCCTCGCGCAGGACCGGCCCGCCGCGCTGCCGGGGAGCCTCAACGCGAATCGCCTGCTCGACGCCTGGCTCTCCATCGCTCCGAACGGCACGGTGACGATCTTTACCGGCAAGATCGAGCTGGGGCAGGGCATCGCCACCGCCCTGTCGCAGATCGCCGCGGACGAGTTGGACCTGGAGCCGACGCGCATCGAGGTCGTCACCGGCGACACCGCGCGCACGCCGAACGAGGGTCACACCGCCGGCAGCCTGTCGGTCGAGCACAGCGGCACGGCGCTGCGCTTCGCGTGCGCCGAGGCGCGCGAAATCTTGTTGTCCGCGGCGGCGGCGAAGCTCGGCGTGCCCGCGGCCGAGCTCAGCGTGAAGGACGGCACCGTCACCGGCCCGCGCGGCACCCACCTCACGTACGGGGACCTCGTCCGCGACGTCGACTTCAAACGCGAGGCCACGGCGCGGGTGAAGCCCAAGCCGCCGTCCGAGCACCGGTGGGTCGGCACGAGCCTCGCCCGTCGCGACATCCCGAAGAAGTTCACGGGCGGCGCGGCCTACGTGCAGGACGTCCGCCTGCCGGGCATGGTGTTCGGGCGCGTGGTGCGTCCGCCCTCGCCCGGCGCGCGGCTCACGTCGGTCGACGAGGCGGCGGTGCGCCGCCTGCCGGGGGTCGTCGCGGTCGTGCGCGACGGGAGCTTCCTCGCGGTGGCGGCCCTCCGCGAAGAGCAGGCCATCCGCGCCCGCGACGCGCTCAAGCAAAGCGCGAAATGGGAGGAGACCGCAGCGCTGCCGCCCTCGGGGGACGCCTTGTACCGGCAGCTGATGAGCTCGCCGCTGCCGGCCCAGACGGTGGCCGAAAAGACGACGGCAACCGCCGCGGCGCCGGTCAAGACGCTCGACGCGCTCTACACGCGGCCCTACCAGTGCCACGGCTCCCTCGGTCCGTCGTGCGCGGTCGCGCAGTGGCAGGAGCGCACGCTGACCGTGTGGACCCACAGCCAGGGCGTGTTCCCCCTGCGTGCGGATCTCGCCAAGGCGTTCGGTATCGAGCCGGGGCACATCCGCTGTATCCATCTGGAAGGCGCGGGCTGCTACGGCCACAACGGCGCCGACGACGTCGCGCTCGATGCCGCCCTGCTCGCGCGCGCCACGGACGGCCGACCCGTCAAGCTCCAGTGGATGCGCGACGACGAATTCATGTGGGAGCCCTACGGCTCGGCGATGGCGATGCGGCTCTCGGGCGGTCTCGACGCCGAGGGCAACGTCGTCGCCTGGACCCACGAGCTCTGGAGCCACCCGCACAGCACCCGGCCGGGCTCGTCGGCGGGCGTCAACCTGCTCGCGGCCCGGCATCTCGCCCGACCGTTTCCGCCGGTGCCTCCCGCGGACGTGCCGCAGCCGTCCGGGGGCTCGGATCGCAACGCGATCCCGCTCTACGACTTCCCCAACGTGAGGGTCGTCAAGCACTACCTCCCCGAGGCGCCGCTCCGTACCTCCGCCCTCCGCACGCTCGGCGGATACGCGAACGTGTTTGCGCTCGAGTCCTTCGTCGACGAGCTCGCCGCCGCGGGGGGCGCCGATCCCGTGGAGTTCCGTCTCCGCCACCTGAAGGACTCGCGCGCCCGTGCGGTGGTCGAGGCGGCGGCCCAGCGCGCCGGATGGCGGCCGCACGCGAAGGGCGACGGCGTCCGCGGTCGCGGGATCGCGTTCGCCAAGTACAAGAACCTCGCCGCGTACTGCGCGATGGCGGCCGACGTCGAGGTCGAGCGTCAGAGCGGTCGGGTGAGCGTCACGCGCGTCGTCGCGGCGGTGGATGCCGGCCAGATCGTCAACCCCGACGGCGTGATCAACCAGATCGAAGGCGGCATCATCCAGTCCACGAGCTGGACGCTGAAAGAAGCCGTCCGCTTCGACCGCACGCGGGTCACGACCCGGTCGTGGGCCGATTATCCGATCGTGCGCTTCACCGAAGCGCCCGAGGTCGAGGTGGTCCTGCTCGATCGCCCCGACGAGCGCTTTCTCGGGGTCGGGGAGGGGGCGCAAGGGCCGACCGCAGCGGCGATCGCGAACGCCCTGGCGAACGCGACCGGCACACGGGTGCGCGCGCTGCCGTTCACGCCCGAGCGAGTCAGGCAGGCCATGGCGGCGCTCACGCCCCCGTGATCCGGAGTGTCCGATTGGGGCCCAGCCCAGCCCCGCGTCACCCGGTTCGCTTCAAGCGGCCGGTGTGCTTGGCCCATCGCTCGACCCGACCGAAGACCCAGAGCCCCAGCGGGATCAGCACCACCCCCATCATGGCGAGGACCGATAGCTCGAACGCGACCGCCGACAGTGGCCCGCCGGCCAATCGTTGGGGCGTCGTCGCGGGATTCCCGATGCCGACCAGGTGGCGGCACGCCGAGAGCGTGTAGGTCGCCGGTGACAGCGCCGAGATCGGTCTGATCCAGCCGGGCAGGACGTCCACGGGATAGTAGACGCCCGAGACCAGCAGCAGCGAGCCCTGAAAGATGTGCGTCGCTTCAGCGCCGCGCTCGGGACTCATCACCGGGAGCGCCGCCGCCATCACTCCCAAGCCCACGAAGGCCAGCGTGCTCGCTAGAAGGACGACAACCACGCCAACGAGGTTCGCTCCCGCCAGGCTCAGGTCGGTGAGCAGCATCAGCCCGAGCAGGACGATCACGGTATTCACGATGCTGTTGCAGAGCGCAAACAGGCTGAGCCCCGCCAGGTGCACGAGCCGGGAGACGGGAGCCATGAATGTGTACTCCAGCGTCCCTTCCCAACGCTCGTAGGCGACCGACATGGCGATCTCGTTGTAGAGGGTCGAGAGAAAGTTCCACAGCAGCGCGCCGACGACGAGCGTGAGCGTCAACTGATGATCGTGGGCCGCCACGCCGATGAGGGCCACGGCCGCCGATCCGGTCAGCGCGTAGAAGTTGAAGACGATGACCCAGGAGATGTAGCGTCGCGTCAGATGATAGCCCCGGAACATGAAGGCCCACGTCTGACGTAGCGAGCGTTCCACGCCGAGCTCCATCATGCGTCCTTCGCCGGCGCCGCCGGCTCTTCGCCGCCGAGCACCTTCTCGCCCGTGAGCCTGATGAAGGCGTCATCGAGCGTCTCGGCCTCCGCCTGACGCTTGAGCCCCTCGGCGGTTCCTTCAGCGACGAGCCGCCCGCGCGCGAGAAAACCGATGCGGGCGCAGAGCCGTTCGGCTTCCGCCATGTCGTGCGTCGTGAGCAGGATGGTGGTGCCCTCCCGCCGCCGAAGGTCCTCCAGGAACGTCTGGACGTCGCGCCGGCTCTTGGGGTCGAGTCCGGTCGTCGGCTCGTCCAGCAAGAGCAACGGCGGGTTGATCATCAGGGCTCGCGCGATGCTGATCTTCTGCTGCATGCCGCGGCTCATCTCCTCGAGCGGGATGGAGAGCGTGTGGTCCTCCATCCCCAGCTGCTCCAGCGCCTGCAGCGCCTGCCGCTCCGCGACTGACGGCTTGAGCCCGTAGAGCAACGCCGTGTAAAGCAGGTTCTCGCGCGCGGACAGCTTTTTGTAGAAGGCCGCATCCACGCTCACACGCCCGATCAACCGGCGCACCTGCGCCTGATCGTCGGGCAGGCGGTATCCGAGCAGGCGAACCTCGCCCCCGTCGGCGAAGAGCAGCGTGGACAGGATGCGAATCAGGGTCGACTTGCCGGAGCCATTGGGCCCGAGCAGGCCGTAGATCGCTCCGCGCGCCACGTCGAACGAGACGCCCGCGAGCGCCCATTCCGCCGCCTTCGATGTGCGTGGGCGGTGGCGGAACCGCTTTCGCAGCTCGCGTACGTGTATAGCCGGAAGCATCATCATGAGCCTCCCGCGCGCGTCGCGGACACGACGACGTGCGTAGACGAACCGGTCGGAAGAGATCGCGCGAGAACGGGGAGACCGAGATCAGGCGTCGAGCGCGCGGGGCTTCTAGACGCGTCCGCCGCCTCCATCGCCGTCTTCGGGGCGAAAACGGGCGGGGCGGGTCGCTTACGCGGCTCGCTTACTCGGTCGGATCAGCGAAATAGGTGCATCGATGTCACCTGAGCAACGGTAGCGTACATCGCCCGCGAAGCAATCGCAAGGACACCGCGGGCGGGCCGACCGGTGCTAGACTGTGCGCCGCCGTCGCGCCGGGGCGTACCTTGCCGGCGCGCCCCCGGTTGCTGAAAGGAGATGCCCATGACTTCCGTGCTTCGACGGCTTTCGCCCATCGTTTTGGGCCTCGTCCTGCTGTCGCTGGTGGCCGCGCCCGCGTCCTCCCAGGCCCCGGCGCGCGGTCACGGCGCCGAGGCTCACGACATGGAGCTGGTCGGCCACGACGACCTGCAGGGCCGGTCGGCCTACCAACCGACGATCCACCAGCAGCGCGGACGCTTCGTCGCCTACGTCGGCCACCACGGCGGGCGCGCGAAGAACCCGCTCACCGGCGCGGACGAAGACAACGGGACGTCGATCGTCGACGTCAGTGACCCCGCGCGGCCGCGCTATCTCGCCCACATCCCGGGGATGCCCGGCGGCCCCGAGCAGGGCGGTGCGCAGATGGCGCGCGTGTGCGATCGGCAGGGCAAGACGTACCTGCTGCGGACCTTCGGCAACTCCGTGCCCAACGCCGCCCACGAGGTGTGGGACGTCACCGATCCAGCGACGCCGCAGAAGGTGAGTACGGTCGTCGCCGGGCTGACCTCGACGCACAAGAACTGGTGGGAGTGCGACACCGGGATCGCCTACCTGATCTCGGGTGACCTCGTCAAGACGGAGCCGTTGCAGCTCGGGCCCTCGGGCTGGCGCACGTGGCGCATGACGAAGATCTACGACCTCAGCGACCCCGCGAAGCCTGTGTTCATCCGCGACTTCGGGCTGGCGGGCCAGGAGCCGGGCTCCACCGGGCCGATCCCGGTCGCGCACGGCGCGCACGGGCCGATCGTCGTCGGCAACCGCGTCTACTTCGCCCACGGGACCAGCGGCGAGGGCATGCTTCAGATCGTGGATCGCCAGAAGCTTCTCACGGGTCCGAAAGAGCCGACCGCCGCGAACCTCACCTATCCCGAGATCAGCCGGCTCTACATGTCGCCCAACTGGGGCGGCCACACGGCGTTCCCGGTGCTCGGCGTGACGATCGCCGACTGGGCGGCCAACACCAAAGAGCGGGTGCGCGACTTCGTCGTGCTCGTCTCCGAGGCCACCGCCAACGAGTGCCGCGAGTCCCGGCACGCCACGTTCGTGGTCGACGTCACCACGGAGACCCGGCCGTTCTCGGTGGCGACCTTCCAGGTCCCGGAGTCCAAGGGCGCCTTCTGCCGGCGGGGCGGCCGCTTCGGCCCCCACGCGTCGAGCGAGTCGTTCGCGCCGATCTTCTACAGGAAGCTCGTGTTCATCTCCTACTTCAACGGCGGCGTGCGGGCCATGGATGTCCGCGATCCCTACGCGCCGCGTGAGGCCGCGTTCTACATTCCGGCGACGACCGAGCGGACCGCCGAGCGCTGCGTGACGAACGGGACACGGAGCTGCAAGGTGGCGATCCAGACCAACAACGTCGAGGCGGACGAGCGCGGGTTCGTGTACCTCGCGGACCGCGCCAACACGGGGCTGCACATCGTGAGGCTCACCGGCGCGGCCGCGAGGATCGTCGGGGGCAACTGATGAAGTTCGGATTGCGGTACGCAAGTCTGGGCCGCTACGCCAACGGCCGAGCGGCCGTCGAGCTGGCCCAGGCCGCCGAGGCGGCCGGGTTCGAGTCGCTCTGGACGGTCGAGCACGTCGTGGTGCCCCACGGGTATCAGTCTCGCTATCCGTATTCGCCGACCGGCCGCATGGGGTCGGGCCTCGAGGACTTCCCGATCCCGGATCCGTTGGTCTGGCTCGCGTACGTCGCCTCCGCCACGCGGACGATCAAGCTGGGGACGGCGATCCTGATCCTGCCTCAGCGCAATCCCGTCGTCACGGCCAAGGCGGTGGCCACGCTGGATCACCTGGCGGGTGGGCGCCGCGTGCTCCTGGGAATCGGCGTGGGATGGCTGGCCGAGGAGTTCGCCACCCTGGGCGTCCCGTTCGATGATCGCGGGCCGCGCACCGACGAGTACGTCGCCGCCATGCGCGCGCTCTGGAGCCAGGAGTGCGCGAGCTTCAAGGGGCGCTTCGTCTCGTTCAGCGAGGTGTTCTGCCGGCCGCTGCCTCCCGATCGCCGGATTCCGATCGTCGTGGGCGGCGATACGAAGGCCGCGGCTCGTCGGGCCGGGCGCCTCGGCGACGGCTACTTTCCCGCACGTGGCGCGCCCGGTGAGCTCTTCGACGAGATGCGCCGTGCCGCCAGGGAGGCGGGCCGAAACCCGGCGGATATCGAGATCACCGTGGCTGCCCCGACCGCGCCCTCGGAGATCGAGGCGCTGGCCAGGCTGGGCGTGACGCGAGTGGCCGTCCCCGTCAGCTCGGCCGCGGGGCTCCCGGCGCAAGTGCAGACGCCCGACGACGTGCTCCGCTACGGACGAGAGGTGATCGCGCGTTTGCGCGACTGAGGAGGAGGCCCCCCATGGACTACGGCGTCGTGATGTTTCCCACAGAGTACGCGATCGCCCCCGAGGAGCTCGCGCGGGCGCTCGAGGACCGCGGCTTCGAGTCGGTGTGGTTCCCCGAGCACACGCACATCCCCGCGAGTCGCCGGAGCCCCTGGCCGGGCGGGGGCGATCTCCCGAGGGACTACTGGTCCTCCTACGATCCGTTCGTGGCGCTGATGGCGGCGGCCGGGGTGACCAAGCGCCTCCGGCTCGGGACGGGCATCTGCCTCGTCATCGAGCGCGATCCGATCACGACCGCGAAGGAGGTCGCCACGCTCGATCGCCTCTCCAACGGCCGCGTCCTCTTCGGCATCGGCGGCGGCTGGAACGCCGAGGAGATGGAGAACCACGGCACCGCGTTCAAGCAGCGGTGGCGACTCCTCCGCGAGCGCGTGCTCGCGATGAAGGAGATCTGGACCAAGCGGGAGGCGGAGTTCCACGGCCAGTTCGTCCGCTTCGACAAGATCTGGGCCGACCCGAAACCCCTGCAGAAGCCGCACCCGCCCATCATCATCGGCGGCGACGGGGCGACGACGTTCGACCGCGTCGTGGAGTTCGGCGACGGCTGGATGCCGATCATGCGCCCGACCCGGAATCCCGTCCCGCGCATTCCCGAGTTGCGCGAGCGGCTGAAGAAGGCGGGGCGCGATCCGAAGTCGGCGCCGGTCGGCATCTTCTTCGCGCCACCCAAGCGTGAGGCGCTGGACGCGCTGGCCGCAGCCGGCGTCTCGCGCGCGATCTTCGGCCTGCCGTCCGAGCCGCGCGACACCGTCCTGCCGCGGCTCGACGCCTACGCGAAGCTGATGCGGTCGTGACGGCTACGCGTTGATCCCGAGCAGCTTCATCGCCGTTCCGCCGAGCATCGCCGCCTTGTCGGCGTCACTCACCCCCGGGGTGTCGAGGATGAGATCCACGGCGGTCTTCGTCCACGGATACGGATAGTCCGTGCCCACCAGGAGCTGACTCGCGCCCACCTCGGCGGCGAGGTGACGCACCCCTTCGGGCGTGAACACCATCGTGTCGTAGTACATCTGCTTGAGGTACTCGGACGGCTTCTTCTTGATCGGCCCGTAGGGTCCCCCGGCGCACCGGTCGAGCCGGGTGAAGCACCCGTGATCGGAGCGGCCCGCGTACGACGGCAGGAAACCGCCGCCGTGCGCCGCGCAGATCTTGAGACCAGGGAACTTGTCGAGCGTGCCCTCGAAGATCAGGTGCGAGAGCGCGATGGTGGTCTCGAGCGGATTGCCGATCACGTTGTCGAGGTAGCCGTTGCCCTGGAGCCGGTTCTTGAGGTCGGCCGGGGCGCCAGTGGGCTGCGGGTGGATGAAGACCACCACGCCGAGCTGCTCGGCCTTGGCCCAGAACGGGTGGAACTTCGGATCGCTGATCTCCACGCCGTTGACGCTGCCGCCGATCCCGGCGCCGCGCAGCCCGTACTTCTTCACGCCCTCCTCGAGCTGCTCGGCGGCGAGGTCGGGGTGCTGCAGCGCCACCGTCGCGAAGGCGACGAAGCGCTCGGGATTGGCGGCGCACGCCTCCGCGAGCTTCTCGTTCTGGAGCTTGATGATCTGCCGGGCGAGATCGCGGTCCGCCGCGTACCAGTTCGGGTTGATGCTGAGCGCCTCGACGTCGATGCCCTGCTCGTCCATGGCCCGAAGTCGCGTCGACACCTCGGTGGCCATATGCAAGTCCGGTCGGAGCGACGGCCCACCCAGTTTCAAATTCATCAGCGCCAGCGCCTCGGGCACCGCGCAGTGCGCGTGGACATCCACGGTCCTCACGCGCCTGCCGCTCACCACCACTTCCCGGCGGCGCGCTTGCGCCCGCGCGGGCGCGGCGGCCATCAGCTCGCATCCAACAAACGTGAGACCGGCGAGCGCGCCGCCGGTGGTCTGGAGGAATTCCCTGCGCGTGGTCGTCATGGCTGGTCCTCCCGGTCGTTGAGGTGCGCGCATTATCGCGCGGAACGCCTGGCAACTCTAGTCGCTCAGGACTGGAGGGCCTTGAGGACCGGTGGCAGGGCCGCCAGCACCTCCCGGAGGCATCGGCCGATCCGGGCGATGTTCCCTTCCGCCTTCTCGGGCCTTGCCCCGCGCTTCACCTGGGCGATGAACTCCTCGCCAGTCGTCGTCATCAGCAACGCCGCGTTGATCTCCAGCTGGAGCGCGTGGACGCGCCGGCTCTCGGGTTGGCCATACGTCGCCACGATGTTTCCGCCGGTGTATCCGTTGACGTTCTGGCGCACCTCGAAGCCGTGGCGGGTAAAGATCGCGGCCACGGTCGCCGTGAGCTCCGTGGCGCACGTCGCATCGTGACGGGTGCCGATGATCACCTGGTCGTCCTTCATCCGGCGCGGGCTCCCGGTGTGGCCATCGAGGAGCAGCGCGTAGCCGTACGCCTGACGGATCTCCGTGAGCAGGCGCTCCAGCGTCGCGTAGTAGGGATCGTAGAGCGTCCGCAATCGCTCCTCGAGGTCCGCGAGCGCGAGCGGCCGCGCGAAGATCGGCGCGTCGCGCATGGTATGGGTGCGCACCACCCCACGCCGGGAGCGGACCTCGCCATCCTGGTGCTCGAAGTCGTCGCGGCGGCGATTGACGTCCACGAACATGCGCGAGAACGGCGTCGCGACGATTGTGGCCCCGTCCTTATATAAGTCGGCGTAGAGATCGCCCGCAAAGGCGTCGGCAAAGCCGTAGGCGAAGGTCTCGAACGACGGCTCGCGGTAGTCGTCGCGGGTGATGTGGGGCAGGGGCTCCGTGCCGTAGTGGGGCACGCTCACCAGCACCGGCGTGCGAGTCCCCGGCGCCGGGTGTCTCACGATCGGGAATGAGCGCTCCATGGGCTCCGAGCGCAGCGTACCGCAATTGACAGGCCTCGGCGCCCCCGCATAATGCCGTCATGACCACCGTCCGGGTGCGCGGGGCACTTCCCGCCGAGGCCGCGATCCTGGCGGAATTGGCCAACGACCTCAACGACCACGTCGGGATCCGCGGCCGGCCGTTCACGCCCGAGCGGGTTCTCGCCGACGGCTTCGGTCCCGAGGCCGCCTTCACGCCACTCGTCGCCGAGCTCGGCGGCGCGGTGGTGGGCTACGCGTTCTTCAGCGCCGGCTACAACACGGACGTGGCGGCGCGGTCCATCGTTCTGCACGACCTCTTCGTGATGCCGGCGGCGCGTGGACGCGGTGCGGGCTACGCCCTCATGGCCGCGGTCGCGGCGAAGACCGTGCGAGCAGGCTGCGTGTCACTGGAGTGGGGCGTGCACACGGCAAACGCGGGCGCGCTCGAGTTTTACCGCCGGTTGGGCGCGGTCGCTGCGGAGGTGCGCGTCATGAGCGTCAGCGGCGAGCGCCTGCGCGCCCTGGCCGAGGCCGCGCCGTAAACGCCGGGCGCGCCGCGACGGGTGGTGTTCGAGTCGGTTGACGCCATGTGCTACATGTAGCACACTCACGCCATGCGCACCGCTGGAGTCCGTGAGGCCCGCCAGAACCTCTCGGCGCTTCTGGATGAGGTCCGGAAGGGGCGCGAGGTCGTGATCACGGAGCGGGGGCGTCCCGTGGCGAAGCTGGTGCCGCCCGATCGCCCTCGCGGCAAGGGCGTTCCGAACCTCGCGGGGTTCCGCCGGCGGATGCCGGTCCTCCACCCTCCACTCTCCACGACGGTCGCCGAGGACCGGGCGGATCGCTTCTAAGAGGCGCGTTCCGGCGCGGCTTCGCGAGCAGCGGGCCGCATACCGAACGGGCTTGCCCGGCCCCCTCTATTGCGACACCAGCGCCCTGCTGAAGCTCTACCTGCCGGAGCCAGGCAGCGACGAGTTCAATGAGGTCGTGGAGGGCCGGGACGATGTCCTCGTGTCCGATCTGGCCGTGACCGAGATCATCTCCGCGCTCGCCCACCGTCTGCGTCGGGGGTCGCTCGCGCGGGAGGCGGCGCGACGCCTTCAACACGCGATCCTCGGGCGCCTCGACGAGGGCGTGTACCACCGCGTCGAGTTGACTGGAGATGTTCATCGTCGGGCGGAGCACTTCCTTCTGAGCCTGCCGGCGACTCCGCTGCGCGCCGCCGATGCTCTTCACCTGGCACTCGCGATGTCGGCGCGCGCGGCGTCCCTGGCGTCGTTCGACGCGCGGCTGGCAGCCGCGGCCCGCGCCGTCAGCCTCGCCGTCTACCCCGCCTGAGGGGCTATCTCCAGAGGATCCTGCGGCTGGTTTAGCGCAGCGGCTCCGGCCGGTACTGGGACCTCCCGAAGCCGCCGACGAAGTCGGGCAGCCGCGTGTGTCCAAGGAGCTGGCGGACCGCCTGCGACTCGCCCAGGTGATACCAGTAGTGATAGGTCGTGCGGTGCAGCTTCGTCCCCGGCGTCTCCCGGGACGGCTCGCGCTTCCAGCGCCGCGTGAGCCGGGCGCCTGCGAGGGTGTCCAGGTAGGCGTCGGCGGCGGTGGCAACGGCCCGCCACCACGCCCACGCGTCGTCGAGCGGGGGCACGGCGAGCGCCTTGCCATAACCGAATCGCTTCACCTCGGGAACGACGGTCATGCCCTGGGCCCGCTCCAGCCAGTAGAGTTGCTCCTGCCATGCCAGGTGGCCGATCATCCACGCGATCGGGTTGATGGGGCCGAACCGGCGCGTCGCCTCCTCGGCCGTGACGTCCTTGAGGCCGCGGATCCATTCGCGGCGCGTGAACCGCAGTTGCGTGACGAGGGGGTGTGGCATGCGCCTATGCCTCCAGCGTCCGCTTCATGACGGCCATGCCTTGCTCGATGAGGCCGCTGCGCGGCACCGAGAGTCGACCACCGAGATCGGTCCGCGGCGCAGGAGCGACGCACTCATCAGGGCCGGACGGTTAGAGCGCGCGGACGGCGCGAAGGACGTCGTCCGGGTCGGGTCGAACCTGGAAGTTCCGGCTGACCGAGAACCAGCGCACGACTCCCTCGCGATCCAGCACGACCGTCGCCGGGCGCGGGACGTCCTGCCCCTCGGGCCCGCCGCCCGCGTGCACCAGGCCATACCGTCGCGCTACGGCGAGGTCGCGGTCGGCGACGAACCGGTACCCGAGGCGCAGTCCCTCGGCGAGCTTCTGGCTGCGCTCGTTGGGATCGGGCGAGATGGCGACGATCTCGACGCCGGCTTGCTCGGCCTCCGACAGCTGAGCTCCAAGCCCTTGGAGCTCCGCCACGCAGAACGGTCACCAGTAGCCGCGGTAGAAGACCAGTACGACCGGCTTCTTGCCGCGGAAGTCCGCGAGCGATACCTGTCGGCCGGCAGCATCGGGCAACGTGAAGTCGGGCGGTCGCTCGCCCACCCGCAGCGCCGTCGGAGTGACCGGCACCTGCGCGACGACGAAGTTGAACCAGGCGCCGCCGACGAGCAGGAGGCTCGAGGGCCCGAGCGCCAGCCAGGCGGGCCACCGCCGAGCCGGCGCGCGGATCACGGCCAGCGCCGCCAGCGCCGTCGCAAGCGCGAACGCGACCACGTAGCCCTCTGGATGGTTCCGGACGGCCGCGACCCGCAGGAGGAACGCGTAGGCCGCGACGGCGCCGATCGCGACGACGACACTGAGCGCGGCGAGCCGTGCGGAGGACGTCATATGAGGATTCTGCCATATACTGGTGGCCACCTCGAGCCAGGGAAAGGAGCTCCTCTTGAAAAGCTTGCTCGTCCTGACGGCCCTGTTGATGGCGGCACCGCTCGCGGACGCAGCGGATCTCGAGGCGGGAAGGGCGAAGGTCGCCACGGTGTGCGCGGCCTGTCACGGCGCCGCGGGCGTGAGCGTGAGCGACACCATCCCCAACCTCGCGGCCCAGCGGGCAGGGTACATCGAGGCGCAGCTCAAGGCGCTCAAGGAGGGCACGCGCAAGAACCCGATCATGAACGCGATCGCCGCGCAGCTCAGCGCGGAGGACATCGCCAACGTCGCGGCCTTCTTCGCCACCCAGCCCGGCGCCGCGGCCGCGGCCAAGTCAGCGTTCCTGCCCAACCTGGCGAAGAGCGGCGTCACGTTCCCCGAGAGCTACAAGACGACCTTCACGAAATACCACACGATCAACTTCCCGGCGACCAAGCAGGTGCGTTACTACTACGCCAACGGCGCCGCCCTGCAGGCTGCGAAGGGCGACCAGCCGCTGCCGAACGGTTCGGTGCTCTTCGCCGAAGTCTATTCGGCCAAGCTCGACGCGGACAAGAAGCCGCTGACCGGCGGCGACGGCTTCTTCGTGCCGGACCAGCTCCTCTTCTACACGGCCATGGCGCGCGAAGCGGGCTGGGGCAAGGACATCCCCGAGATGCTGCGTAACGAGGACTGGAACTACGCGGCCTTCTCCACCGCCAAGGAGCAGCGGCCGGTCAATCAGGCGGAGTGCTTCGCCTGCCACAAGCCGCTCGACAAGACGAGCTTCACCTTCACGCTCAAGCAGCTCACGGACGTCGCCAAGACCAAGTAGGGCTCGCTGGTCGTCCATCTGATCGACGGGACGTTCGAGCTGTTCCGGTACTTCCTCTCGCCGGGGGCCGCCTTCGACCGGAGCGCTCCCGAGAAGCTGAGGGCGGTGCGCGGCGTTGTCGGATCCATTCTGGGGATGCTCGAAGGCGGCGCCACGCATGTGGGCGTGGCCACCGATCACGTCATCGAATCGTTTCGCAACGCGCTCTGGCCCGGCTACAAGACAGGCGAGGGGATTGACCCGCTGCTCTACGCCCAGTTCCAGCCGTTGGAGGATGCGCTGGAGGCACTCGGCGTTGTCGTCTGGCCCATGGTGGAGTTCGAGGCCGACGACGCGCTGGCCGCAGCGGCGGCCGTGGCCGCCGCCGATGCGCGCGTCGAGCAGGTCGTCGTGTGCACGCCGGACAAGGATCTGGCGCAGTGCGTGCGGGGCGACCGGATCGTCCAGCTCGATCGGCGCACGCGCGAGCTGCGCAACGAGTCGGCGGCGCGGCAAAAGTTCGGTGTGCCGCCCGCATCGATTCCCGACTGGCTCGCGCTCGTGGGCGACAGCGCGGATGGTTACCCCGGTCTGCCCGGCTGGGGTGAGAAGTCTGCGGCGGCCGTGCTCGGCCGTTATCAGCACCTCGAGCACATCCCGAAGCTCGCCACGGAGTGGGACGTGTCCGTGCGCGGAGCGATGCGGCTGGCCACGACGCTCACGGAGCAACGCGAGCGCGCGCTCCTGTTCCGGAAGCTCGCGACGCTGCGTACGGATGCGCCCGTCGGCGCCGACGTGGATGCGCTCCGCTGGATGGGACCGCGCCCTGACTTCGCGGCCTGGTCAGAGCGCCTCGGCACGCCGACGATTCACGAGCGGGCTTCGATGCTGGCGGCCGCGCGCGCTTGAAGACGGCGAGAATCTCGGCTAAAGAGGAGCGAAAGAGCGCCGTGAGGAGGACGACGATGGTTGACGACGCGCTGCACTCAGAGGTCGAGCGACTCAAGGCGGAGAACGCGGCGCTGAAGGCCCAGGCGACGCGCGGCGTTTCGATAAAGGTCAGTGAGAAGGGAGGCGTCTCCGTCTACGGGCTCGGGCGCTTCCCCGTGACTCTTTACAAGGAGCAGTGGGCGAAGCTGCTCGACATCGCCGCCGACATCCGGGCCTTCATCAAGGAGCACGACGCCCAGTTGAAGACCAAGGAGCCGCGCTGATCGCGTGATTCCGGCGCTATTGTCGCGGCGGAATGCCGGTCGACTGCCACGACACGAACTCCAGCCCGGACGGCCGCTTCACCCAGATGGCGGTGAAGCGCAGCGGCACGGTGCGATCCTGGCCGCCCGACGTCACCTCGTACACCGCGGTGCCGGTGATGATCGCGAGACAGCCATAGGTTCGCGTCTTCACGTCGCTGTTTGGAGTCATCGTGCGGTACTTGGTGCGCCCCGAGCGCATGGCCTCGATGTACTTCGCCTTGTCATCGGTGGCGGCGGAGGAGTGGTTGTACGTGAGGTCGTTGCCGAACAGCTTCTCCATCGCCGCGAAGTCGTTCGCGGTCTGCGCGGCGTAGCGCGCAGCCTCAGCCTTCATCGCCTCCTCGGCGGTGATGGTTCCACTGCAGTTCTCAGCGGAGGCGGTGCCTGCAGCGACGAGCCCCAGTACCGCGAACATTGCGAACGGTCGCAGGGATCTGTACGCCATAGCGGCTCCTCTCGTTGGCCCTTGGTACAACGCGGTCGAATCAGTGGTCAAGCGGGAAGTTCGGGGGCGGAGCGCTCCTTGGGATGCGGCGCAATGAGGAACAAGAACGTGGAGATGATTCCCGCGAAGACATAGACGGGATGGTAGGTCTCCGCCAGACCCAGACGATAGTCTTCGATAGCGCCTGGCTCACCCGGAACGGCTTAGTGTCGTATCAGCTGGATTGCAGCGAGGAGAATGGCAGCGCCGACGCCAAGGATTTGGATCCAGCGCGGCACCGACTTGGTTGCTGCCGAGAGGGACTCCTGCGAGGATCGGACCCTTTCGTCGAGGCGCTTCATGTCAAGAGGTTAGCACATTCAGGGTGTCGTCGCCGCTCGCTGGAGATCGATCATCGGATAGCCGCTGGCGCGCCAGGCATAAAAGCCGCCGGCCAGGGGCCGCACGCGTTCGATGCCGCGACGTCGCAGGAGCAGCGCCGCCCGGGCGCTCGAGGCCTCGCTGGGTCAGGTGCAGTAGAGCACGATCTCCCGATCGCGCGGGATCTCGAGATGCCGCGCCTCCAGCTCCTCGGTCGTCAAGTGGAGGGCGCCGGGAATGATCGACGGCTCAGTCTCGAAGTCCACCCGATGGCGCAGGTCCACCACCATCATGTCCTCGCCCGCGTCCAGCCGGGTCTTGAGCTCCGCCGGCGTGATCCTGGCGATCCGGATCTTCCGCAAGAAGCGCTGGCGTGCGATGAACTTCCAGGCGATGTAGGCGCCGAGTGCTATGGCCAGCAGCACGATGAGCCAGCTCCCCAGGCGCGTGGCGTAGCTCGCCGCCAGCTCGAGCTGGGAGCTGAACAGCCAACCGAGGCCGACGAAGGTTCCGGCCCAGATCACGCCGCCCAGCCCGGTGAACACGAGGAACTCGAGCAACGGCATCCGGACGATGCCTGCCAGCGGAGGCGCCGCCGTGTTGTAGCCCGGCACGAATTTGGCGAACAGTAGCGAGCGGGCGCCGTAACGACCGAAGGCGTCCTGGGTGCGCCGGACGCACGAGTCGGGTTCGAGGAAGATCCGGCACAGCCAGCGGAGGACGCGGCCGCCGCCGACGCGGCCGATCCAGTACCAGATCGAGTCGCTCACCAGCGAGGCCAGCGCGGCGGCGGCGAGGACGAGCGCCAGGCTCAACCGACCGTTCCCGGCCAGGGCGCCGCCGGCCAGAAGGAACGGCACGGCAGGGAGCGGTAGCCCGATCTGCTCGGCGAGCACCCAACCGAAGACGACCAGGTACCCGTGCCGGACGAGAACGTCGATGATTCCGTCCATTGCGCTCCGGCAGGATACCAGGTTGCCCCGGGTGCGTTATTAATAACCCTTCACATACGGTAGCTTCCTCGCCGTCGCCTCGATCGCGGCGCCGGCCTCGAGCAGCACCGCCGTCGAGTCCCACGTCCCGCCCACGAGCTGGTTGCGCGCGCCCTCGGGAACGGTCGCCTTGATGACGCGGTCGCCGAAGCGCACCTCTTGCTTCTCGACGTCCACGGTCATTGGCTGCTGGGGCGACTTGGCGACGGCCTTCTGGAGCCATTCGATGTCCTCTTGGGAGGCGCGCAGACAGGGGATGCCGAGCATGACGCAGTTGCCGAAGAAGATCTCGCCGAAGGAGCCGCCGACGATCGCGCGGATGCCCCAGCGCATGAGGGCCTGCGGGGCGTGCTCACGGGAGGAGCCGCAGCCGAAGTTCTGCCCGACGACGAGCACCGACGCGCCCTGGTAGGCCTTCTGGTTGAACGGGTGCTCGGGATTCTGCTTCTTGGCGTCCTCGAAGGCGTGCTCGCCCATGCTCTCGAAGGTGACGGCCTTCAGGAAGCGCGCGGGGATGATGCGGTCGGTGTCGATGTCGTTGCCGGTGACGGGGATGCCGCGGCCCGAGACCTGGCGGCGCTTGAAGTCGGCGGCGCTCATTTCAGGATCTCCCTCACGTCGGTGACGGCGCCGGTGATAGCGGCGGCCACGACCATCGCTGGGCTCATCAAGAGAGTGCGGCCTGTGGGGCTGCCCTGGCGGCCGATGAAGTTTCGGTTGCTGGACGACGCGCTCATCTCGCGGCCCTGAAGCTTGTCGTCGTTCATGCCGAGGCACATGGAGCAACCGGCCTTGCGCCACTGGAAGCCCGCGGCCTGGAAGATCTGGTCCAGGCCCTCGGCCTCCGCGGCTTTGGCCACCTGCTGAGAGCCCGGCACGATGAGGGCGCGCACGTGCTTGGCGACCTTGCCCCTCTTCGCGACTTCGGCGGCGGCGCGCAGATCGGACAGACGCCCGTTGGTGCACGAACCCACGAAGGCGACGTCGATCTTCGCACCCTTGATGGGCTGGCCCGCCTGAAAGCCCATGTGAGCGAGCGCCTCGCGGTACGTGGACCGCTCCGGCTCGGGCGCTGACTCGGGCGCCGGAATCTTCTGGCTGACACCGACCGACATGCCGGGGTTGATACCCCACGTCACGACGGGCTCGATCGCCGCGCCGTCGAGGCGCGCGACATCGTCGAACTTGGCACCGGGCTCGGTCGCCACCGACTTCCACCACGCGGCGGCACGGTCGAATGCCGTGTCCTTCGGCGCGTAGGGCCGGCCGCGGAGATATTCGACGGTCGCCGCGTCGGGATTGACATAGCCGCAGCGCGCGCCGCCCTCGATCGACATGTTGCAAATAGTCAGTCGCTCCTCCATGGTCATGCGCTCGATCACCGGTCCCGCGTATTCGTAGGCGTAACCAACCCCGCCTTTCACTCCCAGCTGGTTGATGATGGCGAGGATCACGTCCTTGGCGTACACGCCCTTGGCGAGCGCGCCCTCCACCCGCACCTGGCGCAGCTTGGGCTTGGCCATGGCGAGGCACTGCGTGGCCAGCACGTCGCGGACTTGAGTGGTCCCGATACCGAACGCGATGGCGCCGACTGCGCCGTGAGTGGAGGTGTGACTATCACCGCACGCGATCGTCATGCCCGGCTGGGAGAGGCCGAGCTCCGGCCCGATGACGTGGACGATGCCCTGCTTTCCGCTCGCCATGTCGAAGAGCGGCAGACCGAACTCCTTCATGTTCCGGTACATGTGCTGGGCCATCTCCTCCGCCTCCGGGTCGGCGTAGGGACGGGTCTGGTCGGCCGTCGGGATGATGTGGTCGAGCGTGCCGAACGTCCGCTCGGGCATACGCACCTTGAGCTTCAGCTCCTTCAGCATCTGGAAGGCCTGCGGCGTCGTCACCTCGTGGATCAGATGCAGGCCGATCAGGAGCTGGGTCTGGCCGGAAGGTAGAATTCGGACTGTGTGAGCCTCCCACACCTTGTCGAGCAGCGTGCGTGCCATGGAAATCCTCCGCTCGCGTATCGTGCCCCATCGAGGGCAGCGAGTCCAGCGGCGCAACCAGCGTCGCAAGACTGATACGCTTGCGGCATCCCAGCCCGGGGACATACGCTGCCTGAGGGGGTGGACCGATGGGAACGTTCTTCGTGGAGGCACTGCTCGCTGCCCCGGAACGGCCCGAGCGTCGTCAGCCGATCGAGCTGCTCGTGGACAGCGGTTCCACCTACACCTGGGTCGGCGCCGCCCTCCTCCGCGCGCTGTCGGTAGCGCCCACCGAACGCCGGCGCGTGGTGACGATCGATGGCCAGGTCGCCGAGCGTGACGCCGCGGAAGTGCTCATCACCCTCGACGGACGCACTCTCCACACGGTCTGCCTCTTTGGCGATGCGGGCGATCTTGACGTGCTGGGCGCCTACACGCTCGAGGGGTTCGGGCTGGCGGTCGATCCCGTCCAGCACAAGCTCATCCCGGCCCTCCAATACGGCGCAGCCACGGCGTAGCCAGTCGCCCCCTGGACGTCGCCGCCATCCTGAGGCATGCTGGCGGTAGGCACGGTGAAACCCTCAACTTTTTTCACGACGGAGTCGCGATCGACGGAGGCGCATCATGGCATTGCGGATCAACAGCGAGGCACCGAACTTCACCGCCGAGACGACGCAGGGCAAGATCAACTTCCACGAGTGGATCGGCAACGGCTGGGCCATCCTCTTTTCGCACCCGAAGGACTTCACGCCGGTCTGTACGACCGAGCTGGGCTACATGGCGGGCCTGAAGCCGCAGTTCGACAAGCGCAACTGCAAGATCATCGGGCTCAGTGTCGACCCGGTCGCCGATCACCAGCGCTGGTCCAAGGACATCGAAGAGACGCAGGGCCACGCCGTGACGTACCCGATGATCGGCGATCCCGAGCTGAAGGTGGCGAAGGCCTACGACATGCTGCCGGAAGGGTCCGGCACCACCTCGCAGGGCCGCACCGCCGCCGACAACGCGACGGTGCGTTCGGTGTTCGTCATCGGGCCGGACAAGAAGATCAAGGCGATGCTGACCTATCCGATGTCCACCGGCCGCAACTTCGACGAGGTGCTGCGGCTCCTGGACTCCTGCCAGCTCACGACCAAGCACAAGGTGGCCACGCCGGTGAACTGGAAGCAGGGCCAGGACGTGATCATCGTCACCTCGGTCTCCGACGACGAAGCGAAGAAGACGTATCCCGCGGGCTGGAAAGCGCCGAAGCCGTATCTCCGGATCGTGGCCCAGCCGAAGTAGCCGACTAGGACGCCGCGCTGCGCCGAGAGGCCCTCCTCCCGTGGACGGTGGTCGGCGCGGTGTGGGTCACGCTGGCGCTCGCCTCCGGCATTTACTTCTCGTTCCCGGTCTTCTTCGTGGCGCTGCTGGAGGAGTTCGGCTGGCCTCGCGGGGCCACCGCGGCGGCGTTCTCGATCTCGTCCATCGTGCAGGGAACCCTCTCCCCGGTGGTCGGGATCCTCGTGGACCGCGTGGGGCCGCGCCGGGTCATGCTCGGCGGGGCGTGTGCGCTCGGCGGCGCGTGTGTCCTGGCCAGCCGGATCGATTCGCTCTGGTCGCTCTACCTGGTGACGGGGGTGCTGGCCGCAGCCGGGGTGTGCGCGGTGAGCTGGATACCGAGCGGGGCGCTGATCGCGCGGTGGTTCACCGAGCGGCGCGGCAGCATGATGGGGCTGGCCTTCTCGGGCATGGGGGCGGGCGTGCTGGTGATCGGCCCGCTCTCGCAGTGGTTGATCATCGGGTATGGCTGGCGCGCCGCCTACCTCGTCATCGGCGTGGGCACGCTCGTCGTGCTCCTTCCCCTCGTCTGGCTGGGTGTTCGAGAGGCGCCCGTGGCGGCGGCGCCCGGTCGAAGCGACGTATCGAGACCCGGCCCGGGCATCGTGAGCACGGGCCGGGAGGTCGGCGAGGCCTTGCGGACGCGGGCGTTCTGGGCGCTCTTCTTCGCCTACCTGTGCACGCCGCTGGCCGTCTTCTCGGTCGTCACCCATCAGGTGGCTTTCGCCGTGGACCACGGCTTCCCACGCCTGTTCGCGGCCGGCATCTTCGGGCTCACCGGTCTGCTCTCGATCGTCGGCCGGATCGTGTTCGGCGTCGCGGCCGACCAGATCGGGCGCGCCACCTCGGCCACGATCTCCTACGCCTGTACGGCAGTGGGGACGCTCTGTCTGCTCGGACTCGAGGTGGGGCCGCATGCGGCCGCCCTCTACGCCTATGCGTTCTTCTTCGGCCTCGGCTTCGGCGCCCGGGGCCCCATCATCACCGCGATGGCGTCCCAGCTCTTCCCGGGGCGACGCTTCGGCGCCATCTACGGCATGCTGAGCGTGGGCAACGGCATCGGCGGTGGCATCGCGCCGTGGTTCGGCGGCGCCGTGCACGACCTGACCGGGAGCTATCGCATCGCGTTCCTGATCGCCGTCGGCTTCTGCGTCCTGGGTGCACTGTGCTTCGGGCTCGCGCGACCTCGTCGTCGGAGCCTGTGACCGCTCGGCTAGCCGGCGGCCGCCAGCCGGACGAACTGCTGCTTCAGCGAGTTGACGTGCGCGAGGTAGGCGCGGACGTCGTGCTCGCCACACCGCTGGTCCGCGGTCAGCCGGAAGCCGCGTCGCGCGTAGGCATCGCCCGGTCCGGCTCCGCAGAGGTGGATGACGGCGGCCAGGTCGTGCTTCTGCTGGAGGGTCGCAGTGGCGAGCCGCTGGCGCTCCACGGTGTCCGCGACGCCGCGGTCCAGGAGCGCGGCGGTCAACTCGATGGCGTGGCTCGGCACGACGCGAGTGTAGAGGCGGGTGAACCAGCACGACCGCACGTCGTACCAGGGGCCATCCTCGACCACCACGTGGTCGTGGATGCAGTACCGCTTCGCCTCCCGAAACGTCGCATCGGTGATCTGGTACATGCCGACCGCGCTCGACGCGGGCTGGTAGAGCTGGAAGGGATTCCACGTCAGACGCCAGCGCCAGTACGTCCGCGCCACCGGGTTGCCCCTGCCCTCGACCTGGGCCAGCGCGGCGAGCAGGTCGGGCGTGATGACGGCGGTGGAATGCTCGCGGAAGAGCCGCCCGTACCGTCGCCAGGTTTCGGGCGGCGTCTTCGCGAGCGCGCCGCTCACCGGAAAGAACAACTCGGTCGGCTTGCGGATCACCTGGTACCCCCAGTTCACCGCCGACCACAGCGCCAGGATGAGGACCGCGCCCACGAGGATCCGGATGCTCAGCGGCGCAGCCAGGATCGCCCGGAGTATCCGCCGACGCCCGCGTGACATGACAATCTCTTACTATGCCCCGCGCGCGAGCCCTCGGCGAGATCGAGCGGCTCGTCCCGCGCTGGGCGTAGAATGGCGGCGGTGGCCGACCGAAGGTATCGTCAGCAAGGTTACCGGGATCAGGGCGCCGAGTCTCGCAGGCGAGAGCCGCCGGCTGCCGACGCTCCACCGAGCCGCGGGATGCTCGCCCAGCGCACGGTCTCCCGGTGTGGGGCGTGCGGAGCGGTCCTGCCAGTGGCGACCGCCTCGCTCGAGCAGTGCCCGAACTGCCGCGCCGCCGTCCATGCCTGCCGGCAATGCGCCCACTTCGACACGGGTCGGCGGTTCGAGTGCGAAGAGCCGGTCCCCGAGCGGCTGGCGGACAAGAACGCACGCAACGACTGTGCCTGGTTCTCGCTCCGCGTGACGGTCGAGCGCGACGCCTCCCCCGACTCGACGCGCCCCGGCGACATCCGCCGCGGGTTCGACAACCTCTTCAAGAAGTAGGAGCGTGCGCCATGCGGCTGGTCGATCTGAGCATGACCGTCGAGGAGTGCGACTCGGCGCCATTCGCGAAGGACGAGTACTACTTCAAGATCAAGCCGATCGTGCGCTGGGAGGAGCGGGGGTTCGTCTCGAATTGCGTCGAGATGACGGTGCACGCCGGCACCCACATCGACTCGCCGCACCACTTCTTCCGCGACAGGCCGGGGATCGAGGCGCTGCCGCTCGAGGCGATGATCGGCGACGCCCTCGTGCTCGACCTGACGTTCAAGGGCACCCCGAAGGCTCGCATCACCCCGGAGGACCTCGAGCGTGCCGAGCAGGCGCTCGCCGCCGAGTCCATCCGAATCACGCCGGGAGCCATCCTGTTGCTGCGAACGGACTGGCCGAGGGGCCATGTCACCACGGATCCGAAGTGGTGGGATGAGTCGCCGTGCCTCACCAAGGCCGCGGCCGAGTGGCTCGTGGCCAGGCGACCGTCGGTGCTCGGCTTCGACTTCGCCCAGGAGGAGAAGGGCGCCGACTACGAGAAGGCCGGGGAGATCCTGACCTCCGGCATGCGCGTCCACCGGACGATCCTTCCGAGGGTCGTGTTCCAGATCGAGAACCTCACCAACCTGGACCAGATCCCCTCGCGGGTGAAGGTGATCGCGCTGCCCGCGAAGTGGAAGACCGAGTCGGCGCCGGCCCGCGTGGTGGCGTTGGTCGAGGAGTAGGGCCCTGAGGAAGGTCTACGAAGCGTAGCGAGCTGGCCGGTGCCCTGCGCCGGCAGCTGAATCCGCGACGGGCGCGGTGGCAGAAGCCCGGCGCCGTCGTGCGGGCCCTCGGGCTGCGTCGCGGGCAGGTGGTGGCGGAGATCGGCGCCGGCCCGGGGTACTTCACGACGCGACTGGCGCGCGCCGTCGGCCCGTCGGGCCACGTCTACGCGGTGGACCCGGAGGCGGCGGTGCTCGAGGTGCTACGCCAGCGTCTGGGGCGCACGCGCCTGCGCAACGTCACGCCGGTCCTCGGCCGGGACGACGACGCGCTCTTGCCGGGCGGGCGCTGCGACGTGGCGCTGCTCATCAACGTCTACCACCACATGCGCGAGGGCGCCGCGTTCCTGCGCCGGCTGGTCCCGGTGCTCGCTCGTGGTGCCCGCGTCGTCAACATCGACTGGGACGAGAAGGCGGAGTGCGGGCCGCCGGCCCGGCGCCGCGTCCCCCGCGCGCGGTTCTTGCGCGACGCCCGGCGCGCCGGCCTGCGCCTGATCGCCGAGCACCGGTTCCTGCCGCACCAGTACTTCGTCGTGCTGCGTCGCACGGGCTATTCGAGCGGTTGAAGGGAGACTTCCATGGCGCGCACGTACAACGTCATCGACGCCGATGGACATGTGCTCGAGCCGGTGGACATCTGGGACAAGTACATCGACCCGGCCTACCGTGACCGCGCGCCGCGGCTCATCGTGGACACCGACGGCAAGGAGCGCCTGCTCGTCGAGGGCCAGGTGCTGGGCAGCCCGAAGGGCTTCGGCGTCATCGGGGCGATCGGCGCCCGGCAGGGCGCGGTGGACCAGGGCACCATGAAGTATGTCGACGGCCGCAAGGGCGGCTTCGACCCGCACGCGCGGATCCCGGACATGGACCTGGACGGCATTGACGCCGCGTTCCTCTATCCGAGCATCGGCCTCTTCGCCGGCGCGATCCAGGATGGGAGGCTCGCCGCGGCGGTGTGCCGCGCCTACAACCGCTGGCTCGCGGACTACTGCCGGCCCTATCCCGACCGTCTCTTCGGCGTGGCCATGCTGCCGATGCAGTCGATCGAGCTCGCCATCCAGGAGATGCGCTACGCGCGGAAGGAGCTCGGCATGCGCGCGAGCTTCCTCCGCCCCAACCCGTACCACGGGCGGATGCTGCACCACCCGGACTACGCGCCCTTCTGGGCCGAGGTGCAGGAGCTCGACGTCGCCATCGGCCTGCACGAGGGCGCGAGCGGCGGCATGCCGCAGGTCGGCGTCGATCGCTTCACGACGCGCGGGGCCCGGCACATCGTCTCGCACACCCTGGAGATGATGCTGGCCGCGATGAGCGTCATCTGGGAGGGCGTGTGCGATCGACACCCGCGCGTGCGCATCGCGTTTCTCGAGTCGGGCGGCGGCTGGATTGCGCCCTGGCTCGATCGGATGGACCGCCACTTCGACGACAAGGGCTTCAACGACTCGGGGCTCTCCATGCGCCCGAGCGAGCTGTTCCAGCGCAACTGCTGGATCTCGTTCGAGCCCGTCGAGCGGAGCCTCAGCCTGCTCGCGGACTACATCGGTCCGCACAAGATCCTGTGGGCGACGGATTACCCCCACCCGGACGGCTTCTTCCCCGGCGCGCCGAAGCTGATCGCCGACCGGCCGGAGCTGTCTCCGGAAACGAAGCGCCAGATCCTGGCGGGCGGCGCCAAGGGGTTTTACGCGTTGACGTAGCCGACCCGTCCCTGCGGTATGCTGGACGCAGGGGGGATGTGAGACCATGAGCGAGTGCAAACACGGCATGAGGTCCGGCTGCGTGTACTGTCACGGCCGTACGACGCCCACGGCCGAACCGCCGAGACCGAAGAAGCGCACCAAAGCCTCTCGCCTGTCGGAACAGATGAACGAGCGCATGACGACCCTCAAGCGGCGGCTGCGACAGCTCCGCGGCGAGTAACCTGGTGGGGGACCTCGACGCCCTGCTGGCGCTCAACCGTGACTACATCCGATCGGTGCAGGCCTGCGATGTCCGCCGATTCAACGAGATCCTGGCGGACGACTTCATGTGCAGCAATCCCGACGGCTCGCTCGTCGACCGGGAGGGCTTCCTGAAACAGACGGCGCGTCCGGTCGGGATCTCGGACCTCGAAGCCCACGACGTCAAGGTGCGGATCATGGGCGACGTCGCGATCATCCACGCCCGGACCACGTACACGCGGCCGGACGGGCACGCCGGATCCGGTCGCTACACGGACGTGTGGGCGCGTCGCGCGGGCGGCTGGCTCGCCGTCTCCGCCCACGTCACTCGCTGCTGACGCTTTTGTCTTCCTCGCAAGCGATGCATGGAGCGATCCGGTGGGACTGACATACGTCGACGGCCTGGTCACCGGTCCCTCCGGCACGTCTCGCGCGGTGCGGTTCATGGTCGACAGCGGGGCCAAGTACAGCCTCCTGCCACTCGCCGATTGGCGCGCGATCGACCTCGTGCCGAAGCGCCGCATGACCTTCGCCCTGGCGGACGGTACTTTGATCGACCGTGACGTCTCCGAGTGTCACATCACGCTGCCGCAGGGCGGGGGACACACGCCCGCGATCCTCGGCGAGGCGGGCGACGAGGCGTTGCTGGGAGTTGTCACCCTCGAGATCCTCGGCTTCGTCCTGAACCCGTTCAACCGGACGCTTCAGCCAGCCCGCCTCCTCCTCGCCTGATACGCCGGCACCAACTCCCGTCGGCGCGGTCGCGCTCGTTCAGCGCATCATGCTCGGCAGCCACAGGGAGATCGCGGGGAACGCGACGAGAATGGCGAGGCGCACCACGTCGGCCCACATGAACGGCATGACGCCGCTGAAGATGGTCCCCGTCGAGACCTCGGGCAGGAGGGTCTTGAGCACGAACATGTTCATCCCCACCGGGGGGCTGATCAGCCCGATCTCGACCACGCACACGATGATGATGCCGAACCAGACCGGGTCGAATCCAAGATGCACGATGACCGGGAAGAAGACCGGCATGGTGAGGAGCACCATCGACAGCTCCTCCATGGCGGTGCCGAGCACGACGTAGATCGCGCAGATCGCCGCCACCACCATGATCGGGTGGAGCGCGAAGCGCGAGACGAAGGCCTTGAGATCGCCCGGCATCGTGGTGATGTTGACGAACTCCGCGAACATCAGCGCGCCGATCAGGATCATGAACAGCATCGCGGTGGTCCGCGCGCTCTCGAGGAGCGCGGCGTAGAGCGCCCGCCACGTGAGCGCGCGGCGCGACAGCGCGAAGACCATGGCGCCGACGGCGCCCATGCCCGCCCCCTCGGTGGCGGTGAAGAAGCCGCCGTAGATGCCGCCCATCACGAAGAGGAAGAGCGCCGCGACCCCCCACACGTCCTTGAGGGCGCGCCAGCGCTCGGGCCAGGACGAGCGCTCCCCGGGCGGGCCCGAGGCCGGATCGCGCCAGGTCATATACGCGACCGCCGCGCAGAGCAGAATCGCGCCGAGGATCCCGGGCAGGATCCCGGCCATGAACAGCCGGCCGATGTTCGTCTCGGTGAAGACGCCGTAGATCACCATGATGGTCGAGGGCGGGATCATGATCCCGAGCGTGCCGCCCCCGGCGACGACACCCGCGGCGAGCCGGTCGGAGTAGTGGAAGCGCTTCATCGAGGGATACGCCACCTTCGCCATGGTGGCCGCCGTCGCGATGGAGGAGCCGCAGATCCCCCCGAAGCCCGCCGAGGCCCAGATGGTGGCCATGGCCAGCCCCCCGCGCAGGTGGCCGATGAAGGCGTACGCCGCGCGGAACAGCTCCCGCGCCATCCCGGCCCGCGTCACGAAGCTGCCCATGAGGATGAAGAGCGGCACGACCGACAGCGTGTAGCTGCGCCCCGTCTCGTAGAGTTTCGTCTGGGTCATGGCGAACGCGACCGTCCAGTTCCAGTCGCGCATGTAGGCGTAGCCGACGGCGCCGACGATCCCCATGGCGTAGGCGATGGGCACCCGCAGGAAGGCGAGCGCCATCATCAGCGTGAGGCCGACGAGCCCTTCGATCACCGGCGTGCGACCGTCTTGTAGAGGTGGATCAGGCTCGTGAGCCCGAGCATGACCGCCATGAAGTAGACGAAGGGGCCGTACACGATCCGCAGCACGTCGGTGGCGTCGCGGTAGGCCCAGATCCGGTCGGCCTTGAGCCAGACGAGCCAGGCGAGCAGGAGCATGACCGCGGCGCACACAAGGTGCACGAGGCCCTCGAGCAGGCGTCGCGTCCGCGCGCGGAGCAGGCGATCGACGAAGTCCATGAGGGCGTGCTCGTCCGCGTACGACACGAGGGGGAGGCCGGCGAAGATCAGCACGACCAGCATCAGCTCGGTGACCTCGAAGGCGCCGCGCACCGGGCGATTGAAGAGGTACCGCCCCGTCACGTCCGCGACCGTGAGGAGCATCATGGCCAGGAGGATGGCGGAAGCGGCGGCGCCGAGGATCGCCTCGACGCGGTGCTCCCACCCGCGCGCGGGAGCGCTCACTGCCCCGCGGCGACCTTTTTCAGCTCGTCCTGGAACTCGGCGAGGATCTTGGCGGCGTCGATGCCCTTGGCGCCCGCCTGCTTGATCCAGTCGTCGACGATCGGCGCCGAGCGCTTTCGCACCTCGGCGACCATGGTCGCGTCGGCGTGGACGATCTTGACGCCCGACTTCTGCAGCGCCTCGAGGCCCTTCCGGTCGGCCTCGTCCCAGGAGCGGCCGGCGTGCCGCGCGATCCACTCGCCGGAGATCTTCTCGATCGCCTCCTGGTCCTGCTTGGGCAGCCGGTTCCACTTGTCCTCGTTCATGAAGAAGCCGAACGACGAGCTGTACATGCCGCCGGGGAACAGCGTCGCCTGCTCGAGGACGGTCTCGAGCTTGAACGAGATGATGGACTCCATCGGGAAGAACACGCCGTCCGCGACGCCGGATTTCAGCAGCTCATAGGACTCCGGAGCAGGCTTCACGAACGCCGAGGCGCCGAGCGCCTTCGCCACCGCCTCGGCGACGCCGCCGCCGGTGCGGATCTTGAGTCCCTGGACGTCGGCGATGGACCGGACGGGCCTCTTGGTGAACATCTGCCCGGGGCCGTGGGTGAACACGCCCAGCAGCTTCACGCCCCTGTACTCGCCGACCTTGTGAAGATGCTTCCAGTAGATCCGGGAGTAGGCGACCGAGTTGATGAGCGAGGTCTCCCCGGCCCCGGGCAGCTCCGCGAGCATCGGCACGATGTGCCGCGCCGGCGTGTAACTGGCGGTGACGTACGAGAGGTCCACCAGGCCTTCCCGCACCGCATCGAAGGTGCCGGGCGGGGCCGACGGGTGCTTCGGCAGCATCTGGAACTTCACGCGGCCGTTCGTGACCTTCTCGACCTCGTTCGCCCAGCCCTGCAGGACGACCGCGGTGATGTGGTGCTGGGGCGACACCCACGAGGACATCGTGAGCGTGGTTTGCGCGAGCGCGGGCGGCGCGGCGGTGAGAACGCCGGCCAGCGCGGCGAGCAGGAGTTTCGTCACGTGCGACATGGTCATCCTCCTACAGCCCGTGCCAGTAGCGGCGTCCCTGGAGTCGCACGATCCTCCCGAACCCCGGCGCCTGGAAATGTCCCGCGGCCACGATGATCGCCTCGCGCTCCAGACGCTCCATCAGGGCCCGTCGGGTCTGGCGCGTCAGCTCCGGGTCCATGTCGGCGCGGGACACCCAGTCGGTCTCGTGGACCTGCACCGGGCTGTGCGCCGCATCCCCCAGGACGAGCGCTCGCTCCCCCTGTGAGGTGATCAGGATACTCATGTGCCCCGGCGTGTGACCGGGCGTCGGCAGCGCCGTCAGCTCACGCGTGATGCTGTGCTCCCCCTTCATCAGCTCCACCAGGCCCAGCTCGGCCAGGGGCCAGACACAGGCGGGAGCGTTGGGAAAGCGCTGAGGCTGGACGTCGGGCTCGTGGCAGACTTCCCAGTCCTTCGCGCTCATCCAGTAGCGAGCGTGCGGAAAGGTCGGCACATATTTCTCACCCTGTGCGACCAGATTCCAGCCGACGTGATCGCGATGCAGATGGGTCATCACCACCGTGTCGACGTCTTCGGGCGGCACGCCCTTGGCCTGGAAGTCGTGCATGAGCTGGCCCCACGGCGCGTCAGGCGCGTCGGCTGGCTTGGGGCCGAGCCCCGTGTCGACAAGGACCGTCCGCCCTCCCGACCGTATCAGGTACGAGCCGAGATTGAAGCGAACCTTGTGCTCCTCCGTGAGATGGGACTCGTACTGGCGCCAGCTGTCCGGTGGGATGGTCGGAAAGAAGTTACACAGGTCGAACTCGAGCATGCCGTCCGACAGCGCCATGATCCCCACATCGCCCACGCGGATGACGTTGTTCGCCATATGGCGTGGGGACGCCTATCTTACGACGTCGCGGGGCCCCGGCCAGCCCAGCCACTCGCAGATCGCCCGACCGATGATCCACTCCCTGTCCTCTCCCGAGAGCCAGGGGAGCTCCTCGGTGACCAAGGTCACGGCCTGGCGCCACGGGCACACGAGCCGCGTCCAGTCGGTGCCCCAGAACACCCGCCGCGGACCGAAGGCGTCATACACCTGTCGGATGTGCTTGTGCAGACCGCGGAAGGGATACGGCTCCGTGGAGTAGCAGGGCAGCGCCGAGGCCTTGACCGCGACGTTGGGCCGACGCGCCAGCCGACAGAGCTCCGGCAGCCCGGCAAAGGCCTCGTCGTCCTTCTTCGCGGTGCCGATGGCCAGGTGATCGATGACGAGCTTCAAGCCGGGATGGCGCTCGGCAATGCGGTCCACCGCGGGGATCGAGCCCGGAGGGAAGATCATCACGGGGATGGAGGCACGCTCGGCGGCTGGCCAGAGCCAGTCGGCCGTGCCGTCGGTGAGCCACGGCCTCTGGAGCTCGGTGTGAAAGGTGAAGCGCAGGCCGAGCATGCCGGGCTGCTTCAGCCATCCGGCGACGAGCCCCCGGCTCTCGGCCTTCTCGATCGCGAGCCGCCCCATCACCCTGAACCGGTCCGGGTGTAGACGTGCTGCTTCGAGGGCGAGGTCGTTGCGGTCGCCCTCCCACGAGGGAGGGACGAGCACGACGCGATCGACGCCGGCTTCCTTCATTGCGGCGAGCACCAGGTCCTTCGTGACGGGAGAGGGCTTGTGCGCCTGGCGGGCCCTGCCGGGCGGCCACGGCCGGTCGGGCGTGTCGGCGCCCCAGATGTGAACCTGCGCGTCGACGATCAGCACGACGTCCCCCGCGCGCTTGGCCCCGGCTCGACGGTCGCGCGCTCGACCGCGAGGAGCCGATCGAGCCCGATCACGGCGAGCATGTCCTTCTCCAGCGGGCTCCAGTCGGGCCGGGCCGTGTCCTTTGCGCCGAAGCCGTCGGCGAGATCTTCGTAGACCTTCTTCCAGGCCGCGTACGCCACCAGCAAGGGCGTGGACGGGTCGGCGACGATCTTGTAGCCGAGGCGGCCGAGATCCTCGAGCGTCATGCCCAGACCGGCGAGCCCGCCGCGCCCCGTGAGGTACATGAGCGGTCCGCCGAGCCGCTCTGCGATGACGCGCAGCTGTTCCGGCGTGTGCGCCATCGAGAGCAGCACGACGTCGGCCCCGGCCTTCCGGTAGGCTTCGCCACGGCGGAGCGCGTCGTCCATCGTGCTGGCCCGCATCGCGTTGGTCCGCGCGATGATGACAAAGTCGCGCTGGCGTCGGGCGGCGACGGCCTCCCTGACCTTGGCCGCCATCAGCTCGGTCGGGATCATGTGCTCGATCCCGATGTGGTGATGCGCGCGCTTCGGGACGAGCTGGTCCTCGATCTCGATCGCAGCGAACCCGGCCGCCTCGCTCATGCCGATGGTCCGGTGTATGTGCATCGGGTCGCCGTAACCGCAGGCGGCGTCGAGGATGAGCGGGAGCGACGAGACGGCGCGGATGTCGATAGCCGCCTGGCACATCTCGGTCAGGTTGAGATTCGCCTCGAGCGCGACCTTCTGGTAGCCGGTCGCGCCGCCGCCCAGATATCCGGCGGGAAAGCCCGCGGCCTCGGCCATCTTGGCCATCAGCGGATTCAGAACCAGGGGCGCGGTGACGGGGAGCGGCGCCTGCAGGGTGTCTTTGAGCGACATCGGGCGTCTCTCGCGACTCACGGCCTCCGCGCCAGCGGTCCGCGCAGCAGCTGCCCGGGAAGCGCGCCCGTGTGCTTGCCGTCGCGGAGCAGGACCTCGCCGTTGACGATCGTCGCGGTGATGCCGGTCGCGCGTTGCACGAGCCGGCGAGCGCCGGCGGGGAGGTCGTTGACGACCTCGGGCATCTCCGGGCTGATCGTGTCGGGGTCGAAGACGATCAGATCCGCCACGAAACCCTCGCGGACGAGGCCGCGGTCGGCGAAGCCCCAGTACGTCGCGGGCACGAGCGTGAGCATACGCACCGCCTGCTCGAGCGTGAACGCCTGCTTCGCGCGCACCCAGTGGCTCAGGAGGTGGGTCTGAAGCGACGAGTCGATGATCTGCGAGACGTGCGCGCCGGAGTCGGAGAACGTCACGACCGCCCGCGGGTGGCGCATCATCTCGAGCACCGCGTCCTGATCTTCGTTGGCGACCGGGTGCACGAAGAAGCGCTCGAGGTCCCGCTCGAGCGCGAGGTCGATCATGGCCTCGGCCGGATCGACGCCGCGCTCGCGCGCGATCTCGGCCACCGTGCGGTGGGGGCCCGCCACCGTGTCGTAGAGGAAGATCCACTCGTACGGGAACGGCCGGGCTTCGGTGCCCAGGGCGCGCCGCTCGGGGCTCGCGTGGGCGCCCTCGATCAGACGGCGCCGCGTCTCGGGGTCGCGCAGGCGCTCTCTCTGCTCGGCGAGCGGCAGCGCGCGGAACGGCTTCCACGCCGGGAGGTTGTCGAACGGCAGCTGCGTCTTGAACGACAGCACGACGTTGAGCCCCCGGCTGTGCGCCTGTGCGAACATGCGCCCGCCGGCCGCGGCCGTCTCGTCGAGCAGGTCCAGGTAGCGGCGCCAGACCTCGGGCGCCTCGAGGCGGCTGAAGATGCCCCACGTCACGGGACGCCCGGTCTCGACGGCGAGGTCGCGCAGGCGCACGTGATAGTCGCGGAAGGCGACGGGATCGCTGAGCTCGCGCCCGACGGCCTCGCCGGCCAGCTCGAAGATGCCGGCGTTCAGATCGCCCATCACCGCGACGAGCCGCCGCACCTCGTCCCACGTCGCGAGCCGGCTCGCGACCGGCCGGCCGTCGGGTGTCTCGTGGATGGGCGAGCGCGAGGTCGTGAAGCCGATCGCGCCGGCGCGGATCGCGTCCCGGAGCTCGCGCTCCATCGCGCGAAGGTCGTTCTCCGTCGCCGCCTGCTCGAACGCTCGCTCGTCCATGACGTGCGTCCGGAGCGCCGAGTGGCCGAGGTACCCCGCGTAATTGATCCCCTTGGGCAGTCCGTCGAGACAGTCGAGGAACTCGGGGAAGGTCGTCCACGTCCACTCGATGCCCGCCGCCATCGCCTCGGCCGCGATGTCCTCGGCGCGCTCGAGGTTGCGCACGACCAGATGCTTCCGAGACGCTGAGCAGGGGGCGAGCGTGAACCCACAGTTGCCCATCACCACGGTCGTCACGCCGTGCCAGCACGAGCACGTGCCGAGCGGGTCCCAGAAGACCTGCGCGTCCATGTGGGTGTGGCCGTCGATGAACCCGGGGGCGACGACCAGGCCATCGGCGTCGATGACCTCGCGTGCCCGCTCGCGGATCCTGCCGGTCGCGACGATCCGACCGTGCCGGACGGCGACGTCGGCGCGGTAGCGCGGCAGGCCGGAGCCATCGATCAGGGCGCCGTTCTTGATGACGAGATCGTAGGGCATCGTCCGTTCCTCCCGAGGTCGTTATCCTACTTCAGACGGCCGGCAAGGGGGATAATACGCGCCGGCAAGGAGGATCGCCACATGATGAAGAAGGGAAGCGGGCTCTTGATGGTCTGGGCCGATGTGCCGTCGGACAAAGAGAAGGACTTCAATCGCTGGTACAACGAGGAGCATCTGGCCGAGCGACTCTCCGTGCCGGGATTCTTGAGCGCCGCCCGATACGAAGCGGTGAAGGGTGGGCCGAAGCACCTCGCGTGTTACGAGCTGGACGGCGTCGCGGTGCTGGAGAGCGAGGCGTACAGGCGCGTCCAGACCCACCCCTCAGAGTGGACCCGACGCTCGACCCCGGAAGTCATCGGCACTACCTACATCCGTAACGTCTACACCCTGATCCATCCGAAGACGGTGACGCGTGACGTGGCCGAGAGCGATATGGCGCCGGCCCTGCAGATCGGGCGCATGGATGTGCCACCCGAGATCGACGACGAGTTCAACGCCTGGTACAACACCATTTACGTTCCGAACTACGAGAAAGTCCCGGGTGTGATTCGCGGCCGGCGCTATCGCGCCGTCGTCGGCACGCCGAGCTATCTCACCCTCTACGAGTTCGAGCACCCCGGCGTGTCCGAGAGCGCTGCATGGGCCGCCCAGCGGGACATCTCACCGGTGACCCATCGTATCCGGCCGCACATGCGGCACGCCCCGGGCTCTCCCGGCATCTGGGTCAAGACGTTTCAGCTCTGATCGCTCACTTCGGTACGGTCGCCGGGCCTGGCTGCGGAGGCGGTGCGTCGAGCCTGACGACATCGTCGCTCTCGATGCCACGAAACCATCCCGGCGGGGGGTCCGGATGCTGCGCGCGGACCCACCCGCGGCCCTTCATGCAGGCCTGGTAGAGTTCCGGCCGGACCATCCCGTAGGCCTTGTTCCCGCTCACGTACAGGGCGTTCTCTTGCGCGCACGCTTGGCTGTCCTGCGAGAAGTCGGCGAAGCTGGCACCGGGCCTGTTCCAGTAATGCTTTCCACAGCCGACCAAGAAGAGGCTGACGAGGACTGCGACGAGGACGCGTTTCATCCGGCTCCTCCTTCCTCCGGCGAGAGTCTATCGCAGTTCGTGCCGAGACTCCGCGGGCGCCGAGGCGGCCTCGGCGCCCGCGGGCGAGAGGGCTACTTCACCTGTGGACGCGCCTCAGCTCGGGAGCGCGCGCTTGACCTTGTCACCGGATTCCTTGAGGATCGCGGCCGTCTCACCCGCCTGCCAGCGACGCTCCGCCCCCCAGTAGCTGGGCGCCCGCTTGCCGGACTTGACGGCCTCGGCCCCGAGGACCATCAGCGTCGCGACGAGCTTGTCCTGGCGCAGGAGGGCGTACTCCATCGCGGCCCAGTCGATGACCTCGTCGATCGCCTGGCCGTTCACGTCGCGCTCGTAGGGCTCGTACCAGCCCCTCTGGTCCGGCCGGAACGTCGTCACGATGCCCGTTTGCTTCGCCGCCGAGCGAAATGGCTGCGCACCGGGGTGGCGGTAGACCACGGCGAGCAGGATGTGGCCCCGGCTCCACGCGTAGCGGTAGTTGCCCGTGAGCGTGTAGTTCTGAGCCTGGTCCTCTTTCATCCCCTGGGAGACCAGGAGCCGCTGGAAGGCGCGGTTGGCCTCGACGATCGCTTCGGGCTTGAACCGGCCGTAGAGGCCCTCCTGCCCGTAGACGTCGCCGCTCTTTTGATCCACGTGCTGGTCCGTGATGGGCACCCCGAAGGTCGCCTTGTACGAGTCGTCCAACGAGACCGCGTTCGCCTGGAGGAGCGCCTTGTTCAACTCCCCGAGCCCCGTGCCGAGGGTGTAGGGGAGGAAGGCGAGCCCCTGGGCGAGCCCGGACGCGATCATGAGGGGCGACAGAACCAGGTTGAGCATCCCGCGGCCGAACGTTTCCATTCCGGTTCGTCCGTCGTAGGACGCGCAGCCGCTCACGAGAAGAGTGGCCGTCAGGAGTGAACAGGTCAGACGCTTCATCATCGATTGCATGAGTCCGCCTCTTTCGCGGGACGCTAGCTTCTGTGCTGTGTCCCACTCCGTCGCCTGACGCAATCCGGGGGCCACGGCAGAGGGTCGGAAAAACAGCCGGTTACGACGTGCGGACCGAGAGGTGGTGGTGGTGAAGCGGCGACGGAGAAAACGCCAGGCGGGCGTCAGACGCCCGCGCGAACTAGTCGAGGAAGGCCTGACCGACAATGAGCACGAGCCCAGCGAGGGCGACGGCCAGACTCGTGGCGAGGCCAACAGCGAAGAGCAGGACGGTTCTTACCCTCCCCCGAACCCCCTTGACGGCGAGGAACCCGAGGGGCGGCGGTACGGAGGACACAGGCCTTTCAAGACGGGGCAACAGCTCGCGCAACTCCTCCCGTCGAGTCCAGTGCAACCCCGGCCGCAGGTGGTGCTCCTGGTGATACCCCTCGTTGCAGCAGAGCCAGTTGTAGATGCGACCGTAGTGGCTCACGGCATTCGCCCAGCGGGTGCCCGGCAGGGCGCCGGCGTGCTGATAGTAGTTGGTCAGGATCCCGAAGAAGGACCCCACGTAGAAGACCGGGACGAAGAAGAGCAGGACGTACTGCCACGAGAGGGCTGCGTAGGTCACCAAGCCGAGGCCGCAGACCGCTGTCTCGCTCAGCAGTCGGGCTTTCTGGCCGCTCCGCACCGCCTCCCGCCACGCTTCGACCGTGCCGCTCCGGAAGAGCCCGAGCAGCCCGTAGGTGAACGCGCCCTCGGGCGCCCCGTCCCTGCCAAACCGGTAGGTGGACGAATGATCCTGCGTGCGGCCGGCCGCGTCCCGACGGTCGTTGCCGTGACGGTGGTGGTTGAGATGATGGAATCGGCAGAATGTGAGCGGCACGCCCAGGTTGATCGAATCCACCGCCGCGTAGATCCGATTCGCGACTTCGCTCCTGAACCACGGCGTGTGGACGAAGTTGTGGGTCGCGACGACGGCGTTGTACCAGAAGAGGAGCACGCCGCCCGGCCAAAGCCAGAGCAGGTCGAGCCAGCTGCGTTCGTCCCACGTCGCCGCCAGCCAGACGTTGAGACCGAGCTGGACGATCGAGACCACGAGGAGGATCGTGTCACGCGGAGAGTGGCGCCAGAGCGTCATGCTCGTCACGGCTCAGCTGGCAACGAGGTACCGAGTCAGGTGAAAGAAGACGGGGGCGGCGAAGCAGATCGAATCGATGCGATCCAGGATGCCGCCGTGCCCCTGGATCAGAGTCCCGTAGTCCTTGACTCCGCGATCGCGCTTGACGGCAGACATGACCAGGCCACCGGCGAAGCCCAGCAGCGTGAGGACCAGGGACAGCACGCCGGCCTCCCAGGGCGTGAAGGGCGTGATCCATGACACCCCTGCGCCGAGGAGCGTGGCGCTCACGATTCCGCCCAGGAAACCCTCCCAGGTCTTGCCGGGGCTGATCGTGGGGGCGATGGGGGTCCGCCCCACCCACTTGCCCCACACGTACTGCAGCACGTCGCTCGCCTGGACGACGAGGACGAAGAAGACCAGGAGCTTGAGGTTCTGCCCCTCGTAGCCCCGGATCTCGAGGCTCAGCAAGGCGGGCACGTGGCTCACGCCGTACACGCAGACCATCAGGCCCCAATGGATGTCCGCAGTGCGCTCGAGAAAACGCGTGCGGTCGCCGGCCAGCGCGCCGCGGAACGCCAGGAGGATGGCGCCGACCGGGACGAAAATAGTGAGCAGATCGAGCCGTCCCGCGGCAACGAGCCCGTACTGTACCGGGATCACGCCGAAGAACGCCCAGCAGAGGGAGCGATGGTCCGCCCGCAGCGTAGGCGTGAGCGTGACGAACTCCCGCAGCGCCAGAAACGAGATGAGAGCGAAGAACACCACGGACCCGACACCACCGGTCAGCAACGAGGCCAGAAACGTCAAGCACATCACCCACCAGGCCCTGATGCGCTCGTTCATGTTGACGATCACGGCGCGGCCGCCGGAACTCACGACCGTGCGGTCCAGGACGAGCCCCACTCCCGTAGCCAGAACGAGGGCGATCGTGGCGCCCAAGACGATCCACGCCAGGTCCCGGTCCATGGTCAGCATGGGGCCTCCGTCGACTTGAGCCGCTGCACCGCTTCTCGGGCCCGCTCGAGGAAGGCCTCCTTGGGCTCATCAGCGCCGAGAGCGAGGGGCGGACCGAACGTCACACAGCAGGCCATGGGCACCGGCAGCAGTTCTCCCTTGGGAAGGATGCGGTAGACGTTGTCGAGATAGACGGGCACCAACTCGAGCGCGGGCTTGCCCACGCTCAGGTGGTAGAGCCCGCTCTTGAACGGGGCGATCTCTGGCCCGGCACCGCGCGTGCCTTCGGGGAATACGATGAGCGACCACCGCTCGCCCATCGATTCCAGAATGGTCTTGATCTGCTGCTCGCGCGCCGCGACGCTCGTGTTGTCGCGCGCGATGAGCACGGCGCCGGAGAGCCGTGTGATAAGCCGTCGGAGCGGGTTCTCGGTTCCCCAGTAATCGCGGGCGCCCAGCGGGCGCGTTCGCAGCCTGATCTGGGTCGGCAAGGCGGACCAGATGAGCACCGCGTCGAGATGGCTGGTGTGATTGCCGAAGTAGACGCGCTGGCGTGGCTCCGGCGTGCAGCCTACCCAGCGCACGGTGGCGCCGGAGAGGAACCGCGCGGCCCCGGCGATGACGACGGAGGACGGCGCGTTCAGCATGCCTCCAGCTCCCGAACGATCCGCACCGTACGGCAGATGATCGTGACCGCGCAGCCCGCCGCCACCACCGCGAGCCCACCCGCGATCGCGTACGCGGGCTGGCCCACGGCCGACTCGACAGAGGCCACGAGGCACGCTGCGCCCAGAGCGACCATCCGGTGGGGCTTCGCCATGGGGCCGCCGAACTGCGGCGCCGCGCCTGCCGCGGCGCCGAGCACCCGGACGTAGGCGGTCAGCGCAGCGAGCAGAGCCGCGAGCCAGCCGAGCCCCGGGGCCCAGGCCACCTGTGGAATCGCGTAGCCCGCGGCGACAAGGACCAGGATGTCCGAGACGCGATCGGGCAGGTCATTGAAGATCTCGCCCGTCCTCGTCCTGAGACCCCCCTCGATCGCCATCAGGCCATCGCAGAGATTGCAGAGCCCGCGAAACGGAATGAAGGCCGCCGCCCCTAGGAACGCGATGCTTCGCCAGATAGGCTCTGCGAGCGGCGCCAGGACCAGGCAGGTCGCCGTCACAGCGGAGAAGCCCACACTCAAGAGGGAGACGTGGTTGGGCTTCACTCGTGCCCGGACCAGCCAGGCGGCGATGGCCCTCACGAAGCTCTGGTCACGAAGAGCGATTGGCCGGCGGTCCATAGGATTTGGCTCCTCCTCGCCCTGTGAGTAGGCAAGCGGAGTGCCAGAGGGAAAGGCCTGACGAGGAGGCTACTTACGAAGAATGACGGGCCGCAGTCGATGCGGTGGTGGTGGTGCCGTCTGCCGCGTCAGACGCCTACGAGGGGTCCGGGCATGTCGCGCCCCGTCCCAGGAGCGTCCCCGCCCGCAGCCGATCGTGCAGGTGCTCCACCTTCGTGAGCGGGACGACCTCGGACACGACCGGCGTGATCCGGCGCGCCGCCACGAGGCGGGCGGCCTGCGCCACTTCCCAGCGCGAGGCGTACCGGGATCCGATGATGCTGATCTCCGTCTGCACCATGCTCCGGGGGAGGACCTCGGTCGCGACACCCGGGAACGTCGTGAGCAGGACCAGCCGGCCCCGGGGCCCGAGCATCGCGAGGCAGAAGTCGAGGGTGTGCGCCGTGCCCACGAGATCGATCGCCACGGCCACGCCCGCCGGCGCGACCGCGCGAACGCGATCACGCAGGTCCGGGGCATCGCCGTCGAGCGCCGCGAGCGCGCCGAACTCACTCGGCGCCTTGAGCTTGTGGGCCCCCCGGTCGATCGCGATGACCTCGCCACCGAACGCCCGGGCCATCTGGACCATGTGGATACCGACGCCGCCGGCCGCGCCCACGACCATCACGGTGTCGCCGGGAGCGATCGACGCCCGGCGGCTGACATGGAACGGCGTCGCGATCGCGTCGGGAATCGCCGTGGCGTGCACGGCCGAGACGCCGTCGGGCACCGGGAGGAGATTTCTCGCCGGGAGCGCGAGGTAGTCCGCGTAGCCGCCGTCTGCGGCGACGCCGACCTGCCCGCGCAGACGGCGGCAGAGTGGCTCGTGCGCCAGGCGGCAGAGATCGCAGTCGTCACAGAAGAGGTAGAAGTAGCTCATCACCCGTTGCCCGGCCGAGAGCGTGCCGACGGCCGCGCCGACCTCCACGACGGTACCGACGGCCTCGTGGCCTGGGATGCGGGGAAGGTCTTCCGGCCGCCGGCCGTGGTTGCCGTTCGTGTAGTTGAGCACGGTGAGCCCGACGCCGCACGCTTCGACACGGATCAGGGCGTCCGTCGGACCGATGCGCGGGTCGCCCACGGTCTCGTACGAGAGCCGGCCGCCCCACTCGTGCAGCACCTGCGCGCGGATGTCGACCCCTCCCGCCTAGCTCACCATCGCGTACGTGCGCTCGATGTTGGCGCGGAGGGCCGCGCGCCACGGACGGTAGTGACCGTAGAGGGAGAAGGGCTTCTCGTAGACGGGCGCGAGCCGCTCGGGCACGCGCTGCTGGACTTCCTCGAGCGTCGCGCCGGCGGCGACCTCCGCGCGGACGGCGTCGACCATGTCGTGGACGTAACCCCGAAACATGGCGAGCCAGTCGCGGCCGGCCACGTCGCCGTGTCCCATGATCATCTGGGTGAAGTCGAGCTGGGCGAGACGATCCACCGTTGCCACCCAGTCCTCCGGGTAGCCGTCGCCCATGAAGGGCGTCCAGCCGATGACGGCGTCGCCCGTGATGACGACCTTCTCCTTCGGCAGGTAGACGAACACGTCTCCCTCGGTGTGCGCCCGGCCGAGGAAGAGGAGGTGGATCTCGCGATCGCGCCGGTAGAGCTTCATCGTCTGCTCGAAGGCGATCGTCGGCAGGGCTGGCCTGAGTGTCGTGACCTCGGCGAGGTACGATTCGGCCAGGCGCACGTCGGCCTCGAGCCTGGCGCGCTCGGCGGGCGCCCGGGCCGCCGCGAGGTCGGCCTTGAGTTGGGCGATCTCGCGCGGGACCTGGCGGACGTGGTCCTGGATGCGCTTGAGCCCTTTCCGGACCATCGCCTCGCGCGTGAGCTGGTTGGTGACGATCTCCGCGTGGGGGTAGACGGCGGGGTACACCTCGTTACCGTGCCAGTGGTCCCAGTGGAAGTGCGTGTTGACGACGTAGCGCACGGGCTTCGTCGTGATCTCGGAGAGCCGCTCGACGATCACGCGAGCCGCCGAGGGCTTGGAGTGCGTGTCGACGATGACCACGCCGTCGTCGCTCTCGATGATCGCGGTGTTCGAGTTCACCTTGTAGGCCGGCGCGGCCACCGCGGCGTGCACGCCGTCGGCGACCTTCTTGATCTCGAACCGCGCGTCCCCGACAGTCCGCCCCTCGTGACTGCAGCAGTCCATCACGCGCTCTCCCCTCTCCGAACCAGGTCTCCGGCGTCGCGATACTATGCGATGGCGGGTGCGCGCTCAAGGGTGTGCTAGATTCCGTGCCGAGGAGGACGCTCCAATGGAGCTGAGGCTCGCCGTCGTCCAGCCCGAGACGCTGACGGGCGCTGACGCCCCGAAGAACGTGGACCGCGCGGTCGGCTACATCCGCGCGGCCGCCCGTGAGGGGGCGCGGCTCGTCGTGCTGCCCGAGACCTATCCCGGCCCCTACACCGTGCCGGTGGACTACTCGCCCCACGACGCGCTCGCCGCCGTCGCGCGTGAGGAGAAGCTCTACGTCGTCGGGGGCGCGATCGAGTACGTGCGCCCGGACGACACGGGGCACGCGCCGTGCTTCAACTGTCTCTACCTCTACGGGCCGACGGGCGCGCGGCTCGGGACGTACCGGCGCACGACGCCGCCCGGCCCGTGGATCTACGAGGGGGGGAAGTTCTGGGACTTCAAGTACCAGGAGGCGGACGCGCTGCCCGTGTTCGACACCGAGTTCGGCAAGCTCGGCTTGTTAATGTGCAGCGAGGTGTACGTGCCGGAGCTGGCGCGCGCCATGGCGCTCCAGGGCGCCGTCATCACGCTCCTGCCCGCGGGGCTCTGGAGCTGGGAGCTCCACGACACGTGGCGCACACTCCTCTGGGCGCGGGCGATCGAGAATCTCATGATCACCGCCACGAGCCGCAACATTTTGCCGGGCGGCGGCGGGCACGCGATCATCTGCAGCCCCGAGGAGATCCTGCTCGAAGCGCGCCGGCCCGGCGTCTTCACCGCGACCGTCGACCTCGCGCGCGTCCGGTGGCTGCGCGAGCAGGTGGACCGCCCCGTCGACCCGTGGCCCTGGCGGACGAAGCCCGGCATCTTCAAGCAGTGGCTCCGTCCCGAGGTGTGTCGGAGGGGCCAGCCATGACCGACCGGCGCCGGGGACGCCTGAAGCGGCGCGATTTCGTCGCGGGCGGTGCGGCGCTCGCGCTCAGCTTCCCCCGCGGCGCCGGTGGACAGCCGACGGCCGGGACGCTGACGTATGCGAGCACCGCGCTCCCGCCGAACATCGAGCCACACATGCAGGGGCTCGACATCTGGCAGCAGCGGAAGCCCCTGATCTACGAGAACCTGATCTGGGTGGACGAGTCGCTCGAGGCCAGGCCCGAGCTCGCCGAGAGGTGGGAGCCGCGGTCGCCGACCGAGTACGTCTTCCGCCTGCGCCACGGTGTCAGGTTCCACAACGGCAAGGAGCTCGACGCCGAGGACGTGAAGTACACGTACGACCGCGTGCGGGATCCGAAGGTGAGCCCCGGCGCCAACGACCTCCTCGTCATCAAGCAGATCGACGTCCTCGACGCGCACACGGTTCGCTTCGTCCTCCATGCGCCTGCGGCGACGTTCCTCATCAACCTCGGTGGCAAATACAACGGCGTCATCCCGAAGGGCGCCGCGGGCGACGGTAAGGAGCTGCTCACGCGGGCGGTCGGGACGGGCCCGTTCAGCGTCGAGGAGTTCGATCCGAGTCGTCGGCTCGCCCTGAAGAAGAACGCGACCTACTGGGGGCCGACGAAGCCTGCGCTCGAGCGCATCGTGTTCCAGGCGATCCCGGACGAGTCGTCCATCGTGGCGGGGCTCCGTACCGGCCAGGTGACGATGGCCCAGTTTTCGTCCGCGCTCTCCTTTCAGGTGGCCCGCGGGATCGCCACGCTTCAGACGATCCAGGCGCCGTCCACGCGCTGGGTCGTGCTCGACCTCGCGGGCGACATGGAGCCGACGAGCAAGCCCGAGGTGCGTCAGGCGATCGCGCTCGCGCTCGACCGTCAGGCGATCCTCCAGATCGCGGGGGCCGGGCTCGGCCAGCGCCTCGGCGTGCTACCGCCGGGGATGAAGGCTTGGGCCATGCCGTGGCAAGAGCTGCCGAACCAGCAGCGCGACCTCGCGCGGGCGCGGGCGCTGCTGTCGAAGGCCGGTTACCCCGGCCGCGTCCCCATGAAGATCCGCAACATCGTCGGCTTCCCGGCGCTCGGCGCCGCGCTGCCCGTCATCGTCGACAACCTTCGCGAGGCGTCCATCGATGTGCAGGTGGAGACCGTGGACGGCGGCGTCTGGATCAAGGACTGGATCGTGCCCCAGTCGCCGCCCACGATGAACGAGTGGGGCGGCTTCGTCGATCCCGACCAGGCCTTCCACCGCCACTTCCATTCGGCGCCGGGCGGCAAGGACTTCCGACGCTGGAACAGCAAGAAGGCCGACGAGCTGCTCGACGCGGGTCGGGCGACCCTCGAGCGCGCCAAGCGCAAGCAGATCTACGATCAGGTCCAGCGGCTCATGGCGGAGGACCCGATCACGGTCCCGCTCTACTCGCCCGACCTCCTCTACGCCATGCAGAAGTCCGTCAAGGGCTTCGCGCCGCACCCGACGGGCTTCCTCTACGGCCTGCGCTGGGTGTCGCTCTGAAGCGAACGGGGGGGTCGTCGTAGCCGGCGATGCGCGCGTATTTCCTCCAGCGCCTCGCGGCGATGGCGCTCACGCTCCTGGGCGTGAGCCTGCTCATCTTCACGATGATCCGGCTGGTCCCGGGCACGGTCGTGGAGCAGCTCCTCGGCCAGGCCGCGATCGCCTCGCCCGAAGTGCTCGCCGCGTTCCGGCGCTTTTTCGGGCTCGATCGCCCCGTCCACCTCCAGTACATCGAGTGGCTCGCGTCGGTCCTCCGCGGCGACTTCGGCGTCTCCTGGCTCTCCGGCCGCCCGGTCCTGGCGATGTTCCTCGAGCGGGTGCCCGTCTCGGCCGAGCTCGCGGCGCTCGCGGTCGGCTGGTCGCTCCTGATCGGCGTCCCGCTCGGCACGGCCTCGGCGGTGTGGCGCGGCGGCGTCCGGGACGGGGCGATCCGCGTGATCGCGACGCTCGGGCTCTCGCTGCCCGCCTTCTGGCAGGGCACCGTGCTGATCCTGCTCTTCTCGATCCACCTCGGCTGGATGCCGTCGCTCCAGTGGGTGCCGTTCACGCACCGCCCGGCCACCAATCTCCTGACGATGGCGCTCCCGGCGCTCACGCTAGGGACGGCGACGGCGGCGATGATCACCCGCATGTCCCGCTCGACGATGCTCGACGTCCTCGGGCGCGAGTACGTTCGCACGGCGCGCGCCAAGGGGCTGCCCGAGCGCCGGGTGACCTTCCACCACGCGCTCCGCAACGCGTTGATCCCCGTCGTCACGGTCGCCGGCGTCCAGCTCGGCTACATCGTGGGCGGCATCGTCGTGGTCGAAGACGTCTTCACCCTGCCCGGCGTCGGGAGGCTGCTGCTCGACGCGATCTTCCAGCGCGACTACCCGGTGGTCCAGGGCGTGATTCTGCTCCTCGCCGCCGCCTTCATGGTCCTGAACCTCGCCGTGGACCTTCTCTATGCGGTCCTCGATCCTCGGCTCCGACGCGGCTAGCCGCGCGATGGTCGCGGCGCCCCGGCGCTCGCTCGCCCGGAGCCCCCTCTTCGTCGGCGCGTGCGGCGCGCTCCTCCTCATGATCGCCATCGGGCTCTTCGCGGCGTTCGTGGCGCCGTTCTCGCCGACGGCGATCGACGCCGCCCACGTGTTCCAGGGGCCCAGCCCCCGTCATCCCTTCGGGACCGACCGATTCGGACGTGATCTCCTGTCACGCATCGTCTTCGGCGTCCGCGTCTCGCTCGGCATCGCCGGCGCTTCGATCGCTGCGGCGCTCGTGGCGGGGGGCGCGCTCGGGCTCCTCGCGGGTTTCGGGCGCGGCGTGGACCAGGTGCTCGGCCGGGCGATGGACGTGTTCTTCGCCTTCCCGCCCGTGCTCCTGGCGATCGGGATCGCGGCGGTGCTCGGCGCGGGACCCGGCACGGCGGTGGTCGCCATCGCCGTCGTCTATGCGCCCCTCTTTTTTCGGGTGGTGCGCGCCAGCGTGCTCGCCGAATCGGCCCAGGCCTACGTCGAGGCCGCCGAGGCGCTCGGGCTCGGCCGGCTGGCGATTCTCGTGAGCCACATCCTGCCCAACGTCGTCTCACCGATCGTGGTCCAGACCGCGGTCTGCCTCTCCTACGGCATCCTGATCGAGTCCGCGCTGTCGTACCTCGGGCTCGGCGTCCAGCCGCCCACACCCTCGTGGGGCACGATCCTGAACGAGGGCAAAGAGTTTCTGGCGCAGGCACCCTGGGTCTCGCTCTTCCCCGGCGGCGCGATCATGCTCGCCGTCCTCGCGTTCAACGTGATCGGCGACGGCTTGCGCGATGCGCTCGATCCGCGGAGCGCCCTCCGGTAGGAACCGCGCGGTACGGCGGGGTTGTCAGCGTCCGAGCTCGTGGCGCAGCGCGTCCTCGAGCGTCGCGTGGCGGAACGTGAAGCCCGTGGCCCGGAGCCGCGCGGGCTCGACGCGCGCGCTCGCCAGCAACAGCTCGTCCGCCATCTGGCCGAGGAGGAGTCGCGCCGCGACCGCGGGGAGCGGGAGGAGCGCGGGGCGGCCCAGCACGCGCCCGAGCGTGCGCGCGAGCTCGCGATTGGTCACGGGCTCGGGCGCGACCGCGTTCACGGGGCCGACGAGGGTGTCCGTGGTGAGCGCGTGGTGGATCGCGCGCACGAGATCGTCCAGCGCGATCCAGCTCACCCACTGGGCGCCGCCGCCGACGGGCCCCCCCGCGCCCAGACGGAAGGGCGTGAGCATCGTGGCGAGGGCGCCGCCGCGGCGGCTCAGCGCCATGCCGATCCTGAGCCGCACGACGCGGATCCCGGCGTGCGCGGCGGGCTCGGTGGCGGCCTCCCACTCGCGGCAGACCTCGGCGAGAAAGCCCGCGCCCGGCGCGCTCTCCTCGCGGAGGAGCTCCGAGCCGCGGTCGCCGTAGTAGCCGACGGCGGAGGCGGTGACGAGGACGCGCGGCGGGCGCTCGAGCCGGGCGAGGGCTCCCGCCAGGCGCCGCGTCGCGTCCACGCGGCTCGAGCGGATCCGGCGCTTCTTCGACTCGGTCCAGCGGCCGCTCGCGACGCTCTCGCCCGCAAGGTGCACGAGCGCGTCCACGCCGGCGAGGGCCGACGCTTCGAGCGCGCCGGATTCGGGGTCCCAGCGCGCGATGGGCTCTCCCGCCGCGGGCGCCCCCCCCGCGCCGCGGACGAGACGCAGGACGCGGTGGCCGGTGGACGTGAGCGCCGGGACGAGCGCCGAGCCGACGAGCCCGCTCGCACCCGTGACGGCGACCGTCGACGCCCGCGCGGTCCCTGCCATGTCGCGCCCATTATGCGGCCGGGCTGGTGCGCTTCGTTTTAGAATGGCGTGCGGCTTGCGGGTTCCGGGCGTCCTGGGTATGCTGCATGGGCGGTTACCCGCCCTAATTCTCGCGAGAGTGGCGAAACTGGCAGACGCGCCGGACTTAGGATCCGGTGGGTGCAAGCCCTTGGGGGTTCGACTCCCCCCTCTCGCACCAGCGTGGAGCGTGGATGAGCGTGGAACGTCGGTGAGGGTCGAAGTCGAGACGATCGAGGGTTGCAAGCGGCGCCTGGCGGTGGAGGCCCCGGCCGACGTCGTCCAGAAGGAGTGGGAACGCGCTTACGTGCGCGTCCAGAAGCAGGCGCGCCTCCCGGGCTTCCGGAAGGGCTACGTACCGCGCTCGCTCGTCAAGCTGCACTTCGCCGACGACGTCCGGCGCGAGGTCGCCGAGCACCTCATCCCCGACGTCTACCGGCAGGCCCTCTCGGAAGCGCACCTCGACCCGGTGAACGAGCCCGACCTGCAGAACGTCAAGCTGGAGGAGGGTGCGCCGCTCAGCTTCGTCGCCGTCGTCGAGGTGAAGCCGTCGATCGCGCTCGGCGAGTACAAGGGCGTCGAGGTCCAGCACGCGGCCAAGGCCGTCGACGACGAGGAGGTCGCCGCGGCGCTCGAGGGGATGCGCGAGGAGCAGGCGCAGTTCCGCGCGGTGGAGCGACCGGCCGGCCCGGGCGACCTCCTGGTCGTCGACTACACGCTCGCCGTCGAGGGTCGCGACCCCACGAGCCAGACGGGCTACCAGTTCATCGTCGGCGACAAGACGGTCCTGCCCGAGATCGACGCGGCGGTCGTGGGGATGCGCGCGGGCGAGACGCACTCGGTCCCGTTCCGTTTCGCGGACGACCACCGGCGGGAGGAGCTGCGCGGGCGCGGCGGGTCCGCCGCGGTCAAGGTCGTCGAGGTGAAGGAGAAGCTGTTGCCGGCGCTGGACGACGAGTTCGCGAAGTCGGTGGGCGAGTTCGCGAGCCTTGCGGCGCTCCGTGCCGAGGTGCGCAAACAGCTCGAGGCGCGGCGTGCCGAGAACGAGCGGCGCGCGCTCCAGGAGAAGGTCGTCGACGCCATCCTCGACGTGCACCCCTTCACGGTGCCGGACGCGATGGTCATGCGCCACGTCGCCCACCAGATCGAGCAGGCGCGCGAGGGCATGCGCGCACAGGGGGTCGACCCGGACCGGGTGCCGTGGGACTACGGGAAGCTGATCACTGAGCTCCGGCCCGTGGCCGAGAAGGGGGTCCGGCGGGCGCTCCTGCTGGAGGCGATCGCCGAGCGCGAGGCCGTCGCGCCCACCGATGCCGACGTGGACGCCGAGCTGGAAAAGATCGCCCAGGCGAGCCGGCGCCCCGTGCCGGCCGTCCGTCGTATGATGGAGAAGAACGGCGACCTCGAGGCGTTGCGGCGCGGGCTGCGCGACCGCCGGACCCTCGAGCTGCTCGTCGGCCACGCCCAGGTTCGGGCGTAGCGGGTATGATAGTGCGAGCCTGCGACAAGGAGATCCCGATGGCGCTGGTCCCGATGGTGATCGAGCAGACGCCGCGCGGCGAGCGGGCGTACGACATCTTCTCGCTCCTGCTCAAGCAACGAATCATCTTTTTGCCGACCTTCATCGAGGACGATCTGGCGAACCTCGTGATCGCCCAGATGCTCTACCTCGAGGCGGAGGACCCGGACAAGGACATCCACCTCTATATCAACTCGCCGGGCGGCTCGGTGACCGCGGGGATGGCGATCTATGACACTATGCAGTACGTGAAGCCGGCGATCTCCACCATCTGTATGGGCCAGGCGGCCTCGATGGCCGCGCTGCTGCTCGCGGCCGGGTCCAAGGGCAAGCGCTTCGCCCTGCCCCATGCGCGGATCTTGATCCATCAGCCCCTCGGCGGCGTCCAGGGTCAGGCGACCGACATCGACATCCAGGCCAAGGAAATCCTTCGCATGCGGGAAGAGCTGAATCGGATTCTCCTGCACCACACCGGACAGTCCATGGACAAGATCCAGCGCGACACCGACCGGGACTTTTTCATGACCGCGGAGCAGGCGAAGGAATATAGAATCGTCGATGACGTCATCTCGTCCAAGCCGACGACCCGGGCGGTGGCCGAGGCCGTGGCATTGGCGGCGCAGGCGCAGAAGTAGAGGAGCGATGGCTCGAACGCGCGAAGGCAACGGAACGCTGAAGTGCTCGTTCTGCGGGAAGAGCCAGAATGACGTCCGCAAACTGATCGCCGGCCCGACCGTCTACATCTGTGACGAGTGCATCGAGCTCTGCAACGACATCATCGCCGAGGAGTGGGAAGAAGAGAAGAGCCGCGAGATCCGCTCGCTCCCCAAGCCCGCCGAGATCAAGAATGTCCTCGACCAATACGTGATCGGTCAGGAGCGGGCGAAGAAAGTCCTCGCCGTCGCGGTCCACAACCACTACAAGCGGATCGAGTCGGGCGGTGAGTCGGGCGAGGTCGAGCTCCAGAAGTCGAACATCCTCCTCATCGGCCCCACGGGCTCAGGCAAGACTCTCCTCGCGCAGACGCTCGCCAAGATGCTGCGCGTGCCGTTCACGATCGCCGACGCCACGACGCTCACCGAGGCGGGCTACGTCGGCGAGGACGTCGAGAACATCATCCTGCGCCTGCTCCAGTCGGCGGATTACGACGTCGAGCGGGCCGAGCGCGGCATCGTCTATATCGACGAAATCGACAAGATCGCGCGCAAATCCGAGAACCCCTCGATCACACGGGACGTCTCGGGCGAGGGCGTCCAGCAGGCCCTGCTCAAGATCCTCGAGGGCACGGTGGCCAACGTGCCGCCCCAGGGCGGGCGGAAGCACCCGCACCAGGAGTTCATCCAGGTCGACACGTCGAACGTCCTCTTCCTCTGCGGCGGCGCCTTCGTCGGCCTCGACAAGATCATCGAGGCGCGCGTCGGACGGTCCGGCATGGGCTTCGGCGCGGAGATCAAGCGGCGCGAGGAGCGCCGGGTGGGCGACCTCCTGACGATGATCCAGCCCGAGGATCTGCTGAAGTACGGGCTCATCCCCGAGTTCGTCGGCCGGCTGCCCGTCATCGCGACGCTCCACGACCTCGACGAGGCGGCCCTCGTCCGGATTCTCAGAGAGCCGAAGAACGCGATCATCAAGCAGTACCAGAAGTACTTCGACCTCGAGAAGGTCCGCCTGAAGTTCACGGACGACGCGGTGGCGGCCATCTCGCGGGAGGCGCTCAAGCGGGGGACCGGCGCGCGTGGGCTCCGGGCGATCCTGGAGGAGGTCATGCTCGAGATCATGTATGACCTGCCGTCCATCGAGGGGCTCAAGGAGTGCATCATTACGCGCGAGGTCATCCTGAACCACGAGCGGCCGCTGCTCGTCACGGAAGCGCAAGAGCAGTCGGCGTAGCCTGAGCGGCACGTTCTTCGTCGTCGCCACCCCGATCGGCAACCTCGAGGACATCACCCTGCGCGCGCTCCGCGTCCTGCGCGAGGTGGACCTGATCGCGTGCGAGGACACGCGCCGCACGCGCGCGCTCCTCACGCACTTCGACATCCACACCCCGACCGTGAGCTACTGGGAGAAGAACCAGCTCGCGCGTGGCCGTGAGCTCGTGCGGGCGCTGGCCGACGGCCGCTCGGTCGCGCTCGTCACCGACGCGGGGACGCCGTCCATCTCGGACCCCGGCTTTCGGCTCGTGCGCGAGGCGCGCGGCCACGGGATCGCGGTGGTGCCCGTGCCGGGCCCGTCGGCCGTGGTCGCCGCGTTGTCGGCCGCCGGAATCCCGGCGGACCGGTTCGTGTTCGACGGATTCCTTCCGGTGAAGCCCGGCCGACGACTGAACCGCCTGAAGGCGCTCCGGGACCTCGCGACGACCATCGTGCTCTACGAGTCGCCCCACCGCATCCTGGCGGCGCTCGACGCGGTCGGCCAGGTCTTCGGCGAGGTCGAGATCATCGTGGCGCGGGAGCTGACGAAGCAGTTCGAGGAGGTCGTGGGCGCCACGCCGGCGGCGCACCTGGAGCGGCTCAAGCGTGGGCCGATCCGCGGCGAGTTCGTCCTGGTGCTGCCGGGCCGATGAGGCCTACGGGAGCACGCGGTCGATACGATGCACGATCCAGGTATACTTCATGAGTCTATGAGTATCCCCAAGGCGCTGACCATCGCCGGGTCGGACTCGGGCGGAGGCGCCGGCATTCAGGCCGATCTCAAGACGTTCTCGGCGTTCCGCGTCTTCGGCATGAGCGTGCTTACCGCGGTGACGGCCCAGAACTCCGTCGGCGTCCAGGGCGTCTTCAATCTGCCGCCGGAGTTCGTCGGCAAGCAGCTCGACTCGGTGCTCTCGGACTTCGGCGCGGACGCCGTGAAGATCGGCATGCTCTCGACGACGCCGATCATCGCCGCGGTCGCGGCGCGGCTCCGGGCCCACGCGCAGGGCCAGATCGTGCTCGACCCAGTGATGATCGCCAAGTCCGGCGATCCGTTGCTCGAGCCCGACGCGCGCGCGGCGCTCGTCAAGGAGATGCTGCCTCTCGCCACCGTGGTCACGCCGAACCTCCACGAGGCTGGCGCGCTCGCGGGCATCCCGGTCGCGACCGAAACGGACATGGAGGAGGCGGCGCGGCGCATCCTGTCCCTCGGGCCCCGCTACGTGCTCGTCAAGGGCGGGCACCTCAAAGAGGCGGCGACCGACATCCTCTGGAACGGCCGCGAGTTCACGCGCTTCACCGCGCCGCGCCTGGATTCCTCGAACACCCACGGCACCGGCTGCACGTTCTCGGCGGCCATCGCCGCCGGGCTCGCGCGACGGCAGCCGCTCGGCGACGCCATCCGCGAGGCGAAGGCCTACGTGACCGCGGCGATCCGCGAGGGGTTTCAGGCCGGGCGCGGCGTCGGCGCCCTGCGCCACTTCGTCGCGACCTGGTAGCGCGTCATGGCCCGAAGCGTCGACGACCGGATGTCCTTCATGGAGCACCTGGGTGAGCTGCGCGTGCGGATCGTGCGGGCCCTCACGGCGCTCCTCGTCGGTAGCGTCCCCGGGCTGTACTTCAGCCAGCAGATCGTCGACTGGCTGGCGCGCCCCGTGACGAAGCTCAACTACTCGCTGGTCTTCACGTCGCCGGCAGAAGCGTTGTGGGTTCAGATGAAGGTGGGGCTCATCGTCGGTATCTTCGTCGCGGCGCCGGGGATCCTCTGGCAGGTCTGGGCGTTCATCGCGCCGGGGCTGCACGAGCACGAGAAGAAGTACGCGCTGCCGTTCGTGCTCATCGGGTCGCTGCTCTTCATCGGCGGTGGGGTGTTCTCGCTCTTCGTCGTGACGCCCTACGCGCTCGAGTTCCTCCTGAGCTATGCGCGGCCGGGGCTCCAGCCGATGATCACGCTTCAGAACCTGACCGACTTCCTCCTGAAGTTCACGCTGGCCTTCGGCGCCGTGTTCGAGCTGCCGCTCGCGCTCACGATTCTGGCGCGCCTCGGGGTCGTGAACGCGAAAATGCTCGCGAGGAACCGCAAGTACGCGATCCTCGGCGCGTTCATCGCCGGGGCGGTGCTCACGCCGACCCCCGACGCCTTCAATCAGACGCTCATGGCCGGGCCGCTCGTGCTGCTCTACGAGGTCGGGATCGTCTGCGCGCGCGTCTTCGGACGGAAGCCGGCGCCCGCGTCGGCGCCCGCGCCCGCCGAGTCCGCCTAGATGGACTTCGCCTCCCTCGACCTGCCCGCGCCCGTCATGCAGGGGATCCGCGAGGCGGGCTTCGTGACCGCCACGCCGATCCAGGAGGCCGCGCTCCCGCTGGCGCTCCGGGGCAAGGACGTCGCGGGGCAATCGCAGACGGGCACCGGCAAGACGGCGGCGTTCCTCATCGCGGGGTTCACCCGCCTCCTGCGCTCGCCCACGCCGTCGAGGCCGGCGGGCGTCGGCGCGCCGCGCATGCTCGTCATCGCGCCGACGCGCGAGCTGGTCGTCCAGATCGAGTCGGATGCGCGGCTCCTGGGCCGGTTCACGCCGTTCCGGCCCCTCGCGGTCTACGGCGGCATCGACTACGCGAAGCAGCGCGAGGCGCTCGCCGCCGGCTGCGACATCCTCGTGGGGACCCCCGGCCGGCTCATCGATTACCTCAAGCAGCGCGTCTGGTCGCCCAGGCACGTCGAGGTCCTCGTCGTCGACGAGGCCGACCGGATGTTCGACATGGGGTTCATCGCCGACCTGCGCTTCCTCCTCCGCCGCCTGCCGCCCCACGACAAGCGCCAGTCGTTCCTCTTCTCCGCGACCCTCTCGTTCCGGGTGCTCGAGCTGACGTGGGAGTTCATGAACAACCCCTCGCAGATCACGATCATGCCGCAGCAGAAGACGGCCGAGCGCGTGGAGCAGATGCTCTTCCACGTCGGCCGCGAGGAGAAGTTTCCCCTGCTCCTCGGCCTCCTCAAGCGGGAGGGCGGGGACCGGATCCTGATCTTCACGAACACGCGCGAGGAGGCGCGGCGGCTCGAGGATCGGCTGACGCGCAACGGCTACGACACGCGCGCCCTCACCGGCGACGTGGACCAGAAGCGGCGTCTGAAGATCCTGAACGACTTCAAAGAGGGCCGGCTCCCCGTGCTCGTGGCGACCGACGTCGCCTCACGCGGTCTCCACATTGAGGCGGTGAGCCACGTCGTCAACTGGGACCTGCCGCAGGACGCCGAGGACTACGTCCACCGCATCGGCCGCACGGCCCGCGCGGGCGCGGGCGGCAAGGCGGTCGCTCTCGTGGACGAGGCGAGCGCGCTCTACCTCGAGCCGATCGAGAAATTCATCGGCCAGAAGATTCCTGTGGAGTGGCCGGACGACGACCTCTTCGTGGCCGAGATCAAGCCGACCGCCGAGGAGCGCCGCCGCTTCGCCGAGGCGCGCCGCGCGCGACTCGAGGCGCGCGGCGGGCGGTTCGGCGACCGAGGCCGCCGCGAGCACGGGCGCGGCGCGCCCGACCGACGCCGTCACGAACCGCCGCCTCACGCCGGCCGGCCGCCCGCGCCGCCCGCGCCGCCGCCGCCCGGGAGCGCGGCCGACCAGGGCCGCCGGCGTCGCCGCAGGCGCGGACGCGGCGGCCCCCGTCCGGGCGGCCCGCCGCCGTAGCAACGCCGCCGGACGCGGCGATCCGGATGGGCTAGAGCGCGAGCCCCGCACGCGCCCGGCCGTGCGCGGGCTGGTCGCCACGCATCGTGTCGGGGTTGACCCCGCGCACGAGCGCCAGGTGGTAGGTGAAGAGCTGGAGCGGAACCACGGTGAGGATCGGCGAGAGGAGCTCCGGCACCGGCGGAATCGCGATCGTCTCCGCCGCGAGCGGCGCGATCTCGCGATCGTCCTCCCTAACGAGCGCGACGACGGGCGCGCCGACTTCCTTCGCGACGCGCGCGACCGCCAGACACCGCTCGTGGGCGGGGCCCGGCGGCGCGATCAGGAAGACGACGTCGCCGGGCTCCAGCGCGGCCCACGGGCCGTGGAGGAACTGCTCGCAGCCGAGGCCGAGCGCGGTCGCGTGGTTCGCCTCGCTCATCTTCAGCGCCGCCTCGTACGCCGTGGCCGCGTTGGGCCCGCCGCCCACGAACCAGTAGCGCCGGCGGTCGGCGAAGCGCGCGGCCAGCTCGGCCCACGACTCCTGCCCGAGCAGCAGCGCGAGCTGATCGGGGATCGCCTGGAGCTCCTGGACGAGGTCGTCGTTGTCGCCGATTGCCGCGGCGAGCGCGGCGAGGAGGGCGAGCGCGCACGTATAGCTCACCGTGTGCGCGGCGGACTTCTCCTGGTCGACGGTCTGGAGGAGATAGTCGGCCGAGGCGAGGCCCTCGGCGCCCTTGCCGGTGATCGCCACCCCCACGCCGCCCCCGCCCCGCGCCTTGGCGAGCGCCTCGACGGAGTACCGCTTGCTCCCGCGGTGGCTCACCACGACGACGCCGGTCCGCGCGTCGGGGTCGGGCCAGTAGCTCTTGAACTCGAACGAGTGGAAGGCGCGGACGCGGTGGCCGAGACCGCCCGTGTGGGCCATGAGCAGCTCGCCGACGAGCGTCGCGTGCCACGAGGTCCCGATGCCCGAGAGGAGCACGCGCTCCGTCGCCCGCAGGCGAAGGGCGGCGCCGTCGATCAGCTCGCCCTGGCCGCGCGTCACGAGCCGGAGGGCGCCCGGCTGGGCGTAGATCGCGTCGTGCATGTAGTACGGGTGGCCGGCACGCGGTGGCGGCGGGGTCCAGGTCATCGGACTGGGTCCTCCTTACCGCGCGGACGGAAACGCGGGCGCGCGCTTCTCGCGGAGCGCGCGGGCGCCCTCGCGGACGTCCGGGTGCATGAACGTGAGCATCTCGAGCGCGAGCGACTGGTCGAAGATCGGCCCGGCCTGCCGGAGCCAGTTGTTGAGCGCGCGCTTCGTCCACCGGATCGAGAGCTGGCTGCCCTGGGCGAGCCTGTCGGCGACGTCCATCGCCTTCGGCAGGACCTCCGCGGCGGGGGCGCAGAGGCTCACGAGGCCGATGCGCTCGGCCTCCCGGCCGTCGAGGAAGTCGGCGGTAAGCAGGTAGTACTTCGCCTTCGCCATACCGCAGAGGAGCGGCCAGACGATCGCCGCGTGGTCGCCGGCGGCGACGCCGAGGCGCGTGTGGCCGTCGGTCAGGCGGGCGGTCTCCGCGATGATGCTGACGTCGGCGAGCAGCGCGACGACGAGGCCCGCGCCGACCGCGGCGCCATTGATCGCCGACACCACAGGCTTGTCGAGGTTGATCATGTTGTAGACGAGGTCCGAGGCCTCGCGCATGGTGCGCGCGGCCGCGGCGGGGTTCCCCGCCATCTCCTCCACGAGCGAGAGGTCGCCGCCCGCGGAGAATGCCTTGCCGGCGCCGGTGACGAGCGCCACGCGCACCTCGGGATCGGCGTCCACCGTCAACCACACCTGGGTGAGCTCCCAGTGCAGACGCGCGTTCGTCGCGTTCATCACCTCCGGGCGGTTGATCGTGATCAGGAGCACCCCGTGCGGCTTCCGGTCGAAGGTGAGGTGGCGATAGTCAGCATAGTTCATGATCGTCTCCTTTCGCGCACGAGGAAGAGGAGGCTCGTCACGGCGAGCGCCGCCGCCCAGACGCCCGCGAGGACCGGGGCCCGGCCCGCGCCGAGGAGCCCGGCGAGGAAGGGGCCGAGAAAGATGCCGCCGTCCACGCACACGCGGTAGAGCCCGGTCCGCCAGGCGACGTGCTCGGGCGGCGTCTCACGCCGGAGCACGCCGAGCGGCAGCATCCAGCCGGCCATGGAGAGGCCGTAGAGCGCGCACCCGGCAGTGACGAGGGGCAGCGTGCCGAAGCCGACGAGGACGCTCGCCCCCGCCATCACGAGAAGCACCGCCACGAGCACCCGCCCGGTTCCGCGGCGGTCGGCGAGGACGCCCAGCGGAAGGAGCGCGGCGATGTCGAAGATCTGCACGACCAGGAGGAGGCGCGCGACCCCCGCGCGCTCGAGCCCGAACTCGCGGCTGCCGCGGAGCGGGATCGAGAACTGCTCCACGGTCGAGTACGCGACGGCGATCGCGCCGCCGGCGACGAAGGCGAGGGCCGCCGCCGGGGTGATCGCCGTGACTCGGGCGTCGGGCCCCGCGGCGGCCTGGCGGGCGAAGAGGGGCCTCGGGCCGGCGCTCGGGTACCGCGGCAGCGTGCGGAGGAGCGCGGGGAGCGCCAGAAGGCCGATGAGCTGCGGGGCGCACGTGGCCAGGAGCGCCCAGTTCCACGCGAGGCCCGACGGCAGCACCCCGATCAGCACCGTGCCGCAGAGGATGCCGATCATCGCGGAGAACTCATAGGCATTGAGCGCCGAGGCGAGGCTCGGCCCGGTCCGGTAGTGGAGGATCGCCGTGAGCCCGGCCACCATCCCGACGGCGTGGCCCACGCCCATCAAGAGCCGGCCCAGCACCAGGAGCGGGAAGGGGCCGCCGCTCGTGAGGACGGCGGCGCCGACCGCCAGCACGCCGGGGCCGATCACGACCGCGCGCCGCAAGTGGTGGGTGAGGAAGAGGCCGATCGGAATGTCGGCGGTCATCCGCGCGAAGCCGAAGGCGCTGGCGACGGCGCCGAGCTGCCAGTCCACGAGCCCGCCCCCGCGCGCGAGCTCGGGGAGGATCGCGGGGAAGGCGCCGAGCGAGAACGTGTTCGAGAAGCTCGTCAGGCACAGGAGCGCGATCAGAGAGGTCACGAGGTCCTTTATGGTAAACCATTGGCTGATGGCCGAGCCCAAGACGGTACGGCTGGACGTGACGGGCCCCCTCGCCCGCCTGACCCTCGATCGCCCCGAGGTGCTCAACGCGGGCGACGCGCGCTTCGCCCGGGAGCTCAAGGAGGTGGTCGCGGCGCTCGGCGCGCGGCCGGAGGTGCGCGTGGTCGTCGTGACCGGTGAGGGCCGTGCCTTCTCCACCGGCGTCGACCTTGGAGCGCTCGCCCACGGGGAGTTCGGCATGGCCGACTTCGTCCTCTGGGAGGACGCGATGACGGCGATGGAGCGGATGGACACGCTCTTCGTGGCGGGCATCAACGGCCACTGCCTCGGCGGCGGTCTCCAGCTGGCGCTCGTGTGCGACTACCGGCTCGCCAGCGAGGACGCGTTGATCGGCCTGCCAGCGGTGAAGGAATGCCTCATCCCGTCGATGGCGCTCTACCGCCTCCCGCGGCTCGTCGGCCTGGCGAGAGCGAAGGAGCTGATCCTTCTCGGCGAGCCCATCGCCGCGCGCACGGCCGAGCGCTACGGCCTCGTGAACCGCGTCGTGGCGCCCGCCGACTTCCCGGGCGCGCTGGACGACACGGTCGCGCGCTTCCTCGCCCTGCCGCCATCGAGCGTGAGGGCGAGCAAGCGCCTCACGACGCGCGCCTTCGACGTCGACTTTGAAACCTTCCGGAAGGAGATGCAGGTCGCCCTCGCCGGGTGCGTCGAGTCCCCCGAGCACCGCCGCGCGATGGAAGCGATCCGACAGAAGGGGGCGACGTGATGCTGCTGCCGACGTCGGTGGTGGGAAGCCACGGCCTCCCCGGGTGGGTGTGGCTCGCCCGGGAGGCGATGGCGGCCGGGCGAATGGGTGCGGGGGATCTGCGAGAGCTCGTGGAGGACGCCACGCAGGCGGCGCTCCTCGACCAGGAGCGCGCGGGCGTCGACGTGGTCACGACGGGCGAGATGCTGCGCGTCCGCTTCATCGTCGGCTTCTACGACCGGCTCACGGGCCTCCGGGCGCTCGAGCCGCCCCGGAAGCTCGGCGCGCCGCTCTGGGACACGAACACGCCGTTCGAGGTGATCGAGAAGGTCACGGCGCCCGACGGGCTCGGCATCGTGGAGGAGTGGAAGCTCGCGCGAGCGCTGACGACGAAGCGACTGAAGGCGACCGTGCCCGGCCCGTACACGCTGCTCGTCCCGCTGCGGCTGGGCGAGGGCTACACGGACCGGGACACGCTGCTCGCCGATCTCGTCGCGATCGTCAACGCCGAGTGCCGCGCGCTCGTGGCGGCCGGCTGCGACTTCATCCAGATCGACGAGCCCCACAGCGGCATGTACGCGACCACGGCGCCCCGCTTCGACAAGGGCGTGAACCGGGCGGTCGAGGGCGTGACCGCGAAGATCGCGGTGCACATCTGCTTCGGCAACCTCTACGGCCGGCCCTTCGCAGCGGTGCGCGACTTCCGCAACGTCTATCCCGCGCTGCGCGACCTCGCGGCCTCGCAGATCGTCCTGGAGTACGCCAACCGGGGCCTGGACGATCTCAGGCTCTGGCGTGAGTTTCCCACCGACAAGGAGCTCGGCGCCGGCGTCATCGACGTGAAGGCGTTCCGTGCCGAGACGCCGACCGAGGTGGCCGAGCGCATCCGGCGGCTGCTCGAGTACGTGGCCCCCGACAAGCTCTGGCTCAACCCCGACTGCGGCTTCTGGGAGACGCCGCGCTGGCTCGTGAGGCAGAAGCTCGGCGCGCTCGTCGAGGGCGCGCGCATCGTGCGCAAGGAGCTCGAGTGAGCCGCCGCGCCGTGCGCTGGCTCGCCCTGCTGGTCGTCCCGGCGCTCGTCGGCTGCGCGGTGCTCGAGCGCGCGCGGTCGAACTGGCGGGAGCTCGAGCGCGGCCCGTCGGGCCAGGCGCCCGATCCGGCGACGACGCCCGAGGCGATCGCGCAGGTCTACGCCGCGCGGGCCGTGAGCTGGCGCGGCGTCTTCGCGGTCCACACGTGGATCGCCGTCAAGCCGAGCCGCGCGTCGTCGTACACGCGCTACGAGGTGATCGGCTGGGGCGTGGACCATGGGTCGCCGGCGATCCGCGTCAACCGCATGGGTCCCGACAACTACTGGTTCGGCGACCGCCCGCAGAAGCTCGTGGACGTCCGCGGGGCCGGCGTGGACCGGGTGATCGCGAAGATCGAGGCGGCCGTGGCCCGGTACCCCTATGCCGCCCACTACCGCACGTGGCCCGGACCCAACAGCAACACGTTCACGGCGTGGGTCGGGCGGCAGGTGCCCGAGCTGCGGCTCCGGCTCCCGCCGACGGCGATCGGGAAGGACTACCTGCCGGGTGGCGCGCTCGCGGGAACAACGCCCAGCGGCACCGGCGTTCAGCTCTCGCTCTTCGGCCTCGGCGGCCTCGCGGTCGGCTGGGACGAGGGCGTCGAGCTGAACGTCTTCACGCTCAACTTCGGGATAGACGTCACGCGTCCGGCGCTAAAGCTCCCCCTCCTCGGGCGCCTCGGCGTGTCCTGAACCCGGCGCTACGCGATGACCTTCGTCTCGCGGAGCCGCGCGAGCTCGTCGGGCGCCAGCCCGGCCTCGCTGAGAACGACGTCGGTGTGCTCGCCCAGAGCCGGCGCGTGCGCGCGGATCCCACCCGGCGTCCGGCTGAACCGGATCGGTGTGTCGAGCGTCGTGAGTCGCCCGGCGCGCGGGTGGTCCTCGGCCAGGAGCATCCGGCTCGCGACCACCTGGGGGTCCGTCGGCAGGTCCGCGTAGCGGTTCACGGGCGCACAGAGCACCTCGTGGCGCTCGAGCCGCGCCAGCCACTCCTGCACCGTGCGCGTCAGGAAGATCGGCGCGAGGGCCGCGACGAGCTCGCGCCGGTGGCGCAGGCGGTCGTCGCGCCCCGCGAAGCGGGGATCCGTCGCGAGCTCGGGCCGCTCGATCGCGGTGCAGAACGGCTTCCAGAGACGCTCCACCCACACGGCGACGTAGATCCAGCCGTCGGCGGTCGCGAACGCCTGGAAGGGCACGAGGTAGGGATGGGCGCTCCCCTGGCGGCCCGGCTCCTGGCCCGTGACGAGAAACACGCTGAGCCGCGCGGCGTGGGCCAGGAGTGCGCCGCCGAGGAGCGAGACGTCCACCCGCTGCCCCTCGCCCGTGCGCTCCCGGTGGAGGAGCGCCGTGAGCACACCGAGGGCGGCCGAGACCGCGCCGAGGGTGTCGAGCACCGGCGCGCCGCACAGGATCGGCCCTCCGTCGGGCTCGCCCGTCACCGCCATGAGCCCGCCCATCGCCTGCACGAGCATGTCGAGCCCGGGCTTCTCTCGCCAGGGCCCTTCGGGGCCGAACGCCGAGAGCGAGCAGTAGACGAGCCGCGGATTCAACGGCGCCAGCCGGGCGTAGTCGATCTCGAGGCGCTCGGCGACGCCACCGCGGTAGGCCTCGACGACGACATCGGCGCGGGCGGCGAGCCGCGCGAACACCCGGCGTCCCTCGCCCGTACCGAGATCGAGCGCGACGCTTCTCTTGTTGCGGTTCACGGTGAGGAAGACGACGCTGTCGCCGGCGAGCCGGGGATCGTAGATCGTGCGCGCGGCGTCGCCGACCGCCGGCTGCTCGACCTTCACGACGTCGGCGCCCATGTCGGCGAGGTACATCCCGCACACCGGCCCCGCGATGAGATGGGCGAGCTCGAGGACGCGGTATCCGGCGAGCGGAAGCGTCACGGCGATCACCATTATAGACTCGCCTCGCCTCCGGCTGCGGCTCGCACGGCGAGATTCATAGACTCGCCTTGCCTCCGGCTGCGGCTCGCACGGCGAGATTCATAGACTCGCCTTGCCTCCGGCTGCGGCTCGCACGGCGAGATTTATAGACTCGCCTTGCCTCCGGCTGCGGCTCGCACAGCCACGTTCACAGACTCGCCTCGCGGCGCGCGTCGCCGAGCCTCCGCGGCCGCCGCTCGGCTCGCACGGCCACCTACACCAACTCCCCACGGGGTGGTATCTTCGGGGCGCCATGGACAATCTGGAGCTGGGCCTCGCGGGCAAGATCGCGATCGTCACCGGCGCGAGCGAGGGCCTCGGGCGAGCGACCGCCGAGCGGTTCGCACGCTCGGGCGCGAAGGTCGCGATGTGCGCGCGGCGCAAGGACGTGCTCGAGGGGGCCGCCGACCTCATCCGGCGCGCGACCGGCGCCGACCTGCTCGCGCTCCAGTGCGACGTCACGCGGCCCGACCAGATCGAGGCGTTCGTCGCCGCAACCGTCGCGCGCTGGGGCGGCGTGGACATCCTCGTGAACAACGCCGGCACCTCCGCGGCCGCGGGCTTCGAGGAGGTCGACGACGTCACGTGGCAGACCGACATCGACCTGAAGCTGATGGCCGCGGTCCGCCTCTGCCGCCTCGTGATCCCCCACATGAAGCGGCGTGGTGGCGGCCGCATCGTGAACGTGACCACGGTGGGCGGCAAGGCGCCCGCCGCCCGGGCCCTCCCCACGAGCGTGACGCGCGCGGCCGGCATCAACCTGACCAAGGCCCTCGCCAACGAGTACGCAGTCGACAAGATTCTCGTCAATACGATCTGTCTCGGCGTCGTGAAGAGCGGCCAGTGGGAGCGCCGGATGACGGGCGATCCCGAGACGTTCTATCGCGAGATGGCGGCGAAGCGCCGCGTGCCGCTCGAGCGGTTCGGTGAGGCGCACGAGTTTGCGGACCTCGTCGCTTTCCTCTGCTCCGAGCGCGCGTCGTACATCACCGGCACCGCGATCAACTTCGACGGTGGCCTGTCGGCGTCGGTCTGACGCCCGGGGACCGAACCACGAGGAGGGGCCCACGCTGAAGCATAGGTCGGCGGTCGCGGTGCTCGTGCTGAGCCTGGTCCTCGGCGTGAGCTCGCTGGCGTTCACCCAGGACAAGCCCGCCAAGCCGGAGCGGGGGGAGCGGCATCCCCAGATCCACGCGGCCATGCGGGCGCTCAACGTCGCGTCGCGGCACCTCGAACACGCCGCGCACGACTTCGGCGGTCACCGCGCCAAGGCGCTCGAGCTCGTCAGGCAGGCCGAGGGTGAGCTGAAGCAGGCGCTCGAGTTCGCGAAGGCGCATCCCGAGATGGGGAAGACGCAGTAGCCGGTGCTCGCGCTCCACACCTGGACGCTCGACACGACCCCGCTCGCCGAGGTACTGCGCGTCGCGCGGCGCGTCGGCTGGGACGGCATCGAGCTGCGCCGCGCGGACTTCGCCCGGGCGGCCGAGCGGGGTCAGTCCGCCGCCGACGTGCTCGCGCTCGTGTCGGCGGACGGCCTTCCCGTCGCGTGCGTCGGCGTCGAGTTCGGCTGGATGTACGCCGAGGGCGCGGAGCGCCTGCGTCTGCTCCGGGTGTTCGACGAACAGTGCGGGCGGGCCGCGGCGGCCGGCTGTCGCACCGTGATGAGCCCGGTCGACAAGGGGCGCGGTGACCTCCGGCGGGCGGCGGAGAGCGTCCGCGAGGTCGGCGAGCTGGCGGCAAAGCATGGCGTGCGGCTCGCGGTCGAGTTCAACTCGCAGGCCGAGCAGCTCAACACGCTGGCACGGATGCGCGAGGTGATGGTCACGGCCGGGCACCCGCGCTGCGGGCTCCTGCTCGACACCTACCACCTCTGGCGGAGCGGCGCCACGCTGCGTGACGTCGACGACGTTCGCCGCGACGAGCTCGTCTACGTTCAGTTCAGCGACGTGCCCGCGAGCGTCGAGTCCGGGAAGGTCACCGATCGGCTTCCGCCCGGCCGCGGCGTGGTGCCGTTCAAAGAGTTCTTCGCGCTCGTCGATGCGAAGGGCTACCGCGGGTTCATGAGCTACGAGGCGCCGAACCCGGCCGCGTGGGCCCGCCCGGCGGACGACGTGGCCCGCGAGGCGCTCGAGGCGACGCGCGCCGTCCAGCCGCGCTAGGTGGACGTCCTCGCCGCGCACGCCGACCGCGCTCCCGACGCCGTCGCGCTCCTCGACGGCGAGCGGCAGCTCACCTGGCGCGGGTACGTCGCGCAGCGGAACCGGCTGGGGAACGCGCTCTCCCGGCTCGGCCTGGCGAAGGGCGAGCACGTCATCGTCTACGTGCAGAACTCGCTAGAGACCGTGCTCGTGCCGGCGGCGGTCCGCGCGGTCGGGGCGATCCCGGTGCCGATGAACCACCGGCTCGTCGCCGACGAGGTCCTCTACATCCTCGACCACTCGGACGCGCGCGCGGTCTTCGTCGGCGACCTCTTCCTCCGCACGGTCGAACGGATCCGCCCCGCTGCCGTGAAGGTGCGGAGCTGGATCCTGGTGGGCAGCGAGCGGCGGCCGTGGGCCGAGCACGTCGACGACCTGCTCGCGCGGGGCGACCCGGCGCCCCTTCCCGAGGATCCGGCGCAGGGGCTCGGCGGCTCGATGATCTACACGGGGGGCACGACGGGCCGGCCGAAAGGAGCGCTGCGGACGGCCGTCGATCCGACAGTGACACGGCGCTACATGGAATTGTTCGGGCTCGCCGAGCCCCACGTGCACCTGGTCGCCGGGCCGCTCTACCACTCGGCGCCCGGCAGCTTCGCCCAGTTCACCCACGTCTTCGGCGGCACGGTCGTGGTCATGCGGAAATTCGACCCGGAGGACGCGCTCCGGACGATCGAGCGCCGCCGGTGCACGTCGACGTTCATGGCGCCGACGCTCGTCAAGCGCATCGTCGACCTGCCGGAGCGGGTGCGCGCGCGCTACGACGTCTCCTCGATGCGCGTGCTCGTCGTCGCCGCCGCACCGTGCCCGACGCGGGTGAAGGAGCAGGCGCTCGCGGTCTTCGGGCCGGTGCTCTGGGAGTTCTACGGCTCGACCGAGCTCGGCATCAACACGATCCTCCAGCCCGCAGACGTGCTGCGGAAGCCGGGCTCGTGCGGGCGGGCGGCGCCAGGCGTCGAGCTCCTCTTGCTCGACGACGCGGGCCGGCCCGTGGCCCCGGGGACGCCCGGCGAGCTCTACGTGCGCCGCTTCCCCGGGATGTTCGACGGCTACTACAAGAATGACGCGGCGACGCGGGAGGCGCATCGCGGCGAGTGGGCTACCGTGGGCGACGTCGCGTGGATGGACCCCGAGGGCTTCGTCTACATCTGCGACCGGAAGCGCGACATGATCATCTCGGGCGGCGTCAACATCTATCCCGCCGAGATCGAGGACGTGCTCCACCGCCACCCGGCGATCGACGACGTCGCGGTCTTCGGCGTGCCCGACGACGACTGGGGGGAGCGCGTCCACGCCGCCGTGCAGCAGCGCCCGGGCCAGACGCTCACGGCCGACGAGGTCGTCGCGTTCGCGCGGGGCCACATGGCGGACTACAAGGTCCCGCGCGAGGTCTCGTTCCACACGGAGTTCCCGCGGGATCCCGCGGGGAAGCTCCTCAAGCGCGTCCTGCGCGATCCCTATTGGGCGGGACGCGCCGCGCGCGTGTAGCGGGGGGCGCGCTCGCGGGTGGGAGCCGAAGCCCCCCGCCGAGCCAATTTAACTGTGCTTGCGCAGCTCGAGGCGACCGATCTGGCGGCGGTGCACCTCGTCCGGCCCGTCGGCGAAGCGGAGCGTGCGCGAGTGCGCCCACATCGACGCGAGCGGGAACTCCTGGCTCACGCCGCCGCCCCCGTGGAGCTGGATCGCGCGCTCGACGACCCGGAGCGTCACGTTGGGCACGGCCACCTTGATCTCGGCGATCGCCTGCCGGGCCGCCTTGTTGCCGACGGTGTCCATCATGTGCGCGGCGTGAAGCACCAGCAGGCGCGCCTGGTCGATCTCGATCCGCGACTCGGCGATGCGCTCGAGCGTGATGTCGTTGTCGGCGAGCGGCTTGCCGAAGGCGACGCGCTTCATCGCGCGGCCGCACATGAGCTCGAGCGCGCGCTCGGCGACGCCGATCTGGCGCATGCAGTGGTGGATGCGGCCGGGGCCGAGGCGCCCCTGCGCAATCTCGAAGCCGCGTCCCTCACCGAGCAGCATGTGCGACGCGGGCACGCGGACGTTCTCGAACAGGACCTCGCCGTGGCCGTGCGGCGCGTCGTCGTAGCCGAACACGGTCAGCATCCGGAGCACCTTGATGCCCGGCGTGTCGCGGGGGACCAGGATCATCGACTGCTGCTTGTACTTGTCGGGGTTCCTCGGATCGGTCTTCCCCATGAAGATGAGGATCGTGCAGCGCGGGTCGCCGATGCCCGAGGTCCACCACTTGTGGCCGTTGATCACGTAGTGGGCGCCGTCGCGGACGATCGAGGATTCGATGTTCGTCGCGTCCGAGGAGGCCACCTTGGGCTCGGTCATCGCAAACGCGGAGCGGATCTTGCCCTCGAGCAGGGGCTCGAGCCATTGCTTCTTCTGCTCGGGCGTGCCGTAGCGCTCGAGCACCTCCATGTTGCCGGTGTCGGGCGCCGAGCAGTTGAAGGCCTCCGGCGCGATCGGCGAGCGACCCATGATCTCGCAGAGCGGCGCGTACTCGAGGTTCGTGAGCCCGGCGCCGCGCTCGCTCTCGGGGAGGAACAGGTTCCAGAGGCCGCGCTCGCGCGCCTTCGCCTTCAGCTCCTCCATGAGCGGGGGGACCTGCCAGCGCGTCGGTCCCGAGGTGAGCTGGTCGTGGAAGACCTTCTCGTTCGGGTAGACGTGCTTGTTCATGAAGTCGGCGAGCTGCTCCATGTACATCTTCGTCTTCTTCGAGTACTCGAATTCCATGGGGGCCTCCCCTGGCCAGGGTGCGCCCCCGATTGTATCCTCCCCCCGGCGAAATGGAAGGGCCCCTCTGGCCGTCCAGCTGCTTTTGGCGTACAAGGGGGACGCCGACGATGCGGATGCGGGACAAGGTCGCGCTGGTGACGGGCGCCGGCTCGGGGATCGGGCGCGCGACGGCGCTCAGGCTCGCGGCCGAGGGCGCGCGGGTGGCCTGCGCCGACGTGAGCCGCGACGCGGCGGCCGAGACGGCGGCGCGCATCGCGAGCGCGGGCGGCGACGCCCTGGCGCTCGCCGCCGACGTCACCGACGCGGGCGCCTGCGCGCGGATCGTGGAGTCGGCGCTCGCGCGCTTCGGCCGGCTCACGACGCTCGTGAACTCGGCGGGCGTGCGGGCCGAGCGGCACGATCCGTCGCCGCCGCCCGACGAGTGGCAGCGCGTCGTCGACGTGAATCTCACCGGGACCTACCTCGCCTCCCGCGCGTCGCTCGCCGCGCTCGCGGCGAGCGGGAGTGGCTCGATCACGAACCTCGCGTCCATCTTCGGCCTGGTCGGCGGCTCGCTCTCCCCGGCCTACGCGGCGTCCAAGGGAGGCGTCGTCAACCTGACCCGGACGATGGCGCTCACGTGGGCGCCGAGGGTGCGTGTCAACTGCGTCTGCCCCGGCGTCATCGAGACGCCGATGACGGCGCCGCTTCTCGCCGACGCCGCCTGGCGCGAGAGCGCGGTCCGGCGTCACCCGCTGGGCCGCGTCGGCCAGCCGGAGGAGATCGCCGCGGCCATCCTCTATCTCGCGAGCGACGAGGCGGCGTTCGTGACCGGCGTCGCGCTCCCCGTGGACGGCGGCTACACGGCGGCGTGAGCGCCGCCCCTTGACTCTCGCGCGGGCGGCGCCCACAGTCGGTACGAGAGGAGATCGTCATGGGCGCAGACCCGACCCGTCGCGCGATCGTCGCCGGGGTGCCGCTCGCGCTGCTCACGGTCCACCCCGCCTTCCGCACGCGCGTCTGGGCCCAGGCGCCGAGCACCGGACGCCTGATCGTCCAGCGCGCGGTCCCGCTTGCGGCGGAGATGCCCCTCTCCGGCTTCGGCACGTGGATCACGCCCAACGACCTCTTTCACATCCTGACGGTCATGGCGAACCCCTTGCCCGCGATCGAGCCCGCCGCATGGCGTCTCGCCGTCGACGGGCAGGTGGAGCAGACGGTCACGCTGACGTACGAGCAGCTCAAGGCGCTCCCCGCACGGAAGGTCGTCGCCGTGCTCGAGTGTGCGGGGAACTCCCGGAACTCGGTGAGCCCCCCGCTCGAGCGCTCGCACCTCGGCAACGGCTACGTCGGAAACGCCGAGTGGCTCGGGGTCCCGCTCCATCGGATCCTCGAGCGCGCGGGCCTCACGCCGTCGGCGCGTGAGGTCGTGCTCGAGGGCGCGGATCGCGGCAAGCCGGCCTTCGCGCCGGAGGAAGTGGCGTTCGCGAAGAGCCTGCCCCTCGAGAAGGCGCTCCACCCTGACACGCTCCTCGTCTACGCGATGAACGGCGTGCCGCTCCCGCGAGAGCACGGCGGGCCGGTGCGCGCCGTCGTGCCCGGCTGGTACGGCACGTACCACGTCAAATGGCTCGAGCGGGTGAGCGTGATCGACCGGCCGTTCGACGGCGTCTTCATGGCCCGGGCGTGGCGGGTGCAGCGCCGTCGCGATGGGGCCGTGCATGACGAGCCCGTGACGCAGGTGGCGGTGAAGTCGCTCGTCGTCCGGCCGGTGGCCGACGCGAAGCTCGCCGTCGGAACGCACACGGTGGCGGGCGTCGCCTGGTCGGGCGGCAAGGACATCGCCTCGGTCCAGGTGTCGACCGACGGCGGGCGGACGTGGAGCTTCGCGCAGCTCGTGGAATCCCCGGCGACGTACGCGTGGCGATTCTGGGAGTTCACGTGGCGCGTCACCCGGCCCGGCTCGTACACGCTCATGGCGCGCGCGACGGACACGAGTGGTGCGGCACAGCCGTTCGCCTACGACCTCGACCTGGGCGGCTTCGCCGTCAACCAGGTCCAGCCCGTCGCGGTCGAGGTGAGCTGAGCCTACCGCCGCGCGAAGTTGGCGAGGATCCAGCCGGCGATCGAGTGGCGGGAGGGCCCGTCGGGGAGCTCCGCGCGCGAGAACCAGCGGGCGTCCTCGAGCTCGTCGCGGTCGATCGCGATCGTACCGCCGGCGTAGGCGGCGACGAAGCCGACCATGAGCTGGCTCGGGAACGGCCAGTTCTGGCTGCCGACGTACCGGACGTCTTTCACCTCGACGCCGACCTCCTCTTTCACCTCGCGCGCCACCGCGGCCTCGAGCGACTCGCCGTTGTCCACGAACCCCGCGACGAGCGCGTAGCGCCCCGGCGCCCAGATCGCCTTGCGCGCGAGGAGCACGCGCTCGCCGTCCTGCACGAGGACGATGACGGCGGGGTGCAGGTGCGGGTAGTGCTCGTAGCGGCACGTGGGGCAGCGCTTGCCCCACTCGCCCGCCATTCGTTCGGTGGGGGTCCCGCAACGCGGGCAGTGGCCGCTCGTGCCCTCCCAGTAGAGGAGCTGCATCGCCATGCCGCCGAGCGAGAGGAGCTCGTCCGGCAGGCGCGTCCCCTGCATCGGCACGAGCGTCTCCCGCTGGAGGCCTTCGGGGAGCGGCGCGTCGCGCGGCAGCCCCGCCACCCAGCACGGCGTGCCGCCGTACGTCCCGAGCCAGAGCGGCTGCTTGGCGATGTCGTCGAGGCCCCGGGGCAGCTCGCCCGTCGGGAGACGGAAGCGGCCGCCCTCGGGGACGACGATGAGCGTCTGCTCCTGCACCAGGAGCCAGTGACCGTGCGGCACGGGCGGCGCGCCACCGAGCTTGGCGGGCACGAACTCGCCGCGCAGGCAGTCGCGATTGAAGGGCAGATAGACGGTGGTCGGCGTCACGTGCCGGGGCGTCAGGAGCCGAGGAGCCCGACGCCGAGCTCTTTGCCGGCGCGCGGCGCGGCGGCCGCCGGAGCCGGGGCGGACGCCGGCGGGAGCTTCTGGAGCTGGGGCATCACGGTGCGCGCGAACAGGCGCATGTTCCGCTCCGCCTCGCCGTAGTCCATGCCGGCGTAGCTGAAGACGCCGACGAAGGTGTCGTTGCCGACGCGGCCCCGGACGTCGAGGATCTTCTCGTAGCACTGCTCGGGCGTGCCCCACACCTGAAGGTTCATGAAGTACTCGATCACCTTGTCGGTGCCGTACTGCGCGATCTTCTCGGACATCTTGCCGTAGTATTCGTAGCCCTTGGTCTTGGCGAGATGGTCGCCCTGGAAGTTGTAGTGGTCGAGCACCGTCTGGTAGTAGCCGCCGATGTAGCGGAGCGCCATGTCGTGCGCGCGCTCGGCGCTCTCGTCGCAGAAGGTCCAGCCGGCGCACACGGGCGGCGGCGCCTCCGTCCGGTTGATGTCCCGGTAGGTCGTACGGTACGCGTCGAGCTCCTTGGCGACCTCGGGCCAGGGCTTCTGCGGGATGACGAGGATGCCCACCCCGAGCTTCGCCATGATCGGCATCGACTCCGGCGAGACCGCCGCGGCGTAGGTGCGCCCGCGGAAGGTCTTGAACGGCGCCGGGCGGATCGCGGCGCGCGGCTGCCGCACGAACTTGCCCGCGTATTCGCAGTGGCCCGTCTCGAGGCCGCGCAGCAGCATCTCCGCCGATTCCACGAAGCGGTCGCGGGACTCGTCCATCGAGAGCCGGAAGCCGTCGAACTCGACCCGGCCGGCCCCGCGGCCCAGGCCAAGGATCAACCGCCCGTCGGAGATGTTGTCGAGCATCGAGACCTCTTCCGCGACGCGCAGGGGGTCGTGCCACGGCAGCACCACGACCATCGAGCCGAGCCCGGCGCGCTGGGTCCGTCCGGCCATGTACGTGAGGAACTGGAGGACGTCCGGGCACATCGTGTAGTCGGTGAAGTGGTGCTCGACGCCCCAGATGGACTCGAAGCCGAGCGGCTCGGCCTCGGCCGCCAGGCGGAGCTCGTTCCGATAGACGTCGTGATCGGAGCGCGTCTTCTTCGGATTCTGAAAGACCGTGGCCAGTCCGACGTGCATGGGGCCCCCCTCGCAGCGCGCGTAGGCGGTGCACCCGCCATTGTATGCTATTGAGGAACCATGGCGACACCCGGTGAGCTCGGACCCTTCGCGGACCGGCGGCTGCGCTTCGCGGCGGCGCTCGGCGACGCCCTCGCGATCATCCCGGGGGCGCAGGAGGCCCGTCGCAACGGCGACGTCAGCTACGAGTTCCGCCAGAGCTCCGACTTCTTCTTCCTGACCGGCTTCGACGAGCCGGACGCCGTCGCCGTCATCAACCCGGCGCACGCCAAGGAGCGATACGTCCTCTTCGTCCGGCCCCGCGATCGGGAGATGGAGGTCTGGACCGGCCACCGCGCCGGGGTCGAGGGCGCCGTCGCCACCTACGGAGCCGACGCCGCCTATCCGATCGACCGCCTCGACGACAAGCTCCGCGAGTACCTCATCGACCGGCCGGTGGTCTACTACCGCCTCGGCCAGGTCGCCTTCGACGGACGCGTCACGCGCCTCGTCACCGAGCTGCGCGGGGCGCGCGCGCGGGGATATCCGACGCCGGTGCGCCTCGAGGACCCCGGGCCGATCCTCCACGAGATGCGCCTGCGCCGCTCGCCCGCCGAGCTGGCGCGTCAGCGGCGCGCCTGCGAGCTGAGCCGCGACGCCCACGTCGAGGCGATGCGCTACGCACGGCCGGGGCTCTACGAGTATCAGGTGCAGGCGGCGCTCGAGTTCGTCTTCCGGAGCCACGGCTCGCCGCGCAACGCGTATCCCTCGATCGTCGCCTCCGGTCCCAACGCGTGCATTCTGCACTACGTGGAGAACACGCGGCAGATGGCCGACGGCGACCTGCTCCTGATCGACGCCGGCTGCGAGTGGGGCTATCACGCGGCGGACATCACGCGCACCTTCCCGGTCAACGGGCGCTTCACGGGGGCCCAGCGCGCGATCTACGAGATCGTGCTGCGCGCCCAGCTCGCCGGGCTCGCGGCCGCGCGGCCCGGCAACCGCTACGAGATGGTTCACGAGGCGGCGCGCCGCGTCTTGACCGAAGGGCTCGTGGCGGCCGGGCTCCTGCCGCGTGAGGTGGAGGACTCGCTCGCGATGCACCACTACCGCGAGTTCTACATGCACGGCACCGGCCACTGGCTCGGCATGGACGTCCACGACGTGGGGGACTACCGGATCGACCGGGCCTCACGCGTGCTCGAGCCCGGCATGGTCTTCACGGTCGAGCCCGGCCTCTACGTCGATCCCGCGCGCGCGACGGCGACCTTCTACCTCCGCGAGTACAGCGAGGACGAGATGTGGGAGCGCCGCTTCCGCCTCGGCATGGCAGCGGCGAAGAAGCTCGAGGAGGAGGAGAAGGCGCAGGCGCCGAAGGTGGTCCACCCGATCCCGAAGGAGTTCTTGGGAATCGGCGTGCGCATCGAGGACGACGTGCTGATCACGGCCGACGGCGCGGAGGTCCTCACCGCGGGCACGCCGAAGACCGTCGACGAGGTCGAACGCGTCTGCGCCGAGCCGCCGCGCCTGCCGCGCTAGCGGCGACGGTCCGTGCGACGAACGCTCGCGCTCCTCCTCTCCGGAAGCCTCGGCCTGGCCGCCGCGGGTTCGGCCGTGGCGCAGCCGCCCCCCGCGCTCGGTCAGTCGCCCGAGGGCACGGTGACGGCGCCGGCGCGTCTTCCCGAGATCCGCGTCGCTCCGCCGCCGGAGGCGCTGCCCCCGGCGTCCACGCCGAGCCGCGTGGACACGCTGACGAGGCCGGAGATCCGGCGTGACGAGCCCACGGTGCTGCCCGAGGCTCTCGAGCGTCTGCCGGGGGTCTCCCTCCAGAACGAGCAGGGAAACCGGCTCCAGCCCAACCTCTCGCTCCGGGGATTCACGATCTCACCGGTCACCGGCCTGCCGCCGGGGCTGAGCGTCTTCCTCGACGGCGTCCGCCTCAACGAGCCGACCGTGGAGGAGGTGAACTTCGATCTGATCCCCCTCGAGGACGTCGAGCGCGTCGACGTCATCCGCGGCCCCTCGGTGCTCTTCGGCCGGAACACGCTCGGCGGGGCGATCAGCATGGTCACGCGCCGGGGCAAGGAGGTCCGCGAGATCGTCCCCGAGATCGCCGCCGGGAGCTTCGGTCACCGCGACTACCGTCTGCGCCTCGGCGGCTCGGCGCGGCCGCTGGACTACGCCCTCTCGCTCACCGAGTCGCTCGAGGACGGCTTCAGAGACGCGACCACCGCCCGCGTCTCGCGCGTGTTCACGAAGCTCGGCGTCGCGACGGGGGGGACGGACGCCACGCTCTCCTATCAGTACAGCCAGGACAGGATCAAGCAGGCGGGCTCGCTGCCGGAGCGCGAGGCGCGCCACCACCCGCGACGGAACTTCACCGCGGGCGATTTCTTCGAGCCCGAGCTCCACCAGGCGATCCTGAACGGCGAGCAGCAGATCGGCGAGCGCCTGACGCTGGCGGGGAACGCCTTCGTCCGTGCGCTCGACGCCGAGCAGTTCAACGTCAACCTGCTTGCGCCCAACAGCCGGCTGTTCAACCGCACGCGCTCCACGGGGGGCGCGGTGCAGGCGAGCCACGACGGCGTCCTCGCGGGGCGGAAGAACGTCCTCGTCGTGGGCGCCGAGTACACGCACCACGACGTCCGGAGCCGCACCTTCGAGGAGTCCTCCGGGGGACGGACGCTCGAGGCGGACCTGACCGATTCACAGAATTCGGTCGGCGTCTGGCTCCAGGACTCGCTCACGCTCGTCCGTGACCTCTTCGTCCCGGGCTCTACCGTGGTCGTCACGGTGGCCGGGCGCTGGGACTCCCTGCGTCACGACATCGACGACCAGCTGGGCGGACCGTCGAGCGGCGTCCACGTGTTCAACCGGTTCAATCCTCGCGCCGGCGTCAACCTGAACCTCAGCGAGCGGCTCCGCCTGTACGCGAGTTACGCCGAGGGGTTCCGGGCGCCGGCGTTCCTCGAGCTGACCTGCGCGGGTCCGGGCGCCGTGTGCCCGGGGCTCCAGGTGGGCGTCGCGCCCGACCCGCCCCTCCACGCGGTCACGGCGCGGAGCTGGGAGGTCGGCGCCCAGGCGCGGCCGCTCGGTTGGCTCGCCGTGGACCTCTCCGGCTTCCGGACCGACGTAGGCGACGACATCTTCTCGGTCGCGCCGACGGGGACGACGGGCGTGTTCTTCCAGAATATCGGGAGCACGCGGCGCGAGGGCGTCGAGCTCGGCCTGCGCGGACGCGTCGAGCGCGTCGAGGCGTTCGTCAACTACACGTTCACGTACGCCACGTTCCGCGACCGCGTCGAGCTCGCCACGCCGCTGCCGCCGGGCACGGAGACGGTGCGGCCCGGCGACTCACTCGCGCTCGTCCCGCGCCACCGGTGGGGCGGCGGGCTCGTGTACCGCCCCTGGCCGTGGCTCGCGCTCTCGGCCGACGCGCGCTACGTCGGCGCCCAGTTCCTGCGTGGCGACGAGGCGAACGTCCACCGGCCCCTGCCGGCCTACTGGGTGACCAACGTGGGCGCGACGGTAACGGTGCGCGGTCTCGAGGCGTTCGTGCGCGTGAACAACGTGCTCGACACCCGCTACGAGACGTTCGGGACCTTCGCGGCCAACGGCCGCGAGCCCGGCAACCCGGTCCAGCGCTTCCTGACGCCGGCCCTGCCGCTCAACGTGCTCGCGGGCGTGCAGTACGCGTTCTAGGGCTCCCTGGGGATCATCGCTGCCCTCCGAAGTTACGGCGCCAGAGCTCCACGTACTCGCGCGCGTTCCGGAGGATGTCCTCGAGCTCGTCCGGGCTCATCTGCCGCACGGGCCGGGCCGGCACGCCCATCACGAGCCACCCGGCCGGGACGATCTTGCCCGGCGGCACGAGGGCTCCCGCGCCCACTTGCGCGCCCTCCTCCACCACCGCGCCGTTCAGCACGACGGCGCCGATGCCGATGCGGCAGTTGTTCATGACCGTGCACGCGTGGACGACGGCGCGGTGGCCGATCGTCACGTTGTCGCCGACGACGCACGGGTGCTCTGGGGTGACGTGGAGGACCGAGTTGTCCTGGACGTTCGAGTTCTTCCCGAGCCGCACGTAGTTGTCTTGATCGCCGCGGAGCACCGTGAAGGGCCAGACGCTGGCGCCCGCGTCGATCGTCACGTCGCCGATGACGGCCGCCTGGGGATCGACGTACGCGTCGGGATGGACGCGTGGCGTGAGACCCTGGACCTCGCGGATCATGAGGCGCCGCGGAGGAACGCGCGCACTTCGTCCACGACGAGATCCGGCGCCTCGCGCATCATGAAGTGGCCGACGCCGGGGACGCGCTTGAGCGTGAGCTTCGCGAAGTACTCGGGGAGCCGGTCGGCCCACGCGACGGGCAGGATCGCGTCGGCGTCGCCCCAGAGCACGAGCGTCGGGACCTCCACGCGCAGCGTCTCGACGGGGGCGTCCGCCTGGGTCGTGCGGACCCGCTCGTAGGCCTTGTAGTACGCGAAGCCGCCGCGCAGCGCGCCCGGCTGCGAGTAGGCGTCGACCCAGTGGTCGAGCTCCTGGTCGGTCACCCAGCCCTTCCGGCCCGACCAGTGCGTCAGGAAGTGGCGCAGGTAGAGCCGCGTCGCCTCGCGGTTCGCACCGACGAGCTCGTGCGCCCAGGGGAGCGTGTGGAAGATCTGGTACCAGATCTCGCGCGCGTGCCCGGGCTCGCGCCACCGGCGCCCGATGCCGGGATACGGGGGATCGAAGAGCACGAGACGCGACACGAGGTCGGGGGAGTGGCGCGCGAGCGGCTGGGCGACGGTCGCGCCGATGTCGTGAGCGACGACGGCGATCCGCGCGAGTCCGAGTGCCTGCGCGAGGCCGGCGATCTCGCGCGCGACGACGTCACGCACGTAGCCGGTCTCGGGCGGAACGTCGGGTTTGTCGGAGTAGGCGAAGCCACGCAGGTCGGGCACGATCACGTCGTGGTGCGCGGCCAGCGGCGGGATCACCGGCGCCCACTCGTACCAGAAGCCCGGCCAGCCGTGCAGCAGGACCACCGGTGTCCCCGCGCCCTGGCGCACGTAGTGCAGGCGGACGCCGTCGACCCGAGCGAACTCGTGCCGCCACGGCCCCGCGGGCCCCGTCGATGGCATGTGCCGTCCTCCGCGAGTGGGATTATACTGGCGCGGCGGGACGATCGGGATGATCTCGACTACCGCGGAGGTCCGCGAGCAGCACCGCTTCGACGCGGCCGCGCTCGAGCGCTACATGCGCGTGCACGTCGCGGGCTTCGACGGCGCGCTGACGGTGAAGCAGTTCCGCGGCGGCCAGTCGAATCCGACCTACTACCTCATGGCCGGCGGCCGAGAGTACGTGCTCAGGCGGAAGCCGCCGGGCAAGCTCCTCCCCTCGGCGCACGCGGTGGAGCGCGAGTACCGAGTCATCACGGCGCTTGGCACGACCGGGTTCCCCGTGCCTCGGACGTACGCGCTCTGCGAGGACGCCTCGGTCATCGGCACCGCGTTCTACATCATGGACTGCGTGCACGGACGCGTCATCACCGACCCGGCAATCCCCGGCCTGACCCCGAGCGCGCGCTCGGCGATGTACGACTCGTTGAGCCATGTCCTCGCGCGGCTTCACACGGTGGACTGGCGAGCCCTCGGCCTCGCCGACTTCGGGAGGCCCGGGAACTACTTCGCGCGCCAGATCCACCGGTGGACCGAGCAGTACCGCGCCTCCGAGACGGAGAAGATCGACGCGATGGAGCGCCTGATCGCGTGGATGCCCGAGCACGTCCCGTCCGGGGACGAGACCACGCTCGTGCACGGCGACTTCAGGCTCGGCAACGTCGTCATTCACCCGAGCGAGCCGCGCGTCGCCGCGGTGCTCGACTGGGAGCTCTCGACGCTCGGCCACCCGCTGGCCGATCTCGCGTACAACTGCCTGCCCTACCGCTTCACGCGCGAGTGGGAAGGGCTTGCCGACAAGAACCTGAGGGAGCTCGGGATCCCGACCGAGGAGGAGTACGTCGCGGCCTACTGCCGCCGGACGGGGCGCGCGGGGATCCCCGACTGGAACTTCTGCCTCGCCTTCGCGATGTTCCGGCTCGCCGCGATCGCCCAGGGGATCATGGGGCGTGCGATCGCCGGCACCGCCAACGATCCCAACGCGCGTGAGCGGGGCGCGCGCGCCCGCCCGCTCGCCGAGTCGGCCTGGGCGCTCGTCGGGAAGCGCGCCGGCTGAGCGGGGTGCGCGGCGGCGCGCGGATCCTAGGCGCAGGCCTCGAAGAGCCCCGCGGCGCCCTGGCCCCCGCCGATGCACATCGTCACGACGCCGTAGCGCGCCTTCGAGCGCAGCATCTCGTTGGCGATCGTGCCCACCATGCGCGAGCCCGTCATGCCGAACGGGTGGCCGATCGAGATCGAGCCGCCGTTCCGATTGAGCTTCTCCGGGTCGAGGCCGAGCCGGTCACGACAGTGGACCACCTGCGAAGCGAACGCCTCGTTCAGCTCCCAGATGTCGATGTCGCCGATCCCGAGGCCGCAGCGCTTGAGGAGCTTCGGCACCGCGAAGACCGGGCCGATCCCCATCTCGTCGGGCTCACAGCCGGCGATCGCGAAGCCGCGGAAGACGAGCTTGGGCCGGATGCCGAGCTGCTTCGCGCGCTCCATGGACATGACGAGCGTGGCCGAGGCGCCGTCGGAGAGCTGGGACGAGTTGCCCGCCGTCACCGTGCCCTGGCCGCTCTCCTTGTCGAAGTGCGGCGGCAGCGCCCGCAGGCCCTCGAGCGTCGTGTCAGCCCGGTTGCACTCGTCCTTGTCGCAGGACCACTCTTCCTTGCCCACGACCTCGCCCGTCTTCTTGTCGAGGATGCCGCGCGTGACGTGCATGGGCGCGAGCTCCTCCTTGAAGAAGCCCTCCTGCTGGGCGCGCGCCGTGCGCTGCTGGCTCGAGAGCGCGTAGCGGTCCTGGGCCTCGCGGCTGATTCGGTAGCGCTTCGCGACGACCTCGGCGGTGTCGCCCATGACCATGTAGATCCCCGGGGAGTGCTCCTTCACCCAGGGGTTCGGCGAGTTATCCCGCTGGGCCATCGTGATCGACTCGACGCCGCCGCCGATCGCGACGTCGGCGCCGTTGTTGACGACGTAGTTGGCCGCGATCGCGATCGCCTGGAGCCCCGAGGAACAGAAGCGGTTCACGGTGAGACCGCCGACGGTCGCCGGGAGCCCCGCGCGGACCGCCGCGACGCGCGCGATGTTGTGCCCCTGCGGGCCGTGGGGCTGGCCGCAGCCGAGGATCACGTCCTCGACCTCCTTCGGGTCGAGCTGCGGCACCTTGCCCAGAACGTCCCTGATGCAGTGGGCGGCGAGGTCGTCGGGCCGCGTCAGGTTGAACGAGCCGCGGAACGACTTGGCGAGCGGCGTGCGGGAGCTGGCGACGATGACGGCTTCACGCATGACGGTCTCCTCCGGCCGCGACTAGATCGCCGCGACGCACATGATCTCGACGAGGTACTTGGGCGACGCCAACCGCGCCTCGACCGTGGCCCGCGCCGGCGTGTTGGTCTTGTCCACCCAGGCGTCCCAGGCGGCGTTCATGTCGTTGTAGGTCGCCATGTTGGCGAGGTAGACCGTGGCCGAGAGAAGCTTCGATTTGTGGCTGCCGACCGCCGCCAGGGTCTCGTCGATCTTCTTCAAGATTTGCTCGGTCTGGCCTTTCGTGTCCGCGGAGGGGTCCGCGGCGACGATCCCCGCGAGGTACGCCGTGTCGCCGTGGACGGCAGCCTGGGAGAGTCGGGGCCCGACACCGTGACGCTTGATACTCATCGCGCTCCTTTCCGTGCCCGGGGTTGGGACGATGCCGGACAGTCGGGGAGATTCTACCCCAGTTGCGTCGTCGCGGCGTCCTGGGTAGAGTTGTCGCCGTGGGTATCGTCCGAGACTTCGAGAAGGCGTTCAACCGCCAGGACGTGAACGCGCTCGTCGCGTGCTTCACCCCCACGGGGCGCTACCGCGACACCTTCTTCGGCGAGCACATCGGTCATGCCGCCCTCCGCGCGATGTTCGAGCGCATGTTCCACGAGGGCCGCGAGTACGCGTGGACGATGGACATCGTCGTCGAGGACGAGCGGCGCGCCGCCGCCGAGTGGACGTTCAGCTACGTCGTGAGCGACGCCGTCCCGCGGAGCGCGGGTCGCAAGGTCCGCTTTCGCGGGATGAGCCTCTTCGAGCTCGCCAACGGGAAGGTCGCCGCCTACCGCGAGCACTTCGACGAGGGCGGAGCGCTCCTCCAGCTCGGCTTCACCCCGGAGTCGCTCGCGAAGGTCCTGCGTCGGAAGCTCGCGGAGAGCTGACGGTGGCCCTCTCCCGCGCCGAGCGTGAGTCGCTCATCGCGCAGTACGCCGCCGGCCCCGCGCGGCTCAAGGCGGCGCTCGGCCGGGTCCCCAAGGACGCGCTGCAATGGCGCCCGGCGCCCCGAGAGTGGTCGGCCCACGAGATCGTTTGCCACTGCGCCGACTCCGAGACCAACGGCTACGCGCGCATCCGTTTCGTCCTGGCCGAGAAGGAACCGGTCCTCCAGGGCTACGACCAGGAGGAATGGGCGCGGCGCTTCGACTACCACGGCCAGGCGCTCGAGCCCCCGCTCGCGGTTGTCGAGGCCGTGCGCGCCGCCACGGTGGCGCTCCTCCGGCCCCTTTCCGAGGCGGCGTGGGCGCGCGAGGGCCGGCACACGGAGTCGGGACGCTACACGGCCGAGGACTGGCTCCGGATCTACGCCGACCATCTGGAAGGCCACGCCCGTCAGATCGAGACGAACGTCGAGCTGTGGCGGGCGGCGCAGCGCCGCTGACGCCAGGGCTCAGCCACGCACGAGTAGCACGAGCCCCGACACGAAGAGCAGCGCGAAAACGATCCGCCGGAACCGGACAGGGTCGATCCGGTTGAAGAGGCCCATGCCGAGGGCGATCCCGGCGACCGCGGGGGCTGCGAACACGGCGGCGAAGCGCCACACCTCTCGCGTCAGGAGCCCCGCCCACCAATAGCCCGCGAGGATCACCACCTGGTTCACGACGAAGAAGGCCTGGAGGTTCGCCTTGATCGTGCGCGGGCTCCATCCCTGGGTCGTCGCGTAGAGGACGACCGGCGGCCCAGGCGTCCCGACCGCGCCGCCGATCACCCCCGCGAGCACGCCGGCGCCCAGTCCCCAGCGGCGGCCCTCGAGCTTCGTGGGAGCGAGGCCGCGCCACTCGAGCGCCCCGGCGATCACCAGCATGAGACCGATCAGCCGGTCGAGCGCGGTCGCGGGCAGGCGCGCGAGCGCCCACACACCGAGGGGCGTGCCGACGACCGTCCCGATCAGGAGGTCCACCACGGGGGCCGGGGCGAAGTTCTCGCGGACGGGGACGAAGATCGCGAGCGCGAAGACGGCCGCGTAGAGCGTCATGAGCACGATCGCCTCCGCGGGCGCCATGAGGTAGGGGAGAAAGGCGAGGGAGACGAGACCGATGCCGAAGCCCGCGAGCCCCATGACGAAGCTCGCACCGAGGATGATGAGGGCACCGGCCGCCCAGGCGAGCGCGTCTATACCGTAAGGTCCACGAGCACCTTCATGACCGGCCCGCCGCCGAGCGCCTCCTCCATGCCCTGCTGGAGCGCCTCGAGCGGGATCGTCCGGCTCACCAGGGGCGCCACGGGCACGATGCCCCCGGCCGCGAGGCGGATCGCCTCCTCCCAGTCCTCGCGTGCATAGAGACGCGCGCCGTGCATGTTGAGCTCGCGCGCGAACATCTGGTAGAGGTTCACGGGCACGGGCTCCGCGTGGATCGCAACGATCGACACGGTGCCCCAGACCCGCACGACGTCCGTCACCGCACGCGCCGCGGCGGGGTGGCCCGAGACCTCGAAGGCGACGTCCACGCCCGTGCCGCCCGTCCACTCGTTGGCGAACTTGACCGGGTCGCGGTCGGGGCCGACGGTCTCGAGGCCGAGCGCTTTCAAGATCTCCAGTCGATGGCGGTTCACCTCGACGACGACGACCCGCGCGCCACGCTGGCGGCTCACGAGCGCGATCAGCGCGCCGATCGGTCCACCGCCGAAGACCAGCACGGCGTCGTCACGCTTCACCGCCGCACGGCGGACGTCGTGCGTCGCGACGGCGAGCGGCTCGATGAGTGCGGCGTGGTCGTCGCCGAGGGTGTCGGGCACCCTGAGCAGGCGCGCCGCGTCGACCGCCCAGTACTCCTGCATGCCGCCCGGCAGGTCCACGCCGAGCACCTTGAGGCCGTAGCAGAGGTACGAGGCGCCCATCCGGCAGGCCCGGCAGCGCCCGCAGAGCTGGAGAGGCTCGACGACGACGCGGTCACCGGCCGTGAAGCCGCTTCCTGCGGGCGCCTCGGCGACCTCGCCGAAGGTCTCGTGGCCGATGATGCCGCCCTTCGGCACGCGGTGGTCGAGGTGGCCCTGGAAGATGTGGAGGTCGGTCCCGCAGATGCCGACGCGCTTGACTCGCAGCAGGGCCTGCCCGGGCCCCGGCGTGGGCGTCGCGACGTCGCCGGTCGTGAACGTCCGCGCACCCTGGTAAAAGGCGGCTCGCATCCCGGGAGATCCTACTGCACGCGGGCGTAGCCCGCGCGGGTCATGCAGCCGTCGAACGCGCTCCGCACGCGCGCCTCGGTGAGGGCGAGACGCGGGACGTCGAGCAGGCCGCCCACCACGAGATCGAGCCCGTAGCCGATCTCGTACGTCTGGCGGGCGCACTCTATCTCGGCTGCGGTCACCTGCGTGAACATCGCGTCCGGCTTCTTCCAGGCCGTCCCGCTCAGGTCCAGGGCGCAGCCCGCGAGCACGACGGCGGCCGCCCCCACGAGCACGAGTCGCATCGGGTGTCCTCCGCGTCCGGCGTGGACGCTCAGCGCCACGATCTTACACCCCGAGGAGCTTGAGCCGGAGCTCTTGGTCCGCGTGGAGCGTGCGCGCGTCGCCCTCCCAGACGATCGAGCCGTTGCTGATCACGTACGCGCGGTCCGAGAGCGCGAGCGCCAGGTCCGCGTTCTGCTCGACCAGCAGGATCGTCGTGGCGCCCCGCAACTCGCGCAGCACGGTCCATACCACCTCCACGATCGCCGGAGCCAGCCCCTCGAACGGCTCGTCGAGCAGCAGGAGGTCCACGTTGCCCATGAGGGCGCGGGCGATCGCCAGGAGTTGCAGCTCACCGCCCGACAGGGTGGCGCCGCGGGCGCCCCGAAGGGCGTGGAGCCGGGGGAAGGTCGCGAAGACGCGCTCCAGGGTCCAGCCGGTTGCGCCGCGGCGCGCGATCGTCAGGTTCTCGAGGACGGTGAGGTTCGGGAAGATCCGCCGCCCCTGCGGGACGAGGCCGATCCCGAGCCGCGCGATCGCCTCGGGCGGCCGCCCCGCCACGTCGGTCGCTCGATAGGCGACCCGCCCGTCGCGCGGCGGGACGACGCCGGTGATCGTCGCGAGCGTGGTCGTCTTGCCCGCGCCGTTGCGGCCGAGGAGCGCGACGACCTCGCCCGGGAAGACGTCGAGCGAGACGCCGTGCAGCACGTGGCTCTTGCCGTAGAAGGTATTCACCGACGTGACGCGGAGGAGCGGCGCCGGCGCCCGGCGCGCACCCGGCGGCGTCGCCTCCCGCGCGAGCATCAAGTGGCCGAGGTAGGCCGTCTGCACCTCCGCGTTCTGCTGGATCGCGGCCGGTGCGCCCTCGGCGATCACGCGGCCCTGGTGCAGGACCGTGATGCGGTCGGAGAGGGCGAGGACCGCGTCGATGTCGTGATCGATCAACACGATCGTCACGGAGCGACGGAGCGTACGGATCAGATCTGCCACGCGCAGCCGCTCGTGAGCCGCGAGGCCGGCGAGCGGCTCGTCGAGCAGCACGAGCTCGGGGCGCGTCGCCAACGCGATCGCGATCTCGAGCAGCCGCTGGTCGCCGTGCGAGAGGGTGTCGGCGATCTCGAAGGCGCGGTCCCTGAGGCCGACGGCGCGGAGGAGCCGCAGCGCCTCGGCGTTCAGGTCCGCGTAGCTCCCGGCGTCCGTGAGCATCGCGAAGCGGCAGCGGTGCTTGGCCTGCGCGGCGATCCGCACGTTCTCGAAGACCGTGAGCGCGTGGAAGATGCTGATGATCTGGAACGAGCGCGAGACGCCCGCCGCGACGATCTGGTGCGGGAGGAGGCCCGTGATCGCGGCGGCGCAGAACCGCGCCTGGCCCCGATCGGCGGGGAGGAGGCCGGTGAGGACGTTGAAGAGAGTCGTCTTGCCAGCGCCGTTCGGCCCGATGATCGACCGGAGCTCGCCGCGCGGGACCGCGAGCGACACGCCGTCCACCGCCGCGAGCGCGCCGAAGTGCTTGGCGAGGTCCTCGACCTCGAGCAGCGCCTCTCCCCGCGGCCTCGGCGAGCGCTCCGCCGGCGCGGCCGCCGGCGCTCCGGCCGACGGCGTCGTGACGCCCGCGCCCATAGGGTCCCGGCGGGCGAGGCCGAAGAGACGCTGGAAGACGCCCACGATGCCATTGGGCGAGAACATGACGAACGCGATGAAGATCACGCCGAAGTAGACGAGCCAGTTCTCGGTCCACGACGAGAGGGTGTCGCGCATGAAGACGAAGACCGCCGCGCCCACGGCGGGGCCAACGAAGCTCCGCATCCCGCCCACGAGCGTCATCGCGACGATCTCACCGGCCATCGTGACGTGGAGCGACTCCGGGTAGGCGAAGTTCAGCAGGAACGTGTAGAGGGCGCCGGCCGCCCCGCTGAAGGCGCACGAGACGACGAACGCGGTGAGCTTGTAGCGCTTGACGTCGTAGCCGACGAAGCTCGCCCGCGCCTCGTTCTCGCGGATCGCCTCGAGGACCCGCCCGAAGGGCGAGTGGACGACGCGCCAGAGGAGGTAGATGGCGCCGGCGGCGAGGACGGCGCTCGCGTAGTAGTAGGCACGCTTGTCGCCGAGGTCGAGGCGAAGGGGGCCCGCGACGAGCGGGAAGCGCTCGATTCCGCCGAGACCGTTTTCGCCCCCGGTCACCGTCGTCGCTCCGTAGACGATGTAGAAGAACATCTGTGTGAACGCGAGCGTCAGGAGCGAGAAGTAGACGCCGCGCTTGCGCATCAGGAGGAAGCCGATCCCCGCCCCGGCGAGCGTGGCGCCGAGGACCCCGGCGAGGAAGGGGGCCACCATGCCCTTCGCCAGGTGAAGCTGGGCCAGGCCGGCCGCGTAGCCGCCGATCCCGAAGAAGGCCGAGTGGCCGAAGGAGACGAGACCCGTGTAGCCCATCAGGAGGTTGTAGGCGATGGCGAGGAGGCTGAAGACCACGATCTCGGTGGCGAGCGACACGGTCGACTGGACCGCCACCATCAGGAGCGGTAGCACGAGGAACCACGCGTAGAGCCAGGTCAGCGGATGGCGCAGGACGCCCGAGGCGAGGCGGGTCACTCGAATTTTTCCCAGCGCTCGCCCATGAGCCCGCGCGGCCTGAGCAGGAGGATGACGGCCATGAGGATGTACATGGACGCCTCGGCCGCGCGCGGCTGGAAGTAGATGCTGAGGCTCACCACCTGGCCGACGAGCAGCCCCGAGATGACGGCGCCCCAGAAGCTGCCGAGCCCTCCGATCGTGACGACGACGAAGGCCGCCGTCCCGACGTTCACGCCCATCGCGGGCTGGACGCCGGCGAGCGGCGCGGACAGCACCCCCGCGATCGCCGCGAACGCGGTCCCGAGGCCGAACACGAACGTGAGCACCGGCCGGAGGCTCACGCCGAGGAGCCGCACCATCATCGGGTCGCGGCTCCCGGCGCGGACGATCGTGCCGACCGGCGTCTTCTGGAGGAACAGCGTGAGCGCGACGATCAGGACCACGACCGCGAGCAGGATGAAGCCCCGGTACTTGGAGTAGGTGAGCGGGCCGAGGCTCAGGGCGCCGGCGAAGGCGGGCGGCACGTCGAACGGCTTGGGGCTGCGTCCCCAGACCATGCGGATCCCCTGCTCGAGGACCATCGTGAGCCCGAAGGTGAGCAGGAGCCCCTGGAGCGGGTCCTGGAGGTAGAGGCGGCGCAGGAGCGTCGCCTCGATGAGCATGCCCAGGACGCCCACGAGCAGGGGCGAGACGACGAGCGTCGCCGGGAACCCGAGGGCGTCCTTCACCTGGAAGGCGGCGTACGCGCCGAGCGTGAAGAGCGCACCGTGCGCGAAGTTGATGATCCCGATCATCCCGAAGATGATGGACAGCCCGAGCGCCATCAAGACGTACAGCGCGCCCAGCACGAGCCCGTTGAGGACGAACTCGGCGAAGACCGCCGGGGTCATCGGTCGCCGCGATCTACGCTAGGGGCTCCAGCTGGCACTGGCTCTCGGCCTTCGGGATCGCGATCGTCTCCAGCGATTCGCCCCGCGGCGGCACCTCCGAGACGATCTCGAAGATGTCCCACTTGTCCCTCCACTTCGACTTGTCGCGCGCCGCGACGACGTACATCGGCTGGAGGAGCTGGTGGTCCCACGCGCGAAAGGTCAGCGGCCGGCCCTTGAGCCCGTCCATCGTCCCCGTCAGCGTGTGGCCTTCGAGCGCCTGGACGAGCTTCGCGCTGTCCGTGCTCTTGGCCTTCTCGATCGCCTGCGCGATCGCGTGGACGGCGACGTAGTCGCCGTACGCCTGGTTGTCGGGCGGCCGGCCCCAGCGCTTGATGTAGCGCGCCGCCCACGCCAGGCTCGCCGGCGTGGCGAGCTCGTGCCACCAGATGATCGGGAAGTGGCCGCGGAGCGACTCGCCGACGGGCCACGCGTACGCCGAATCGATCACGCCGCCCGCGACCTCGAGGGTCATCCCCGCTTCGGCGTACTGCTTGAGGAAGTTCGTGACGTCGGCGCCCGCCAGGTTGTGGAAGACGAGGTCGGGCTTCGCCGCCTTCATCTTGGTGATGTACTGGCTGAAGTCCGTCGTGCCCGTGGGTGCCAGATCGCTCCCGACCTCCGTGCCCTTGTTCGCCGTCAAGAGATTTCGCGCCACGCGCAGCAGGTCGTGGCCGAACGCGTAGTCGGAGGTGAGGAAGTACCAGCGGCTGATCTTCCGCTCCCGGATCAGCCAGTTGCCGATGGCGCTGACGTACTGGGTGTTGCAGCCCTCGGTCGCGAAGACGTAGCGGTGGCAGCGCTTGCTCCGGATCTCGTCGGAGTTGGCGCCGGCGTTGATCATGAGGATCTTCGCCCGCTGCACCTCGTCGCCGACCGCGAGGCACGAGGCCGACGAGACGAGGCCCTCGATGGCCACGACCCGGTCCTTCTCGATCAGCTTCCGCGCCTTCTGCACCGCCACGCCCGGGTTGGCCTCGTCCTCGGTGATCAGCTCGATCTTGCGGCCGAGGACGCCGCCCCGCTCGTTCAGCTCCTCGACCGCGAGCGTCGCGCCCTGCTTGCCGTACTCGCCGATCGCGCCGAGGAAGCCCGTGAACGGGATGAGTTGCCCGATGCGGATGGGCTCCTGCGCGCGCACGACGGCGGGGAAGGCGAGTGGGTGGATCTCGGCCGCGGCGCCGGCCGTGGCGAGGGCGAGGAAGGTGCGTCGGGTGAGACGCGTCGAGACGTCGCGACGTTGGGCCATCGGGTCACCTCGTGAGCGAAGGGTGGGCAGAAAATGGCCCTGCGCGGCCGGGTTGTCAAGGGTATGATTCCGCCGGGGAGGAGACCATGGGCGAGACCATCACGCTCGTCGCAGAGGACGGCCAGCGGCTCACCGGCTACCGTGCGGCCCCGCCACGCGCGCCGCGCGCCGGTCTGGTGATCGTGCAGGAGATCTTCGGGGTCAACGCGCACATCAAGAGGGTGTGCGACGGGTTCGCCGCGGACGGCTACGTCGCGCTGGCGCCCGGGATCTTCGAGCGCGTCGAGCCGGGCTTCGCGATCGGCTACAAGCCGGAGGATATCGAGCGCGGACGCGCCGTGCGCATGAAGATCCCGCTCGAGGACATGGTGAAGGACGTGCGCGCCGCCGTGAAGGCGCTCGCGGCGGAGAAGCTCAAGGTGGGCGTGGTGGGCTACTGTCTCGGCGGCACGCTCGCCTGGCTCGCCGCGACGCGCATCGACGCCGTCGCCTGCGCCGTCGGCTACTACGGTGGCGGCATTGCGGACACGGCGAACGAGACGCCGCGCTGCCCGGTGCTCCTCCACTTCGGCGAGACGGACCAGTCCATCCCGAAGGAGCACCACGCGAAGGTCCGTGCGGCGCACCCGACGCTGCCGATGCACATCTACCCGGCGGGGCACGGCTTCAACTGTGACGAGCGGGCGAGCTATCACGAGCCGAGCGCCATCCTCGCGCGGAGCCGCACGCTCGACTTCGTTCGGCGCCACCTCGGCTAGCCGCGGAGCCTGCGCCGCCGGAGCCCTCGGCGTCGTCGTGCCGTGAAGATCGGCATCGTCCTCGACGGGCGTCGGTCGGCGGAGGAGATCGCGGAGCTCGCACGGCTGGCCGAGGAGTCCGGGATCCGCCAGCTCTGGCTCTCGGGCGGCGCCCGAACGAAGGATCACTTCCTTCGCCTCGCCGTGGCGGCGACGCGGACGCGGGCGATCCGGCTCGGCCCCGTGGCCATCAGTCCCTTCGAGGCTCACCCCGCCCGAATCGCCCTCGAGCTGCTCACGCTCCACGAGATCGCTCACGGGCGCGGCGCGATCGTGCTGGGCGGGGGCGGCGATTTCGCGGCCACGCTCGGAGTCAAGCTCGAGGGGCGGGTCCAGGCGGTCGAGGAAACCCTCGACATCACCCGGGCGGTGGCCCGCGGCGGCGAAGTCAACCATCAGGGGAGGCGCTTCCAGGTTCGCGGCCTGTTCTCGCCGTGGACCAAGCTCGAGCCGCCGCCGCTCTACGTCGGCGCCAACCGGCCGCGCATGATCCGGATGGCGGCCCACCGGGCCGACGGCGTGATGTTCACCGACATGCCGCTCGTCTACGTGACGTCACTGGTCGCTGAGGTACGCGCCGGGCTCCTCGCGGCGGGCAGGCGCCCCGAGGATTTCAGGATCAGCAACTGGTTCGTGTGGAACGTCCAGGACACCCCGGCCGAGGCGTTCGAGCTGGCGAGCCGTCAGCTCGGGTTCCGCCTCTACTACGTGCGAGACGTGGCCGCCTCGATCGGGCTCACCGAGGCCGAGGCGCGCGAGCTCGAGCGCCGCCAGCCCGAGATGCTCCGTGCCATCTTCGAGGGGCGAGATCCCTGGCGGCCCGCGCCGCGTCTCACCGAGCTCCTGATCCGGCAGCTGACGCTCTCCGGCGGTCGCGAGAGCCTCGACGACTGCGTCGAGCGTCTGCTCGACTTCGAGCGGCGCGGCGTGAACGAGATCGCACTCGCCCTCCACGGCGACCCGTCAAAGGCCATCAGGCTCCTGGGCGAGCGGGTCCTCCCCGTCGTCCAGAATGACGCGGCATGATTCTGATCCCATCCGGCCCGGCAAGGAGGCAGCATGCATGCTGATGCCCCCGATCGGGCGGCTCCTCGGTCGGGTGGACTTCACGAACTTCTTCGTGAGCCTGTCGGGCCAGTCGCACCCGACGCTCGCCGCCGCGAGGGCGGCGGGCGTGCCCACGCTCAATTACGGTGTGTTCCTCAACACCGTGGTCAACTTCCTTATCGTCTCGTTCGCGATGCTCGCGGTGATCCGCCAGGTGAACCGCCTCTACCCCAAGCCGGCGCCGGCGGGGCCGGGAACGAAGGGGTGTCTGTACTGCGCGACCACGATTCCTACGCGGGCGCGGCGCTGCCCCCATTGCACGTCGGACCTCGCGGCGGCGCGCTAGGCGAGCCTCAGCGCAGGGCCTCGACGGTCACCGTGCGAGGATCCGGTCCCAGCGGCCGTACTCGCGCGCGGCCTCCATGAACCACGTCACGCAGTCGGGGTTGGCGCGCGGCGGCAGCTCGCACGAGGTCGAGAGCACGAAGCGCGAGCGGCGGCCGACCGTGTCGATGCAGCGCCGGACCTCGGCCTCGATCTCCGCGCGCGTCGCGCGCTCGAAGATGGTCACGTCCACGTTGCCGATCGCCACCACGCCCCGCGCGTTGCCGAGGGTGACGAGCTTGTCGAGCTGGTCCACCTTGAGCGCGGGGTCGGACTGCTGGTCGAGGTCGATCGTGACCGCGACGAAGCCCACGTCCACGAGGTCCTCGTGGATCTGGTGCGTCGTCCCGCAGATGTGGACCGTGGTGCCGACCTTTTTCGCCTTGAAGTGGTCCACGAGCGCCTTGTGGTAGGGCTTGATGAACTCGCGGTACGTGTCGGGCCCCACCAGCGAGCACGACGCGGTCGGGTCGGAGTAGCTGAGGCCGATCCGCGTCTCGAGGACGGCGTCGCCGACGCGCTTGGCGTACTCGGTGGTGAAGCCCATCAGGTCGTGAACGAACTGGGGGTCGTCGATCGTGTCCAGGCACATGAGCTCGGGGTTCCGCATCAGCATCGCGATCGTCCACGGCCCGACGAGGACCGCGCCGAGCGCACTCGGGAGCCCGGCGCTCGTGAGCGCCGCGCACTGCTCGAGGAAGGCGGGCAGGCGCCCGTGGCGCTTCGGGTCGGGGATCTCGAGCCGGGTGAGCCTGCCCTTGTCGTCTTGGAGCACGTGACGGTCGATCGACGGCACCACGTAGTCGGAGTACTTCACGTGGCAGCCGATCGCCTCCGCCTCCTTGGCGAGGTCGTTGAAGGCGATCATGATGTCGGGCTCGTACCGCTCGTAGTAGTTGAGCATCGCCTTCGTGGCCTTCGTCGGGTTCGTGCAGTACTCCTCGATCGAGAGCCCGTCGAGGCAGCCCGCGAACGAGCCGGCGATCGGATACGCGGGCACGCGATCGGCGAAGCCGCCCTTGTAGGCAAGGACGACGCGCTCCCGTGGCGTGTACTGGGTCTTCGGCGCCTCTGCCATATTGCGGCCTCCTTCGGCGCCACCGGCGCCGGTGGGTTCGGCGATTATTGCCCGGATCGAACGAGCCCTCAAGCCGGGCGCGGTCGGGCGGGACGCGGGAGGCATCGGGCGGTTCGCCTTCAGATCACCGGCCGGGGTGTCCGTAACCGACCGATTTCAGGAATCTCCTGACCTGGCACACCTTCTGCCTAAGACGACCTGGCAAGGAGGGCAAGATCATGCTGACCGAGATCCTCAGCGTGGCGTTCCTGGTCGGCGTTCCCATCTGGCTGGTGATCGAGGAGGTCCTCCACAAGAGCCACATCCGCGCGCACGCGGCGCGGGTCCCGGGGGCTCGTCGGCGTGGTCGCCAGACGGTCGCCTCCGACCGCCTGAGCCACGCGGCCTAGCGTCCGACGCTGCGCATTGCCTACGAGGACGGCGACGGGCGCGTCGTCGTCCTGGACTCGGTCACGCACGTGGACGCCCGCGTCGGCGCGCGTGACGTCCTGGTCGCCGGTTCGTTCGCCGGCGCCCTCTCCCTCGCCTTCGTCCTCGAGCGTGGCGTCCGCGGCTTCGTCGCCCACGAGGCCGGCGTCGGCCGCGACCGCGCCGGCATCTCGGGTCTGCCCTTCGCCGATCGGCTCGGACTGCCGATGGCGGCCGTGGCGACCGCCTCCGCGCGAATCGGCGACGGCCCGAGCGTCCACGACGACGGAATCGTGAGCCACGCGAACCGGGCGGCGTCGGCGCTCGCCATCGCGCCCGGCGTGCCCGCCGCTCGCGCCGCGCGCGCGATGCTCCTGGCTCCGCCCGGGGTCGCGCACGCCACCCTCGTGGACCGTGAGCCCCGCGTGGTGGCCGAGACGACCGCGGGGCGCGTCGTGCTCATCGGGTCGATGAGCTTCGCGACGCCGGACAACCGCCACGACGTCCTCTGCGCAGGCTCGCACGGGGGCAGCGTCAACGTGCCGCGCTTGCTCGTCGTCCGGCCGCGCGGGGCCATCTTCAACGACGGCGGCGTGGCGCGCGACGGCTCGGGCGTGAGCGGCCTACCCGTCCTCGACGCCGCCGGCGTGGCCGCCGCCGCGGTGGGCGCGATGACGGCGCGTATCGGCGATCCCGAGAGCACCTGGCACGACGGTGTCGTCAGCTTCGTGAACGCGACGGCGCGCCGGCTCGGCGTGGCGCCCGGCCAGCCCGCACGCGAAGCGGCGCTCCTCATGCTGGGGACCCACGGCTCGCTCTGAGGGCGTCGCGCCGGGGTCAGGGCCTCGAGGCACGCGCGAGGCAGGCGCGGACCCGCGCGCTGAGCTGCGGGCTCGAGAACGGCTTCGTCAGGTAGTCGGTCGCGCCGACCTCGAAGCCGGCGCGCGTGCTGTCCTCGTCGGCCTGCGAGGTGACCAGCAGAACCGGGAGGGTCACCGTCGCCGGGTCCGCGCGGAGCACGCGCAGCACGCCCAGGCCGTCGAGCTCGGGCATGACGAAATCGAGGATCACAAGGTCGGGCGTCTCCCGCTTGATCCGCTCGAGGGCCTCGCGCCCGTTCGCCGCTTCGGTGAGGACGTAGCCGTCGTTCTCGATCGCCCCCCGCGTGAGGCGGCGCATGACGGGGTCGTCGTCCACGATCAGGACGCGCGCCCCGGAGGCGATCGCGGCGGGGGGCGCGGGCCCGGCCGCGGGCCCGGCGGCGGGCGCGCCGCCCGGCGCGTCCAGGAGCACGCGGGCGCCCTCGAACGCGCAGAAGACCTCGAGGGGCGCGTGGCGGCGCTCGGCCACGGCGCGGGCGTGTCGCTCGATCTCGGCGACCGCGGCGTCGTCGTGGCTCGGGTCGTGATGGGTCAGCGCGAGCCGCTTCACGCCGGCTGAGCACGCGAGCTCCACGACGTACTCGAACGGGCTGTGCCCCCAGTTTTTCCGTGCGCGATATTCCTCGGGCGTGTACTGCGCGTCGTGGATGACGAGATCGGCGCCGGCCAGGAAGCGGGCGTGACGGCGGTCGCCCTCGTGCAGGATCGATTCGAGCCGGCCGGTCGCGGTGTCGCTGCGCCAGAGGGCGCCGCCGAAAGGCTCGTGGTCGCACGCGTAGACGACCGCGGCGCCGTCGGCTTCGACGCGGTAGCCGAGCGTGACGGCGGGGTGGTTGAGGTACTGCGCGACGATCCGTGCGCCGCCGACCGTGTGCGCGCCCTCGCCGAGGTCGGTGTAGCTGAGCGTGGCGGGGAGCTGGTTCAGCGCGACCGGGAAGTACGAGAGCTCCATCTGCCGGGCGAGCGTCTCGTGGAGCGAGCGCCCCCCCTGCGGACCGTAGAGGGCGATCGTGTTGCGAGGGTCGAACGCCGGGGTGAAGAAGGGGAAGCCCTGGATGTGATCCCAGTGTGTGTGGCTGAAGAGGATGCTCGCGCTGACGGGCGCCTGGGCCGTGAGCGCGTCACCGAGCGGGCGCGCGCCGGTCCCGCAATCGAAGATGAAGACGTGTCCCGCGCCGGTTCGTACCTCGACACACACGGTGTTGCCACCGAACCGCACCGTCTGGGGACCCGGCGTGGGGAGGGACCCGCGGGTGCCCCAGAACCGCACCTCCACCCGTCATTCCTCGATGCGGTAGACGCGTCGCACGTTCTCCCACAGCATCTTCCGCTGGATCGTCGGGTCGATGGAGCGGAACTGCTCCTCGATCGCCTTGCGCGAGAACGGCCAGGTGCCGTCACGGTGCGGGTAGTCGGAGCCCCACATGACGTTGTCGGGCGCGATCTCGGCCATCGCCCGCACGCCGTGGAAGTCCTTCTGGAAGGTCGCGTACATCTGCCGCTTGAAGTAGGCACTCGGCGGCAGCGGGAGGTTGAGGTCGTCGGCCAGGCGCTCCGCGTAAGTATCGTCGAGCCGCTCGAGGATGTACGGGAGCCAGCCGATCCCGCTCTCGCCCAGCACGAGGCGGAGCCGCGGGTGGCGCTCGCACACGCCCGAGAGGATCACGGACACGCAGATCTCGTCCATCTGCATCGGCGCGACGGTCGTCCAGGAGCCGATGATCGCTGGATGGCGGATGCCCTTGACCTCGTAACCGACGGTTGCGCCGCCCCCCTCGAAGACGTGGAACGAGACGACCAGGCCCGTCTCCTCCGCGGCGGACCACACGGGCTCCCACATCTCGTGCCACACGGGCATCGCCGAGCCCCACGGAACGAACACCGCGCCGTGCAGGCCCAGCGTGGCGCAGTGGGACAGTTCGTTCGCCGCGAGCGTGGCGTCGTGGTTGGGGAGACACCCGAGTCCGTAATAGCGACCGGGGTCGGTGCGGTTGAAGTCGGCGATGTACTGGTTGTACGCGTGGTAGATGGCCGTGAGCAGCGCGTGATCCGAGATGCCCGCGTGCGTGAAGAGGCCCCGCGAGATGCCGATGATCCCGTAGATCACCTCCGCCTCGACGCCGTCACGCTCCTGGTCCGCCCGGCGCTCGATCGGGTTCGACGGCCGCGTCTGCTTGCCCGTGGCGAAGCCCGCCTCGGCGAGGATCCGGCCGCGCCGACCGCCCGTCACGCCGGGGCCGTACACGCCGTACGGGCCGAGCACGGCATCCTGCGACACCCACCACTGCCGCCCGTCACGCTCGACGACGTGCGGCGCGGCGTCACCCCACGTCCTCGCCATGCGCGAGGTGAAGGTGTCGGGCGGAAGATAGATGAGGTCCATGTGGCTGTCCGCCGACATGACTCGGAGCGCCATCGTCGCCTCCCGCACGCGGCCTAGCCGCGTGTCGCGTACCCCTTGGCCCGGAGCGCCTCGGTGATCTCGCCGAGGATGGCGGGATCGTCGATCGTCGCCGGCAGCGTGTACTCCTGACTGTCCGCGATTCGTTTCATCGTGCCGCGCAGGATTTTGCCCGAGCGCGTCTTGGGCAGCCGCTTGACGACGATCGCGGTCTTGAACGCGGCCACGGGGCCGATCTCGGCCCGCACCCGCTCGACGAGCTCGCGGACGATCTCGGCGTCGCTCCGCGTCACGCCCGCCTTGGTGACGACGAACCCCACCGGCACCTCGCCCTTGATCTCGTCGGCGACGCCGACCACCGCACACTCGGCCACGTCCGGATGGGCGGCGAGCACCTCTTCCATCGCTCCGGTCGAGAGCCGGTGGCCGGCGACGTTGATGATGTCGTCCACGCGACTCATGATGTAGAGGTAGCCGTCCTCGTCCTTGTAGCCCGCGTCGCCCGTGAGGTAGTGGTCCGGGTGCTTCGTGAGATACGACGCCTCGTAGCCCGCGTCGTTGTTCCAGAGGGTCGGCAGGCAACCGGGCGGCAACGGGAGCCTGATCGCGAGCGAGCCGATCTGGCCCGCGGGCATCTCGTGGTTGTCCTCGCTCAGCGCGCGCACCTCGTAGCCGGGCACGGGCTTCGTGGGCGAGCCGGGCTTCACCGGGAGCATCCCGAGGCCGATGCAGTTGGCGGCGATCGGCCAGCCCGTCTCGGTCTGCCACCAGTGGTCGATCACCGGCACGCCGAGGTGCTCGCGCGCCCACACGAGCGTGTCGGGGTCGCAGCGCTCGCCGGCGAGGAAGAGCGTGCGGAACCGCGAGAGGTCGTGCTTCGTCATGTGCGTGCCCCGGGGGTCCTCCTTCTTGATCGCGCGGAACGCGGTCGGCGCCGTGAAGAGCACGTTGACGCCGTGCTGCGCGATGAGGCGCCAGAAGGCGCCGGGATCCGGCGTCCCCACGGGCTTGCCCTCGTAGAGGATCGTCGTGCAACCCTGGAGCAGCGGCGCGTAGACGATGTACGAGTGACCCACGACCCACCCGATGTCCGACGCCGCCCAGTACACCTCGCCCGCGCCGACGCCGTAGATCCCCTCCATGGACCACTTGAGGGCGACCGCGTGGCCGCCGTTGTCTCGCACGACGCCCTTCGGGACACCCGTCGTGCCCGACGTGTAGAGGATGTAGAGCGGGTCGGTCGCCGCGACCGGCACGCAGTCGGCGGGCTCTGCGCCTCCCACGAAGTCCCCCCAGTCGAGATCGCGCCCCCGAGAGAGCGGTGCTGCTTCTTGAGGTCGCTGGAGGATCACGCAGCGCTCGGGCTTGTGCGAGGCCGCGGCGATCGCGCCGTCGAGGAGCGGCTTGTACGGCACGACGCGGTTCACCTCGATCCCGCACGAGGCCGAGAGGATGAGCCTGGGCTTGGCGTCGTCGATGCGCTTGGCGAGCTCGTTCGACGCGAAGCCGCCGAAGACCACCGAGTGGATCGCACCGATGCGGGCGCACGCCAGCATGGCCATCACCGCCTCGGGCACCATCGGCATGTAGACGATGACCCGGTCGCCCTTCCCGATCCCCTGGCGCCTGAGCGCGCCGGCGACGCGCGCCACGGCGTCGCGCAGCTCGGCGTACGTGAAGACGCGGACGGTGTTGGTGACGGGGCTGTCGTAGACGAGCGCGCGCTGCTTGCCGCGCCCGCGGTCGATGTGCAGGTCGAGGGCGTTGTAGCAGGTGTTGAGGACGCCGCCCGTAAACCAGCGGTGGAAGGGCTTCCGCGAGTCGTCGAAGACGCGATCCCAGCGCTTCTCCCAGTGGATGGCCTCCGCCGCCCGCGCCCAGAAGCCTTCCGGGTCCTTCATCGAGCGGGTGTAGGCCTCGTCGTAGACGCTCTTCGCCATCGGCGAACCTCCCTCCGATGCCGCCCGGGAAAGGCGGCTCACGAAAGGTATCACGGCGCGCGCCTCCTGTGATCGCATGGTGCTAGAGCCTGAAATCTCCCGACGATCTGTGCAACCCGTTGCGTGATCACGCGCCTGCGCTGTCCTGGAAGTAGTTGAAAATGACAATCTCTTTCATCCCAACGCGCGGGTACGGGAATTGCTGGTCAGAAGCCCACGGACGCTCCGCGTCAGCTCGTGAAGGAGGAGATCAATGAGACGGCTCACCGGGGTCCTGGCGGTTATCGCTCTCATGCTCGGCGCGACTGGTCAGGCGAACGCGGTCCTCATGCTGACTGGGTCGGGTGGGGCGGTCCTTTATCAAGGTCCGGCCGACTACGTGACGACCTCCGGAACTTTCACCGGCGCCGAGAGCACCATCATTGGCATGGCTTTGACTCTGGGTCCGAATCCCTTGAATGCGACTTACTCGAATTCTGACGTGGATTTCATTAGCAACGGTAAAGGGGGCTTTGCTTGGTCTGAGCGCATCCTGAATTCTTCCGGCCAGGCATGGAATGGGTTAACCGTGCAGATCAACGGAGGTGTCCCTAATTTCGGCGACTTCGTCGTGACTCCGATTTCGCCTATTCGGGTCGCGATCAGCAACCTTCCGCCCGTCCCACTTACGAACCCCGTGATCACGCAGACAAGCCTTGCGGGTCACCCTGATGTAACGGTTTCCCTTGACGAGCTGACGGCGACGTTCACCTTCGCGACCCCAGTGGCGGCCGGATCCACAGTCGAAATCTACATGCCCATCGAGAATCTTCCTCTCGACTCGAGCTTCGACTTGACTGAAACTCCGATCCCTGCTGCGGCTGCGGCGGTGCCCGAACCGGGCACCCTCCTCCTTCTTGGTGCTGGCCTTGCGGGGCTCGGCGTGGGACGGAAGCGGTGGCTCACGGGCGCTGACGTCGTCTAGGATTCACCGGCACCTGGTTTCGTTCCCTCTCGCCGAAGTTCTTGACAATATCGATCGACAAAGTGTAGTAGGAAGACTACCAATGCGCTGTTCATGCATCGGGAGGTGTCCGGGCTAGGGTCGCAGCGCAAGGCGAAGTCGAAGTAGCAGAAAGACAAGAGCCGAGATGGTCGAGCCGTCGAGAGACGGCGGACCGCCTCGGCTTTTTTGTTGCGGGTGAATGCAGAGGGGGGGACGGACGAGATGAGCGAGATCCGGGAGTCGATGAGCGCCGAGGAATTGCTCGCGGCGGCGCTGGCGGAGTTCCATCCGCGAATCGCCCTGGCTGCGAGCTTCGGAGCGGAGGACGTCGTGATCGTCGACATGCTGATGCGGCTCGAGCCGCGCGCGCGAATCTTCACGCTCGACACCGGTCGGCTGCCCGCGGAGACCTACGCGCTGGTCGACGCGATCCGTGACCGCTACGCCTGTCGAATCGAGGTGTATTTCCCGGACGCGCCGGCGGTCGAGGCCATGGTGAGCGAGCACGGCGTCAACCTCTTCTACTCGAGCGTCGAGCACCGCAAGCTGTGCTGCGGGGTGCGGAAGGTCGAGCCGCTGGGACGAGCGCTCGATGGCCTCGCCGCCTGGATCACGGGGCTCCGGCGCGACCAGGCGGTGACGCGGACCGACGTGGCGAAGGTCGAAGTGGACCGCGCCCACGGGTCCATCTTGAAGCTCAACCCGCTCGCCGACTGGAGCTGGGAGGACGTCTGGGGCTACATCCACGCGCACGACGTCCCCTACAACGCGCTTCACGATCAGGGCTACCCGAGCATCGGCTGTACGCCGTGCACCCGCGCCGTGAAGCCCGGGGAGGACCAGCGCGCCGGGCGGTGGTGGTGGGAGACCCCCGAGACGAAGGAGTGTGGTCTGCACCTTCCGACCGCGCCTGAAAGCGGCAAGCGCGGTGCGTAGCGTGGCGCGGCGGCTGGCCGGGGTGCTCTCGCCCTCGCGCGCCGCGGGCGCCGACGCGCCTCCGGAGCTCGAGGTTCGATTGCTCGTCGCCCGCGACGCGCCTGCGCCGTCCGACGCGGTGGACGCGATCCTGGCACTGCTCCGTCGCGCCGGCCGGATGCGGCTCGACGCTCTCGTGCGCGATGGAGCCGAAATGCTGTACCGGAGCGAGCTCGCGCGTGGGGGCGCGAATGTGGATCTCGGATTCTTCGGCCCTGGCGTCTTCGTGCCCGCGATCTGCGGCGCCCTCAACGCCGGCCACGGACGTCTGTGGGAGATCGCCGCGCCGGTGGATGTCGCCCACACGGTCAGCGCGGGAGCCGCCCGATGACGACCGCGGCGCCGCACGGCGGAGGGTCACTGGTCAATCGCGAAGTCGACGCAGCCTCCCGCGCCGAGGCGCTGGGCCAGTGTCGCGAGATGCCGGCGCTCTACGTGGACCCCCGGGCCGCCTCCGACGTCGAGTTGCTCGCCACCGGGGCGCTGACGCCACTCGAGGGCTTCATGCACCAGCGCGACTACCGCGCCGTCCTCGAGCGCATGCGCCTGGAGGATGGCGCGCTGTGGACGCTTCCCATCACGCTGACCGTGAGTCGCCAGCACGCGGGGCGGCTCAAGGAAGGGCGACCGGTGGCGCTCGTCGCAGAGGGCGGCCGGCCGATCGGCGTCCTGCACCTCGACGAGCGATACGCGTGGGATCCGCGCGAGGAGGCGCGGCTCGTCTACGGCACAGAGGATCCGGCACACCCGGGCGTGGCCTACCTGCTCGGGCGCGGGCCGGTCGCCCTCGGCGGACGCGTCGACCTGATCGAGCGCCCGGCGCTGCCCGGGTTCGAGCGCTATCGCCTTTCACCGAGGGAAACACGGGCGCGCTTCCACGAGGTCGGTTGGAGGACCGTGGTCGGCTTCCAGACGCGGAACCCGATCCACCGGTCGCACGAGTACATCCAGAAGTGCGCCCTCGAGCTGGTGGACGGGCTCCTGATCCACCCGCTCGTCGGCGAGACGAAGTCCGACGATACGCCCGCCGACGTCCGCCTCGGCTGCTACGAGGCGTTGGTCGAGCACTATTTTCCGCGAGAGCGGGTGCTCCTGTCGGTCTTTCCCGGGGCGATGCGCTACGCCGGGCCGCGCGAGGCGGTCTTCCACGCGCTCGTGAGGAAAAACTACGGCTGTACCCATTTCATCGTGGGCCGGGACGCGGCGGGCGTCGGCTCCTACTACGCCTCGTACGCCGCGCACGAGCTCTTACGCTCCTTCAGCGACGGTGAGCTCGGCATCGAGCCGCTGCTCTTCACGGAGACGTTCTACTGCAGGCGCTGCGGTACCGTCGCGTCGGGCAGGACATGCCCGCACGCGGACGGCGACCGCCTCGTCCTGTCTGGAAGTCGCGTCCGGGAGCTCCTGCGCCGGGGTGAGGCCCTGCCGGGCGAGTTCACCCGTCCTGAGGTGTCGGCGGTTCTCACCGACTGGGCCAGGGGCTCCTAGTTACCCTTTTGTCATAGTCTCTTGACAATCTCGATCGACAATAGGTAGATTCTGCTCATGACTGAGGCGGCTAATGACTGAGGCGGCTGAGGAGTCGATCCGGCGCTGCCCCGTGTGCCGAGCCAAGGTTGTCGTGAAGCTGCCGCAGGAGGTTGTCATCCACAACGCCATCCTCAAGGTCGATGCGCCCACCGGCCACGTGAGCGCGAAGTGCTCTCGCTGCAAGGCCTGGGTGGAAGTGCCGCTCCGGTACCTCGGATGATGGAGCTTTCCGCTTCCGGAGGAACGTGATGAGCGAGGCGGTCAAGGAGACGAAGGCCCAGCGCGTCGAGCGGCTCAAGCGTGAGCTGAACCCGTGGGAAGCGTACGCCGAGATCCAGCGCTTCGCGCGCGAGGGCTGGGACGCGATCCCCGCGGAGTGGCTCGGGACCTACTTCCGCTGGTGGGGCATCTACACGCAGGGTGACGGTGTCGGCGCGGTCGGCGGCAAGGGTGGTGAGGGCAAGGCGACGCGCCACTTCATGGTCCGCATCCGGATCCCGAACGGTCAGCTGCAGGCTCACCAGCTTCGCACGATCGCCGGGCTCGCCGAGCGCTACGCGCGCGGAATCGCCGACGTCACGGTCCGCCAGAACATCCAGCTCCACTGGGTGACGCTCGAGAACCTGCCCGACGTCTTCCAGACGCTGTGGCGCAGCGGGATCACGACACAGGGCACGTGCGGCGACGTCACGCGCAACGTCACCGGCTGCCCGCTCGCCGGCGTGGACGCCGACGAGATCGTGGACGCCTCGCCGGTCGTCCACGCGGCGACGCGCATGGTCAACGGCAACCCGGCCTTCTATAACCTGCCGCGCAAGTACAAGGTCTCGATCACCGGCTGCCGGGTATGGTGCTCGTACCCGGAGGTCAACGACGTCGGGCTGACGGCGCTCCACCACCCGGCGACGGGCGAGATCGGCTTCGCCGTGCGCGTCGGCGGCGGGCTCTCGACCGATCCGCGCCTCGCCACGCGACTCGACGCCTTCGTGCGCTGGCACGAGGCGCTGCCGGTCCTCCGGGCGATCTCGGAGATCTTCCGCGACTCGGACGTGCTGCGGCAGAGCCGCGAGAAGGCCCGGCTCAAGTTCCTCTTCCTCCAGCACGGCTGGACCGCCGAGAAGTTCCTCGCGGCGATCGAGGACCGGCTTGGCCGGGCCCTCGAGCACGGCGTGCCCGACGACCCGCCCGAGGACGTCTACCGCGACCACGTGGGGCTCCATCGCCAGAAGCAGGAGGGGCTGGTCTACGCGGGCGTCGCGGTGCTGCGCGGTCGGCTGACTCCCGCCGAGATGCGCGCGGCCGCGGACCTGGCGGAGCGCTACGGGACCGGCGAAATCAGGACGACCAACATGCAGAACCTCCTGATCCCGAACGTCCAACGCGACCGCGCGGGCGCCCTCGCGCACGCGCTCGAGGCCGCCGGGCTTCGGCTCGACGCTTCGCCCTTCTGGCGCGGGACGATCGCATGCACGGGCTCGGAATTCTGCAAGCTCGCCCTCACGGAGACGAAGGGGTTCGCGCGCGCCCTCGTGGAGGAGCTGGAGACGCGGCTGCCGGGGTTCGACGAGCACGTGAAGGTCCACGTGACGGGGTGCCCGAACAGCTGCGGCCAGCACTGGATCGCCGACATCGGCATCGAGGGCAAGAAGGTCAAGGTGGACGGCGCGCTCGTGGATGCCTACTACTTTTGCGTCGGCGGCGCCCTCGGCCGCCACTCGGCCACGGCCCGGCCGATCGGCCTCCGCGTCCCCGCTGCGGACGTCGGCGCGGCGATCGAGCGGCTGCTCCGCGCGTTCCTCGCCGAGCGTCTCGCCGGGGAGAACTTCCGGGAATTCTGCGCGCGTCACACCGACGAGGAGCTCCGCGCGCTGCTCGCCGGCGAGCTGGTCGACGCGGTGGAGCGTGACGTTCCGGCCGGTCAGCTGCCCCACGGCGTGGACGGCTGAGTCAACATGGGCTTCTACCCGGTCTTCCTGGAGCTGGCGGGCCGGCGGTGCCTGGTCGTCGGCGGCGGGCTCGTCGCCGAGCGCAGGGTGCACGGTCTCCTGGCGGCGAACGCGGCGGTGACGGTGGTCTCACCGGCGCTGACTCCGGCGCTCGGGGCGCTCGCGTCCGGCGGGCAGATCCGCCACGACCGGCGCAGCTTCGCGCCGGACGACCTCGACGGTGTCGACCTCGCGTTCGCGGCGACCGACCGCGGCGAGGTCAACGCGGCGCTCTCCCTCGCGGCCCGCGCGCGCGGGGTCTGGGTGAACGCGGCGGACGATCCCGCGCACTGCACGTTTATCCTGCCGGCCGTCGTGCGGCGCGGGGAGCTCTCGGTGGCCGTGTCCACGGGCGGCACGAGCCCCGCGCTCGCTCGCGCGATCCGGGAAGAGCTCGAGCGCTACCTGACGGCGGAGTACGTGACGCTCGCGGAAATCGCGGCGGAGGCGCGGCGCGAGCTGCGCGCCGCCGGGCGGGTCGCCGACGCCGAGACGTGGCGGCGCGCCCTCCAGGCACCCGAGGTGCGGCGGCTCATCGTCGAGCGGGGACGCGCGGAGGCCAAGCGCCACCTCCTCGAGCGCCTGGGAGCCCCGGCGTGCGCGTAGGGTCGGTCGCGCTCGTCGGCGCCGGCCCCGGCGACCCGGGGCTGATCACCGTCCGCGGCCTCGAGCGCCTGCGGCGCGCCGACGTCGTCGTCTACGACCGTCTCGTGGATCGGCGCCTCCTCGACGAGGCGCCACGGGCGCGCCGCATCTTCGCCGGCAAGGCGCGCGGGGCTCACGCGCTACCGCAAGAGCAGATCAACGCGCTCCTCGTGAGGCACGCGCGGCGCGGCCGGCGCGTCGTGAGGCTCAAGGGCGGCGACCCCTTCGTCTTCGGCCGGGGCGGTGAGGAGGCGGAGGCGCTGGCGCGCGCCCGGATCCCGTTCGAGGTCGTGCCGGGGGTGACCTCCGCCGTCGCGGCGCCCGCCTACGCCGGGATCCCGCTGACCCACCGCGGCGTCGCGTCCTCGTTCGCCGTCGTCACCGGGCACGGCTGCGCGTCCGAGCGCGGGCGCCCCGTCGACTGGGCGCGGCTCGCGACCGCGGTGGACACGCTGGTCGTGCTGATGGGCCTCGAGCGACTGGCGGAGATCGCGCGCGAGCTCGTCGCTCGAGGGCGCCCGGCGGCGACGCCGGTGGCGCTCGTCCGCTGGGGAACCACCGACTGGCAAGAGACGGTGATCGGGACGCTCGGCGACATCGCGACGCGCGCCCGCCGCGCGCGGCTCGAGCCGCCGGTCGTCGCGGTGATCGGCGATGTCGTCGCGCTGCGCGACAGGCTCGCGTGGTTCGACGAGCAGACCCTGCCGCTCGGAGCGGTCCGATGAGCCTCGCGCTGGCGGCGCCGATCGGCATCCTCGACGAGCACCCCGAGTGGTCGGCGCGCCTCATCGCCGAGCTCGAGCGGCGGAGGCTGCCGTTCGAGAAGATCGACCACTCGAGCCACGGCTACGATCCGCGCGACCGGCGCCGGCGCTACGCCGTCGTCGTGAACCGCACGAGCCCGTCGTCGCACCGACGCGGCCACGCGGGCGTCCTCTTCTACGCCGAGCCGCTCCTGCAGCACTACGAGTCGCTCGGGATCCCCGTGATCAATCCCGTGGCGGCCTACCGGTTCGAGAAGTCCAAGGCGCTCCAGGTCAACCTCTTCGAGCGCCTCGGCCTCCCCTACCCACGGACGGTCGTCGTGAACCACCGCACGGAGCTCGTCAAGGCGAGCGTGGGCGTCCGCTTCCCGGTGTTGGTCAAGCCCAACGTCGGCGGCTCCGGCGCGCTCATCGAGCGGTTCGACTCGCGCGTGGATCTCGAGACCGCGGCCGAGCGCCTGGACTTCGGGCCCGACGGGACCGCGCTGCTCCAGGAGTACGTGGAGCCGGCGGGCGGCGCGATCGTGCGCGTCGAGGTGCTGGACCGGCGGTTCCTCTATGCGATCCGGATCGTCCGGGGCGCGACCGACTTCAACCTTTGCCCGGCCGACATCTGCCAGGCCGAGCCGGCGCCCGCCGCCGGGGCGCTGGGCGCCTGCCCGGCGGACGCGACACCGGGGCTCACGGTCACCCGCGGGGACGCGCCGCCCGCCGTGGTGGACGCCGTGCTGGCGCTGACACGCGCGGCGTCGATCGACGTCGGCGGGGTCGAGTACCTCGTGGGCAAGGCCGACGGCCGGGTCTACTTCTACGACGTCAACGCGACGTCGAACTTCGTCGCGAACGCGCCGGCCGTGGTGGGCTTCGACCCGACGCCACGCTTCGTCGACTACATCGTGCGTGTCGCGACCCGAGGCACGCGGCGCGTCGCAGCCTGACGCTGGACACCACACCACCAAGGAGGGATGTATGTCACTGAGACTCGGAGACGCCGCACCGGACTTCACCGCCGAGACCACCGAGGGGCCGATCCGGTTCCACGAGTGGGTCGGGGACCGCTGGGTCATTCTCTTCTCGCACCCGCGCGATTTCACGCCCGTCTGCACGACGGAGCTCGGCTACGTCGCGCGTCTCCGGCCGGAGTTCGACAAGCGGAACGTGAAGGTGATCGGCCTCTCGATCGACCCGCTGGACGCCCACCGCGGGTGGGCGGCCGACATCAAGGAGACGCAGGGCTACGCGCCGAACTTCCCGATCATCGCCGACCCCGAACGCAAGGTGGCGAACCTCTACGGGATGATCCACCCCGCCCACGACGAGGTCTACACGGTGCGGACCGTCTTCGTCATCGATCCGAAGAAGAAGATCCGCCTGACGATCACGTACCCGCAGACCACCGGCCGGAACTTCGACGAGATCCTGCGCGTGATCGACTCGCTCCAGCTCACCGACGCGCACCGGGTCGCGACGCCCGTCAACTGGAAGCATGGCGAGGACGTCATCATCGTCCCGGCCGTGAGCGACGCTGAAGCCCGCGCGAAGTTCCCGAAGGGCTGGCGCGCGCTCAAGCCGTACCTCCGCCTGACGCCTCAGCCCGACCACTAGCTCGTCGAGGGGGCCTCCGCGGGCCCCGTCCTCGGGGTGGGCCGGTCCTGGGGTACACTTGGCGAGACTCGTGCGGAGGGGTCGGCAATGAGCGACGAGTTTCGCCACGTCTATCGGACCGAGCTCACTCCGGTGAGCTTTCTCGCGCGGAGCGCGTACGTCTTCCCACAGAAGACGGCCGTCGTCCACGGCGCCCGGCGATACACGTACGCGCAGCTCGCGGAGCGGGTCAATCGCCTCGCCTCGGCGCTGCGGGCAGCGGGGATGAAGAAGCACGACCGGGTCGCGTTCCTCTGCCCGAACATCCCGGCGACGCTCGAGGCGCACTTCGGCGTGCCGGCCGCCGGCGGGATCCTCGTCGCCATCAACACGCGGCTCGCCTCCGACGAGATCGCGTACATCCTCAAGCACTCGGGGTCGCGGTTCCTCTTCGTCGACGCGGAGCTCGAAGGCCTCGTGAAGCCGATCGACCTGACGGGCGTGACGGTGGTCCGCGTGGACGACACGGGCACGCCGGGCGATCCCTACGAGGACTTCCTCGCGGCGGGCGCGCCGGATCCTCTCGAGAGTTGGCTCCGCGACGAGGACGAGACGCTCGCCATCAATTACACCTCGGGCACGACGGGGCGGCCGAAGGGTGTCATGTACTCGCACCGCGGCGCGTGGATCAACGCGGTCGGTGAGGTGCTCGAGGCCCACATGAGCTTCGACACGAAGTACCTCTGGACGCTGCCGATGTTCCACTGCAACGGCTGGTGCTTCACCTGGGGCGTCACGGCCGTCGCCGGCACCCACGTCTGCCTGCGCCGTGTCGAGGCCGCCCGGATCTGGGAGCTGATCGACACGGAGGGCGTCACCCACTACAACGGCGCGCCGACCGTCCACGTCGGCGTCGTCAATGACCCGAAGGCCCACCGGCTCAGGCGCCCGGTCACCGTGTGCGTCGCGGGCGCCCCGCCCTCGCCGACGCTCCTCGGCAAGCTCAAGGAGCTCGGCTTCCGGCCCGTGCACGTCTACGGCCTCACCGAGACGTACGGCCCGCACACCGTGTGCGCGTGGCACGCCGAGTGGGACGCGCTGCCGCCCGAGGAGCAGGCGCGCCTCGCCGCGCGCCAGGGGCAGGGCTACGCGCTCTTCGACCTGGTGCGCGTCGTGGACACGAACATGCACGACGTGCCGCGAGACGGCGAGACGCTCGGCGAGGTCATCATGCGCGGCAACAATGCGATGAAGGGCTACTTCGAGCAGCGCGACGCGACCGCCGAGGCCTTCCGCGACGGCTGGTTCCACTCTGGCGATCTTGCCGTGTGGCACCCGGACGGGTACGTCGAGCTGCGCGATCGGAAGAAGGACATCATCATCTCGGGCGGCGAGAACATCTCGACGATCGAGGTCGAACAGACCATCGTCAGGCACCCCGCCGTGCTCGAGTGCGCGGTGGTCGCGGTCCCCGACGCGAAGTGGGGCGAGCGGCCCAAGGCGTTCGTCACGCTCAAGCCCGGCAAGAGCGCGACCGAGCGGGACATCATCGAGTTTTGCCGCCAGCACATCGCGCACTTCAAGTGTCCCGCCGCCGTCGAGTTCGGCGACCTGCCGAAGACCTCCACGGGGAAGGTTCAGAAGTTCGTCCTGCGCGAGAAGGAGTGGCGAGGCCAGGCGAAGCGGATCAACTAGATGCCGCTCCTCTCGATCCTCCGCGTGCTCGCGGTCGTCGGGGTCGGCGCGTCGGCCCTCCCCGTCACCGCCCGGGCCCAGCCGAGCGCCGCGGTCCGGGCGCCCCAGTTCCGCGTGGACCCGGCATGGCCCAAGCCCCTGCCGAACCGATGGCTCATGGGCCAGGCTGCGGGCGTGGCGGTGGACGCGCAGGACCACGTCTGGGTGATCCAGCGCCCACGCTCGCTCGTGCCGGCGCCGCCCGTCCTCGAGTTCGACCCCGCCGGCAATCTCCTCCGGGCCTGGGGAGGCCCGGGGCGGGGCTACGACTGGCCCGCGGCGGAGCACGGCATCTTCGTGGACGCTCAGGGTCACGTCTGGATCGGCGGCAATGGCGAGCGGGATCATCAGGTCCTGAAATTCACGCCGGACGGGAAGCTCTTGCTCCAGATCGGCCAGGCGGGTGTGACGGGCGGTGACAGCGACACCGCGCATCTCGGGCGCCCCGCCAGCGTGTCGGTGGATCCCGCGACGGGCGAGCTCTTCGTCGCGGACGGGTACAAGAACCACCGCGTCATCGTCTTCGACGCCCAGACGGGCGCCTACAAGCGCCACTGGGGCGCCAACGGCCGCCCGCCCGGCGACGCGAGCGTGAAGTCCTTCGGCAATCCGGTCCACTGTGTCCGCCTCGCCCGGGACGGGTTGCTGTACGTTTGCGACCGGAGCAACAACCGCATCCAGGTCTTCCGGCGGGACGGGACCTTCCTCAAGGAGTTCGGGGTCGCGCCCGCGACGCGCGGCAGCGGCTCGGTGTGGGACGTGGACGTCTCGCACGACGCGCCCCAGGCCTGGCTCTACAACGCCGACGGCGAGAACAACCACGTCTGGACGCTCCTGCGCGAGAGCGGCCGGGTCCTCACGAAGTTCGGGCGCGACGGGCGCCAGGCGGGGCAGTTCCACCGGGTGCACAACCTCGCCGTGGACTCCCGGGGGAACATCTACACGACCGAAGTGGACACCGGCAAGCGCGTCCAGAAGTTCGTCTTCGAGGGCACGTCTCCCGTGGCGGAGTGACCACGCCCACCTGACCCTCGCGACCCCCCTTGTCAGTGGGCGGCGACGGTGCGACACTCCCGCCACCGCCTCGAGGGAGGGGCTGCCATGATCGGACGACGCACGCTCGCCGTCGCGCTCTTCGCGCTGGTCCTCGCCGTCGTCGTCCTCGCCGAGGCGGCCGACAAGAAGGTCATCCGGCTCTGGCAGACCGAGACCGAGCCGCAGACCCTCGCGGTCCTGAACCAGATCGCTGCCGAGTATGAGAAGACGCACCCGGACGTCTCGGTCAAGATCGAGGGGCTCGCCTGGGGCGACCTGGAAAAGAAGCTCACCGCCGCGCTCGCGGCCGGCGCGCCGCCGGACGCGGCGCACGGCCAGCCGATCACGTGTGTCTCGTTCGCGGCGAAGGGGCTCCTCCGACCGGTGGACGACCTCGCCGACTCGATCCCCAAGGACAACCTCGTCGATGCGTTCCGCAACCTCTGCCAGTGGGACGGCAAGACCTACGGCGTCGGCCACTCCCCCGCGTCGTCGGTCTTCGTTTACCGGAAGGACCTGCTCGCCCAGAAGAGCCTCAAGGTGCCGCGCACGTGGGACGAGCTCGTCCAGGTGGCCGAGACGCTGAAGGAGGTCAGGGACGGCCAGGTCGTGCGCTGGGGGCTGACGATGACGGGGCAGCCGCTCTTCGTCAACATCGCGGTCGGCGAGCTCCTGAAGACGAACGGCGGCCGGCTGTTCGACGCCGAGGGGCGCCCGACGCTCACCGAGAAGCCGGTGCTGGAGCTGCTCGATTTCTACAAGAAGCTCGGCCGTGTCCTGCCGCCCGGCTGGACGGGTCACAGCTACCTCGACACCTTCGCGAACCTCGCCAACGACAAGGCGGCGATGCTCTACCAGGCCTACGGCCGGGGCGTCGGCTACATCGAGAAGTACGCGGCCAAGGACATCGCGGATCCGGACCACTTCGCGGTCGCGGACAAGGTGGTCGGCCCGTCGGGCCGGACGCCGGCGGCGCAGCTCGACTGCGAGCCGTGGATGGTCTTCAAGGACGCCAGGGGCGGCCCCGAGGCGGTGGACTTCCTCAAGTTCTTCTTCCGGGACGAGCACTACGTCCCGTACCTCCACTCGGTACCGATCCACCTCCTGTCGATCAAGAAGTCCACCTCCCGAAACCCGAGATACGCGGACAACGCGATGATCCGGAAGTGGCGGCCCTGGGTGGACATGCAGGAGAAGTATTTCCGCAACGACTGGATCAAGCCGGTCCTGGTCACGGACTGGGAGGACATGAAGAAGCCCTACCTGCTCGAGGTGATGGGGTCGGGCATCCTCGTGGACATGGTGCTCGACGCCGTGAAGGGCGTCCCGTCCGCCGAGGCGGCCGCCCGGGCGCAGAAGCGCGTCGAGGAGCTGCTCGCGAGCTCTGGCTATCTGAAGAAGTAGCGTTGCGTCGCCGCCTCCCCGAGGCGGTCCTGGGCGTGCTCTGGATCCTCCCGGCGCTCGTCCTGATCGCCGGCCTCATCCTCTACCCGGTCGCCTACGCGATCTGGCTCTCGCTCTTCGACAAGCACTCCTTCTTCCCAGCCGAGCGCTGGGTCGGTCTCGGCAACTACGCGCGGATCGCGGGCGACGCTGAGTTCTGGGACAGCCTGTGGAAGGGGGTCGTCTATGCGGGGGCGTCGACCGTCCTCCAGCTCGTCCTCGGCCTGGCCGCGGCGCTCGTGCTCCACCAGGCCTTCCGCGGGCGGACCGCGATCCGCGCGCTCGTCCTGTTCCCGTACATGATTCCGACGATCGTGGCCGTCATCGTGTGGCGCTGGCTCCTCAACGAGACCTACGGTGTGGTGGACGACGTGCTCGTGCGCCTCCGGCTCGTCCGCGAGCCGGTCGTCTGGCTCGGCGTGGACCACATGATGACCTCGCTCATCGCGGTGAGCGTCTGGCAGTTCACGCCGTTCGTCGTCGTCAGTGTGCTCGCGCGCCTGCAGACGATCCCGCTCGAGCTCGGCGAGGCGGCGCGCGTGGACGGCGCGTCCGCGTGGGCGCGGTTCCGCCACATCACCCTGCCCCAGCTCCGGGGGGTGCTCTTCGTCGTGGTTCTCCTCCGCTCGATCTGGATGTTCACGAAGTTCGATACCGTATGGCTCTGGGGCGAGGGCGCCGGGGCGGGACGCGAGATCCGGACGCTGCCGATCTACGCGTACATGCGGACCTTCACCTATTACCAGGCGGGCTTCGGCGCCGCGCTCGCGGTGATCATGTTTCTCATGCTCATGGCCGCGACGCTCGTCTACTTCCGGCTCTTCTGGGGCGAGGAGGACGCGGCGTGAGGGGGCTCGCGTGGCGGGCGTTCGTCTACGCGGCCGCGTTCGGGCTCGCGGCCCAGGCGGTCCTGCCGCTCCTGTGGATGCTCTCCACGTCGCTCAAGCCGCCGCGCGAGGTCTTCGCCACGCCGCCGACGTTCGTGCCCGCCGCGCCGACCCTCGAGAACTTCGCCCGCCTCGTGACGGACACCGCGTTCCTCACCTACTTCCGCAACAGCGTGGTCGTCGCGGGGCTGACGGTCGTCCTGACCATGATGGTCGGCGCCCTCGGCGCCTATAGCCTGACGCGCTTCGCCTTCCCCGGGCGCGAAGCGGTCGCGCGGCTAGTCCTCTGCACCTACATGTTCGCGCCGATCATGATCGTGATCCCGATCTACATCCTGGCCCGCCGCCTGTCCCTCGTGAACACCCACACGGCGCTCGTGCTCTCGTACTCGTCGTTCTGCCTGCCGTTCGCGCTGTGGCTCCTGCGCGCCTTCTTCGGCTCGATCCCCGTCTCGCTCGAGGAGGCGGCCCACGTGGACGGCGCGGGGCGCGGTCGTGCGGTGCTCCACATCGTGTTGCCCCTCGCGCTGCCGGGCCTGATCGCGACGTCCATCTTCACGTTCACGCTGGCGTGGAACGACTACATCTTCACCCGCATCCTGATCGCCTCCGACGACCTCAAGACACTCCCCGTCGGCGTCCAGGACCTCTTCGCCGCCGCCGTCGTGGACTGGGGGCTCGTCATGGCGGCGGGCATGCTGATCACGATCCCCGCGCTCGCCTTCTTCATGGCGGTCCAGCGCCATCTCGTGGCGGGCTGGGGCACGGGAGGGCTCAAGGGATGACGACTCGCTTCGGGTTTTCGCTCCAGGGGCGCGGCGCGCTCGCCGACCGCGACGCGATCACGACGCTCGCCCTGCGCGCCGAGAGGCTCGGCTTCGACTCAGTCTTCGTCACCGACCGACTGCTGATCCCGGTGCAGAGCGCGTCGCGGTACCCGTACTCGGCGACCGGGGCCTTCCCGCTCGGCCCGGACGAGCCCTGGCTCGAGCCCCTGACCGCCGTCACGTATCTCGCGACGGTGACGGCGCGCATCAGCGTCGGCACGAGCGTCCTCGTGATCCCGTATCGGAACCCGGTCGTCACCGCCAAGGCGCTCGCCACGGCGGACTACCTCTCCGGCGGCCGGGTGATCCTCGGTGCCGGCATTGGCTGGTGGCGCGAGGAGTTCGAGGGGCTCGGCGTGCCGTTCGCGGACCGCGCCGCCCGGACGGTCGAGTATCTCAGGCTCATGCGGGAGATCTGGACGAAGCCGCGCGTCGTGTTCGAGGGACGGTTCGCGCGCATTTCCGAGGCGGGCGGCGTCCGTCCGCACCCCGTGCAGCGGCCACATATCCCGATCTGGATCGGCGGTCACAGCGAAGCCGCGCTCCATCGCGTCGTGGAGATCGCCGACGGGTGGCACCCGCTCGGGCTCCGTCCGCCCGTCACCCTCTACCCGGCGGAGATGGCGGCGGCGGTGCGGCGACTCCGGGACATGGCGGCGGCCGCGGGCCGCGACCCCAAGACGATCACGATCACCTTCAAGGGCCCCCTGAAGTTCGCCGCCGGCGCCGGTGCGGACCGCCCGCCGCTCACGGGGTCGGCGGCGCAGATCGCCGAGGATCTCTCTGCGTACGTCGCGGCGGGGGTCGAGCACTTCGTCCTGGATTTCTCGGTTCCGACCGTCCCCGAGATGTTGGATGTCCTGGCGCGGGTCGCCGCGGATGTCCGCCCGCGAGTTGGCGTATGATGACCCCGCTCTCGCGCCGGCAGCGTGTTTGGGTATGATGGCACGGGATGAACCGCGGGCTCCGCCACCTCGCGCTCCGGACCCGGGACCTCGGGCGCACCGAGCGCTTCTACCTCGACGTCCTCGGGCTCAAGACCGCATTCCTGCACGAGGGGATGGTCTTCCTCGAGACCCCGGGGGGCCACGACCTCCTGAACTTCGTCGAGAGCCGCCGGACCTTCGACGCCACCGCCGGCGGCCTCGACCACTTCGGCGTCCGCTTTCCGCGCGCCGAGTGGAGGAGGGTCCGCGAGCGAGTGAAGCGCGCCGGCGTCAAGATCCGCGGCCGTCGTGGGGACACGGCCATCTATATCGAAGACCCGAACGGCTACACGGTCGAGCTCTACTGCGACTGATCCCCCGCGCACGTGGGCCCGCGCCTCGAGGGGGAGGACACCGTCATGACCAAGCTCGGCTTCCAGGTCCTGAACGCGGGACCGCTCGCGACCCGTGAGCACGTCGTCGAGCCCGCACCTCGGGCGCGTTGACCCGGCCGGCGAACCGCTGCGCCATCAGCCGCGCACGTCAGCAGTTCATGTACTTCGGCGTGACGAGCGGCTTCTCCGTCCCGTCGGCGGCCCAGGTCTTGCGCTTCAACCCCGCGAGGTCCTTCCCGTAGACGTGGATCTCGACGGTGTCGCGCTCGGTCGGGTTCTGCATCGCGTGCACTTCATCCCCGGGGACGAGGCACGAGACGGCGCCCGGCGCGTGGCGCATGACCGTCTTCACCTCGAGCTTCGCCCGGCCGCCCCCGACGCCTTCTTCGACGCGGTAGCGCGTTTCCTCGATCTCGTTGTCGATGACGCCGATCACGCCCCACGTCTCGTGGTTGTGCGCCGCGGCGGCCTCCCCGGGGCCCCAGACGACCGACGTCACGTTGAAACGGGGCGCGCGGTGGAGCATGTAACGGCCGCGCTTCTGGCCCGGCGGACGCCGGCGGAATTCGACCGGCACGACGTGGGGGTCCTTGACGAGCTTCGCCAGGAGCGGCGCGACGCGCGCGGTGATGACGAGCGGGGAGGTCTCGTCCCGCGTGAGGCGGTCGAGGTCGGAGACGAAGTTCTCCAGTGTGTAAGCCGCCGTCGCCATGGATCCTCCTATCGCTCCACCGGAGTGTCGGGGCGCCTACCCCATTCTGTCCACGATCCGTCGTAGACCGCAACCCGCTCCCGCCCGAGGAGATAGAGCCCGAAGGCCAGCACTGAGGCGGTGATGCCCGAGCCGCACGTCGTGACCACGGGACGGTCGAGGTCGACGCCCGCGGTCTCGAAGGCGCGCCGCAGCGCGTCGAGTCCGAGGAGCGTGCCGTCCTTCGCGTGGAGGAGCTCGTACGGCAGGTTGAGGCTGCCCGGAATGTGGCCGGGGCGGAGCCCCGGGCGCGGCTCGGGCTCGGTGCCGACGAAACGCCCGTGCGAGCGCGCGTCGAGCACCTGCTCGCGGCGGTGCGTGAGGTTCGCGCGCATCTGCTCCAAATCGCGTACGAGGCGCCGCTGGAGGCGGCCCGTGTAGCGTCGCGGCCGGGGCGCGGGCAGGCCTGACTCGACGGGCCGCCCCTCGGCGCGCCACTTCGGGAAGCCTCCGTCGAGAACGGCGACCCGCGCGTGGCCGAACGCGCGGAACGTCCACCACACGCGCGCCGCGCTGACGACCCCGCGCGTGTCGTAGACGACGACCCAGTCGGCGTTCGCGATCCCCAGCCGGCCGACGCGCTCCGCGAAAATCCAGGCGCTCGGCAGCATGTGCGGCAGGGGCGTGCTCGGGTCGGCGATCTCGTCGATGTCGAAGAACGCGGCGCCGGGGACGTGCACCTCGACGAACTCCTCGAAAGCCTCCCGCTTGAGCTCGGGCATGTGCCACGAGCCGTCCAGCACGCGTAGACCGCGGCGGCCGACGTTCGCGGCGAGCCACTCGGTCGTGACGAGGGCCGGGAGCTTCACAGGAGCCGGCTCCGGCTGTGTCCCGCGGCGTCGAGCTCCGCTTCCCAGCTGAGGTAGCGCTCCATCGCGGCGCGTCCGCGCTCGTAGGGCTTGAGCACCACGTCGTCGGGCTCGTCGCCGAGCCGCGTCGGGCCGCTCTCGACGGCGCCCGCCGCCTCGACCCACGCGCGCGTGCCCCCTTCGAGGACGCTCACGGCGGTATAGCCCAGGCGCCCGAGCGTCGCAGCGGCGAGGGTCGAGGCAAAGCCGTCGGCGCAGGTGACGATGATCGGCGCCTGCCGGTCCGGCGCGACCGTGCCGATCGTCCACTCGAGCCGACTGCGACAGAGCCACCAGGCGCCCGGCATGTGGCCACGCGCGTACGCGTCGCTCTGGTCCACGCTCACGATCAGGGCCGGGCCGAGGTCGCCGGGGCTGACGCGCGCGACGCGCGCGCGGGCGGTCTCCCAGCCAACGGGCACGGCGAGGGGGAGTCCCGTCTCGACGGCGCCGCCGTCGGCGGTCCATGCGGGCAGGCCCCCGGCCAGCACGGCGACGTCCGGGAGCCCCATGCGGCGGAGCCACGAGGCCGTCATCACGGAGCGCGCGAGGCCGTCGCAGACGAGGACAATGGACGCGGCGCGGACCGCGACGTACTCGTCGGTCGCCTGCACCGCCTGGCCCCCGGGCGCCCAGACGGCGCCGGCGACGTGGCCCGCGGCGTACTCGTCGGCCGTCCGGACGTCGAGGACGTAGAGGTTCTGGTCCTCGCGCCTGGCGAGACGCGCGGCGAGCGCGCGGGGCGAGACGAAGGGGATCCCGTCCTCGGCCGCGACGCGCTTCGCCGCCAGGGCCGCGACGGCGCGGCTCCGCGCCGAGGGCGCGGGCGCCCAGCGCGCCGCGCCGCGCTCGAGCGTGAGTCCCGCGAGCTCCCAGCCCATCGTGCCGTTCTCGAGCACGACGACGGGGTTGGCGAGCTGCATGCGCCGCAGCGACTCGGCTCCGATATAGGAGCGCGTCCGACCGCCGCAGTGGACGACGATCGTCGTCTCGGGGTGTCTGACCAGCTCCGCGATGCGGACGACCAGCTCGCCGCCCGGGACGCTCCAGGCCCCGGGGAGAGAGCCTCGCGCGTACTCCTCGGGTGTCCGCGCGTCGACGATCACCAGGTCGTCGCCGCGCTCGATCCGCTCCCAGAGCTCGAGGGGCGTGAGCTGCGGCGTCTTGTGCTCGTGCAGGACGCGCTCGCCGAAGACCTTGCTCGGCACGTTGATGCCCTCGACGAGCGGACGCCCTTCGCTCCGCCAGCCGGCGAGACCGCCGGCGAGAAGCCGCACGTCGGTGTAACCGATTTCGCCGAGCGTCGGCAGCGTCAACGCGGCGAGCCGCCCGTCCTCGTCCGAGACGACCAGGGGCGTCGCGCGTGCGGGGACGAGCGCGGGGAGCCGGAACTCCACGAGGCGCCGCGGGAGGGACGTGGCACGATAGATGTGACCCCGCTCGTAGGCCGCCTTCTCGCGCACGTCGAGCAGGGCGTGGGGCGTCGAGGATTGCATCAGCCGGGCGAGGTCGCCAGACGCGATCATGCTGGGCGCCCATCTTGCCTTCGCGGCCGGAACCGCGCAAGCTGGAAACACGCGATGCCCTTTCCCCAGGCGCTGCGCGCGCTCAACCACCGTGATTTCCGTTTCTTCTGGGGCGGTCAGCTCGTCTCGCTGATCGGCACGTGGATGCAATCCGTGGCCCAGTCGTGGCTCGTGCTGCAGCTGACCGGCTCGCCGCTCAAGCTCGGGCTCATCGGCACGTTCCAGTTCGCCCCGGTCCTCCTGTTCTCGGTCGTCGCGGGCGCGATCGCCGACCGCCTGCCCAAGCGCCGGCTGATCCTCGCCACCCAGGCGGTCCTCGCCCTCCAGGCGTTCAGCATCACGGTGCTCGTCTGGAGCGGACAGGTCCAGTACTGGCACGTCGCCGTCCTGGCGCTGCTCCTGGGCTGCGCGAACGTGATCGACATGCCGACGCGCCAGGCTTTCGTCGTCGAGATGGTCGGCAGGGACGACCTGGTGAACGCGGTCGCCCTCAACTCCGCCGCCTTCAACGGCGCGCGCATCGTGGGCCCAGCGGTGGCCGGCCTCCTGATCGGGCGCTTCGGCTTGGTCCCCGCGTTCGTGCTCAACGGCCTCTCCTTCCTCGTGGTGATCGGCGCGCTGCGCCTCGTCCACGCGGAGGGCGCGCCGCGGCCGCGCACGGCGGCGACGGTGAGCCAGGAGGTTCGGGAGGGGCTCCGCTACGCGCTCGGCACGTCGCGGATCGCGCTGGTCCTCGGCCTCGTGTTGGTTGTGAGCCTCTGCGTCTTCAACTTCACGATCTTCGTCCCTCTCGTCGCGCGGAACGTCCTCGGGCTGGGCGCCGAGGGGTTCGGCTTCCTCATGGCGGCGCTCGGGGTCGGTGCCGTGGCGGGGGCGCTGTCGCTGGCGACCCTCGGCGGCCGCCAGACCCCGCTCCGGACGATCCTTGTCGCGGGCGTCCTCTCCTGCCTCGCGCTCGTGGCGCTCGCCACCACCGCCGAGTTCCACGCGGCCGTGGTCCTTCTCTTTCAAATCGGCTTCTTCTCGATCGTCTTCATGGCGAGCTGCAACACGACGCTACAGCTCGGGGCACCCGACGCCCTCCGCGGTCGCGTGATGAGCTTCTACGCGCTGGCCTTCGGCGGCGCCTTTCCGCTCGGCGCGTTCATGATCGGCGCGATGGCCGAGGCGTTCGGAGTGCCGACGGCGCTTGTCGTGGCCGGGAGCGCCGGCCTCGTCGGCATGGCGGCGGTCCTTCTCTGGTGGCGCGCGCGGCGGCTCAGCAGCTCTTGACGGTTAGGTCGTCGCCGACCCTCACGACGAGCTTGCCGAAGTTCCTGCCGCGCAGGAGGCCGAGGAACGCCTCCGGGGCGTTCTCCAGACCGACGACGATGTCCTCCCGGTACCGGAGCCTGCCCTCGCGGAGCCATTGGGTCGCGTCGCGGTGGAAGTCGGCGAAGCGGTCGGCGTGGTCGGAGACGATGAAGCCCCGGATGAGCGCCCGGTTGACGAGGAGCGGGAAGGGGTTCGGGCCGGGCGGGAGCTCCGTGACGTTGTACTGCGAGATCAGGCCGCAGAGCGGAATGCGCGCGAACGGGTTGATGAGTCGCAAGACGGCGGCGAGGACGTCGCCGCCGACGTTGTCGAAGTAGACGTCGATCCCCGTCGGGCACGCTTTCTGGAGCGCGGGCACGAGGGGCTCGGCCCGGTAGTTCACGCAGGCGTCGAAGCCGAGCTCTTTCACGACGAACTCGCACTTCGCCGGCGCGCCTGCCACCCCGACTGCGCGGCACCCACGGATCTTCGCGAGCTGCCCGACCACCGAGCCGACGGCGCCGGCCGCGGCGGAGACGACGACCGTTTCGCCCGGCTTGGGCTGGCCGATGTCGAGGAGGCCGACGTATGCCGTCATCCCGGGCATGCCGAGGACGCCGAGCGCCGTGGAAAGCGGCGCCGCCTTCGGATCGAGCTTGCGCATGCCGGCCCCGCGGGAGAGGGCGTACGCCTGCCAGCCGGTCGGACCGACGACGAAGCTCCCCGTCGGGAACGCGGGGTGGCTCGAGGCGATGACTTCACTGACGGCCCCGCCGACCATGGGCTTGCCGAGCTCGGCGGGCTGGGCGTACGACTTCACGTCGTTCATCCGCCCGCGCATGTAGGGGTCGAGCGAGAGGTAAATCGTCCGGCACAGAAACTCGCCCTCCCCGGGGGAGGGCGCGGGCGACTCGACGAGCTCGAAGTCGGAGATCCTGGGCTCGCCCTTGGGGCGGCTCCGGAGCAGCACCTGGCGGTTCAATAAGTTTTGCATGGGGCTGAGGGTACACTAGAGTAGAGGGAGATGGCGATGCGTAGCCTCGCCAGAGACCGGTGACGGAGTTCATTCCGGACACCCCGTCCGTCGCCCGCGCGTACTGTCCAGGCTGTGAACCCGACGCTGATCCAAGCCTGGAGATCCTCGACGTGCGCTGGTGCGAGTCCCATGCACCGCCGCGCGACGGCGCTGACGACGAGGTGGTGACCGCGGCGGCCTATCTCTCCGGTAGCGCCGAGGCCGGCGGCGACGACAACCGCCGCTGGTGCGAAGTCCTCCACGGGCGGCGCCGCCGCCGCTAGTTCATCGAAGGGGCCGGCTCGACCGGTCGCTCAGTCCAAGGCTCCGACCAGCTCGCGCAGCGAACGGACGATCCGGTGGGGGCGGACGCCGCTGTCTGCCGGGAGGCCGTGGCCGTCCCGATCGATCCACACGCCGTGCAGCCCGAGCCGCTGGGGAGCGTCCACGTCGAACTCGAGGTGATCGCCCGCCATCCACGCCTCCGCGGGCGGCGCGCCGAGCGCCCCGAGCACGTGATGGTAGACGATCGCCTCGGGTTTGCCGACGCCGAACTCGCCCTCGATCAGGATGACGTCGAAGAAGCGTGCGAGCCCGTGGCGCTCGATCTTGTCACGCTGCTGCGAGGCGTCGCCGTTGGTCACGAGCGCGAGGGGGACGCCCCGGCGCCGGAGGCGCTCGAGGCTCTCGACGGTGTCGGGAAAGAGGCGCATCGCGTCGCGCCGGCGCGCGGCGAAGTCGTGGGCCATCGCCCTCGCCAACCCGTCCGCCTCGACGCCCGCGCGCTCGAGGGCGAACTCCACGATGTGCCGCCAGGCAGCAAGCATGTTCACGCGCTCGCGGCGGTGGCGTTCCGGGTCGTCCCAGAACCAGCGTCGAGTCTCGGCGAGGGCGGTCAGGAACCTCGTGCGATCGAGGCTCGGCGGCGCGCAGGCGGCCACCGCCGCCTCCCAGTGGGCGTCCACGCCGCCCGAGTAGTCGAGGAGCGTGTCGTCGAGATCGAGCAGGAGCGCCCTCACAGCGTCAGGCCGCGCTGCTCGCGACGACGCCGAGCGCCAGCTCGACGGCGCGCAGCATGAGCGGGAAGTCCATGCTCGGCTGCTCGAGCCCGGTCGCCGCGACCATCGCCGGGAGGAGCGGCACGTGGATCAGACCCACCGTCGGCGGGTCGGGCCGCTGCCGCACGGCGTGGAGGGTCGTGTAGAGGGTCTGGTTGCAGAGGTAGGTGCCCGCCGTGTTCGAGACGTACGCGGGGATCCCCTCGGCGGTGAGCGCGTGGAGGATCGCGGCGAGCGGGAGCGTCGCGAAATACGCCACGGGTCCGTCCGGCGCGATCGGCCCGCCCGAGGCCTGGAAGCCCGCGCGGTCGGGCTCGTCGTAGTCCATCACGTTGACGGCGACACGCTCGAGCGCCACCCGGGCGCGGCCGGCCGCGAGTCCCAGATGGACGACGGCGCTCGGACCGGTCTCGGCCAGGAGCGCCTCGAGCTGGCGCGCGGCGTCGGCGTGATGCACCGGCAGGACCGCGCCGCGCGCCGCGCAGGCGCCGAAGCGACGTCCGTCCACCGCCTTCGCGAGCCCCTCCGACGGGTTGACGGAGTACGCGCCGAACGGCTCGAAGCCGGTGACGAGGATCGTACGGTCGCGCATCGCCGCCACGGGAAGCTCACGCCGGCCGCAGGAGCGTCTCGGCCGCCTCCATGAGGGTCTCCGACAGCGTCGGGTGGGCGTGGATCGTCACGGCGAGGTCCTCGACGGTCAGCGCCGTCTCGACCGCAACGGCGCCCTCCGCGATCAGCTCTCCTGCGCCGGGGCCGACGATCCCGACGCCGAGCACGCGTCCGGTGTCGGGATCCACGATGAGCTTCGTCAGGCCGTCACTGCGGCCGAGCGTGGCGGCGCGCCCCGAGGCCGCCCACGGGAACTTCGCGAGCCGCACCGGACGTCCCGCGCGGGTGGCCTCGGACTCGGTGAGGCCGCACCACGCGACCTCGGGGTCGGTGAAGACGACCGCTGGCACGGCGACGTTGTCGAACGCCGCGGGCCGACCCGCGATCGCCTCGGCGGCGACCTTGCCCTGGCGCATCGCGCGGTGGGCGAGCATCGGCTCGCCCGTGACGTCGCCGACGGCCCAGATGCGCGGGTCCGCCGTGCGACACCGCTCGTCCACGGCGATGACGCCGCGCGCGTCGGGCCGGACGCGCGTCGTTTCGAGGCCGAGGTCGGCGCTCACAGCGCGCCGCCCGACGGCGACGAGAACGCGGTCGAACGCGACGGTGTCGCCACCGAAGCGCGCCTCGATCCCGGACCCCGTCTCGCGCAGCGACGTCACCGTCGTGTCGAGGCGGATCTTCACGAAGAGCTTCTCGCACTGCCGCGCGAGCGGCTGGACGAGGTCGCGGTCGACCCCGGGCAGGAGGCCGTCGGTCATCTCGACGAGCATCACCTTGCTGCCGAGCGCGGCGTAGACCTGGCCGAGCTCGAGGCCGATGTAGCCGCCGCCGACGACGAGGAGGCGCTCGGGCACGTCGGGGAGCTCGAGCGCCGCCGTCGAGTCCATCACGCGGTCCGGCGCGAGGCCGAGGCCGGGCAGTGGGCTCGGCGCCGAGCCCGTCGCGACGACGGCGGACGTGAAGCGGAGCTTCTGGGGCTCGTCGCCCTCGACGCGGAGCGTGCGGGAGTCCTCGAAGACGCCGCGGCCGCCGATGACCTCCACGCCTTTCGACTTCGCGACGGCGGCGAGCCCGCGCGCGAGCCTGCCGACGACGCGCTCGGCCTTCCACTTGCGGAGGGTGTCGAGCGCGATCCGCGGCTCGCCGAAGTCCACGCCGAACTCCTTCGCACGCTCGGCCTCGCCGAGCACCGCCCCGACGTGGAGGAGTGCCTTGGACGGGATGCAGCCTTCCCACAGGCAAGCGCCGCCGAGCCGCCGGCCCGCGTCCACGACGGCCGTCTCGAGGCCGAGTTCGGCGCAGCGGAACGCCGCCGAGTAGCCGCCCGGGCCGCCACCCACGATGGCCACGTCCACCTCGCGCACGAGGTCGCCCATCACCATTCGAGGAGGATCTGCTCGGGGCGCTCGAGCCGTCGGACGATGGCGGCGGCGAAGCGGGCACCGTCGGCGCCGTCGGCGACGCGGTGATCGAACGTGAGCGAGAGCGGCAGCAGCACCCGGGGGACGATGCGGCCCTCCAGCACGACCGGCTCCTCCCGCGCGCGCGCGACGCCGAGTATCGCGACCTCGGGGTAATTGATGATCGGGACCGCGCCCGTCCCGCCGAGCGCCCCGATGTTGGTGAGCGTGAAGGTCCCGCCGCGCAGGTCCTCGAGCGTGGCCTTGCCCTCACGCACGCGCTGGGCCAGGGCGGCGAGCTCACGCTGGAGCTCGGGCAAGGGCTTCCGGTCCACGTCGCGAATCACCGGAACGATCAGCCCACGATCCGTCGCCACCGCGACGCCGAGGTGGTAGTAGCGCTTGAGGACCAGCTCCCCGGCCGCCGGGTCGAGGCTCGCGTTGAACTGCGGGTGCTCGAGGAGCGCCTGGGCCGCGGCCTTCAGGAGGAAGCTCGTCAGCGTGAGCGTGAGGCCGCGCTGCCGCGCAGGCTCGACGTTGCGGCGGATGATCGCGTCGAGCTCGGTGATGTCGGCTCGGTCGAAGTGCGTCACGTGGGGGACGAGCGTTGCCGAGAGCGTCATGCGCTCGGCGATCGTGCGCCGCAGGTGCGAGAGCGGCTGGCGCTCGACCGGGCCCCACTGCTCGAACCTGGGCAGCGCGGGTGGCTCGACGCCGACGGGCGCGAGGGGCTTCGCGACGGCCGATGGCGCGGAGGCGGGGCGCTCGGCGGCGGTGCGGGGGACCGCGGGCTGTCGGCCGCCCGCGGAGGCCGCCCGCACGTCGTCGTCGGTCACGCGCCCGCCGGGTCCCGTGCCGCGCACGGTGCGGAGGTCGACGCCGAGCTCGCGCGCGAGCCGTCGCGTCGCCGGCGTCGCCGCCGGGGCGCGCTGTGTGGCGCCGACGGCTGGGGCGGCAGGGGGCAGGTCCCGGGCGAGTGTCGTTTCGAGCGAAGGGACCTGCCCCCTGCCGCCCTGCTCTTCGAACGTCACCAGAACCGCGCCGACTTTGACGGTCTGCCCCGGCTGCACGTGGATCTTGGTGACGCGCCCCGCGACCGGCGACGGGATCTCGACCGTGGCCTTGTCCGTCTCCACCTCGAGGAGGGGTGCGTCCTCCCGGACGAGGTCGCCCTCCTGGACGAGCACCTTGACAATCTCGGCCTCGGTCAACCCCTCGCCCAGGTCGGGCAGGACGAACGCGCGGGCCATCGGCTAGAAGGCGAGGGTCTCGCGGGCGGCGGCGGCGACACGCGCGACGTCGGGGACGTGCGCCTTCTCGCGCGCGAAGCCGACGAACGATACGTCGTTCGCGGTGACGCGGCGCACGGGCGCCTCGAGGTGGAGGAACGCGCCCTCCATGATGGACGCGGCGACCTCGGCGCCGGGGCCGAAGCTCCGCGGCGCCTCGTGGACGACGACGGCGCGGCCGGTCTTGGCGACCGAGGTGACGATCGTCTCGCGGTCGAGCGGGGCGATCGTGAGCAGGTCGACGACCTCGGTCTCGACCCGGTCCTCGGCCTGGAGCACGTCGGCCGCCTCGCGGGCGACGCGGAGCATGGCGCCGTACGCGATGAGCGTGAGATCGCGTCCCTCACGCACGACCTGCGCGCGGCCGATCGGGAGGGCCTCGGGATCCGCGGGGACCTCCTCCTTCGCGGCGTGGTAGAGCGCCTTGGACTCGAAGAAGACCACCGGGTCGGGGTCACGGATCGCGCTGGTGAGGAGCGCACGCGCCGTCCGCGGGCCCGACGGGATCACCATCTTGAGGCCGGGCACGTGTGCGTAGAACTGCTCCTCGGACTCCGTGTGGTGCTCGAGCGCGCGGACGCCGCCGCCATAGGGCATGCGGATGACCATCTGGCAGTGAAAGCGTCCCTGGGAGCGCAGCCGGTAGCGCGCCGCGTGGTTCTCGATCTGGTGGAAGCACTGGAAGGCGAACCCGGAGAACTGGATCTCGCAGACGGGCTTGAGGCCGTAGAGCGCCATGCCGACGGCGGTGCCGATGATGGCGGCCTCCGCGAGCGGGCTGTCGATCACGCGCTGCGAGCCGAACTTGCGCTGGAGGTCATCGGTGACGCGGAAAACGCCACCGTCCACGCCGACGTCCTCGCCGAGGATCAGCACGGCGGGGTCGCGCTCCATCTCCTGCAAGAGCGCGAGGTTGAGCGCCTTCACCATGTTGAGCTTGGTGACGCTCATTTATCGACGGGTCAAGCGCTGGCCGCGCATCGGCGTCGCGCCCAGCGGAGCCGCGGGCGGTTCGGGCGCGGGGGCGCCGCCCTCGCGAAGCCAGCGGGCGAGCTCGTCGCGCTGCGCGCGGAGGTGGGGCGGCATCTCGGCGTAGACGTGGTCGAAGACCGTGAGCGGGTCGGGCGGCGCCGTCGCCTCGAAGCGGCGCACCGCCTCCGCGATCTCGTCGTCCACCCGTCGCTCGAGCCCGTCCTCCAGGAGGTCCTTTTTCTCGAGGTAGGCGCGGAAGCGCGTGAGCGGGTCCTTCTGCTCCCACGCCGTCACCTCCTCCTGGGTCCGGTACTTGGTGGGATCGTCGGCGGTCGTGTGGACGCCGAGGCGGTACGTCACAGACTCGATCAACGTCGGCCCCTCGCCTGCGCGCGCGCGCTCGACCGCCTCGCGGGCGGCCGCGTAGACCGCGAGCACGTCGTTGCCGTCTACCTGGATCCCGGGCAGACCGTAGGCGAGCGCCTTCTGGGCGATCGTCTTCGAGTGGGTCTGCTTCTTGAGCGGCACGGAGATCGCCCACTGGTTGTTCTGGCAGACGAACACGACCGGCACGTGCCAGACCCCCGCGAAGTTCAGCGCCTCGTGGAAGTCGCCCTCGCTGGTCGCGCCGTCGCCGAAGTACACCATGACGACCGCATCGTCGCCCTTGTACTGGGCGGCGTAGGCCAGGCCGACCGCGTGGGGGAGCTGTGTCCCCACCGGGATCGTGATGGGAAGGTCGTGCTGGTCGGGCGCGGGCTGGCCGCCCTCGACGTACCCCGCGAAGAACAGGAGGATCTTCTCGAGCGGCCAGCCGCGCCAGATCATCGCGGCGGTCTCGCGGAACGACGGGACCATCCAGTCGGTCGCCCGCAGCGTGAAGACGCTCCCGAGCTGCGAGGCCTCCTGGCCCTTGATCGGAGCGAACGTCCCGATCCGGCCCTGGCGCTGCAGGCGCACCATGCGCTCGTCGAAGCGGCGGCCGAGGAGCATCGCGCGATAGAGGGATTTGAGCTCAGCCGGGGAGAGCCTCGGCTCGAGCGCGGCGTCGAGGTTCCCGTCGCTGTCGAGAATCGACAGGTACTCGACGTGGGACCGCGGCTCGAGGATGGTCCTGGGCATCGCCGCTCCGGCGCCCTCATTTTACCTCTGGTGGATAATCAACGGGTGATGCGAAGATTCGGCTCTACGGGAGGAGAGCGATGAAAGCGATCCGCGTCCACAAGTTCGGCGGCCCCGAGGTGCTCCAGCTCGACGACGTGCCCGACCCGAAGCCGGGGCCGGGGCAGGTGGTGGTGCGCATCCGCGCCGCGGGCGTGAACCCGGTGGACACCTACATCCGCTCGGGAAACTACGCGATGCTGCCGACGCCGCCCTACGTGCCCGGGAACGACTGCGCCGGCGTGATCGAGGCGGTGGGGGAGGGGGTCACCCGGTTCAAGCGGGGCGATCGCGTCTACGTCGTGCGCACCACGATGCCGCTCAGCGGCGCCTACGCCGAGCTCGCGGCCTGCGACGCGTCCATGGTCCATCCCCTCCCCGCGAACGTCTCGTTCTCCCAGGGCGCCGGAGTGAGCGTGCCGTACGGCACCGCGTACCGCGGGCTCCATCACAAGGCCCACGCTCGAGCCGGCGAAACCCTCCTCGTCCACGGCGCCTCGGGCGGTGTCGGCATCGCGGCGGTGCAGCTCGGCGTGGCCCACGGCATGACCGTCGTCGGCACCGCCGGGACCGACCGGGGGCGCAAGCTCGTCCAGGAGCACGGCGCCCAGCACGTCCTGGACCACAGCGCCCCCGACTATCTCAAGAAGCTCATGGAGGTCACGGGCAACCGCGGCGCGGACGTGATCCTCGAAATGCTCGCGAACGTCAATCTCCAGAAGGACATCGATGTGGTGGCGCGCTTCGGCCGCATCGTCATCATCGGCAACCGCGGGGCCATCGAGATCAATCCGCGCGGAACGATGGGAAAGGACGCGGCGATCTTCGGGCTGGCGCTCTGGAACGCGGCGCCGGAGGAGATGGCGTCCATCCACGCGGGCCTCGGCGCCGGCCTGGCGAACGGCACGCTCCGGCCCGTCGTCGGTCAGGAGCTGCCGCTCAAGGAGGCGGCGCGCGCCCACGAGGCGGTGTTGAAGTCGGGAGCCTACGGGAAGATCGTCCTGATCCCCTGACGGGAGGGGCTACTTCTTGCCGGCCTGGGCCTTCTTCGCGGGCACGGGCTCGGCGCGCTTGGCCTTCGCGAGCGGCTTCTTCTCCGCCGCCGCTGCGGGAGCCACGGACGGCAGCGCCGGCGGGGCGGCCGCGCGCTTGGCGAGACTCTGCTTGAGGGCCTCCATGAGGTCGATGACCTGGGCCCGCTGCACCTGGGGTCCGGCGGCGGTGACCTCCTTGCCCTCGACCTTCTGGTTCACGAGCTCGAGCACGCGCTCGCGGTACTCGTCACGGTACTTTTCGGGGTTGAAGGCGTCCGACGAGAGGCCGTCAATCAGCTGGAGCGCCAGCGCGAGCTCCCCCTCCTTGATCTTCGCCGATTCGCCTTTCTCGATCTCGCCGAAGCTCCGCACCTCGTCGGCAAAGTACATCGTGTGCAGCATCAGCCCGCCCTGCGCCGGCCGGATGAGCACGAGGCTCTCCTTGCCGCGCATGACGAACTTCGCGAGCGCGACGCGCCCGTGCGCGCCCATGGCGTCGGCGAGGAGCCGGTACGCCTTTTCGCCGCCCTTGTCGGGGCCGAGGTAGTACGTCTTCTCGAAGTAGATCGGGTCCACCGACGTGAGCGGCACGAACTCCGCGATGTCGATGACCTTCGACGCCTCGCCCTCGAGCCCCTTGAGCTCCTCGTCGCCGACGCGTACGTACTGGTCCTTCGCGAACTCGTACCCGCGGACGAGCGCCGCGCGATCCACGACCTCGTTGCAGACCGGGCAGAAGTTCTGCAGCTTGATGCGGGAGCCGCACTTGGCGTGGAGCAGATTGAAGGAGACGCTCTGCGACGCGGCGGCCGTGTAGAGCTTGACCGGAATCGAGACCAGCCCGAAGGAGATCGTCCCGGACCCGGTGGCGTGTGCCGGCATCGTTTGCACGATAGCACGATGCTCCCTATGATGCGCGAAGGCTTGAGACCTCCCATGGATAGCGTGCCTGCGCCGGTCGAGAGACGACATCTCGGGGGCCTCACGTCCCTCTCGGCGCTCGTCCTCCTCGCCTTCGTGGCGCTGGTGACGTGGCTCCACGCCACGGGCTCGCCCGTCACGGACGTGGTGGAGCCCGAGCGTGCCCTCGCCATCGTCGTCGGCCACACGTTCGACCTCGACGATGGGATCGACGGCGCGCCCGCGTGGGAGCGGCGCCTGTACGGCTGGCTGCTCGGCAGCCGCGCCGACGACGTCGCCGACGCGCTCCGCTGGTACGACGAGCTCGAGGCCGAATCGCTCGAGCCGACCGTCGACCTCCACCTGGCGATCCTCGAGGGCGAGGCGGGCCACGACGCACGGCTCCGCCGCCGGCTCGACGAGTGGACGCGCCGCGGCGAGCCCTTCGGGACCTTCCGGCGCCTCGTCGGACCCGCGTACCTCGCGGTGGAATCCGGAGGGGCCGACGCGACCGGCCTCGTCGCGCAGATCGACGCGCAGCTCGAGCCCGGCTGGTTCCACGACCGGCTCGTCGTGCGCCTCACGCGAGCGGAGGCACCCAACCCCCGCGCAGGCCCGCTCCTGGTCCGGCTTCGCGTGCTGATCCTGCTGGAGGTCGCCGTTCTGGGATTGGCGCTCGTGGCGCTCGCGTGGTGGGTCCGGCACCCGGGCGAGCGCTCCTGGCCGGCGGCGGCGCCGCTCCCGCCGCCCTGGCCGGGGCGCGCCGGCTTCGACGTGCTCGTCCGGGGCGGCGCGCTCGGTGCGCTCTTGCTCGCCGCGCTCCACGTGGGTGCGGCGTTTCTGACGAGCGAATCCTCGCGCCCGTACGCGAGGGTGGTCGTGGGCACGGCGACGAACCTCGCCTTTCTCCCGGTCATCCTCCTGGCCTGGCGGCGGCTCTTGCGGCCGTCGGGGCTCGGCCTCGCCGGCGGGTTTGGCCTGATCCTCACGCGCGCGGACGTGCGACGGGTGCTGCGCGTCGCGCTCGTGCTCGTGGCGGCCGGGCAGGCGGGTGACTGGGGGCTCGGCGCCGCCGGACGTGTACTCGAGATCTCCTCGCACTGGACCGAGTGGTTCGACCGCGATCTGGTCTGGGGCGCCTGGCCCGTCGTGCTCGCTACGCTCGTCGACACGGTCGTGCTCACGCCGGTCTTCGAGGAGGTGGTCTTCCGCGGGCTTCTCTTCGGCGCGCTCAGGCGGCGGCTCGGACCGGCCGGGGCGGCGCTGGTGAGCGCGGCAGTCTTCGCCCTGGCCCATGGCTACGGCGTGCTCGGGTTCGCCGCGGTCTTCTGGAGCGGCCTCCTCTGGGCGTGGGCGTACGAGCAGACGGGGAGCCTCGCGCCTTCGATCACCGCGCACGCGGTCGATAATCTGTCCGCGTCGCTGGCGGTGATCCTGGTGCTGCGTGCCTAGCCGCGGCCTCGACGAGTACCGGGACAAGCGCGACCCCGCGCGCACGCCCGAGCCGTTCGGCGACCGCCGGCCGGCCGACGGCCACCTGTTCGTCGTCCACAAGCACTCGGCGCGGCGGCTCCACTACGACCTGCGGCTCGAGATCGACGGCGTGCTCGCGAGCTGGGCGGTGCCCAAGGGCCCCTCGGTCCGCCACGGCGAGCGCCGCCTGGCCGTCCACGTCGAGGACCACCCAGTCGAGTATGCCGACTTCGAGGGCGTGATCCCCGAGGGCAGCTACGGCGCGGGGCCGTCCATCGTCTGGGACCGCGGCTGGTTCCGCACGCTCGGCGACCGGCCGGCGGGCGAGCAGGTCGCGCGGGGCAAGCTCGAGTTCGAGCTCTTTGGATTCAAGCTCCGCGGGCGATGGGTGCTCGCGCGCATGAGCGGCAAGGAGCGGGAGTGGCTCCTCTTGAAGAAGGCCGACGCCTTCGCGGACGGCGACGAGCCGGTCGAGACGCTCCCCGAGTCGGTCCTCTCGGGGCTCACCGTCGAGGAGCTTCGCGACGGCCCGCGCAAGCTTGACACCCTGCGCTCGCGGCTCGCGGCCTCCCAGGCGCCACAGGGCGACGTGGCGCCGCGCCCCGGACTCTTCATGCTCGCCACGCTCGCGGATCAGCCGTTCTCCGATCCCGCGTGGCTCTTCGAGATCAAGTACGACGGCGTGCGGGTCCTGGCCTCCCGCGCGGGCGAGCGCGTCGAGCTCCGGGGACGGAGCGGGATGATCGTCACGGCGCGCTACCCGGAGGTGGTCCGCGCGCTCCGCGCGCTGCCCCTCGACCGGTTCCTCCTCGACGGCGAGGTCGTGGCGCTCGACGACCGCGGGCGCTCGAGCTTCCAGCGCCTCCAGG